>Ga0126378_10001963_pt1 | contig 15262 bp, 13 predicted proteins | sample PanSoiMetPlot_23_FD_92587 | JGI IMG/M metagenome (GOLD analysis project Ga0126378, IMG submission 92587) | Tropical forest soil microbial communities from Panama - MetaG Plot_23 | ecosystem: Environmental > Terrestrial > Soil > Tropical forest > Bulk soil | place: Panama | collected 2016-02-17 | reverse complement strand
TCGCCGACCTGACCCCTGCGGCCTGGGCTGCGCGGCATCGCTAATCCCCGCCAGTCGAGGATGCGGTTCCCCAGACGCTTACGATGAATCGTGCAAATCCACCATGTCATCAGTGACATCACCGGGATGACCGGGCTAGCGATTGTCGATGCCATCCTGGCGGGCGAACGGGATGCAACCGAGTTAAGCAAGCTGCGACACTCGCGTATCAAAGCCGACCAGGAGACCATCCGGAAATCGTTGATGGGCAACTGGCGGCTGGAGCATCTGTTTACGCTCGGTCAATCGCGTGAGCTGTATCGGACCTATCAGCAGTGGATCGTGGAGTGCGATCTGGAAATTGAGAAGCTGCTACCTAGATTCGAGCCCAGCATCAACCCAGCTGAGAAGCCTCTGCCGCGCGACCAGAAACGGAATCGGGCCGGACAGAAAAGAAGGAAGAAGAACGGCCATCCTAATCCCGGATTCGATCTGCGTACGGAAGCCTATAAGCTGTTCGGCGTGGATGTGACGCAGATTCCTGGGTTAGAAGAGAACGCCTTGTCGCTGTTCAGCGAAGTAGGCCGAGACATGTCGAAATGGCCCACCGCAGGGCACTTTGCTTCCTGGCTCAATCTCTGTCCCGATAACGATATTAGCGGCGGCAAGACGCTTTGGCGGGGAATGCGTACCGTGAAAAACCGCGCTGGCCACCTATTCCGCCTCGCAGCTTCTTTCCTCCACTATGCCCTACGCCCTTAGGCAACTACCTGCGCCGGATGAAAGCCAAGCTCGGTCCCAGCCCTGCCATCACGGCCACCGCGCACAAAATCGCCGTCATCTTCTACACCCTGGTCAAGCACCAGGCCGAGTACGACGAAACCATCTGGGCTGCCAGAGACACCCAGAGAGAAAAACGGCTCGAAGCAAGGCTCAAGCGGCAAGCCAAGCAGTTGGGCTACGAACTGGTCCCGATTGAGCACAAGCCAGCCGCATGACGAACTAACTAACTCACAAAGCGTGGGGAGTTCCTTGGAAGCTAATAGCTTATGGGCGACGATTTCCTTATCACACTGAAACGTGACCGCTGTCCTATCCGCGTACCGACCTTCTTCCTATCCTTTCGAACCGGAAGGATGAGGGGATGAGGGAGAGCTGTCTTCCGGGGTAATCGGCAGCCGGAGACTACCGTATCCTCATATTAGCTGTGAGCTTTTGACCTGTGTTTGGTCCTGATCTACGCAAGCCTTTTCAGTATTCAAGCCCGCCAACTCTCTCTTGGCCTTACAGAATCCCGAATAACTCCTTTGTTAAGAGGAATTTGCCTGTAAGCCTCACGCGCTCATGATTTTGCGCCAAAATTCCCGCTATCTTCATGAAAACGAGGAATCTTGATAGGGAGGGGTAGGGTACCCCTATCGCAGACACCACTGGAACTTCCCACATCGGAATTATCGCGCGATCAGCTCTCAGAAGAGTCCACAGATTTCTTTCCGTGTCCTCCGTGCTTCGTGGTGAATATCACCTAGCACGATTCCCAAATTGGGAATCATCCTCCCGCAATCGCGCCAATCACCAGAAACGGCTCTTTCCCCGCGGCGACCGCTTCCGGCAAGAGCGCATCCGGCGATTCGTGCGACAGATCTTCCTCGCACGCAAAGAAGCGCAGAAATGGTCGTCGCTGCTGCGTGTCGTGGTCGCGAATTGTCCCGCGCAGCATGGGATATCGCGCTTCCAGCGCATCAAGCACAGAGCGCTGTGTCACAGCGCCCTGCACATCGAGTTCGACTTCTCCTCTGACATGCGCGACGTTGCGCAGATGATAGGGCAACTGCACCCGAATCATGGCAACGTCTGCACTTCCACCGAGAGCACGCTCGGCAAGTCGTGCACAATCGCCTGCCAGCTATCCCCGTTGTCGTTCGAGCAGTACACCTGTCCGCCGCTTGTGCCGAAGTAAATGCCGCACGGCTCCATCTTGTCCACTGACATCGCATCGCGCAGAACATTCACGTAGCAGTTTTCTTGTGGCAGGCCCTTCGTGAGAGGCTCCCACTCGTTGCCGCCGCTCTTACTGCGATAAACGCGAAGCTTAGCGTCGTGCACGAAGTGCTCCGAGTCGCTCTTGATCGGCACAACGTAAATGGTCTCCGGATCGTTCGAGTTGACGTCGATGGCGAAGCCGAAGTCTGTTGGAAGGTTGCCGCTGACCTCTTTCCACTGCTCGCCCGCGTCGTCGCTGCGCATCACGTCCCAGTGCTTCTGCATGAATAGCACGCCCGGACGTTTGGGATTCATCGCGATGTGATGCACGCAATGTCCGACCTCAGCGTTGGGATCGGGAATGTATTGCGAGTGCAGTCCCTTGTTGATGGGCTTCCAGGTCTCGCCACCGTCGTCGCTCCGGAACGCGCCCGCGGCCGAGATGGCAATCCACATCCGCTTGGGATTGCTCGGGTCAAGGATTATGGTGTGCAAGCACATGCCACCAGCGCCTGGCTGCCACTTCGGCCCAGTTCCATGCCCTCGCAGTCCAGAGAGTTCATGCCAGCTCTGTCCACCGTCTGTGGACTTGAAGATAGCTGCGTCTTCAACTCCTGCGTAAACCGTATCTGGATCTGTCAGCGATGGCTCCAAGTGCCACACGCGCTTAAACTCCCAAGGATGCTGCGTGCCGTCGTACCACTGATGCGTCGTCAGTGGCTTGCCCGTCTCCGCCGAGGTGTCATACACGAACCGGTTCGGAGTCGGCTTCGGAAATCCTTCGGGCGTGGTACTGAAACCTCCGCCCGGCGCTTCCCACGTCTTCCCGCCATCGGTGGAGCGCTGGATTAACTGGCCATACCAGCCGCTCGATTGGGAGGCATAAATGCGATTCGGATCGGCTGGCGAGCCCTTGACGTGGTACATCTCCCAGCCTGCAAAAAATGGGCCACTGACTTGCCAACTCTGCCGTTTACCGTCAGACGTAAGTATGAAGGCACCCTTGCGGCTACCCACTAGAACACGAACACCACTCATGATCGCTCCTTGTCCGCAGCATTGTTTCCGATTCGGGGAGGAATTGCAACGCCGCTTGGGAAGTACGGCGAAAAACCGGTTACAAACGTGTTCCGCCAAGCACCAGACGGCAGAGGTTCTCGATGAATTCCTCGGTAAGGCCGTGCTTCCAGATGAGAAAGCGCATGTATATGGCGCCGTAGAGAGAATCGAGGATCAAGTCGAAATCGGTATGGCGGGGCAGTTCTCCGCGATCCACTCCGCGCTGCAACGTGGCGTAGGCTTCGAGGCGGCGGGGCCGGACAAAGCGCTCTCGAAAGGCTTCAATCAACTCAGGGTCACTTTGGCCGCCGCCGATTAACGCAGCGACGATCTGGCCTCGGCGAAAGCGGAAGATCTCGACCAGGTGGTTCATCTGCAGACTCATGTCAGAATAGACGGAGCCGGTGTCGGGGAACTGCAATTGCTTACGTACGCTGGAAGAGAAGGCATCCACAACCAAGGCGCCCTTATTCGGCCACCATCGATAGACAGTCGCTTTGCTAACATTGGCATCGGAGGCGATGGCTTCGATGCAAAGATCATTGAAGCCGGTGCGCTGAAGCAGGCGCAGGGTGCTGCTGAGAATGGCGCGTCTTGCCGCTTCGCTGCGAGGGCGTCCCGGGGGCCGCTTAGTGTCGCCGTTGCGGCCGCCTAACTGAGGCTTGTCGGGAGCAGTTGTCTGCGGCATTGACCCAAAGTATCATGTATGATTTCCGAAACGCAGCGTATCGAATTAATTTTTTCGATCCTGTTGTCCTCGGCTCGTGGGAGATAAGCTACACCCATGTGGATTGTCTGGCTGGCCCTAAAGCGCCCATACACGTTTATCGTGCTGGCTCTTGTGATTGTGATCATCACACCTCTGGTGATCATGCGCATGCCAGTCGACGTTCTGCCCGACATCAACATTCCTGTGATCAGCGTGGTGTGGTTTTACAGTGGTCTTTCGCCGAACGAGATGGCCGACCGCATCATTACGAACTCGGAACGTGGCCTGACGATCACGGTCAACGATATCGAACACATCGAGTCCCAATCGCTGGCGGGAATAGGTGTCATTAAGGTTTTCTTCCAGCCAGGAGCGAACATTCAGACAGCCTTGGCGCAGACGACGGCGATGGTGCAGACACAGATTCGCTCCATGCCTCCGGGAACCACGCCGCCGCTCATCATCACATATTCAGCCTCGTCAATTCCCATCGTGCAATTGGGGTTGAGCAGTCGGACCCTGCCGGAACAGCAGCTGTTCGATTTAGGGCAGAACTTCCTTCGTACCCAGCTGGCCACGGTGCGAGGCGCAGCTACACCATATCCCTATGGTGGCAAGATGCGACAGATCCAAGTCGATTTGAGCATCCCGAGCCTGCAAGCCAACGGTCTCTCACCCAATGACATCGTAGCGGCGCTGAACGCGCAGAATCTGATCCTCCCGTCCGGCTCCGCGAAGCTGGGTGAGCTTGAGTATCAGGTGGAGATGAATGCCTCTCCACGCACTGTCGAGGAACTGAATTCTCTCCCCGTGAAGACATCGAATGGGGTCACGATCTACTTGCGTGATGTAGCCCATGTGCGTGATGGCTTTGCGCCGCAGACGAATATCGTTCGCATGAACGGTGAGCGTGGCGCACTGATGTCCATTCTGAAGGTGGGAAGCGCGTCCACGCTCACCATTGTTGACGGCGTGAAGCGCATGGTTGGACTAGCTTCACAGTCTTTGCCGCCAGAGTTGAAGGTTTCCTCATTGTTTGATCAGTCGCTGTTTGTGCGGGCATCGATTGGCGGAGTGGTGCGCGAGGGTTTGATCGCCGCAGCATTAACGGCGGCAATGATACTGCTGTTTCTTGGGGATTGGCGTCCAACCATTGTTATCTCGATTTCGATTCCCCTGTCGATTTTTATTTCCATTATTGTCCTAAATTTTTTGGGCGAGTCGATCAACATCATGACTCTGGGTGGATTGGCGCTGGCCGTAGGTATCCTGGTCGATGACGCCACAGTTGCGATTGAAAATATCGAACGACTGCTGAAACAAGGGAAGGACCTGGAATCAGCAATTCTCGAGGGCTCTCAGCAAATTGCTGTACCGGCGTTTGTTTCGACACTCTGCATTTGCATTGCGTTCGTGCCCATGTTCTTTCTTACAGGCGTTGCGAAGTATCTCTTCGTGCCGCTGGCAGAGGCAGTGGTGTTCGCCATGTTGGCCTCGTACTTCCTGTCGCGGTCGCTAGTGCCCACACTGGTGATGTACCTGATGAAGGGACACCATGAGCGAGCCGCTGGACCAAAGGGATTCTTCGGCCGGATGCAGCAAGCGTTTCAACACGCGTTCGACAGTTTTCGCGACGGATATTACGAGCTGCTGGAAACCACTTTGCAACATCGAGCCCTGTTCGCAGTATTCTTTCTCGCGTTTTGTGTACTGTCGTTGGGATGGTATTTCTTTCTGGGCGAGGATTTCTTTCCTTCTGTCGATGCGGGTCTGATGCGTTTGCATCTGCGCGGCCGTTCGGGACTGCGAGTTGAGGAAACTGCCCGTTTGTGCGACCAGGTAGACGCCTACCTCAAGCAGGTCATACCCAAGGACGAGTTCGTCAATGTACTGGATAATATCGGCTTACCGAACTCGGGCCTCAATCTTTCGTACAGCAATTCAGGCGTAATTGGCACCAGCGATGCGGAAATTCTGGTTGGCTTGAATCCCGAGCATCACCGGCCCACTGCAGAATATGTGCGTAAGTTAAGGCAGGAACTCCCTAAACGCTTTCCCGGGGTTGAGTTCCTCTTCCAGCCGGCAGACATCGTCACACAAATCCTTAATTTTGGTTTGCCTGCACCAATCGATATCCAGGTAGTGGGCAATGATATGCAGGCCAACTACGCCATTGCGCAAGAGATCGGCGGTAAGCTCCGGCAAGTACCAGGAGCAGCAGATGTGCACGTGCAACAAATGCTGAATCTGCCAACGTTGCATCTTGATATCGATCGCGATCGAGCGACTCAAGTTGGCATGAGTTCCCGCGATGTTGCACAGAGCGTGCTGGTCACGCTGAGTGGCAGCTTTCAGACCACCCCCAGTTTCTGGCTAAATCCCAAGAACGGAGTCACATATTCCGTGGTAGTACAAGCGCCACAATACCGAGTGAGCTCGCTGCAGGACTTGATGAACACACCGGTGAATAGCCCCAGCGCTCCCGGAGCGCAGATCCTGGGCAACCTGGTAAAGTTTTCGCCCGCGACCCGCCCAGCCGTAGTTACGCACTACAACGTGCAACCGGTTGTCGACGTATACGCCAGCACACAGGGACGAGATCTCGGTGCGGTAGCCAAGGACACGATGAAAGTACTACAGCCGTTTATCGATCATTTGCCGCGAGGTACGCGAATCGTGGTCCGCGGTCAGGTCGAGACCATGAGGACCTCGTTCTTTGGCCTTGAAATTGGGCTGTTGGGAGCCATCATTCTCATTTACTTCCTCATTGTTGTGAACTTCCAGTCGTGGCTGGATCCGTTCGTCATCATTACCGCTTTGCCCGGCGCGCTGGCAGGCATCGCGTGGATCCTGTTGCTGACGCACACAACCCTCAGTGTCCCAGCCCTGACTGGCGCAGTGATGTGTATGGGGGTGGCCACAGCCAATTCGATTCTGATGGTTTCGTTTGCGCGTGAGCGAATGGAAGCAAACGTTCCAGCAGTGCAGGCAGCGCTGGAGGCGGGATATACACGCATACGTCCTGTGCTGATGACAGCGCTGGCGATGATTATCGGCATGTTGCCAATGGCTCTTGGGATGGGTGAAGGCGGTGAGCAAAACGCGCCACTCGGCCGCGCCGTGATGGGAGGACTTTTATTTGCAACAGTGGCCACACTATTCTTTGTTCCATCCGTCTTTGCCATAGTGCACAGCCGTCGCGCGTCGAAGGCTGAGGTGCAGCATCACGACGAAAACGATACATTGTCCGGGGAGTTAGCGAGCGAGCATGCAAACCGGAACTGAACCTCACGAAAAGAATGCGCGGCTGAAGCACGACCGCGAATCGGCGGTGACGCACCCGCCCGATCTACCGGCACTGTCGTCGCGCAAAGCGCTTTTGATCATTGCTTTCGTGGTGATTGTGCTCGCCGTCGGCGGAGCCATCAGCATGTTCAGCCGGATGCGGGCTACCCGCGCATTGGAACGCGAGACTGAAATCGAAGCAATTCCGGTGGTCGCGATGGTTCACCCTTCTACCGAAGCTCCTGACGAGCAACTGGTTTTACCTGCTTCGGTGCAGGCCTATGAAGAGTCGCCAATTTTTGCCCGTACGAATGGATACCTGCTGCGTTGGAACAAAGACATCGGCAGCAAAGTGGCAGAGGGTGAGCTGCTGGCGGAGATTGATAGTCCGGAAATCGACCAGGAGTTGATGCAGGCGCGCGCCACGCGCCAACAGGTCGCGGCACAGTTGGACATCGCGAAGGTCTCCAATGAGCGCTGGCAGAGCCTGCGTAAGACGGAGACGGTCTCGCAGCAAGAAGCCGACATGCAGGCCAGCAACTACCAGCAAGCGGTGGCTAACCTGGCTGCAGCCGACGCAAACGTTCGCCGCCTCGAGGAAATGGAATCGTTCAAGCGCGTGTATGCTCCATTCTCGGGTGTTGTGACGAAGCGCAATGTCGACCCTGGCGCGCTCATTAACGCGGGATCGACTGGCCGACCATTGTTTAACGTCGCACGAGTCGATCCGCTGCGTGTATTTACTAACGTACCTCACGCATACCCGCATCCGATCAAGGTAGGCATGCCAGCGTTTCTGGTGGTACAGGAGTTCTCAAGACAGAAGTTTACTGGCACGATTGCGCGTACTGCGGAGGCGATTGATCCCGCCACACGCACGCTGCTGACGGAAGTTGATGTGCCCAATCCTGATGGAAAGCTGTTGCCCGGGACATTCGGCGAACTGCACTTCAAAGCGGCAAATAGTGCGCCCAAGCTAACTATTCCGGTGAACGCGATGCTCTTCCGCCAAGAAGGCCCACGTGTGGCAGTGGTTGGTCCCGACAGCAAAATACACTTGCGACCTATTGCGATCGGCCGCGATTATGGCGCCTCACTGGAGGTGCTGGAGGGTGTCACGGTGGAAGACCGTATCGTTATCAATCCTGCTGACTCGCTGCAGGACGGGCAGATGGTGCGGGTTAGCGAAAATAATCCTGACGGCAAGCGCTCGTGAGGCGGTGATGCGCCGATGGCGCGAGGAAACTCGTAACTGCGGGACCGATTAGGATTCACAAAAGGTCACGCTTTAAAAGAATGTACTCGAGAACTTCTGGTGCCGGTCCTGTGCCATCTTCATGATCTGGCCAAATTGGGATTCTGAACGCAAGCTATCGAGCAAGCGATCATTTTGAAAATAGGGATAAGGAAAGAAGCCATTCTTTACGCTATATTCCAGCATGCGCAAGGCTGATGCTTTATCGCCAAGTTCTGCGTAGACCTGCGCAACCTTGTAAACAGCCTCCGGGTCGCCTACGCCGCGTTCCCGGATTCGCTTTTCCATCTCGCGAAGGATGCTTAATCCCTTCTCCTTTTCACGATGCATCGAGTAGCTCAATGCTTTTCCGACTTGGGCCTGGAACATCGTTGGCGTCAGCTCGAAAGCACGATCGAAATACGTGGCTGCCTGCTCAAAGTCGCGCTGATAGTACTTCGCAAATCCGCGATAGAAGAGTACAAACGCGCTGTCGTTATCCTCCGGTAAACTTTGCAGGAATCGATCGTAGTTTCCGGTGTAGAGATATCCATTCACCGCCGATGTAGTGATCTTGACGCCCGGATCAATTTCGCGGGCGCGTTCCGCTTCCGCTATGGATTCGCGAAGCATGCCGCCATAGCGATAGGCATATCCCAATTCCCAGTGCAACTCTGCATGGTTCTGGTTCGCCGGCAGAGATTCTCGCAATATTGGAACTGCCTGCTCAACTCGTCCCGTGTCGGTCAGCAGATTAGCCATGAAAATGCGGGTTTCCGGTTGTGTGGGATCGAGGTTTAGCGCCTTTTGATAAGCAGCTTGTGCCTTCTTGTAGTAATCACTTCCGCCCAGTTGAAACGAGGCTCCCGCCGTATAGGCGCGTCCAATCTGCGCCCACGTGAGCGCATAATTCGGGTCGATTTCCGCTGATTTCTGCAGCATCTTTATGCTGGTTGGAAAGTCGCCCCGCGCGTACAGATCTACCCCATGCAAGTAATACTCGTAAGCCACCGGGCTCACAGCGGCCCTGGCGTTGAGTGTCTCCATCTGCGAAGGAGAGAGGTGAAGCTCAAGACCCTTGACGATCTCCTGCGCAACTTTGTCCTGAACGGTTAGCAGCTTGTCGTATTTGAGATCGATCGCGCCATTCCAGAGGATCTTGTTCGTTTTCACATCGATCAATTGAGGAGTGATTCTCAGGTCGTCGCCTTCACTGACGATGTTCCCTGCCAGGATCGTGTCGACTTTCAAGTCGGCACCGACTCTTTGAATGTCGATGACTTGACCGCGGTATTTCTCAACCGCGGACGAAGGACGTACTGCGATCGCATCCACGCGACCCAGCTTGGTAATCACTGCATCCGCCAAGGAGAACCCAAGAAAGTCGGCCTTGGGCTCATCCTTCAGGTTGTGGAATGGCAAGATAGCGAGCGTCCTTGCGGGCTGGACGGTGGCGGCTTCTTTCGCCCGATACTTATCGCGGTATCCCACAATCAGAAAGCCAGCGATTATGGCGACGATACCAAGTGCAATTAGCAGCAGCATTCGACTCGAAAGCCGTTTCGCGAACCGCGGCTGCTCTTGCACTGGTACCAGGTCGGGCGAAAGCTCGCCTTCCGTGACGCTTTCCCTTACGCCTTTTTCGTGCGAGGCGGGTGCGATAAAGGGAAGCACGTTCGACTGAGAGACGGTGCGATCCTCAGGTAATCGATCCAATTGCGGGGGACTGGTTGTGACCGACGGACTGGGAAGACTTCCGGAACCGGTCCGCCCGATGCGGACCGGAGCTACAAATCGATACCCAGCCTTCGGAACAGTCTCAATGTAAGGTGTATCGACATCTTTCTCTCCCAAGGCTCGCCTGATCGCTGAAACCGAAACGGTGAGATTGGATTCCTCTACGAAACTACCCGCCCACACAGATTCAAAGATCTGACTCTTGGTTACCAGACGACTATGGTTTTCGAGAAGAAAAACCAGCAGATCGAAGCTCTTCGGAGGCAGGGGAACGGCCTGGTTTTCGTACAGTAAGCGTCGCTCTGCGGGATCGAGACGGAATTGGCCGAACTCATAGAAGTGTCCTTTTTCTAATGGCATAGACACGTCCGGCCCCCCATTCGGAAATTCTTTGGAATTTCTTCGGAGAGTCCTCACGCCGACTTAAGGACTTCACACCGATTCCGCGACAAACTGCCGCCAAGTCGCGAGAACTTGCACGTCGATTGGCTCAATTTTAGCCCTGAGTCAAGAGCCGGGCAAGGAAACAGCCGACGAACCAAAAACGAAAACAATGACCTGTGCATAAAGGAGATTTAGTAGTGAAGCGCCTGTTCCTTCTCACCATCGCGGCAATGACATTGTTCGGAGCCGTTAACCATGCCTGGGCGCAAGCCTCGGAAACCACTTTCAAACTAGCGGTCAACCCGCCGTTCCTCGGCTGCCTTGGCTCCTCTTCTGTTGAAAAACCGACAGCAACAGTGACGGTTCAGAGGGGGAAACTCAACGACGTGTTGATTCTGCATGCCCGCCATCTGAAGCCGAACTTGGCTTTCGATCTTTTCACAACTCAGAACACCAACCTGTTGCCGAATGGTCAGGTCAACCCCAACTTCAAGAACTTCGGATTGGCCTGGTACCAGAGCGACATTCAAGCTGATAGCAATGGCAATGCCGATGTGACGATCAAGACGATTCTGCTTGACCAGATCTTCGGCTTCGACCCGGCTGTCGGTCTCGCTCCTACCAATACTTTCCACGTTGGTTTCTGGTTCAACAATCCGGAGGATGCCGCCGCCTGCGGTTTCGACGTGACCAAGCCGACTCCGTTCAACGGCGAGCACCAAGCGGGACCGAACGCCATGATGTCGGTTCCGAACCCGCAGACCAATCTTGGACCACTGTGCACTAACCCGACTGACACCGGTGCCGGGTTCGTCTGCAACCCATAACACTCCTCAAGAAAATGGAGTTGTAGGAAGGCGAGGGGCTACCAACGGAGAGCCTCTCGCCATTGAAAAAGGTCTGAGGTCTGGACTGGCCACAAATTACAAGGATTGACTCTGTGAAAACTTGTACCGAAACGAAGAAATCACCGAAGGCACTCGGCGGACACGCGATTGTCATCGGCGGCAGCCTAGCTGGCATGCTTGCCGCCCGAGTTCTCCTGGATCACTACAACGAAGTCAGTATTCTCGAAAGTGATTGCTACCCCGGAGGCCCGACCTCGCGAAGTGGAGTTCCCCAGTCAAAACACGTTCATGTGCTGATGCTCCGGGGAGCGAATATTCTCGAAGAGCTCTTCTCCGGCATTCGGGCCAGTCTCGTCGGCTCCGATGCCCAATTGGTCGACATGGCCGGAGACGTTGATTGGTTAACACCGGCCGGCTGGGGCCTTCGCTTTCCTTCTCCGCTCGTCATGATCGCCTGTACGCGTGATCTGCTGGACTGGCATGTACGTCTACGCCTTGCGGCAAACCCCCGGGTGAAGTTTCTCGAATCGACGGAGGTCACAGGGCTTTTACGAGACTTATCCGGAACCCAGGTCACCGGCGTACACATTCGTTCCCGCAGCCAGGAAGCGCCACAACCCGAGCGTGAACTGAGAGGCGACCTCGTAGTGGATGCGAGCGGTCGGAGATCCAAGTTGCCGCAATGGCTGGTCGATATAGGCTACGAACCTCCGCCGGAAGAAATGGTGAACGGATTTCTTGGTTATGCCAGCCGGATCTATGAGGCGCCGCTGAGAGATGAGCGAACAAGCAAGATCGTCTATATCCAGGCAGCACCTCCGAACATCACCCGCGGTGGGCTAGTACAGCCGATTGAACGCAATCGTTGCTTAGTGACCGTGCTGGGACTAGGTCGAGACTATCCACCTGTCGATGAGGACGGATTCTTAGAGTTCGCTCGTAGCTTACGCAGCCCACATGTGTACGACTTTATTCGTGACGCCCGCCCTCTTTCCTCAATTGCAGGCGCTCGCAACACGGAGAACCGCTGGCGGCATTTCGAGAAACTGAAGCGCTGGCCTGAGGCACTCGTTGCGTTAGGCGATTCTGCTTGCGCCTTCAACCCAGTTTACGGACAGGGAATGACGACAGCAGCGTTAGGCGCCGCGACGCTGCGTCGTTTGTTGGAACACAATCGACAGAATTTTGAAAAGAAGTTCCAGAGAGAGCTCGCTGGTGTAATCGAAGCGCCTTGGATGCTGGCTACCAGCGAAGACTTTCGTGTCCGTGGAACGGAGGGCGGCTCACCCGGCCTGAAAACCTGCCTCATGCATCGTTACATGGACCAGGTCATCCGGCTGACCACCGTGGATCGCGACGTACGGTTAGCCTTCCTGAAGGTCATGCACATGTTGGAGAGCCCTGCGACTCTCTTTCGTCCATCCGTCGCTATGCGAGTCATTAGGCAGGCTGCGAGCTGCTCGTCACGTCTCGTCGGCGAACCTGTAGCTAGGGGTACAAGCAAAGATTTTGAACTCGGAAACGGCGTTTCGTAGCCGCCGTCGTGTCTACAGAAGTTGCATTTTCTTGTGTGCGTCAACGCATGTGTAACCACCAAGTCCTTGCTCGAAGTTCGCATGGGACACAACACTCTCGGAGGAGGCAATGAAGTTTCGCATAATCATCACAATGTCCCTGGCAACCTTGCTCGCAATCCCGGCTGCCGCCAGTTCCTTTTCTTTCACCACCGGAAATCCTGACGGCCGGATCGCGACCCTGTCGCGCGTAAGCAGTTCCGGCAAGGTTCAAACCGAAACGGCTGATGACCTCATCCTGGGGCAAAAGACCATCCTCAATCAGGCCACTTTTATTGGCTTGATTCCAGCCGGTCTTCCGCTCAGTTCCATCAGCCAGGTCGAAATCGAGTTTTACCACGTATTTCCGAAAGACTCCGGTCCCTTCGACGGACTGGTTCCCACACGAAATAATTCACCCGCGGATGTCGAGATTGACGATGCGACTCGCGACAGCCTAGCCGGAACGCTGAGCTATACAGTCACGCTGCTCAATTCCAATTTCTTCGCTGGCAATAGCGTGATTAATGGAATTCATCTCAGCCCCGGGCAGTTCACGGGCGGCGAGGGTTCCATCAGCGGCCAAGAAGTGCAGATCAATGTGGTCTTCAACACACCCGTAACTCTTGATCCTGACCACTATTTCTTCCGCCCAGAGGCGCTGGTAGATTCTGCCGACTTCTATTGGCTGTCGGCTGCCCAACCCCAATTCAAAGGTGACCTCCAGAGCTGGATGCGCAATGACAATCTCGCCCCGGATTGGCTTCGCATCGGAACCGATATAACGGCGCAAGGTCCTTTCGACGCGGCGTTTTCGCTCTCGGGAACCGCTGTTCCTGAGCCTTCGACTCTCGGACTCGTTGGCGGGGCTTTGAGTGCCCTGGCATTCCTGCGCAGAAAGCTCATGTCATAAGCGTCCTGTGATGGCTGGACGGCTCTGAGTGACTGAGCCGTCCGCCAAAAGACCGCACCACGAGGAGTAAGGCGATGGGATTTCCGTCGGACAAGGTCGCGTTAACAAGGGTGGCCGAACTCATTGGAGATGAGGACCTGTACCAAGACTGGGCAATGAACTTGATTCTTGCCGCTCTGGTGGATACGTCATTCCTCGGCGAGCGAGGAAACAAACCACCATTGACTAACGATGACGTGATGAAATTGGTTGTTAGCGGTATATCCGAGGACGTGATCGTCCGCATTATCGAGATGTACGAGGGCGATTACGAGATTTCCTGCAACGCTTTGTTTCGCCTGCGAAACAGCGGCGTGGGCGACAAGACCCTCGAAGCCATCGTTTTGAAGGCACTTCTATCAAAATCTGTTGACAAGGAACGACAATGACTGACCATCACCTGACTTATCGCGGTGTTGTTTATCCCTGGCACTGTGACCATATGGGTCACATGAATGTGATGTGGTACGTGGCCAATTTCGACGAAGCCTGCTGGCAAACTCTCGCCATGTTAGGCCTTACACCCTCGCGCTTGCGAAACGAGGGAGCAGCCGTGGCCGCCGTCGAGCAGCGCACCGAATACAAGGGCGAGCTTCACGCCGGAGATGCCATTACGATACGGACAGCAATTGTTCGAATAACAGAAAAGTCGGTTCACATGTCGCACGAGATGCGGATCGATGAAACCCGCGAAATCGCCGCCATTTGCACCATCGTCGGAGTCTACCTCGATGCAACGAGCCGAAAGTCACAGCCCTTCCCACGCGACATCCGCGAGCGTCGCGGGATCAAGGTCTATCACGTTAGCGTATCCTCGCCTTTCAACGGGTCGGGTAATTGCAGCTACCTCCCTGAGCTGAAGGACTATCTAGGCGCGCAGGAGCTCGGGCAATAAGCAGATTCATACGAGCGCTCAGCGAGCTTGCACGTCAAAGAGGTGTGACATACTGGAATCGAACTTAGATCTCCGTCACGCAAATGCTCGTAGGACTTCAGGGTTGCAGTCCACTGGCGGTACAATGAGTTTGGAGATGAAGGGAAAGGCCAACGCGGCGACCTCGTTGAGTCAAACGGCCTATGTTAGAGGTTGCAATCGCACGCTTGACACCCCATTCAATCTCATTGCATCAAGGGTCGCAAGTAAGTAACTAAGAAGAAATGCGAAAGTGGCGGAATCGGCAGACGCACCAGATAGGATCGCGTATAGGCGGTTCCGCCCAGTTTGTTTGTGGTTGTAAGCTCTAGCAAACTCGGCCATTATTCAGCTACCACCGTGAACGCGAACAAGCCCATCTAAACAGCCACTCGCTACACTTTCCGCTACAGTCTTCGACTGTCCGGCTATGCTGCTCTCACGTCAGAAACAGCGCCGGGGATGGGACTCCTTACACAAAAAGAGTGGGACTTCTTCTTTCCTAGCGACATCCTACCGCGTCCTGTGTAAGCTCATTGCAGCCAAAGGCTCCACAGACTTACTCACCTTCGGCGGCATATCAATTTACGCTCAGACATGAGTGCAGAGGCGATCTGCTTGCTTTG
>Ga0126378_10001962_pt1 | contig 15262 bp, 12 predicted proteins | sample PanSoiMetPlot_23_FD_92587 | JGI IMG/M metagenome (GOLD analysis project Ga0126378, IMG submission 92587) | Tropical forest soil microbial communities from Panama - MetaG Plot_23 | ecosystem: Environmental > Terrestrial > Soil > Tropical forest > Bulk soil | place: Panama | collected 2016-02-17 | reverse complement strand
GAAATCGGGGTTATTGAGCTCGGTCGCGATGGTGCGGCCGGGGAAGAATTTCTCCTGGTGCAGGCGGATCGTGCCGTAGGAGCCGTTGTTGGCGACGATCACCGTCACCGGAAGCCGGTACTGAATCGCGGTCGCGAGCTCGTTGCCGGTCATCAGGAAGCCGCCGTCGCCGACCAGCGTGATGACGCGCCGGCCGAGCCGCCGCGCCGCCGCCACCGCACCGGGGACGCCGAATCCCATGGCGCCCGAGACCGGCCCCAAGAGCCGGTGGGACGGCTTGAACGGGAAATACCGCCCGAGCCAGCCGGAGAAATTCCCGGCATCGTTCACGAACACGGCGTCGTCACCGAGCCGCTTGTGCAAGCCCGCGATCACCGCCCCGAACACCACGCCGTCCGGCGCCTCCTTGGGCTCCCAGCGCGCCATCTCCGTGGGGACGCGATGGAGCCGCTCGGCCCAGGCCGCGAAACGCGCCGGCCTCGCGAATGCACGTTCCGCGAAGGCCCGCAGGAAAGCCGCCGGCTCCGCCAGCACCGCGAGGTCGGTCGCGAACACCGCGCCCAGCACCGCCGGATCGTCGTAGACGTGAACGAGCCGCTGCTTCGGCCGCGGCGCCGTCGGGAAGACGTAGCCTTGCGTGGTGACGTCGCCGAGCCGCGTGCCGACCGCAAGCACGAGATCGCTCTCCTGATAGAGCGCCACCAGGTCCTTCGGCAGCATGTAACCGAGATGGCCCGCATAGAGCGGGTGAGCGTTATCGACCAAGTCTTGCTGGCGGAAGCTCAGCAGCACCGGCACGCCGGCGGCGTCCGCCGCGCGATGCAGGATCGCGCGCCCCTCCGGCGAGCCCAGCCGCGAGCCGGCGATCAGGATCGGCCGCTCCGCCTTCTCGACGAGAGCGGCGGCCTCGGCAACGCTTTTCGGCGAGGGCTCCGCCACGAGCCGCGGCTGGGGCCCCTGCACCGCCCCCGTCACCTCCTCGAGCAGCATGTCCTCCGGCAGGACGACGATCGAGGGACCCGGCGCGCCGGTGGTCGCCGCGTGGAAGGCACGCGTGATCGTCTCCGAGAGCCGCGCGGGGTCGTGCACCTCCGCCACGAATTTTGCCATGTCGCCGAAGGTTCGGTTGTAATCGAGCTCCTGGAAGGCGCGCTTGCCGCGGTCCTTGCGCTCGACCTGGCCCACGAACAGCACCAGCGGCGTCGCGTCCTGCTGTGCCGTGTGGACGGCGATCGAGGCGTTGGTGGCGCCGGGGCCTCGGCTCACCATGGCGATGCCCGGGCGTCCTGTCAGCTTCGCGTCGGTGACGGCCATGAATCCCGCGCCGCTCTCGTGCCGGCAGGTCACGACGTCGATCCGCCGCTCGTCGTAGAGCGCGTCCAGCACCGCGAGATAGCTCTCGCCGGGCACACAGAACACGCGATCGACGCCGTGCGCGACGAGCTCCGCCACCAGAAGCTGCGCGGCGGTGCGGACATTGGTGCGGCTATCGGGCACGGGTGCTGAACCTTATTCGGAAGGAGGGGACGGAGCGAAGGGGAGAGCGCTACTCCGCGGCCGCCGCGCGGACGGGGGTCTTGAAGGCGGCGAGGAGTTCCGTCTCGCGGGCCTTGGCGCGGGCGAGGCTCTTCAGCTTGACGTGGCCGTAGCCGCGGATCTGCATCGGCAGCTTCGCGATTTCGAGCGCGAGCGCGTGGTTGTCGGGCGTCAGGCTCGCGCCGAGCTCGTGCACCAGCGCCTCGTATTCCCCGATGAGCCGCCGCTCGGTCTTGCGCTCGGCCATGTGGCCGAAGGGATCGAAGACAGTGCCGCGCAGTCCCTTGAGCTTCGCCAGCAGCTTGAACGCTGGCATGACCCAGGAGCCGTAGGCCCGTTTCTTCATCTCGCCGGTCGAGGGGTCGCGCGGCGCCCAGAGGGGCGGCGCCAGATTGAACTGCAGCTTGTAGTCGCCTTCGAACTGCGCGTTGAGTTTCTTCAGGAATTCACCGTCGCTGTAGAGCCGCGCTACCTCGTACTCGTCCTTGTAGGCCATGAGCTTGAAGAGCGACTTCGCGACCGCCTCCGCGAGGCCGCGGCGTCCCCTGGCGCGTGTCTTCTCCGCTGCCGCGACGTCGCGCACAAGCTCGGCGTAGCGCTGGGCGTAGGCGGCGTTCTGGTAGTCCGTAAGGAAGGCGACGCGCCGACGCACGATTTCCTCGAGCGTCTCCGAGGGCTTCGGAGGGTCCGCCAGCATGGTGGGCTTCGCCGCCGCCTCGACGCGCCGCAAATCGTGCGCGGCAAGCCGGCCCCACGCGAAGGCGCGCTTGTTCATCTCGACCGAGACGGCGTTGAGCTCGATCGCGCGCTCGATCGCCGCGCGCGAGAGCGGCACCAGCCCCTGCTGCCAGGCGTAACCCAGCATGAAGAGGTTGCTGGCGATGGCGTCGCCCATGAGCGCGGTGGCAAGCCCGCTGCCGTCCACGAACTCGATCCCGCGCTCGCCCGTGGCGTTGCGGAGCGCGCGGTGCATCTGGGCTTCCTCGAAATCCACATCGCCGTTCATGACGAACGCGGCGGTGGGGGCCAAGTAGCTGTTCACCACCGCGCGCGTGACGCCGGCCTCGATCCGCGTCAGCGCCTCGGGGCTCGCTGCCACCACCATGTCGCAGCCCAGCACCAGGCGAGCGCCGCCCGCCGCGATCCGCACGGCGTGAATGTCCTCGGGCGCGGGCGCCAGCCGGATGTGGCTCATCACCGCGCCGTTCTTCTGCGCGAGGCCGGTGAAGTCCAGCACCGTGCAGCCGCGACCCTCGAGGTGCGCCGCCATGCCGAGGAGCTGGCCCACCGTGATGACGCCGGTGCCGCCGATTCCCGTGACGAGTATCCCGTAGGGCTCGCCGAGCGGGCGCAAGGTCGGCTCCGGAATCCCCGCGAAGGGCTCGCCCTCGATGCTCGCCGCGGTTCGCGCGGGCTTGCGCACCGCGCCGCCATGCACGGTTACGAAGCTGGGACAAAAACCCTTGAGGCAGGAGTAGTCCTTGTTGCAATTGCTCTGGTCGATCGCGCGCTTGCGGCCGAACTCGGTCTCGACCGGCTTCACCGAGATGCAATTCGATTGCTCCGAGCAATCGCCGCAGCCTTCGCAGACGAGCTCGTTGATGAAGACGCGCTTCGGTGGATCCGGGAACTGGCCGCGCTTGCGCCGGCGCCGTTTCTCGGCGGCGCAGGTCTGGTCGTAGATCAGCACGGTCAAGCCGGCCGTGTCGCGGAGCTCGCGCTGGATCGCGTCCATTTCGTCGCGGTGCCGGATCTCGACGCCCGCGGCGAAGCCCGCGCTCCTCGGGTATTTCTCGGGCTCGTCGGAGACCACCACGACCTTCTTGGCGCCCTCCGCCGCTACCTGCTGGCTGATCTGGGGCACGGTCATGCCGCCTTCGGCGGGCTGGCCGCCTGTCATGGCGACGGCGTCGTTGAACAGGATCTTGTAGGTGATGTTGACACCCGCCGCCGCCGCCGCGCGGATCGCGAGCAGCCCCGAATGCGTGTAGGTGCCGTCGCCCAGATTCTGGAACACGTGCTTCTCGCGCGTGAAGGGCGCCTGGCCGATCCAGTTGGCGCCCTCGCCGCCCATGTGAGTCCAGGTCGTGGTGCGGCGCGCCGGCATCCAGATCGCCATGGCGTGGCAGCCGATCCCGGCGCCCGCGCGGCTTCCTTCAGGGACTTTGGTCGAGGTGTTGTGCGGACAGCCGGAGCAGAAGAACGGCGTGCGCTGCGTCTTGGGCGCGGGCGCGTCGCCGATCCGCTGCAGCGTCTCGAGCCGCGCGATCCGCTGGTTGAGATGAGCACTCTCGCCGTCGAGCCGGCGCAAGCGCTCGACCAGCGCCCGCGCCACCATGGTGGGTGTGATCTCGCCCTCGCTCGGCAGCAGCACGCGGCCCTGCTCGTCGCGCTTTCCGACCACGCTCGGACGACGGGCGGCCTCGGTATGATAGAGGAGACGGAGGAGCTGATCCTCGATCAGCCCGCGCTTCTCCTCGACAACCAGCACGTCCCGGAGGCCATCGGCGAAGCGCCGTGCGCCCTCGGGCTCGAGCGGCCACGTCAGCCCCACCTTATATAAGCGAAGCCCCAGCCGCTGCGCCTCGCGCTCGCCGATCCCGAGATCGTCCAGCGCCTGGCGAAGGTCGAGATACGCTTTGCCGGTGCTGATGATGCCGAGGCGAGGGGCGGGGCTCTCCCAGACGATGCGGTCGATCGCATTGGCGCGCACGAACGCGGCGACCGCCTCCATCTTCGGCCCGTGGAGCCGCCGCTCCTGCTCCAGCGGCGGGTCGGGCCAGCGGATGTTCAGCCCACCCGGAGGCGGCGTGAAATCCTTGGGCATCACGATCGCGAGCCGGTGCGGATCGACCGACACGGAGGCCGAGCTCTCCACCGTCTCCGCCACCGCCTTGAAGCCGATCCAGCAGCCGGAATACCGCGAGAGCGCGAAGCCCAGCAGGCCGTAGTCGAGATACTCCTGCACCGTCGCCGGGTTCAGGATCGGCATCATCGCGGAGACGAAGTCCTGCTCGCTCTGATGCGCCAGCGTCGAGGACTGGCAGCCGTGGTCGTCGCCCGCGATCGCGAGCACGCCGCCATGGGGCGCCGTGCCGGCGGCGTTCGCGTGCTTCAGTGCGTCGATCGAGCGGTCGACGCCTGGTCCCTTGCCGTACCAGATGCCGAATACGCCATCGACCTGCGTGCCGGGGAAGAGTGCGGTCTGCTGGCTGCCCCAGACCGAGGTCGCCGCCAGGTCCTCGTTGACGCCGGGCTGGAAATAGATGTTGGCCCGCTCGAGGAAGCGCCGCGCCTGCCAGAGCGCATTGTCGTAGACGCCGAGCGGCGAGCCGCGATAGCCCGAGATGAACCCGCCGGTATTGAGCCCCGCGGCTTGGTCGCGTTGGCGTTGCATGAGCGGCAGCCGCACCAGCGCCTGGATGCCCGAGAGGTAGATCCGTCCCGCCTCCTGGACGTATTTGTCGTCGAGCGTGACCGCGGCAAGGGTCATGACGGCTCCTTCGAGGCCGAGATTAGGGAGATTCAGGAGCCAACACAATGCGAGGGCGTCACACGCGCCCCGCCGGCGCGACCGCCGAGCGGCGGCAGCTAAGCCGTGCTCAAGGTGAACTCGGCCCGTGCAGGAGGTTTTGCTTAGGGCTTGGACTGCCCGTATTTCACGCCGACCTTCGGCGCCTTGATATCATCGGTGGCCTCTTGCCCCTGACCGCCGCCAGAGCCCGACCCCGCCGCTCCCGATCCACCCGCTGTGCCCTTGTTGCTTTTCGCGGGATGCTTGATCGCCTCGTGCTTGATCGGCACATACTTGATGGGGTCGTGCTTGATCTTCGGATGTTGGGTCGAGCCGGAGCTCGCTGCGGGCGCGCTGCTCTGTGCGGGCGTCCCGCTCGCAGCGGGGGATGCCGGCGGCGTGGTCTGAGCCGCAGCGGCCACTGCGGCCGGCAACGCGCCAACGACGCCCAGAGCACAGAACACAGCGATGACGGCCTTCATGATGGACTCCTTGCTAAACGCGAGTCGATCCGTCCCATCAGGGGAGCGTGGGCTGGAGCCTAGGCTCGCGGTCGTTTAGAGAGCGTTAACCCCGATGCCCCGCGCCAACGCGGGTTGACGCCAAGCCCTCCGATGCCCGAATTTCCCCGGGCGAGCTCTGGAGGGACCGGCCCGCCTATGGCGGAACCCACAAATCACGCACAGCCGCGCGACGAGGCGCCACGCCTCTCGGCGCTGGTGGTGGCGCGGAACGAGGCGGGGCGGATCGCGCCCTGCCTCGAGCGCTTGGGATTCGCCGACGAGATCGTGGTGCTGCTGGACCGCTCGACCGACCGGACCGGCGAGATCGCGCGGGCGCGCGGCGCGCGCGTCGTCGAGGGCGCCTGGGGGATCGAGGCCGAGCGCCGCAACGCCGGTATCGACGCCTGCACGGGCGATTGGATCCTCGAGGTCGATGCCGACGAATGGGCGACGCCGGGGCTCGCCGCCGAGATCCGCGCGGCGATCGCGAGCGCACGGCCCGGCTATTTCATCGTGCCGATGGCGAATCACATCGGCAGCCATCTGGTACGCCACGGCTGGGGCGCCTATAACGGGGTCGCGGCAAAGCCGTCTCTCTTCGCCAAGGGCATGAAGCACTGGGGGCGGGGCCGCGTCCATCCGCAAATTGTGCTCGAGGGCGAGCGACGATTACTGCGTGAGCCGCTCCTGCACTTCGTCTATCGGGACATCCACGACATGCTGCAGCGCCTCGACCGCTATACCGATCTCGCCGCGCTCGACGCGGTGGAGGCGGGCAACGTGCCGGGCCTCGCGGCCTCGCTCCGGCGCATGGCGAGCCGGGCTTGGAAATCCTACGTCGCGCGCGGCGGATACAAGGAGGGCGCATATGGCGTGGCGCTGGCGCTCTATTCGGCGCTCTACCCGATCCTGGTTCACCTGAAGGCCGCGATCCCCGCGGAGACGCCACCCCGATGAGGCTCTTTCGCGGCGACGGCCCGCGCGCCATGCCGCTCTCCGAGCGGCTCTACCGGCGCTTCTTCCTAAAGTACCACACGCGCTACCTGATCATGGGCCTGCAGGCGCGCGCGCGCGAGCAGAGCCTCGACTACATCGAGGCCTATATGCGCGACGCGCTGATCTTCCGCGACCGCTGGGACCTGTTGCTGCACGCCGCGCGCGAGGCGCCGCAGCAGGGGTTAATGCTGGAATTCGGCGTCGCCGATGGCGCGAGCCTGCGCTATGTCGCGAGCCGCGTCGCCCGCTCCTTCCACGGCTTCGACAGCTTCGAGGGTCTGCCGGAGGATTGGTCGGGCACCTTCGAGCGCAAAGGCAAATTCACCCGGGGCGGCGCGCTGCCGGCGGTGCCCGCGAACGCGCGGATTTATTCCGGCTGGTTCGCCGACACGCTGCCGCGATTCCTCGGCGATCACCCGGGCGAGAGCGCTGCTTTCGTGCACGTCGATTGCGATATCTACGCATCGACCGCGACGGTGCTTCGGCACCTCTCCGATCGGCTCGATACCGGCGCGGTGCTCGTCTTCGACGAGTACTTCAATTACCCGGGCTGGCAGCGCCATGAGTGGCGCGCCTTCCAGGAATTCGTGCGCGACACGGGCATCTCTTATACCTACCTGGGGTTCGCGCAGAAGAACGGTCACGTCGCCGTGCGGCTCGGCGAGAGGAGTGCCGACGCGAGCCGCCTCGCCGCGGAGAAGCTCGCGCGCATGCAGAAGGGAGAGACATGATGAGCGACCTCGACCGCGTCATCTCGGACCTCGTGGTGGCGAACCGCATTCTCGCGCGCGAGGGCGTGGTCGACGCCTTCGGTCACGTCAGCGTCCGCCATCCCGACCGGCCCAATCGCTACATCATGTCGCGCTCGCGCGCACCGGAGCTGGTGACCGCCGACGATCTCATGGTGTTCGAGCTCGACGGCACGCCGGTCGACGCCAAGGGCCGCCAGCCCTATGCCGAGCGCGCGATCCATTCCGGCCTCTACGAGGCGCGGCCCGACGTTATGAGCGTGATCCACAACCATTCCTACGACGTGATCCCCTTCAGCGTCACCCGCGCGCAGCTCCGACCCATGATCCACGTCGCCGCCCCCATGGGCGCGACGGTCCCGGTCTGGGACATCCGCGACAAGTTCGGCGAGGGCGACATGCTGGTGGTGACGCCGGAGCAGGGCCGCGATCTCGCGCAGGCGGTGGGGCGGGGGTCGGTGGCGCTCATGCGCGGCCACGGCTGCGTGGTCGCGAGCGCGACCATCAAGCTCGCGGTCACGACCGCGATCTACACCCAAGTGAACGCGCGGCTCCAGATCGAGGCGCAGCGGCTCGGCGAGCCCAAATTCCTGACCCAGGGCGAGATCGACGCCATGACGAAGCGCCAGCAGACGCCGGTCGCGGTCGATCGCGCTTGGGAATACTGGCGCGCGCGCGCGGGGGCGAGCGACCTCTGACGACACAGCTCCCGATCCGGCCGGCGGCGCCCGCGCGAGCGAGCCGGGCCACCGCGATTTTCTCCGGCTTCTTCTTCCTCTCGGGTTTCACCCAGACCATCCTGGTGACGGTGCTGCCGGTCGTGACGCTGAGCGTCATGCACGATGCCCAGGCCGTGAGCCTGGTCTACGTCGCCGTGGGACTTGCGGGGTTCCTGGGCCGGCTCGGCATTCCCGCGCTGACGCGGGTACTGGGCAGAGTTGGCGTCCTGATGCTGGGCGTGGGGGCGCTCTCGCTTTCGCTCCTCCTGCTCTGGACGGAGACGCGCGGCGGCGTTGTCATCGGCCTCATCTTCAACGTGTTCGCGATCGCCTGTTTCGAGGTGGTGCTGACGCTACACGTGCTCGATTACATCCCGCGCCCCGCGCTCGGTCGGTTCGAGGCAGTGCGCATCTTCTATTCGGCGCTGCCCTGGACCCTTGGGCCGTGGCTCGGGGTTTATTTGCGCGAGAACGTGGCGCACTGGCTGCCGTATCTGATTTCCGTGAGCATGGCGTCGCTGCTCCTGGCGGCGTTCTGGAGCCTTGGCTTCTCGGGGGATCCGGCGACGCGCACGCCGCCGCGGCGCCATTCGCTGAGCCCCGCGCTCTACCTCGTCCGCTTCTTCTCACAGCCGCGCCTGCGGCTGGGCTGGGCGCTGGCGGTCGGCCGGTCGTCTTGGTGGGGCATGTTCCAGGTCTATGCACCGATCTATGCGATCCAGTCGGGGCTCGGCGCCGAGACCGGCGGTGCCATCGTCTCGATCGGCATCGGCTGGATCTGGCTGGTGCCGCTTTGGGGCTGGCTCGGGCGCCTCTACGGCCTGCGCCAGCTGTTGATCGTGGGCTATGGCTCGGCGGCGCTGATCACGATCGCGGCCGCTGCGCTCATGGGCGCGCCGGTGGTGGGTGCGGTCATGCTGCTGATTGCCGCCTTCTGCACCGAGATCATAGACGGTGCCGGAAACTCTCTTTATCTGCGGGCGGTGCATCCCTACGAGCGCAGCGAGATGACCGCCGTCTTCGTCAGCTACCGCGACTTCTCTCAATTCGCGCCGCCGGCGGTGTTCAGCGTCGTGCTCTCGGTATTCCAACTCCCCGCCGTCTTCGTCACCGGCGGCATCATGATGCTCGGTATGACCGCGCTCTGCCGTTATATCCCGAAGCGGTTCTAGTGGGAATCGCGGGAGGGCGCCGCCGGCGCCGCGATGTTCCGCAGGAGCGGGACCAGCGCGGTCGCGATGATGAAAGCGAGCATGATCGCGCGGAACGCGTCGGCGAATGCGAGCGTCGAGGCCTCGCGATAGGCGAGGTGCCAGAGCTGCTCGAGCGCTGCCGGCTGGCCGCCATGGGGGCTGCCGGGCATCGCGGCGTAGCGCCCGACGAGGCCGTGTAGGAACCTTTCCATGGGCTCGTTCGCGGGCGTCAGCCGCGCGGCGATGTGCTGGAAATGCAGATTGGTCTGATCGTTGATGACCGCGGCGCTGACCGCGATGCCGACCGCGCCGCCGAGGTTGCGCATCATGTTGAAGAGGCCGCTCGCGAACTTTAGCCGCTCCGGCGGCAGGCTGCCGAGACCGAGATTCACCACCGGCGCCACCGCGAAGACCTGCGGGAGCCCGCGCAGGATCTGCGGCAGCAGGAGCTGGTCCGAGCCCCAGTCGTGGGTGATGAAGCTGTAGCTCCACATCGCGGCGGCGAAGCTCGCGAGCCCGGCCGCCAAGAGCCAGCGCAGGTCGATCTTACGCGCGAGCAGGATGTAGATCGGCGTGCCGATCAGCGAGGCGGCGCCGGTCGAGAAGATCGCGATGCCGGTCTGCCAGGCGCTGAAGCCACGGACATAGCCGAGGAACAGCGGCGTCAGGTAGATGGTCGTGAAGATGCCGATGCCGGAGACGAAGGAAAGGAAGCAGCCGAGCGCGAAGTTCCGGTTGCCGAGCGCGCGCAGGTCGACGACCGGCTGGCTGTAGGTGAGGCTGCGGACCACGAAGAGCGTGCAGGCGATGGCGGAGATCCAGGCGCAGTCGCGGATGGTGGCGTCGCTGAACCAGTTCCAGCGCGTGCCTTCCTCCAGCACGTATTCGAGGGTGCCGAGCCCGATCGCCATCAGCGCGATCCCCGGATAGTCCGCGCCCCGCAAGAGCGAGAAATCGGGCTTGTCGATCCGCACCAGCATCGGCACCAGCACCATGATCGCGAGGCCCGGCAGGAGATTGATGTAGAAGAGCCAATGCCAGTTGAGCGTGTCGGTGATCCAGCCGCCGATCACGGGGCCGAGCGTCGGCGCGATCGACGCGATGGTGCCGATCACCGCCGCCGAATAGACCCGCCGCGTGCCCTGGAAGTAATGGAAGGACGAGGTGAAGACCGTCGGGATCATCGAGGCGCCGAGCAAGCCCTGGAGCGCGCGGAACAGGATCATGCTCTCGATGTTCCAGGCGAGGCCGCAGAGCAGGCTCGCGGCCGTGAAGCCCGCGGCGGAGATCGCGAACAGCCAGCGCGTCGAGAACACCCGCGTCAGCCAGCCCGAAAGCGGGATCATGATGATCTCGGCGATCAGATAGGCGGTCTGCACCCAGCTGATCTGGTCCTGCGCCGCGGAGAGCCCGCCGCCGATGTCCTGGAGCGAGGAGGCAACGATCTGGATGTCGAGCAGGGCGATGAACATGCCCGCGCACATCACCACGAAGGGCAGGATCGCGGGATGCTTCGGCGTGGCGGCGGTCATGGCGCCCGCCCCTCCTCGCGCGTGTCGACGCGCACCACGGTCGAGAGGCCCGGCCGCAGCATCGCGAGCTTGGGATCGCCGGGGTCCAGCGCGACGCGGACGGGCACGCGCTGCACGATCTTGGTGAAGTTGCCGGTGGCGTTCTCCGCCGGGATGACGCTGAAGATCGCGCCGGTGCCCGGGGCGAGGCTCACAACATGGGCCTGGAAGACGTGGCCCGGCAGGATATCCGCCGTCACCGTCGCGGACTGGCCGGGCGTCATGCGGGCGAGCTGATCCTCCTTGAAATTGGCATCGACCCAGAGGTCGTTGGCCGGCGCCACCGAGATCAGATAGGTGCCCTTCGTCGCATACGACCCTACCTGGGCCGCGCGGTTGCCGACATAACCGTCGATCGGCGAGCGGACCTCGCTGTAGCCGAGATCGAGCTGAGCCGTTTTGAGATCGGACCGCGCTTGCGCCACCGCCGCGTCCGCCTCGGCAATGTCGGCGTCGAGCACCTTGAGCTGTTGGCGGGCGGCCTCGAGCGCGGCGTGGGTGGCGACGACCCCGGCTTGAGATTCCTGTTGCAGCGCGGAGGTGCGCTCCTCGTTCTGGCGCGATCCGTAGCTGGTCTGCGCCAGGAGCCGGTAGCGAGCGGCGTCCTGCGTCGCGAAGCTCGCCTTTGCCTTCTTCGCGTCGAGATCGGCTTCCTGTTGCCGGATCGTGGATTGCTGCAGCGCATAGCGCGCGCGCAGGCTGTCCGCCGCCGCGCGTCGCGCCTGCAGCGACGCCTCAGCGTGCTCGAGCGCGGTCTGATAGTCGCGCCGGTCGAGCTGAATCAGAACTTCGCCCGCCTGGACGCGCTGGTTGTCCGTAACCAATACCTTGTCGATGAACGCGTCGATATGCGGCGCCAAGGGCGTGACGTTGCCGCCGACATAAGCGTCGTCGGTGCTCTCGATGAACCGGCCGACTCGCCACCAATCCTGCGCATAAAACGCGCCGGCGACCGCCAACGTGAGGAGAATTGCCGAGAGGGCGAGGCGGCGCAGGAGCGGCCGTAAGTCCTGCCTGGGAGGAGTCGAGACGGTGGCGCGATCGATCGTGATGCTGTCCATGGCGTCACCTCAGACTTAGGCGTATATGCACGTATAATAGGCGCATATGCCCCTACCGTCAATACCTTAGATATCACCGCTTTTACAACGAGTTAACTCGGCCGGCGGCCGTGATAGCGGCTCAGAACGGCTCCTTGAAGGGACGCAGATCGATCTCGTGAGTCCAGGCGGAGCGGCGCTGGCGATGCACGTGCCAATAGGCGTCGGCGATCGCATCGATACCGAGCAGGCCATCCGTGCCGCGCTTTTCGAGCAGGCCCGGCACCCGGCTCAGCAAGCGCTCGCCCGCGATGCCGCCGTCGATCACGACGTGCGCCACGTGGATCCCCTGCGGCCCGTACTCGCGCGCCATGCTCTGGGCGATCGCGCGGAGGCCGGCCTTGGCGGCCGCGAAATGTGCGAAGCCGGGGCGGCCGCGCAGGCTCGCGGAGGCGCCCGTGAATATCACGGTACCCCGCCCCAGCGGCACGAGCCGGCGCGCCGCCTCACGCCCGAACAGGAACCCGCCGAAGCAGCCAATGCGCCAGAATTCCTCGAAGGTCTCCGCCGTCGTTTCCCGAAAATCCAGTCGCTGGTTGTTGCCGGCGTTGTAGACGACGAGATCGGCGGGATCGAACCCGCTGCCGGGGGCCATGGCGCGATCGAACAGACGGAGGACATCGGCCTCGCGCGTCCCGTCCATGACGATGGGCTCGGCACTGCCGCCCGCCGATGCAATCGTTCGGGCCACTGGCTCGATCTTCTCGCGCGTCCGGCCCGAGACCAGCACGTGATATCCCTCGCTCCCGAAGCGCCGGCATAGCGCCGCACCGAGACCCTGCTCGGCGCCGACGCCGACCACGACTGCCGTTGGCTTGCCCATCATGGCGCCCCTTTGGTTGCAGTTTCCGCCGGTCGCCGCGGCACCAGGAGGGTGCCGACGTTCACCTGCACGGTCTCGCCGCGCTGATTGAGCGTGGTGGTGCGGACCTTGATCAGGCCCTGGTCCGGCCGCGATTTCGAGGAACGCACCTCCAGCACCTCGCTCTCGACGCGGAGCTCATCTCCGGGACGCACGGGCTTCGGCCAGCGGAACTCCTCGAAGCCCATGCCGATGATGCCGCCCCTGGGCTTGAGCTCGCCCTCGACCAGGAGCCGCATGGTGAGCGCGGCGGTGTGCCAGCCGCTCGCCGCCAGGCCCTGGAACACCGTGTCGCGCGCCGCCGCCTCATCGAGGTGGAAGGGCTGGGGATCGAATTGCGAGGCGAATGCCGTGATCTGCTCCCGCTCCACCGTGAGGCGGCCCGAAGCGAAGGTCTGGCCCGCCGCGTAGTCCTCGAGATATCGCCCGCCCATGCTTGGTCCCTCCGGCAAGCGCCCTATTGACATAAGCGCATATGCGCCCTTATAAGCGTGTGTACACGCATGTCAAGGGAACGACCGATGCCACCGGAGCTCTTTCCGAAAGCCGACGAGTGCAATTGCCTGGCCGTGCGCCAGGCCGCCCGTCACATCACGCAGTTCTACGATCAATTCCTGGCGCCGAGCGGGCTGCGCACGACCCAGTTCTCGATCCTCGCGAAGCTGAGACGACTCGGGCCCCTTACCATCAATGCACTCGCCGATGAGCTTGTCATGGACCGGACGACGCTCGGCCGCAATATCCTGCCGCTCGAGCGCGAGGGCCTGATCGACATCGTGCCGGGAAAGCGCGACCGCCGCAGCAAGGAGCTGCAGCTCAGCGACGGCGGCGCCGCGCGGCTGCGCTCGGCGGTCAAGGGCTGGGCGGAGGCGCAGGCCCAGTTCGAGACGGTGTTTGGCGCCAAGCGCACCAGGGAGCTGCGCGGGCTCTTGCACACCGTCGCCGCGACCGAACTCGACGCGGCCGAGCACGTGTCGAGCGCGGGCTAAGCGCTCAGCCTATCCCCGACCGCCCTCAGCCACGCCCGAAGCGCGGCTCCGGCAAACCCTGCGCCTCGGTCTCGAGCGCGAACAGGTTGCCGGCGAGCGGCTCCGCCGCGAGCTCGGCCTCGCTCATGCGCATGGTGCCGGCGGTGATGAAAAGCGTGTGCAGCGCCGGCCCGCCGAAGGTCACGCTGGTCGGCCGCCGCACCGGCACCGCGATCACCCGCGCCACCGCGCCATCGGGGTCATAGCGCACCACGCGCCCGCCTCTCCACTGCGCGACCCAGAGGAAACCCTCGGAATCGACCGTCATTCCGTCCGGCAGCCCGTGCTCCTCGGCGATGCGTACCAGCGTCCGGCGGTTCTTGATCGTGCCGCGCTCGAGATCGAAGTCGTAGGCGTAGATCTCGCGCGGCGCGCTGTCGATGAAGTACATGGTCCGGTTATCGGGGCTCCAACCCATGCCGTTCGAGAGCTGGAAGCCCTCGTCGAGCCGGTGCAGCGTGCCGTCGGGATCGTAGCGAAAGAGCGCGCCCACGCGCTTCACCCAGTCGCGCGCCTTGGAGCCTACCCAGAAACGGCCGGCGCGGTCGCAGGCGCCGTCGTTGAGGTTGTCCTCGATGCCGGCGATCGGCTGCGCCACGCGCTCGACTGCACCCGTCTTGAGATCGTAGGGGCCCAGACTCGCCTCGAAAGCGCAGAAGAGGCGGTGGCTTTGCGTGAGCGCGATCGCGTGCACCGGCTCCGGCGTCGTGAGCGCTCGGTTGCGGCCAGTTGCGGGATCGAACCGGTTGATGCTGGGTTTGCGCCCGTCGATCCAGTAGAGCGCGCCCTCGTGGCCGTCCCAGATCGGGCTCTCACCCAGCCCCGCGCGGATCGCCAGCACGGAGCGCGGCGCCGTCATGCTCGCCCGCTCAACGTGCGCCGCACGGCGTCCCGCCAGCCCGCATAGAGCGACTCCCGCTCATCGGCGGAGAGCGCCGGCTCGAAGGCGCGGTCGAGCGCCCACTGGGCCGCGATCGCCTCGAGCGAGGGATAGAGCCCGGCGGCGAGGCCCGCGAGCGCCGCCGCGCCCTGCACGGTGGTCTCGATGTACCGGGGCCGCTCGACCTTCAGGCCCAGAATATTGGCGAGGCGCTGCATCAGCCAGTCGTTCGCGACCATGCCGCCGTCGACGCGCAGGCTCTTCGGATCGGCGCCGTCGGCGCGCATGGCCTCCAGCAGGTCGCGGGTCTGGAAGCAGGCGGCGTCGAGCGCCGCGCGCGCGATCTCCGCGGGTCCGACGTCGCGCGTCAAGCCGAAGAGCGCGCCGCGGGCGTCGGCGTCCCAATAGGGCGCGCCCAGCCCGGTGAAGGCCGGCACCAGATAGACCCGCCGCGCGGGATCGGCGGCGGCGGCGAGCGCCTCGCTGTCGCGTGCGCTCTTGATCAGCCCGAGCCCGTCGCGCAGCCACTGGATCGCCGCGCCCGCGATGAAGATCGCGCCCTCGACCGCGTAGGTGACGCGGCCCGCGAGCCGATAGGCGAGGGTGGTGAG
>Ga0126378_10001961_pt1 | contig 15267 bp, 16 predicted proteins | sample PanSoiMetPlot_23_FD_92587 | JGI IMG/M metagenome (GOLD analysis project Ga0126378, IMG submission 92587) | Tropical forest soil microbial communities from Panama - MetaG Plot_23 | ecosystem: Environmental > Terrestrial > Soil > Tropical forest > Bulk soil | place: Panama | collected 2016-02-17 | reverse complement strand
GTCAGCTCGGTCTCTTTCGGGTTGGCATCGACCCAGATGTGGTCGGTGTTGACCAGATAAAACGCCGTCATCGATGCCGTGAGATATTTGCCCGGCGCGATCGCCGGCACGCTGGTGGCAATGCCGGCGAACGGCGCGGTGACCACGGTGTGGTCGAGCTGGCGTTGGGCTTCGTCGACTTTCGCCTTGGCCTGCTTATATTGCGGGTGCTCCGTGGCTGCGACGTCGGCATTGCCGCCGAGCTTGGCGAGCTGCACCTGCGCCTGCTGGCGCAGCGATTGCAGCTTGCTCTTGTCGGTTTCGAGCGTGGATTTGACCTGATCGTAGACGGCCTGTGAGACGGTGCCGCTGCGAATGAGCGTGGCGTCGCGATTGAAGTTCGTCTGGTCGAGGCCGACCTGCGATTCCTGAGCTGCAACGTCGCTCAGCATGCGCTGGTAATCCTGCTTCATCGCTTCGATGGCGAGCGCGGTCTGCGCCAGACTGGCCTTGGCGTCGTCGAGCGCGATCTGGAACGGCCGAGGATCGAGGCGATAGAGCACCTGCCCGGCGGCGACGTGTTCATTCTCGTGAACGCCGATGTCCTGGACGATGCCGGCCACGTCGGTGGAGATGCCGACTTTCTCGGCTTCCACATAGGCGTCGTCGGTCGACATGATGCGGCCGCCGGTCGCGTACCAATAAAAGCCGATCGCCAGCACCAGCGGCAGCAGGGCAAACAAGCCCCAGCGGGTCCAGCGGCTACGATTTGGTCCGCCTGGTTTCCCGACCACCGGTATGTCGCGGCGCGAGTCGAGAGGCGTCGGCGCCAGCGGTCGCGTCACCGGCGCTTCCGGTGCTTCGTCCTGAACCGGCGTGAGTTTGCGGAGAGCTTCAGCCATAGCGCCGCTCTCCCGCTGCATCTGCGGTGCTTCGCTGCGCAATCGCTTGCCGCAGGTTTTCTTTGACGATGCCAAGTTCGCCGATCATGCGCTCGACGCTCTCGGCCTCGACGCCGACAAGCGCGGTCGCCATCAGCTCCTCGCCGAGATCGCCCAGCTTCTCGAGCAGCGGCCGTGCTGCCGGAGTGAGAAACAGCCGCTTGGCACGCCGGTCGACCGGATCGGGCCGCCGCTCGATCAGGCCGCAGTCGCACAGCTTGTCGAGGAGACGGGTCAGGGAAATAGGCTGCAGGTCCAGGACCTCAGCCAGTTCGGATTGCTTCAGGCCTTCGGATCTGTCGAGCCGGACCAGCACGACCCATTGGGCCCGGGTGATGCCGAATTGCGCGGCCTTGTGGTCCGCGTAGGTCCGTAGCATCCGAGCTACGTCATTGATCGTGAAGGCGAATTCTCGATTGAGCGAACGTGGCAGCACGATGCTTCCCCAAACTACGGAGCCTCATTTCATGCTAGCATAATATAAGGAGGCTTACTAAGTAGGCAAGCTCAAAGGTGCATTGCAGCAATGCACCCAGCCGCGAGGCACTGTCAGGCCAGCCCGAGTTCGGCCAGGGCCGCGATGTGATAGTCGGCAGACGATTGGCTGAAGCAGCAGAATACCGCGCGCTCGATGCCGCGCTGCGCGGCAGAGAGTTCCGCGGCCACGGTGCCGATCGCGATGCGGGCCGCGAGGTCGGGCGGAAAGCGATAGACGCCGGTCGAGATGGCGGGAAACGCGATCGAAACCAGTGCACTGGCTGCGGCAAGCTCGACGGCGCGGCGATAGCAGGATGCCAACAAGTCCTCCTCGCGATGAGCGCCGCCGCTCCACACCGGCCCGACGGCGTGGATCACATGCCTGGCCGGCAGCCGATAGCCGCGGGTGATTTTCGCTTCGCCGGTGAGGCAGCCGCCGAGCGTTTCGCATTCGGTGAGCAATTGCGGTCCGGCCGCCCGGTGGATCGCGCCGTCCACACCGCCGCCGCCTAGCAACGTGCGGTTCGCAGCGTTGACGATGGCGTCGACCTGCAAGGTGGTGATGTCGGCCACGCAGATTTCGAGGCGAGCGTTGCCGGCTTCAGCGATGGCGAGCGGCGCTGGGTTGGTCATCGCCGCAATGTATCACGCGCACTCGGCCTGTGCTTCGGCGCGCAGGTCGACCGTGCTCTTGTTGCCGATATCGTCGAAATGCCGATCGAGGAAACGTCGCGCCGCGCCGCGCCCGCTCACGCGCAGCATCTCGAAGAAATCGTAATCCGTCGACAGCTTGCTGGCGGCATCGAGATGCGTGCCGGAACGGTCGAGCACGATGCGATGCACGTTGATGCGGCGATACTGGCCCGCTCCAATGCCGCGCGGCAGCCGGCCCTGGTCGATCAGGCGGGCGACAAAATCGATGGCGCGATACTCGCCGATCAAAGACGAATTGAAGGTGATTTCGTTGATGCGGTTCATGATCTCGCTCGAAGACATCGGCGTGTCGTGCCGCACCAGCGGGTTGATCTGCACTACCAGCACGTCCTCGGTGCGGGTGGTACGAAAAAACGGAAAGATCACCGGATTGCCCAGATAGCCACCGTCCCAATAGGGCACGCCGTCGATCTCCACTGCGCGGAACAAGAGCGGCAGGCAGGCCGAGGCCATCACCGCGTCGGCAGTGATTTTGTCGCGCGGAAAGATGCGCACGCGGCCGGTCTGCACGTTGGTGGCCGAGATGAAAATCTGCAGATCCGGGCAGGCGCGCACCGCCGCGAAATCGACGAACCGTTCGATCAGGTCCTTGAGCGGGTTGATGTTGAGCGGATTGACGTCATAGGGCGAAAAATAGCGTGCCAGCGCATCGAACCAGGCTTGCACCGGCGTGCCTTCGAGCGGCGTGAACGACAGCAGCCGCTCCATGACGGTGCGCTGCAGGGCCGGCAATTGTCCATTGCTGCTCGCGGCGCGCCAGAAATCGGCCAAGCGCTTTTGCGCTTCGGTGCGGCCGCCGCGGGCGAGGCCGTCCGCCAGCATCACCGCATTGATGGCGCCAGCGGAGGTGCCGGAAATGCCCTCGATCGATAGCCGTTCGTCTTCCAGCAATTGGTCGAGCACGCCCCACGTAAACGCGCCGTGGGCACCGCCGCCCTGCAGCGCCAGATTGATGCGCTTGGTTGCGGTCGAAGTTTTTTGCGCCGGCGCGCGGCCGGGCAATAGCGCCGTAATAATATCCTTCATGCCGCGGCGGCTGCGGGGCGCGTCGGGGCTCACGCCGCGGTCCAGCCGCCGTCGATCGACAGGTTGGCGCCGGTGATGGCCTTCGCTGCATCTGAGCAAAGATACACTGCGAGCGCCGCAACCTCATCGACGGTGACGAATTCCTTGGTCGGCTGCGCCGCCAGCAACACGTCGCGCTTGACCTGCTCTTCGGTAAGCCCGCGCGCCTTCATGGTGTCGGGAATCTGTTTCTCCACGAGCGGGGTCCACACGTAGCCGGGACTGATGCAGTTCGCCGTGATACCGAGCGTCGCAACTTCCAGCGCCACGGTCTTGGTCAGGCCGGCGAGCCCGTGTTTGGCGGAGACGTAAGCCGCCTTGAACGGCGAGGCGACCAGCGAATGCGCTGATGCGGTGTTGATGATGCGGCCCCACTTGCGCGCTTTCATGCCCGGCGTCGCGGCGCGGATGGTATGAAATGCCGCGCAGAGATTGATGGCGATGATCTGGTCCCATTTCTCGATCGGGAATTCCTCGATCGGCGCGACGTACTGAATGCCGGCGTTGTTGACTAGAATGTCGAGCGTGTCGAACGCCTGCTCTGCAGTGCGAACCATGGCGGCGATCTCGGCCGGCTTCGACATGTCGGCCGGCGAATACATTGCCTTGACGGCGAACTCTTTCTCGATGCCGGCACGCTCCTTTTCGATCGCCACCTTGTCGCCAAAGCCGTTGATGGTGACGTTGGCGCCCTCGGCGGCGAGCGCCCGGGCGATGGCGAGCCCGATGCCCGAAGTGGAGCCGGTGACGAGCGCAGACTTTCCTTGCAGCATGGACAATCCCTCATTCGCGGTCGGGTGTTAGGCGGCCGCCGCAATGTGGGATGTGTTTTGCTGCAGTGCAACATAAAAGGCTGCAGCCGCGTCACGTTTCCGCGAGGCCGCTCGGAGCGCCTCGGGAGCGCTACCGCTCCAGCTTGAGCTTCTTCCGCCGTTGCCCAAGCGTGCGCAGCCGCAGCGCGTTGAGCCGGATAAAGCCTTCGGCGTCACGCTGGTCGTAGGCGACCTTGCCTTCTTCGAAGGTTACGAGGTCCTGGTCGTAGAGCGAGTAGGGGCTGTCGCGGCCGACCACGCCGACATTGCCTTTGAACAGCTTGAGCCGCACCCGGCCGCTGACGAATTTCTGGCTGAGATCGATTGCCGCCTGCAGCATCTCGCGCTCCGGCGCGAACCAGAAGCCGTTGTAGATCGCTTCCGCATATTTCGGCATCAGCTCGTCTTTGAGATGCGCGGCGCCGCGGTCGAGCGTGATCGATTCGATGCCACGATGCGCGGCGTACAGGATGGTGCCGCCCGGCGTCTCGTACATGCCGCGCGATTTCATGCCGACGAAGCGGTTTTCCACGAGGTCGAGCCGGCCGATGCCGTGGCGGCGGCCGAGTGCATTGAGCTGCGCCAATAGCGCGGCAGGCGTCAGCTTCTTGCCGTCGATCGCGAACGCATCGCCCTTGTCGAAATCGACTGTGACGTAATCTGGCTTGTCCGGCGTGCGCTCCGGATCGTCGGTGCGCGAATAGACGTAGTCCGGCACCTCATCGCCAGGGTTTTCCAACACCTTGCCCTCGGACGAGGTGTGCAACAGATTGGCGTCGGTCGAGAACGGCGCCTCGCCGCGCTTGTCCTTGGCGATCGGAATCTGGTTCTGCTCGGCGAACGCGAGCAACGCCTCGCGCGACTTGAAATCCCATTCGCGCCACGGCGCGATCACCGTCACGTCCGGTTTCAGCGCATAATACGACAGCTCGAAGCGCACCTGATCGTTGCCCTTGCCGGTCGCCCCGTGGGCGACCGCGTCGGCACCGACCTTTTCGGCAATCTCGATCTGCTTCTTGGCGATCAGCGGCCGCGCGATCGAGGTGCCGAGCAGATATTGGCCTTCATAGAGCGCGTTGGCGCGGAACATCGGAAACACGTAATCGCGCACGAACTCTTCGCGCAAATCCTCGATGAAAATGTTGTTCGGCTTGATGCCGAGCGTGAGCGCCTTCTTCCGCGCCGGCTCGAGCTCCTCGCCCTGGCCGAGATCGGCCGTAAAGGTCACCACCTCGCACCCATAGGTGGTCTGCAGCCACTTCAAAATGATCGAGGTATCGAGCCCGCCCGAATAGGCCAGCACGACTTTTTTCACGTCGCGTTTTTTGGCGTCCTTGGCCATGGGAGTCCCGGGGAGAGCTGCGGTCGAATTGCGCGCGGACTATAGGCGGGAGCGGCAGCGACGCAAGCCGAGCGATCCGGGCGGTGGCTGCTTAGGGCAGTTCGCCGGTCTTGCCGCCCCGTCGCGGCAGAATGCCTGCGAAAATCGCCCGCAATGCCTCGCCGGATTTGACCAGCGGCCGCTCGGCTGCGTCGTCCGTCAGCCGCGTCGCCGGCCAGCGGAAGAGCAGGCCGTGAACGAGCCAGATCACCAGGAACGTGAACACGCCGGCAAACGCCACATCGGTGAAAAAATGCCCACCAGCCGCGATGCGCAGGGCGCCGACTGCGGCGCCGAAGGCGAGGGCGCCGCTGTAGGCCAGAATCCGCCATTGTGGCGGCGCCACGGCCGCCGCCGCCAAGGTCCAGAACGCGCCGGAAGGCTCGCCGGCAACGAACGAGCAATTGGCTGGACAGTCGCCGCGCGGATCCCACCACGGCGTGAAACGATCGGTACCGCCCAGCTCTTTGACGTCGATCGGCCGCGCGCGGGGCCAATTCTCCTTCAGGATGACATTGGTCAGGAGCCCCGGCCCCAAGGCCAGCGTAGCGATCAGCAGCAGCGCAGCACGGCCGCCGATCAGCATGCGCCGGCGCGGCAGCAGCACTTTGCCGACAATGGCGAGACAGGCCGGGGCAACGATCAGGGCGATCAGATAACGCGCCGCGTCGCGCGAATGGATGACCCAGGGTTGGACGTTGACTTTGAAGAGCCCAACGCGCGGATCGTAAAAAGGCGCCGAGATCGCGAGATCGAGTCGCGGATAAATGCCGAACACAACGCCGACCACCACGGCAATGGCGAGCGCAATCACTAAGCCTGCGCGATTCATGCAAAACTGCCTGCCATCACAAACCGCATCAGGTCATTTCCAGGCGCCGGCGCTGCGGCCGGCAATAAGCCAATAGGTGAGTCCGCCGGCAATGCCGGCTGCCGCCAAAACCTCGCGCTCGCGCGCGACGATGCTGTTCGGCCCGCCGAGATAGCCGGCAAAATCGATACCGTAGCCGAGCGCCAGCGCCAATACGCCGCCGAGCACGCCATACACAATGACCGAGCGCCAGACGAACCCCTCCGCAAGCGCGATGACGAGCAGCGCCGGCAGCATGGCCAGCGCCGCCATGATGACAACCTCGATGCCGATCAGCGTCCACAGTGCGACTGAGGGAATCTGAGATAACAAATCGTCGTCCGTGGCCGAAAACGTGCCGAGGGTGAACACGATCGCGGCAGACACGCAGGCGAGCAGATAGCCCAGCGACAGGACGACCAGGCGGACAAAGATGGCCATGTGGCGCCGCGCGTCGGTCTCAGTCCGTCAACGCCATGGCGCGCAGCGCCAGACGCTCGCGGGCGGAGAGTTTTTCGGTCGCGCTCTTGAGCTGGCCGCAGGCGGCCAAAATATCGCGGCCGCGCGGCGTGCGCACCGGCGATGCATAGCCGGCGTTGAAGACGATCTCGGAAAATTTTTCGATCTGCGACCAGTCGGAGCACTCGTATTGACTGCCCGGCCAGGGATTGAAGGGAATGAGATTGATCTTGGCCGGAATGCCCTTGATCAGCTGCACCAGGGCGCGCGCATCGGTGAGCGAATCGTTGATGCCCTTGAGCATGACGTATTCGAAGGTGATGCGGCGCGCGTTCGACAGTCCCGGATAATTGCGACAGGCGTCGAGCAGTTCGGCGAGCGGATATTTGCGGTTGAGCGGCACCAGCGTGTTGCGCAGCTCGTCGGTGACGGCGTGCAGCGACACTGCGAGCATGCAGCCGATTTCGGCGCCGGCACGGGCGATGTTCGGCACCACGCCCGAGGTCGACAGCGTGATGCGGCGCCTGGAGATGCTCAAACCCTCGCCGTCCGCCACCACGTTGAGCGCGTCGCGCACCGCTTCGAAATTGTAGAGCGGCTCGCCCATGCCCATCATGACGATGTTGGAGACGAGCCGCCGCCGCTCGCCGTCTGCCGCGGCGGGCGCCTGCCGGTCGTCGTTCCAGTCGCCGAGCCGGTCGCGCGCCAGCACCACCTGGGCGACGATCTCGCCGGCGGTGAGATTGCGCACCAGGCGCTGCGTGCCGGTATGGCAAAACGTGCAATTGAGCGTGCAGCCGACCTGACTCGAGACGCACAACGTGCCGCGATCAGTGTCGGGGATATGGACGCATTCGACCTCGTGCGGATCGATGCCGGTCTCGCCCGGCAGCCGTAAGAGCCATTTGCGTGTGCCGTCGACCGAGATCTGCTCGGCCGCGATATCCGGACGGGTCAGCGTGAAGCGCTGCGCCAGATCGGCGCGCAGCTCCTTCGACAAGGTCGTCATCGCGTCGAAGCTTTGCGCGCCGCGCACATAAAGCCAGTGCCAGATCTGCTGCACCCGCATGCGGCGCTGCCGCTCCGGCACGCCGACGATGCCGAGCGCTTCGGCCAGCGCATCGCGCGAAAAGCCGACCAGTGAGGGTTTCTCCGGCGCCACGTAGCGCTCGAGCGGCCGCTTTTCGACAAAAGCGGCCGGTGCCGGGGCTTCCGCTGGGTTTGCGGTGAACGACATTGGTTGATCCGAGAGCGACGGGGCCGCAAAGGGCACCGACGCATAGATAGTCTCTTTGCACCGAACGGCGAGGTGGTGAGCCGGCCGCTGCGCGGCGGCCGCGGCTACCTACATTCCTGCGCCACGCGGTCGAGCGCCTCCGACAAGCCTTTCAGCGAATAGGTGTCGGTCGACTGGGTTCCGTGCGACGACAGGCCCTTGACCACGACGCTCTCGCCCTGCCGCATGGCGTCGACCATATGGGCTTCTTCGCCGGCATTCTTGATCCAGGCGCCGTCGCCCTGGGTGTACAGCGCAAACGTGGTCGCGCCCACTTCGGCAGTCGCCTCGGTGCTGGTCTTGAACGGATAGCCGACGATGATCGAGACCTCGTTGCTCACCTTCTCGGCCGGCCGTGTCGAGATGAACATGTAAGGCTGATTGCGCGGCCGCTCCGGCTTTGTTTCCGCCGAGGCCGGCTTGGCGAGGGCGAAGCAGACTTTCTTGCCGCCGGGGGTCGCTGTATAGGCGCCCCAATCGCCGAATTGGCCGAGCAGCGTCGGCTTGGCGGCGCCGGCCAGCGGGGCCGGGGCCGGCGGTTTAGGCTTGGCAGGCGCCCGTTTGGGCTGGGCCGGCTTGGCCGGAGCCGCGGCACCGGGTTCGCCTTGCTGCTGCGCGCCGGCCGGCAAGGTCAGCGCCGCCGCAACGGCAAGCGCCAGCGCCATGGGCAATACTCGATGGATGCGCATCAAACCTCCCCGGCCCCGCGATACTGATACCAAACCTTCACACCGAGGCCAAGAATCCGCCATCAGAACCGGGCGGATCGAAGGCGTTCCCTTTCGCCGCCCCTAAGCGGATTTCAGTTCGGCCTGTGCCAAATGTGCTAATCACGGCGCATGAAGGCCGTCCTCTGCCGCCATTTCGGCGCTCCTGACGAACTCGAACTGGCCGATATCGCGCCGCCGCAACCGGCGCCCGGCCAGGCTGTGGTGCGCGTGCATGCCGCGGCGCTGAACTTTTTCGATACCCTGATCATCGCGGGCAAATACCAGCACAAGCCGCCGTTCCCGTTCTCTCCCGCGGCGGAATTTGCCGGCATCGTGGAACAGGTCGGCTCCGGCGTTGCCGATCTTGCGAGCGGCGACCGCGTCATGGGCTACATGGGCTCGATGGGCTCGGGCGCGGCGCGTGAGGCCATCGCGATCGCGGCGGAGCAAATCGTCAAGCTGCCGGATGAGCTGCCTTTCGAGCGCGCCGCCGGGTTGACCGTCACCTACGGCACCACGCTCTATGCGCTGCGCGAACGCGCCGAACTGAAACCCGGCGAGACGCTGGTCGTGCTCGGCGCCTCCGGCGGCACCGGGCTTGCCGCCATCGAGCTCGGCAAAATCTTGGGCGCACGCATCATTGCCTGCGTCTCCTCCGACGAGAAGCTCGCCTTCGCGCGCGCCCACGGCGCCGATGAGACCGTGAACTACGCCGCCGAGAATCTGCGCGATGCGCTGAAAAAGCTTGGCGGCGAGCGCGGCGTCGACGTGGTGTACGATCCGGTCGGCGGTGTCTATGCGGAGCCGGCGCTGCGCGCGCTCGGCTGGCTCGGCCGTTATCTGGTGGTCGGCTTCGCCGCCGGTGAGATTCCAAAAATCCCGCTCAACCTCGCGCTACTCAAAAGCTGCGACATTCGCGGCGTGTCATGGGGCGCGTGGACCAAGCGCGAACCGATGGCGCAGCGCGCCTTGATGGCCGACATCGTGCGCTGGTGCGGTGAGGGCAAGCTCAGCGGGCACGTCCACGCGGTCTATCCGCTCGAACAGATCGCTGCCGCGCTCAAGGACATCGCCGAGCGCAAAGCCATGGGCAAGATCGTGCTGCGGCCGTGATCGCAGTTCGCACTCATAAACTGTCTAAGATGGCAGCTTCGCCGAAAGCCGAGCCGGGAACTCACAACGTTTGCACCGGGAAATGCCAATCGCCGACATCGCACTCAAATCTTGACCTTCGCCAAGTGGGTTGCGACGTCGCGGGCACATTGGATGAAACGGTCCGCAATTGGGCTAAGCGTCCGATTTTTCAAAGTCACGATGGTGATGAACCACGGGCGAACCGGCAGCTTAACAGGCAGCACCTTCATCGAGAAGAAAAGTGCAACTGACCTCGGGTGCGCCGTGAGGAATGAACCGTCGGCGACGAAGTAGTTCGCCAAATGCATGGAAAAGCTTGATAACCGCATGCGCGGCATGTCCAGCCCCTGCGCTCGGCAGGCCTCCGCGAGGCATGTGTAATTCCACGAATTGGGAGGCGGCAAGATCCACGGCTCGTCGATCAGTTCGGCGAGATCGACCTTACGGCGCCGAGCCCAGCGGCTTCGCAGGCCTGCCGCCACGATCAACGGATCGTCAAAGAGATTTTCCAGGTTCAGGTCGGCGACCTTCCGATCATCCGGTGACTGCGGCCGCCGTCGGGCCACGACGAGGTCGAATTTTCGTTCGCGCAGTCCGGGATCGTCCATCGATGGAGCAGGCAGGTCGTGGACGTGCACGACGACCCGAGGATATCGCTTCGCAAAAGCTTCGATGAAACGCGGCAGCACCGTCGCGTTAATCGATTCGGCGCATCCGATCCTGAGTTCACCCGTTGCCGGGTCTGCCAGCGACTGGACGTCTCTGACGCTCTGCTTGAGCTCATCGAAGACTGCGGAACTGCGTTTGAGCATCGCGTCGGCATAGATCGTCGGTTCGATGCCGCGCGGGCTGCGATCGAGCAAACGCACACCGAGCATATGTTCGAGATTGGCGATCGCCGCCGATACGGACGGTTGCGTCATGGCGAGTTGGCGCGCTGCTTTGGCCATTCCCCCCGTCTTGACGACGGTTGTCAGAATGTAGAGGTCGCGCACCCGGAGACGTCGGCCGAGCCGGCTCTCCCACTCCATCGTAACCGAGGTCATAGAGGCCCCCTATATAGTTAGACGAAAAATGTGTGTACGCCTATAAGCGCTTTCTCCCTACTGTTGCAACGATTGTTGCGGTCGCGCCGATGGCACGCCCGAGCACCGAACCAGCAGGGGCAGCACCATGAAGCTCGTCCGTCGACAGTTCCTGTGTCTCGCGGGAGCTGGCGTCGTAGCGCCGGCTTTGTCATCAGCCGCTTTTGGACAGGCCTATCCAACGCATCCCGTGCGTATTCTCGTTGGATTTCCCGCCGGGAGTAGTGCGGATATTCTCGCACGTCTCATGGGCCAGGGCTTGAGCGAGCGGCTTCATCAGCCGTTCATCATCGAAAATCGACCCGGGGCCGGCAGCAACGTGGCGACTGAGGCAGTCGTGCGTGCATCTGCCGACGGCTATACACTGCTTTTTGTTACGTCGCCGAATGCAGTGAACGCAACACTCTATCAAAACCTCAACTTCAATTTCATTCGCGACATCACTCCCGTCTCAGGGGTCGGCCGTGGACCATTCGTCCTGGTGGTCAATCGGTCGTTTCCAGCTACAAGTCTTGCCGACTTCATTGCCTACGCCAAGGCCAATCCCGGCAAGATCAACATAGGGTCGTCGGGCAATGGAACGACTAGTCACGTTGCCGGGGAGCTCATGAAGATGCAGGGCGGAATTGACCTGGTTCACGTGCCGTATCGCGGTGAGCCGCCCGCACTCATCGACCTGCTCGCGGGACAAGTGCAGGCCTTGTTCATCAGCCTGCCGGCGTCGATCGAGCATATCAGGGCCGGGCAGGTACGCGCCTTGGCGGTCACGACACCGATGCGCGTCGAGGCGCTGCCGGATGTTCCTAGCCTTGCTGAGTTCATGCCGGGTTACGATGCTAGTGCGTGGCAGGGGATCGGTGCGCCCAAGGGCACTCCTGCCGAGGTGGTCAACAAGCTCGACAAGGCGATCGGCGACATTCTCGCCGATTCCAAGATCAAGACTCGGTTTGGCGAACTTGGGGTGACGCCGCTTGCCCTTTCAGCGCCTGAGTTCGGCGATCTTATTGCGCGCGAGACCGATAAATGGAGCAAGGTAGTCCGTACCGCCAATCTCAAGGCGGATGGCGCGTGAGATTGATGAGCTGAATCTGATGTCTGCTCAGGGGAAGGCGCGACGCATTGCTATTGTCGGAGCGGGTCTCGGCGGGCTGGCAGCGGCCATCGCGCTGCGCCGGCAGGGTTTCGAAGTGCAGGTCTACGAGCAGGCGCCCGAACTCGCCGAGTTCGGCGCCGGTATCAATATCAGTCCCAATTCCGTCAAATTCTTCGAAGCCGTGGGGCTGGCCGAAAAGCTGCATGCTGTTGCGTCTGAGCCGATCGGATTGAGTTGGCGCGATTGGGGCGCCAACGAAATTCAATACAGTCTGCCATTTGGCGATTTCGAAAAGCGCTACGGCGCCAGATACTATGTCGTCCATCGCAGTGACCTGCATCGGCTGCTCTCGGAGGCAGTACCGCAGACCAGCATCCAGCTTGGCAAACGTTGCACGCTGGTCGAATCCCGCAACGGCTTGGCCGGCCTGTCATTTGAGGACGGCACGAGCGCCGATGCTGACGTTGTCGTCGGGTGTGACGGTATCCGCTCGGCGGTTCGCGCCTGCATTTTCGGCGGCCACGGCCCACGTTACGCAGGAACGATGTGCTGGCGCGCGCTGGCGCCCAGCGATGCGCTGCCGAAGGATTATCACGACCGCTATGTGAACCAGTGGTCCGGCGATGGCGGATTCGTCATCAGCTACCGCATTCGGCAAGGCCATTTCATCAATTTCGTCGCTGTCCGACAGCAACCGGGCTGGACCGAGCCGTCATGGTCCGTGCCGAGCAGCGTCGATGAAATGCTGGCAGCCTTTCCCAATGTGGGAGTAAAGCTGCGCACGATGATGGCGGCAGCGACATCCTGCTCGAAATGGGGTCAGTTTACCGGAGAGCACGCACCACGCTGGACGCAGGACCGCGTAACTCTGCTCGGCGATTCAGCGCATGCCATGCTCGCGACCTTCGGGCAAGGCGCTAATATGGCTTTCGAGGACGCTTACGTTCTGGCGCGATGGCTCAATGCCAGCCCCGAGAACCCGGAGGCGGCGCTGATCAACTACGAAGCTGTACGCAAGCCGCGAGCGACAAGGGTGCAGCAGCTTTCACGCACCGAAGTCCACTTCAAGAAGATGCACTCGGATTGGGACCGCCTGCGTCGCGAACTCGCCTTCGTGACGCGCCACGGTTCAACGACAGCTGGAATCTATCGTTGGATCTTCGGTTACGATCCGGTCACGCAATGGCAAGGTCATGAGTCCGATGATCGGTCCGCAGTCCGACGAGGATTGCGGCGGGCAGCAAAGCGCTTGGTCGCGTCGTTCCGTTGACTCTCACTGTCGTGTCGACGAGGTAACCGAATCAAGGCCATCGCCCAGCGCAAAACCAAGGGCAAGATCGGTTACGCCCGTGAGGCCGCTTCGCCGCGCAACCGCGCGATCCGCCGCCGTGCCGCTTCACGGTGCTCCGGCTTGATGTGCGACGACACCGCCTTGAAGGCGGCGCCGAGCACGGCCGCGTCGTCCGCCAAGCCGATCCACGTCAAGTATTTCGGCACCAAGTGGTCCGGCAGCACGAAATAAACGATGGCGCCGACCAGCACGCCTTTGACGTAAAGCGGCGTATGGCGGTCGAAGGCGCAGTAATGGGCGGCCAGCAATGGCTCGAGGAACGGCAGGCTTGCGGCCTCGCGCAAAACCTTGCGCCAGAATTTTCGCCGCAACGTCTCTTCGTTGGCGATCACGCCGCGCGTCAGTGCGGCAAAATCCTGCCATGAGGCCGCCTGCTGCCAGAACCGCATTGGGATACTTCCGCCTCCCGCTCAATGCCGAAGGAGCACTATAAACGATCAAATAAGGCCGAAAACGATCAATAAGGCCGATTCGCGAACGAATATTGCGCACCAGGTCATGATTTCCCGGCCTTATTGGCCGCAGCGTGCGTCAGCAACGCCGTACCGAACCAGCCCCAATAGATGCGGTGGTGCTGAATGAGGCCGTCGGCAACCTCCATCACTTCCACAAGATCGACCTGATCGCCATCCGGAGTTTGGCGCGGATATTCCCAAACCAGCAGGCGCTCGCCATCGGTGAGCCATTTTCCGGTTCGGTGCCAGCGCACCAGCTCATTGGGCCTGCGCCGCGCGCCTTCTTCGAAGAACGGGCGAATCTCGCCGTGCCCGCGGAGAATCCCGCTCTCCCGGCCATCGAAGATGGCTTGCACCAGCGGGCTTTCCAGCACCGCCTCCTCGGCATAGAGCGCGAGCAGGCCGTCGGCATCGCGCGACGTCGCACGCTCGTGCCATTGCGCATGAATGCGCGCGCAGTCCTTTAAGAAAGCGGCGTCATACGGCGGTCGGCGCTCATTCATGGCGAACTCCAGCACTCGGGGTTACGGTTCGGCCAGCCGGCCGCGATGCGTCGTATGGTCGATCGGTTGGCGGACCCTCATCGTTGATCTCGATATGGAAGATGTCGGACAAGCCCGCTCTTCCGGACGGCGTCAGTCGCAGCGAACGGCTGCCTGGCACGCGTTTGAACCAGCCGAGCTCCAATAGACGATGCAGGATCGCAGCACCGACAAGCCCCTTGAGGTGATAACGGCGCTCGGTCCAGTCGAGACAAGGCTGGCAGAACATCCGCCGACTTCGCGACTTGAGATCAACGCCGAGCGCGGAGAGAAAGCGCGCCCCGGACGCGGTGACCTCACCGCCTTCATCGCCGAGCACGACGTGCCCCATGGCGACCAGCGCATCGGTAATGGCGACGCCGATCCGGCCAGCCAGATGATCGTAGCAACTTCGGGCAAAGCGCAGCGCATCCTCGCGTGCCGACCGCGGTTGATGGCGGGGCGGCACCTCGATGGCGGCGACGACCATGATGCTCTCAAGCATGGTCGCGACCATCGGCGACGCGATCCGGTAATAGCTGAAGCGGCGGTTGCGCGTGACAGTCAAAAGCCGCGCGGCAACCAGCTTGCTCAGGTGGCCGCTCGCCGTCGAGCGCGAGATATTGGCGGAGCAGGCCAGCTCGGTGGCCGTCAGCGACTCCCCGCCCATGAGGGCGGCAAGCATCGTCGCTCGCGCGGTGTCACCCACCAGAGCTGCAACTTCCACCAGATTTGCAGCCGCGACCATCCTTAAGCCTATCGCCGATACCGGAAGCCTATCAACCGGAAACAGTTTGGCACGGGCCGAACTGTTCGCGCGAGACAATTGCGAACCTCGCCGCAAGAATGCGCTGCAACTTGGAGGGTAGAGGAACGCATCATGGGAATGGCGGCGGTAATCTACAAGAAAGGCGCACCCGACAACTTTGTGTGGGACGAGATCAAGGTCGGGGCTCCCGAGCGT
>Ga0126378_10001958_pt1 | contig 15278 bp, 15 predicted proteins | sample PanSoiMetPlot_23_FD_92587 | JGI IMG/M metagenome (GOLD analysis project Ga0126378, IMG submission 92587) | Tropical forest soil microbial communities from Panama - MetaG Plot_23 | ecosystem: Environmental > Terrestrial > Soil > Tropical forest > Bulk soil | place: Panama | collected 2016-02-17 | reverse complement strand
GCTCTGATGGCCGGACGTGTGGCCCGGTGTGGCCAGCACCCGGACACCCGGCAGGACCTCTGCATCGCCGTCGAGCAGCTCGAAGCGAGCGCCGGCGAAGTCGAACCAGTCCGTGAGAAAGCGCGCCTCCACACGCGCCCGCTCAAGTTCAGGGCGCTGTACGTAGAACGGCGCGTGCTTGAAGACGGCGTTCTGGCCGCAGTGGTCGAAGTGCAGGTGGGTGTTCACCACGAAGGAAATGTCGCCTGGCACCAGGCCGTGGTCGTTGAGAGCTGCAGCGGCGGTCCGGTTGACCACGCGCCAATCGGTCAGAACCTTTTCCGGCCCGCCAACCCCGGTGTCGACGAGCACCGCCCCTTTGGGATGCATGATGACGAAGCCGTGGACCGGCCATTCCCGCCCGTCGGCGCCCGTCAGGCTGGCGAGGTGCAAACGCCTGATCTCGAGCATCTAGATGAAGACAGCGACCGCGAGGAGCACGAACAGTGCAGCAAGATACAGGGACGAGTACCCGTAGAGGCGCCGGGTCCAGCCGGCCGCCGTCAGATCCAGCGCAGCCAGCGTGACCAGGCCCACTCCCAGCAACACGGCGCCGGCGAGGTATACGGGGCCCACGGCACTCGTGAAGAACGGCACCAGGCTCACGGCCATCGTGACCACCGCATACGCCAGGCTCTGGCTCTTGGTGCGCCGCTGTCCGGCCACGACGGGCATCATGGGGATCTCGGCCCGCTCGTAGTCACGGCGGATCATCTGGGCCAATGCCCAGAAGTGGGGTGGCGTCCAGAAGAGAATGACGAGAAACAACGACACCGCGGTCATGTCGAGGCGGCCAGTGACGGCCGCCCAGCCGACCAGCGGTGGGATCGCCCCCGCCGCGCCGCCGATGACGATGTTCTGACTGGTCCAGCGCTTGAGCCAGAGCGTGTAGACGAAGACGTAGATGATGGTCCCGGTCAGCGCCAGAAGGGAGGCCAGCAGGTTGCTCAGGGTGGCGAGAACGACGAACGCCGCCACGTTCAGCAGGACACCGAGGAGCAGTGCGTGCCACGCCGGGATTCTGCCGGCCGGAACTGGCCGCCGGCGTGTGCGCTTCATGACTGCGTCTATATCGCGGTCGAGCCAGCAGTTGATGGCATGGGCGCCGCCGGCAGCCATGGCCCCCCCCACGATGACGGCCAGTACCACTGACCCGCGGGGCAGACCGCGCGCCGCCGGGACCATGGGCCCGACCGCGGTACCCACGAGTAGAAGGACGATCCGGAGCTTGAGCAGACTCAGGTAGTCACGAAGCACATCCCAGCGGCCTCGGAGTGCCTGCTGCTGCGGCGCCGCCTGGATCACAGCAGAAGTCTAGCCAGCGCCGAGATTCGACATGTGAGCCGACAGGGAATCCGGTGTGAGCGCGAGCGGATAGCGCGATGCGATCGTCCCGTCGCGGTGCAGGAAGAACGTGGTCGGGTATGAGGCGACCTTGTACGCCGCTGCCACACGCCCGTCGGCGTCGAGCATAACTGGTGCATGGACGTGTACGGACTCGGCAAACGCCCGCGCGCCCGCAGGCCCATCAACGGGGTCGACGAACAGGAGCGCCACGTCTGGATGGCTGTCTGCGTAGCGCTGCAGCCCCGGCATCTCCTCGCGGCAAGGTGGGCAACCCGCCCACCAGAAGTTGAGTATCACCGGTCGGCCTCTGAACTCCTCGAGCGAAAGCCTGCGGCCATCCGTAGTGGGAAGCGAGAATGACGTCGCCGGGCCGCCGGTCTCGCTCTGGCCGGAAGCTGACAGTGTGCGCAGCTTGTCGATCACCTGAGGTGCCCCCCAACCCTCGCCGTGGCCTGCCAGCAGCCGGCGACCTTCCTCGTTGAGCTGCGCGTCGAGTGCGGCCGGGAGACCGCCGCCCACGTCAGGCACGCCAGTCTCAGCGGCCCGAATGAAGCCGAAGCGGTCGACCAGGGCCAGTGCGGAGGTGTGTGTGTCCCCGGCCGCAAGGGTCACCCCGAAGGGCGCCCAGAATTCGGTCACGTCATCGGGTTGGCCGGTCGCGAACAGCCAGTCGGCTCCGATGGCGGAACGATAGGCCCTCAGCACCGCCGGAGTGTCGGTCGCCGGGTCGGTGGTCACCTCGATGAGGCGAACACCCGGGGCGGCCTTGCGAAGCTGGAACATGAGGGCTGTATAGATGGGGCATGTTTCGCGGCAGGTCGTATGGAAGGCGGCGATCACCGTGTCTTTGCCCAGCAAGGCACCGCGGTCGATGGCCCGCCCGTCTTGATCGACCAGGTGAAAGTCTGGGATTGGCGTCAGCCGCCCGGACAGCTCTTGTAGGCCAAGATTCACGTTCCCTATGCCCGAGTACACGCCACCCTGCACGACCTGGCCGCCTCGAACGGCAAGCAGCAGCGGCTCCACCTGCCCCGCCTGCACGGAGAGCGTCGCCGGGACGAGGTCGCCACCGACCTTGATCGGGTAAGCGCCGGCCGCCAGCCCCAGCCTTACGGCTGTGTTCGTGTCAGGCGCCTTGGGGGCATCCCCGGTGACGGTGAGCTTGTTGGCGCCGAGCTGGACCGTAGTGGGCGCAAGATGGTCGCCCGCGGCGGATGTGAGGAGGACGATGGCCGTCCCACGCGCCACAGGTCGGGGAGTCAGCACAAAGACCAGCACCGCCAGAACGGCGAGAGCGCCGGCCAGCACGGAGAGCAGTCGTAGCCGATCCAGAGTCAATCGAGTCTACGCCGCCAATCAGAACGAGCTGCTCGTGTCCCAGGTGGTCGGGCGATCGCCGCCCTCCACGTGTCCGGTCGAGAGCCGGTAGCGACTGACCAACCCGTCGACATATGCGACAAAGGTGTCGGCGAGCTCAGGGCTCTCGACTTCGAGGACGTTTTCGGCGTTCTCCTCGCCGCTATGGGAGAAGTTGAAGCTGCCTACGAACACGGTGTCGTCGGCAATCAGGCACTTTGCGTGCATGAAGTCGTGGACTGAGCCCGGGCTGTACGGTGTTGACGTCTTCGCCCCCCACCTCATTCCGGCCCGAATGGTCTCCCAGGCGTGCTGCTTCCACGCCGATTCGGGCTTCCGCGACCACTGGTAGATCACCTCGGTCATCTGGGTTCGGTCGTAGCAACCGGCAAGATTCAGCTCCTCGCGACCGAGCGCCTCGGCCAGGCTGGCCAGGACGGGCCCGGACGTGACGACGGGCGAGCAGACGCGGATGCGGCGGCGGGCGCTGGCGACACGCTGTGCAATCTCGTGGACGAGCTTGGGCGCCCTGGCCGGCGTGAAGTAGGGGCGAACACGCAGCGCCGGCTCGAGCTCGAACCACGTGGGAGGTTCATGTCCAGAGTGCCTGACCGATTGGCTCTCCCACAGTTCTTCGAAATTGGCCTGATAGACGGCGGCCACGCCTGGATCCGTGAGGCGGACGATCACGTTCTCCTCGCGGTTCCAGCTGTCGTCGGTCCAGTTGGTCGAGCCCGTCCACACGGCAGCATCGGGCGTTCCGACGTCACTGACCACGTACTTGTGGTGCATGAGGTCTGGCTCGCCCGGGACCGCGCGACTGTCCACCTGCAAGCTGTGGAGGAAGTCGTAGTCGATGAAGCCCGGCGGGGGCAGCGGTCGTGTCCGTGCCCGTTCCTGATTGAATACCAGCCGGACGGCCACTCCCCGAGCCCGCGCGTCCTGGATTACCCTCCGAATCTTGCCGCCAGGAGCGCCGTCCAGCTTCAGATCGTAAATGGCGATGTCCATGCTGCGCCGTGTAGGGGTCAGGTGCTCAGCCAGCAGCTCCGCCACAGAGGCCACGCTCTGGCCGCCGTCGGTCAGGAACGTGGCCCGCAGCCTCATCGCCGTGAAGGGTAGCGGACGGCTTCTTTAAGCTGGACCGGTCGGTGTCCGACCGCAGAATGGGATCCGCTACTTTGCGTCGGCGGCGTAGAGGCTGGGCGGAGCGGCCGCACCGGCGCTGGTGGCGATCTCTGCTGCCTCCTCAGGGTCGTCGGTGACCTCCACCAGATCCAGGTCTTCGACCGAGAGCATCGCAGACGCGAGGGCGTTGTCCCGGAGCCAGTCCAGCAGTCCGCGCCAGTAACTGTGTCCGAATAGAACGATGGGGAAGTGCTCGATCTTGCCCGTCTGGGCCAGGGTGACCGCCTCGAACAGCTCGTCCAGAGTGCCGAAACCACCTGGGAAGATGACGAACCCGCTCGCGTAGCGGACGAACATCATCTTCCGTACGAAGAAGTGCCGGAACTCGATGCCGACCTGAACGTATTCGTTGAGCGCCTGCTCATCGGGCAGCTCGATGTTGCAGCCGACGGAGAGGCCACCGGCCTCAGCGCAGCCGCGGTTGATCGCCTCCATCACTCCCGGACCGCCACCGGTGATCACGGCCACGCCGCGCCTGGCCAGGGCGGCCCCGACCGCCATCGCCTGCCTGTAAAGGGGATCCGAAGGGCCGATCCGGGCCGAACCGAAGCATGTGACCGCTGGCCCGATCTCCGCAAGCACATCGAAGCCCTCGACGAACTCCGAGACGAAGCGCAGAACCCGCCACGAATCGTACTGATGGTCGGAAGGTCGTGTGAACTGCGGCTGGAGAATGGCCCTATCGGCCGGCGGGCTGGTCCTGGGAATCACAGAGGCGCCCGCCCTTCGACGTTCTCGCATGGGCGTCCGAGTGTACGACGGCGGCTTCGCCGCCGTCGGTTCGGATCTCGCAGTCTTACGCTGGGCCAAGCGCTGGAGGTGCGGCCGGAAACCCGGCCGAGGCATCTGGGGGCAGGTTGGTCCGAATGCGACCGGGGCCCCCACGAAGCCTGCTTCGTGGGGTGGATAGGCGCCAGAGGTCCGGCCGGGCTTTTCGGCCGCACCTCGAGACGAACAGGTGGTCTTGTTACCCGCATTGGCCGACCTCACGTCGTCGAGCGGATCGGGAGAGCTCTTCAAGAGTGCTGGACGTGATCGACCAGCCAACGATGAAGCGGTGCCAGCACCCTCCAGTGCCGTTCGCACGCGTCCATGAGCAGCACGCCGTCAGTGGCATCGGTCTCCCGGAGGTCGTGATGCACGAACAGACCACCGTACTTCAAGAGGTGGTGGTTGCCCGGCGCGGAGGCCTCGAAGCCACGTGGAAGGCGCTGGTACCGGACTCCATCGATCGCGTACCCCGCATCCTGCACGGGCTCCATCGCTCGAAGCAGCTCTCCGCCGACAGCCGGATCGCAAGCCGCGGCTCGATAGGCCGCCAGCTGCCTGGGATCGAAGCCATGACAGCCGGCGCCAAGGCCCACCAGCTCCGGCGCCAGTCGAAGGAAGAAGCCCGATATCGCGGTCTTGCGCTCTCCCTCCCAGAACCAGAAGTCGATGTGGTCCTTGTAGGGCCGCTTGTCGGGGCTGAATCTCGTGTCGCGGTTGACACGGAATATGGATCCGAGTATGCGCGGCTCGGCCCGAACGCCAGGAGCGAACGTCGCCAGCACCTCGCCCGCGGCGACCACGAACTCCCTGGCGGGCGTCACGTAGAAGAGCTCGTATTGATCACGGTGGGCGTCGAACCACACCCTGGTGTTGTTGGCTCGTAGTCCGCGCAGAAAGCTGAGCGTTTCGGCTGGGAAGCCCGGAAACGTCACCACTATTTCTTCGGGAGCGTCTGAACGTAGTCGAGCGCGTCCGCGATCCAGGCCTGGAGCGAGGCGTCGGTCTGACACCCTTCGGGGGCGACCATCACCCAGCCAGACATCGGCCGGCCGGAAAAGTCGAACGGCCGTGCGCCGTTCATGGCAACCGCAGCTTCGAATCGCTCGGGGCCCACGCGTGCGACCAGGTCGTTCCCGATAACGCCGACAAGCATGTTCCCGTCCAGCAGGAACGCCTTTCCGCCGAACATGGCTTTTTCTGTCACCCCGGTAGTGCCCGCCAGCGCGTCTCGTAGACGTACCGCCAGCGTCTCGTCGAACGCCATGAAAATCAGGTCCTGCGGGCCCGCTGCCCGAGGCCAAGGTATCCAAGACCCAGGCCCGCGATCGCGACCACTATGCCGATGCCGAGCCAGAGCTTCTGCCCAGTCATGAAGCTGCCGCCGATCACGCCCGCGCCCTGGAGCACCCATATCAGGCCGATCAGCAGCAGGAGCACGCCTGGTATCAGATAGGTGACGCGAACCCTCATCACGAGATCCTCCGTGTTTGCGCTTCGGATGCTAAGTGCTCCCCGACCGAAATACGGCGACGTCTGAGCGGCTCAGAGCGCCGATGCGTGCGTCTGGGGGCCCGGCCCTTCGTCGTCACGCATCTCCAGATGCGCTCCTCCTCGTTCCACCCCATCCTTTCCACCCCACGAAGCAGGCTTCGCGGGGACCCCGGCCTTCGCCTCGGCCCTCTGACCGGCGACCGGACGGTCGCCTGCCGCTGATACGTCAGCGTACTTCCGTCGTGGAGCACTGAGGCTCAAAGTATGGCCGCCGTGCAGCGCCCGGAGTCGCGCGCCATCCCCCAACAGCCGCCAGGCACCATCGATCCGACGAGGCGCCGGCCGCAGGCAGGCCCGGCGGACCTGGCCCAGCTGGGGCACCTTTCGGGATCATTGTGCCAATGTCGAGCGCGAGCTGGACCCCGCCCGACCTGCGGGGGACGGTGGCCGTCGTCACCGGAGCCAGCCGGGGCGCCGGGCGCGCGATCGCCGCAGTCCTGGGTGAGACCGGCGCCACGGTCTACGTGACCGGGCGGAGCGTCCGGGGGGCCGCCACGACCGAGGGGCTGCCTGGCACCATCGAAGAGACCGCCGAGGAGGTGACCAGGCGCGGCGGCGTCGGCGTCGCGGTGCGCTGCGACCACACGGTAGACGCGGACGTCGAAAGCCTCGTCGCGCGCGTGCGCCGCGAGCAGCGGCACCTGGACCTGCTCGTGAACAACGCCTGGGGTGGCTACGAGGCCTACGACCCGGCGCCGTTTAGCGCACCCTTCTGGGTGCAGCCGCGTACTCGGTGGGAGGCCATGTTCACCGCCGGCGTCCGGGCCCACCTCGTCATGTCGCAGCTCGCGGCACCGCTCCTCATAGGCCGCTCCGAGCGCGGCCGGCCGGGACTGGTCGCGAGCACGATCGCGTGGGCCTTCGGCGAACCCCTTGGCAACCTCTTCTACGACGTCGCCAAGGCGGCGCTCGTCAGAATGGCCTACGTCGTGGCGGAGGAGCTGCGGCCATACCGTGTGGCGTCCGTTGCGATCGCCCCCGGCTTCATGCGCACCGAGCGCGTGCTCGCTGCGCACGCCGCCCAGCCCTTCGACCTGTCCGCCACAGAGTCGCCCGAGTATGTGGGGCGCGCCCTGGCAGCGCTTGCCGGAGATCCCGAGCTCATGCGCCGCTCGGGCCAGGTGCTCACCGCGGGAGACCTTGCCCATGATTATGGCTTCACCGACGTCGACGGCGGCCAGCCGGCTGCATTCCGAATCGCACCGCCCTCAGACCAGGGGTAATGGACCGGTCGTCCGCGTCGCGGTCGGCGAAGTCGTCGCGCCACCGGCCTCGTGCCGGCGAACCTCCGCGGTTCAAAAAGCCCAGGGAGCGTTGCGGCAATCCTTGAGCAGCCGCCGCGCCACGACCATTCGATGCACCTCATCGGGCCCGTCGTACATGCGGCCCCCACGCGCATCCCTGTACATGCGCTCCAGCGGGGTGTCAGCGGTCAGCCCGAGTGCGCCGTGGACCTGAATGGCTCGGTCGATCACGTCGTGCAGCATCTGTGCGCCATAGAACTTGATCAGGCTGATCTCCACGCGCGCCTCGTCGCCGCCGTCCATCACACTAGCCGCATCCAGGGTCATCAGCCGGCAAGCCTGGATCTGCGCCGCAGACTCCGCCACGTAGCGCTGGATCTCGCCCTTCTCGGCAAGCAGCGAGCCATGCGCGAAGCGGCTGTTGGCGCGCAGGCACATCAGCTCGAAGGCGCGCTGAGCCTGGCCTAACCAGCGCATGCAGTGGAAGATGCGGCCAGGACCGAGACGCTGCTGTGCGATCACGAATCCCTTGCCTCGAGGGCCCAGCAGGTTGTCATGCGGCACCCGCACATCGTTGAGCTGGACCTCGCAGTGGGAGCCGTGCTGACCGCCCATGACCGGAATTACGCGGACGATCTCGTAGCCCGGGGTGTCGGTTGGCACGATGACTGACGAGAACTGCAGGTGACGGGGCGCCTCCGGGTCGGTCTTGCAGAAGACGGTCGTGAAAGCGGCCCGGTTTGCGCCGCTCGTGAACCACTTGTGACCGCTGATGACCCACTCGTCACCCTCCAGCCGGGCGGTGGTTTGCATCAGCGTGGGATCGGAGCCGGCCACCTCGGGCTCGGTCAGGCCCACGGACGGATAGATGTCGCCAGCGACGAGCGGCTTCAGCCAGCGCTCGCGCTGCTGTGGGCTGGCGTAGAGGTGGAGCATTATCGAGTCCTGCATGGACACGCTGCCCACGGCCAGCTGGCCGAACTCCGAACGGCCGATGATCTCGTTGAGGTAGACGAATGGCATGAAGGCGAGGCCTCCGCCGCCGATCTCCTCGGGATGACCCAGGGCCCACAGGTTCTGCGCTTTGGCCGATCTCTTGAGGTCCTCCAGGACGGCGCGGCCATCCCCTTCGCGGTCCAGCAGTTCGGCCTCCTGGGGTATGACCTCCTCGTCTATGAATCGACGCATCCGCCCCCGCAAATTCCGCACTTCGTCGGTAAGCCCGTAATCCACCGGCAGCCTCCTTCAGTGAACGCTCGAGGTATAGCCTGGATTGGCGATCGCCAGCTTCTGCGCCGTGACCTCGCGCAGCACGGGGACCAACTGCTCCTGGCGGTCGTCGAATTCGCCTTGCCGAATCGCGGTCGCGAGCTCCACCCACAGTTCCGCCACCTCGGCGTCGCGGCCGAGCAAGCCCGCCAGCAGCTCCCGCTGCCGGGCCAGCTGGGATGGCGCCAGCGCCAGCTCGCGCTGCAGGGTCCGCAGCACGTTGACAGAGACTCGTGCGTGAAAGCGGAGTCGCGCGTCCAGCAATGCGGCCACGTCCTGCTCGATAAAGCCCGCGACCGCGTCCAGCAGCTCCGAAGCGGTGGGCCGGTCCTGCATCAGCCACGCCCCTCAATCAGGTCCAGCAAGGCCCACTCCATCTCACACGCGCGGCGCCCGATAGCAGCCAGCTCGACGCTGCGCGTTGCTCCGCTCAGGTGGAACGAGGCCTGGAGAATGCACATGATGCCCCACCGCAGGGTGCCGTAGACCTCCCAGAAACGGAGATCGCCCGGCGCCGGCGGCGTGCCACCCGCGGCCACGTACGCTTCGACCAGCTCTTCGCGGGTGCCCATGCCGCCAGCCGGACGGCCATCGTTGCCGAATCGCCAGGCCCGAACGCAGAACCAGCCCAGATCCTCCGCGGGATCGCCCACATGAGCAAGCTCCCAGTCGAGCACAGCCCGAAGGCCCTCGCGGCCGACGATCAGGTTGCCGACGCGGAAGTCGCCGTGCACAAGGGCAGGCTCCCGGCTCGACGGCAGCCGCGAGCGCAGCCAGCGCAGCGCCAGCTCGAAGACCGGGTGTGGTTCGCCAAGCGAGGCCAGCATCGACAGCTGCGTTTCGACCAGCTGCTGCGGCGACTGGGGAGCGCCGAGAAAGTCCAGCCGGTCCAGGGGCGCAGCGTGGATGTGGGCCAGGGCGGTCCCGCACTGGCCCACGAGGTTATCCCTGGCTGCAGCGAGAGTCTCCTCCCTCAAGATCCGCCGGGGAATTGTCTCCCCCTCCACCCGTTCCATCACGATGAACGGTGCACCCAGCGGCTCGCCGGTGGACTCTCCCCAGCGTGCGGTCGGCACGGGCACTCCTGCTCGCATCGCAGCCTGCAACAGCTGCGCTTCGTTCGCGCAATCGCGGGCCGACGGCCGCCCTGGCGGGTCGCGGCGCAGGATCAGCGGGAGAGTGGTGCCGGCCAGGATTGCGTCGAATGCCCACGTCTCGCGGCTGGCTCCACCCGGCAGCCGGCTGAGGCGGGTAACCTCGACAGGCTGCCCGTGCCGCTCGCTGAGGTAACTGCGGAGACGCTCCGCCAGATCGTGATCATCACTGGGGGCCGGCTTCACACACCCTGCCCGGAGCGTTGTCGACCTGCGGCCACACAGCTAACTGCGCTGCCCGCAGCCTCGACGGGACTCATGGCCACCGCAGCCCCGCGGTCAGCGGCGACCGAGCTTTCGGGTCACCGCCTCCAGGCTGGCCTCGAGGCGCTGGTATCGCAGGAGCTCGGCTTCGAGCTCGCGTATCCGGTCGCGGAGCTGGCGGAGCTCGACGCGCAGACGGTCAGCTTCGGTGATTTCTATGTGCTCGCCGAGAATCACCCAGTCGGCTGCTTTGAGCGGCGGCCGACCACCGTCTGGCCAGCGCGTCTGGAGCGTGCCGCGACTGCTCTTGCCAAAGACACCGTAGAGGGCCCGCATCTCACCCGGGGTTGGGACCCTCTCGCCCGCCTTGACCGCCATCAAGTCGGTGAGCTGCCAGCCCATGAGCCGGCACAGCTCTTCGTCCCCCACGAATGCATTGCGCTGGGCCGTCTCGATCCTCTCCGGCAACTTGCGCACTTGCTGCGTCTCGAGGTCGCGCATCCCCCTGATCCGGGCAACCGTCATCGGCGACTCCTAGTTTGACTCAGCCCACCGCCGGTGTGGGGAGCTGTCGCAGCCTGTATTTGCTGTCTTGCTTGGCCCACTGGTAGATGAGCATCGCGCTCTGGCTCACTGCGTGGTGATCGGCCGGGGAAAGGCGTTCGTGGACGCCGAGCACGGTCTCGCTGCGGTCGAGGTCCAGGTTTTCCCAGGCTTTGACCACGTTCAAACCTCGGAAGCTGCCTGCTCGTGTTACCGCCCGAGACCACTGCAGCAGGCAGTCGGCGGCGGCCAGGTCGCCGTTCAGGTCCACTCCGTTGGTCGCATATCCGTACTGGCGCGTGAGGCCGTGTACGAATGTGCGATACCCGGCAGGCCAGGAGGAATCGGCAATGTCCGTGAGATAGGCCTCCGTCGTGTTGGCGAACACCGAGTTGACGGCGACGTCCCCGCTCAGGCTCGGGAACTCGTAGCCGGACAGGCCGTGAAAGCCGACGATGAGCGGCCTGGCGCTTCCAGCCAGCTGCTGGACGGCCTGAGCGATCCTGGCGGCGGCGGCGGGCTGGGCGGACAGGGCCACCGCCTGCGGCCCCTGGGCCAGCATCTTTTGCGCGGCGGGTCCAGGATCAGATTCGTTCTCGGTGGCGTGCCCCACGTACGTCAGGCCGTAGTGAACCGACTGCTCGGCAAGCTGGCGGTCATAGCTTTGAGCGGTCTCGTCGCCGTCATCGAGCAGTGCCACCTTCTTGACGTCCGGTTGGGTTTGATGAAGGTAAGCCAGCAGGGTCGTCACGCTGGCTCGCTCACCGGCGTCGCTGCGGAAGCTGAATGTGGCACCGGTCAGCGCGTCGTCAGCGACAGCGGTCACGCAGTTCGGCATACCTGCCTGAGTGATGTCCCCCTTCACCGCCATGTAGCCGGCCGTGAAGCTCGGACCGACCAGCAGCTTGACGTCGGTGTCAGCGAGCTGCTGTCTGACCAGCTCCGCCGTCTTGGCGGGGTTCAGCTCGCTGTCGGCCGCAACGACCTCAACGCGATTGTTCAGCACGCCGCCCTTCGCGTTCAGCTGGTCAGCCTCGAGCTGCAGGCTGTTTCGGACATCGCGCCCAAGTGTGGCCGAGGGCCCGCTGAAGACTCCCACCACGGCAACCTTGACCGTCCGCTGGAGGGCGAGCTTCTGCGCGGGCGTCATCAACCCTCCCGGCAGCGCGCCGCATGCGGCGGCCACGAGCAGGCACAGGGAGCCGGCCAGCCGCTTCAGCGGCAGCTCACCTGTACGTTGGAGGGTGGCCGGTCCCGGGCAGCTTCGCCTTGGGCGCTGCGGCCGGCAAGCCGAATCGCGCCTCCCACGTCTGTGTCGGATATACGGGTGCTGCCGAGGCAACCTCGGACGGCCAGACCGTCTGGGTTTGCCCATTCTGAACCTGCACGACGAGGATGTTTTTGAACGTGTTCTGGCCCTGCGAGTCGAACTTGATGCGGCCGAAGAAGGTGTTTATGTCTAGATTGACCAGCGCGTCTCGCACCGTGTCCGGATCGAGGCTGTTGGCGTTCTCGATAGCCTTCTGGAGGGCGACCCCGGCGGCGGTCGCGTTTGCAACCAGGGAGCTCGGCTCCAGCTGGGTGTTGTATTTCTTGCGGTAGGCGGCCACATAGTCGGCGCTCGAGAGGAAGTACGACGCCTTGAACCGCGCCTGGGGTGTCCACGTAGAGGCGGTGATGGTGAAGTCGGCGGTGGGGCCGAGCGCCTGCACGAACTCAGGCTGCCCCGGTCCGACCGCATAGACGAATACTTTGGCGTCGAGGAGGAGGTCCTTGGCGGCTTTATGCGCCGCGACGGCCTCGAGCAGATGACCCGAGTCGACGAAGATGTCCGGGTTCTTTGCCTTCGCCTGCTGTACCAGTGGCGCGAGGTTGGTCGACCCGGCCGGGTATTTGGCGCTGAATACCACCTGCTGGCCCTTCGAGATTGCGTAGGTGGTGAGCGCCTGGGTAACCGCAAGCGAGAAGAGGTCGTCGGCCGAGATGACTGCAAGCGTGACCGGCTTCGGGTTCATGCTCGCCAACATGTCGGTGACGGCCTGTGTGTACGACTCCGCCGATGCCACCACGCCGAATACGTACTTGAAGCCCTGCATGAAGATCGTGCGCCCGATCGCGTTGGAGGCGACCATGGGCATGTGGTGCTTGTCAGCAACCCCGGCGGCCGTCACGGCATTTGAGGTGCCAAAAGGCGCCAGCAGGAACTTCGCGCCTTCCTCGGTTATCAGCTTCTCCGTCACCTGAGCAGCCTGCTGTGCCTGGCTGGCGTCATCCTCGTAGGCGATCTTGACCGGATGCCTCGTTCCCTGGACGAGGATCCCGCCATCGCGGTTGGCCCAGTCGGCCCACAGCTCGTAGCCCTGCTTGGTAAGCCCACCCTCCTGAACGAACGTGCCGGACGCCGCGAGCGGCGCCCCGATCACGATCGGATCGCCGACCTTCGGAGTCGGCTGCGGGTTGTTCCCAATCGGATTGTTGCAGGCGGCGCAGATCAGGACCGCCGCCACGACAGGTATGAGCTTCTGGTTCAGGAAATGTCGCTGTCCCCCCATGAACCGGGAATCGTACCAATCGGGCTTGATAATCTCAATCGCTCACGTGCAGGCGCTGGAGATTACAGTGCAATCCGATACCAGGCCCCCTTAAACGGTGATTTATGCCATATGGGAGTGGACTACCAGGCGCTGCAGGTACGTGCCCCGCTGGCGGTCCCACGTCCCGGCGCAGGTGATCAGTGTCAGTGAGGGTGGGCCGCTCTTGGTAAACATTGCGTCGGTGGAGGCATCGTATGGCATGACCGACGTACCGTCCACGATGAACTTCGCCTGCGTGCCATCCTCGCGGAGGACCATGATCTGATCGCCGACTTTCATCTTGCCGAGCGCCCGGAATACGGCTGGACCGTCGTACCAGTCGAGATGACCGTCGATCACCGCGTTGCCGGCGTCCCCGGGTGCGGCCCCCAGCTTGTACCAGCCCACGTCATCGGTCTTGGTGGGCGCTGCTATGCGGCCCTGTGAGTCGACGCCGACCTGCTCAACCGCCGCATCGACGTTGATGGCGGGAATCCTGAGCCGCACCGGCGGCTTGGCGGGCGCCACGACAGCCAGCGCCTGCCGCAGCAGGTCATCGGGAGTGGCACTGGGCGCCGGCGTCGGTGTGGCGGTGGCGCGGGTGCTAAGGCTGGCTTTGGTGGCGAGGGCCGGCCACGACAGGCTGATGCCGGGCAAGGCCGAGCGGCTGGCGACCGCCACTCCAAGGGCGGTTGCGAGCAGGAGTCCAAGAGCCGCGACCCCTCCCCGGCGCCGGCCTGGGCCACGCCGTTCACTGGCTCTCAAGGCGGCACCAGGCTAGCAGAGCCATGAAGCCGATGGCTACTGTGGCACCATACGCCCTGGGGAAACTGGTGGCGATCGCCTCCGGCGGGCGGGTAGCCTGGCAACGGTCGTGCCCCTACCCGAGAATTGTTGGTTGGCAGTTTGACCGCGACGTGCGGAGAGGGGTCGTGCCGGTCGGCCACGCCGGTACCGCCAGCGGGATCGTTCCCCTGGAGAAGACGGCGTCGCTCAGCGCAAGGAGAGATCATGAGCCCCGTGCGGCTGGGGGGCCTGGGCTGTGCGGGTGAGCCCTCACCTTCCGTTGTGGAGGTGCGGGTGAACGCGGTCCGCGCTGAGGCGAGGCGCGCGCGCGACGCTCGCGTAGCCGAGGCTCCTGGTATGACCAGGGCAAAGCTGGCCTGGCTACTGGCCACCCGCCGTCCAGGTTGGGCTGTGGCGCTGTGGCTCTGTCTTGCGGGCGCCATCGTCATGCCGGCCCTGCTCCCCCTGCTTGACGCAATGGCGGTTCGATCCGGACTCGCGCAGACACTCACGCGGGACGGTGCTCTAACGGTGGAGCAGAACGTCAGCGACCTCAACGCGTTCAACAAGTTCGAGCGCGACGTGGACGGCCGTGTCACCAGCCGCACCGGCAGCGCCCTGGTACCGCTCGCCGCCAACGCAACAGTCGGGCCGCTCCACGTCGTCACCGTGGGGGGTGCTCCGGCCAGCCCCACCCTGGCCCAGCAAGGACTTACCGCCGCGTACCTCGACCACCTGGCGTCGCACGTTACGGTCGATGCCGGCTCACTGCCACCGGACGCTCTTGGCGGTGGAGAGACCGCCGTGACCATGCCCCAGGCAGCCGCGGACCGGCTGGGTCTCCGCATGAGCGACCGCGTGTGCTTCGACTTCACAGGCGGTACGGTGACTCCCCGCTGGTGTGCAAGAATCGTCGGCTTCTGGCAGCCGCTCGACCTCAAAGACCCTTACTGGGGTCAGCCGCCAAACAGCCCGCAGCTTGCGATGGGCCGCTTCGACTTCTTCGAGCTTGTGAAGCAGCACCCACCGCAGGGCCCCGCGGCCCACCTTCGCTACTGGGCCAGCTCGGATGCGGTCGATCCCGGAAAGGCAGCGGTGGTTGCGGACCAGGTGCGGCGACTCACAGAGGAGCTGAAGACCCCTGACCGGCGCCTGAGCACGTCCCTCGGGCCCAGCCTTGAGAGCTTCCACACAATGCAGGTCCAGGCTTCGACGGCGATACACCTGTTCGCCGCAGCCATGACGCTTCTCGG
>Ga0126378_10001956_pt1 | contig 15279 bp, 12 predicted proteins | sample PanSoiMetPlot_23_FD_92587 | JGI IMG/M metagenome (GOLD analysis project Ga0126378, IMG submission 92587) | Tropical forest soil microbial communities from Panama - MetaG Plot_23 | ecosystem: Environmental > Terrestrial > Soil > Tropical forest > Bulk soil | place: Panama | collected 2016-02-17 | reverse complement strand
CAAAGTGTGCCCCTAATGCCCAGCCCACGAATTCACCGGCAAAGATGAACAACGCAACACGCAACGCGCCTTTCCGGTCGCCGCGGCCGCGACGCATGTTCCGGCGAGCGAGCAACCATCCACCGATGCCGCAAAAAGCGGCAGCGACGACGAACATCACATCGGAGAATGCGCCCAGGCCGGAACCTAATTTGTGGCGGTTCGCTACCGCTGCATCCGCCGAAGCGGCGCGAAAATAAACGACTCTGCCGTTGTAGCCCGCGGCAGTGATCGCGGTGGTCTGCCCCGACTCCTTGGCACGCCAGTCCTGGCGGACGTCGAAGGGTACTGGCGGCAGGAGACCGCCATCCTCCGTGGTTGTTTCGGCGGCTCCAATTCCTGCTTCTGCCAACAGAAATGACCAGTCGGTCTCTCTGACAGCATGCGTTGCGACGGACGAAGGTACTGCTGAGAATTCGCGAAGTCTTCCACGGCCGTCGAGCACCATGCTGATCATTCCGGGGACGTCTGCGGCAGGATGGCTATTGTCGACGTCCGAAAACAGATTGCCTGGGACCATCGGCACCGGACTCTGCCGATAGAAAAACTGCTCGCGCTCAGGGGACTCGCGGCTAAGCGGAATTGTGGTGCTGCGGTTTACGTCGAGCCACCATGCGCTATCGGCGGCGTTCTCATCGTATCCCAGGCGCGTAATCAACTCGCGAGCGCGTTCCGTCAAAGCTTCTGGGGGCTTGCTCCCGTGAATCGCGTTGAGCGCGTCGGCGTAACGTCCCACCATGGCCGATAGGGCGATGCCGATGAGAACGGCAACAAGTAATCCAAAGGAAACGGCCGGGGACACCGCAGGTGATCCTCCAGAAGCCGCGACTGTTTCTGGCGACGGAGTCTCGCCGGCCTGCATGGCTGCCCGTAGTGGATCGCCACCGGGTAGAGTTGTGGCCACTTCTGCCGCGGAAGGTCGTGAATCGGCATTCGTTTGTAGGCAACGATGGATGACGCGGTCGATCGCGGGATCAAAGCCGCTGATGATAGTCGTCAAGCGCGGCGGAGCCTGGCGACTTTGCTCAATCCGCTTAGTCGGCGGGAATGCCTGTCGTCCACTGAACAACTCATACATCACGAGCCCAGCGGCGTAAACGTCTGTGCGCGGCGTGATCTCCCCAGCTGTCAGTTGCTCGGGTGCCATATAGGCGGGTGTACCTTCGCGGGCCTGATCCTTGCGAAGTTCCTCGAGTAGCGCGGCAAGGCCAAAATCAGTGATCCGGACCCGGCCTCGGCCATCGATCATGATGTTCGCCGGCTTCAGATCCCGGTGGACGACACCTATCTCGTGAGCCGCAGCCAGCCCTGTGCAGAGCTGGTGTGCTACTTGCAAGCCCTTATCCGTATGCAAACGGCCTATGCGCTCCAATAATGAAGCCAGGTTCTCGCCATCAATGAATTCCATGGTGATGAACGGACCTTCGTTGCTCTCCCCGATGTCGAACACACGGCATACGTTGGGGTGTGAGATCTGTCGCGCGATGCGCACTTCGCGTTCGACCCTGGGCCAAGCGTCGGGGATATGGGCAATCGTTTTCGGGAGAAACTTCAGAGCAACGGTCTGACCTAGTCGTAAGTCGTCGGCACGGTACACCTCGCCCATGCCTCCTTGCCCCACCGGAGCGACAATACGGTAGCGCTTTGCCAATAATGTCCCTGGCACGAATCGCCGTTGCGACGATGGTTCCGGTGATCGAGTGGTGAGCGCCCAGGGAACGGCTGAGAGTGCGTTGGTGTCGGTGTATGACGCGAGGAGAGATTCAACTTCTTCCCTCAACGCGGTGCCTTGCGAGCACGCCGTATCGAGGTAGGCGCGACGTTCGGCCACTGGAAGCTCAAGGGCCGAGGCGACGATTTCTTTAACCCTCTGCCACTGCTGGAGCTTCTCCATGAGCGCCTCGTTTCATCTGCCGGGACAGCCAGGCTTTCGCAACGTTCCATTCGCGCTTCACCGTGGACCGTGAAAGACCCAGCACGTCACCGATTTCCTCGATCGAGAGACCTCCGAAGAAGCGCATTTCGACGATGCGGCCTTGCTGCTCGTCGATCTGAGAAAGCTGGCTGAGGGCGTCGTCGAGCGCAACTAGTTCGGCACTTCGCTCCTGGCAAACCACCAGCGCAGCATCCAAGTCAACTTTGAGTTCCGCGCCACGCTTTTCGGCAGCATGGCCTCGGGCATAGTCCACCAAAATCTGCCGCATCAGGCGCGATGCCACTGCCAGAAAATGAGCGCGGCTCTCGGCTTCAAAGGGCTTCTGATCGAGAAGGCGAAGGTAAGCCTCATGAACCAGTGCGGCACTTTGCAGCGTATGTCCCGGACGTTCGCGCTGCAGGTGATAGTGCGCGATCTGCCGCAATTCCTTGTAGACAACCGGGATCAGCAGTTCAAGGGCGTCGTGATCGCCCCCTCTCCAACGAACGAGTAGCTCTGTAACGGGTTGTGACGGTAGTTGGGACACAGCACAGGTACCAGGCGGGGAATTGTCGAATAAGATAGCCGCGCTTCCACGGTAAGTCAATGCCAGAGTACCGGTTGCCAGAGTATTGGTTGCTCAGGGTCTCCGCTGATGTTCCTGCCGCTGGACCTTTTTCCGTTGCCATTCCGCAAATAGAAGCAGATGGACCGGGAGCAAGGGCCTTAGTTCATCACAATTCCTTGGGGAGGGCCTATGGCAACAAACCAGGCAATCGCGCCTGCAGCGGCACCGAATTTGTCTTTAGACGTGGTTCGAGTTCTGTCCTTGCCGTGGCTGGATCGTACCATCGCCGCCATCGCATGTGTGCCCCTGGCCTGGGGCGCTTACTACCGATATCAACATTTCCATCATGGTTTGCCGTTGATTGCAGCCGTCCTCAACATCTTGATTCTGATCGCTTCAATGCTCATTCGTCGGCCACCTAAGCGCGTAACCCCCAATCCCTGGTACTGGTTGCTGGCATTGGTTGCGAGCTACTGGCAACTCCTTGTTATTGCGCTACTACAACCGGGGCGGGCGCTGGTCAGCAATTGGGTTGCGAGTTTCCTCGCATCGGTCGGTTTGCTGGTTATGGTGTGGGCGCGCCTCAGCCTTGGGCGGAATATCGGCTTTGTGCCGGCCCAACGCCAATTGGTCCGGAGTGGCGCGTATGCGTTCATGCGCCATCCCGTCTATACAGCGGTATTGCTGACCAACAGTGCTTTCCTGCTGCGAGCATTCAGTCCACTGAACGCATTGCTCATTGGGCTCGGCATTTTCTGGTTCATTCCCGTCAAGAGCCTGGTCGAAGAAGACTTCCTGCGCAGCGATCCCGAATATGCGGAGTATATGCGGGCGGTAAGAGCGCGATGGATTCCATTTCTGGTTTGAGACGGGGCGACCGGTTCGAAAACGAGTGATTCGACTCTCATTGCACCTTGCCCCCAGGGAGAACGCAGGAGTTCAGCATGGCGAGTTGGCCCTTAGTCGCGAGAACGTGCCGTGTGCCCGGCCGGGGCCGAGCTCAGGAAATACCTTTGGCGCTCATGATGCTGGTGATCTCGGTATTCATCAGCTATGTCGATCGTGGCAATCTTTCGATCGCTGCGCCTCTGTTAAAAACTGAGTTGGGGCTCTCGGCGTCGCGCATGGGTATTCTGCTCTCATCATTCTTCTGGGGCTACACGGCGTGCTTGTTTGTCTGCGGATGGTTTGTCGATCGCTTCGACGTAAATCGAGTGCTAGCTCTTGGATTCCTATTATGGTCGCTAGCCACAGCCGCGACAGGACTTGTTCATGGATTCCTGATGTTGCTGGTAGCGCGCCTTCTGCTCGGCATCGGTGAGTCCGTAACCTTCCCGTGTTACTCGAAGATACTGGCCCAGCGCTTGCCCGAAGACCAGCGAGGCTTCGCCAACGGTGCCATTATTGCGGGAATGAAGCTTGGGCCGGCAGTGGGAACACTTGCCGGCGGAATATTGATGGCTCATTTTGGGTGGCGGCTCGTCTTTATCGGAATCGGAATGGCCAGCCTTTTGTGGTTGCCAGCGTGGATAAAGTGGAAGCCGCGGGGAGTGGTAGCCGCCGATCGAGATGCATTCATGCCGTCGGTGCGTGACATCCTGCGGCAACGCACATTCTGGATCAATAGCGCGGCAGCGTTCTGTTCGGCGTTTCCACTGTACTTCACCGTGACTTGGCTCCCACTGTACCTGGCGCACGAGCAGCATCTGTCGATGCCGAACATGGTGAAAACGGCGGCTGCGTACTACACGATTGATGCTGCGGCTGCGCTTGGCGCGGGCTGGGTTACGGACTTCTACATTCGTCGCGGCAAGAGCGTGAGTGTGGTGCGCAAGACTGCCATGGCCGTGGGCTGGATCATTGCTGCACTGGGATTTTTCGGTTGTTCTTTTGCTGGTTCCCACTCGTATTTCGGTTGGCTGATAGTGACCGGGATCGGCCTGGGGATCGGCAATTCCGGGATCTGGGCCTTCACTCAAACTCTGGCCGGACCGCAGGCCGCGGGAAGATGGGCGGGTCTAAAGAACGGCTTCTCGAACATCTCTGGTGTGATCTGCCCGGTACTCACGGGCTTTACCGTGGACTGGACGGGTCACTTTCAGTTGTCGATCGCAATCACGGCGGCGATCTGTGTCCTTGCGGCAGTGTTGTGGGTTTGCGGCATTGGGGAGGTTCGGCAGGTGGAGTGGGGCGCAGCGCGAGAAGGATTCTCTCGGCCGACGCCTCAACGGGCCTGAGGCGCTATGCAGGAGGGAAACATGTCAACGGCGACCAGTAGCAGTGGTTCCTGCGAGTATGTCCTTGGTTATACCAGCGCAGAACACGAGCGGTTAATTCGGCAGGCCGCACTTATTGCTCCCATCACGGAACGTTTCTTTCGGCAAGCAGGCATCCGCCGAGGGCAACGGGTGCTGGATCTCGGTTCCGGTGTGGGCGATGTGTCCATGACGGTTGCGAGAGTGGTCGGACCAACCGGTGAAGTCGTGGGGATAGAGCGCGACCATGCTTCGATTGCGCTGGCTGAAGCGCGCGCCAAAGCTGCAGGCTTTCACAACGTCGGTTTTGAACGCGCGGATCTTACGAGTCTCAGTGAACTGCGGATGGATAAGCCTTTCGACGCTGCGGTCGGACGTTTCATTCTGATGTTCCTTCGAGATCCTGGGTCTGTCTTGCGCTCAGTGGTGAGAATGGTGCGCGAAGGCGGTGTGATCGCCGTGCAAGAGGTCTCATGGAGACCGATGCTTGCTCTCGGAGCTCGGCTGCCACTCTGGTCACGAGTTTTGGGCGCTATCCACCAGACTCTTTTGCGTTCGGGGGCAAACCCGGAGATGGGCCTCGACTTATATCGCGTCTTTCAGCACATTGGCTGGCCATCACCCGAAATGCACATGGACATCATTCTAGGAAGCGATCCCGCGATCACTGACGTGATTCTGGGAGTTCTTCGGAGCCTACTTCCTCTGGCAGAGAGGGAGTGCGTTCCGCTCGCTGAACTGGGGGATTTGAAAACGCTCCCCGAGCGCATTCAGAACGAAATCGCGGCGGCGAATACTGTGGTTAGTGTCGTGCCCATGGTTAGCGTATGGTCGCGTAAAACGGCGAGGAGCAAGGAGTGAGCTGACGCTAATTGTCGGAACTAACGCGATCCATTACTGCATCCGACGTATTCGTTTCCGGCAACATGACCCAAGCAATTGCTCATAAAATACCGCGCCGCACCACGGTCCATGGCTTGTTGGGCGTCCTCGCGAATCTTTGAACTTCAGTCCAGCAGCAGTTTAGCCGCCGGCCGATGTGCCGGTTTCAATGGCCGCCTGAAGGACTCGTCGGATCGCTGGATGTTCCGGTTCGTCCCGATTGTGGACCATGATGTGGCGAATCGACTTGCCTTTCCCAGTCAGCACTCCGTTTGGAGTCGGGAAGCAGAGCGCCAGGTTGAATCCGAGGTCTTCGTGAGTGCTGTAAGTCACGATGTGGGAAAACCCGTCCTTAGATCCTTTGGAGATAGATTCGACCGACTCGGGCGCTTCTTCCAAAACCACAACCACTTGCCGCAAGGCCAGAGTCAAATCTCCGAAGTCGTGACGTCTCGGCCTCAGGATAACTGTCGGAAACAAGACTCTCTGCAATCACGATCCAAAACGCTCAGCTGACCACGATCCGGCCACTTTCGGTGCGAACTTCGATCCGCTTGCCTCCGCCATTGGCTTTCTGATTGGTATGGCGGGCTCCGGCATTTGGATTCTTGAGATCACTACGCGTTATTAGCATCTCTCCAGAGCTTGTTCTAAGATCAAGATCGAAACCAGATCCATGCGGCAGTTGAAGGCGAACGGTGCCTGTGATCGAGCTCAGCTGCCAATCGTCATGGGGGACGGCCTTTACAAAAATTTCACCCGAGCTCGCGGAGGCGATTAATCGGCCACGGACGCCCATGGCATCAATGCGTCCACCGCCAGTCTTCACGGTAGCGGCAGATGGGCCGACGACGGCAAGGGAAATATCACCATATTGGGTTTCGGCGCTGATGCCCTCAGAGGCGCGTTCACACGTTATGTTGCCTTGCTCGGTCTGAGCTTCAATCCGGCCCCCAACAACATCGAAACTCAAGTTCCCCATCCGGGTGCGGCCCTTGGTGCCGAGGGCGATGTGAGAGACCTGGATATCACCAACGCCGACCTGCACATTGACCGGCCCCATCATTCCGGAGATTTTGGCGTTTCCGTACTCCAGCGAGGCGGTTATCTCTGTGCGATAGGGCACATCAATGTGATAGATCAGTCTCAGCTTCGGACTTAAGCCTGAGCCATTGCGGACCTCCACGTGGTTGTTGGTGGTCTCAACACGATACTGGTCGGCCAAGGAAGCAGCTTGGGGGATCGTATCTGAATTCCCTGTCGCAACCGCAGTTACCCTCACCTCGCCATCGCGTGCATACCCGATTTGGAGATCGCCCTGTTCGAGTTCAACGTGCAGAGTTACAGGCTCGACTAGTGAAACCGCAAACGTGCGCCGGATCTGTTGGGCAGATCCTTGTTGGAGGCAGCCGGCGACGACCCCAATCACCACCATCGAGCGAATCAGTTTGAGTCTCATCACTGAAGTACACCTCCGTTTCGTCGGTATTCGTGTCCACAAATGGCTCGTCCTCACAGAATTCCTGAAATCGAGGAAGCGTGGCTCACAACGAGCGCAGGAAGTCGAGAATCGCCTGCTGGTCTGCCGGCGATAGATGATTAAAACGTCGCACCACCGAATTGGCTTCCGAAGCCGGATAACTAGGCGTGGCGGGCGAGGAGTGTTCGCGGATCACCTTCAGCAAGTCATCGGTCCGGCCATCGTGCAGGAAGAAGATGCGTTGTCCAACTCCCCAAAGTGGCGTGGTGCGGAATTCGTCGGGACCGGCCTGGCCTTGCACGATGTCGTCGGCGAGCTTGGCACCCATGTGGTGCACCAACAGGTCCGAAAACAGATTGACAGGCCGATCCTGCAGAACCGCACTATTCATCACGGGTGCGGTCTGCATTTGTGGCGTGTGGCACAAGCTGCATCCGATATTGGCAAAGACGGCTTTTCCATGGTTCGCGCTTTCACTCGGATTCGGATCGGGGGCCGGGCCGTCGGTGAAACGCATCATGATCTGGAATTGCATCCAGTCGGGCATGATGTGGAGCGGATTGTCGAAAGCTTTGTTGTCGTGGTCATCCTTATCGGTGCGGACTACATCGTTAGGAAATGGCTTATTGGATCCGTTGCAGTCAGGATCTTCGTCAGTCGAGGTGGGAAACACTTCATTGGTAATGCCCATCTCGACGTTGTAGGCTTCGCCCGCAAAAATGGTTACCGACTTGTTCTGAGCCTTCCACCCAAACCGCGTGATTGTGCCATCGTTTCCACTGCGATTCGGATGCCCGCGGATTCCGAGTGGCGCACGCAGGCTTGCCGTTGCATCGTGTTGCGCGAGAATCTCGCGGTCCTGAATCGACTCGATTAATCCCAAACCAGTCATCTGCAGCGGAATTCGGAATGCCAGGTTCCCTGCCTTGAGCTCAGTTTCGAAATCTGGTTGGGTTAGGGCGCAGTTCGGAATGGTGGGATCATTGACACTGCCGCGCACTGTCCAAAGCTGATGCACGCCCCCGTCCCGACTTCCGTCAGGCTTGTACTTGAAGCGCACCTCGCGGATAGGCCCGTACTGTTTTTCAAACGAGGGTACGACATTTTGTCGATTGAAACGATGGGGTACCAGCCGGAATTGGGGGTTCTCCGCCTGCTGGGCTACCTTATCGGCTGGGTTGGGAACAATAAATCCGCCAGACCCTCCCAATTGCGGCTGGGCATGACAGACGAAGCATTGATCGGCGTTATGACGTGCGCCAATGCCGTTGGAATTGGTTCGAATTTGAGGAAATTGCGGGTCTAGTTCCCCCGGAACTGGCGATCCATCAGTGACGTCATTGCACCTATCGCAGGTGGATTCAAGCTGCCCTGCCCGAAGGACACCTTCTTCAAAGGAAGCCCGTTCATTGTCATTGACCGTGGCGCCTGTTATAGGGTGAGGACCGATCAGCGGCGGGTGTGAAATGGGAATACCCCGTTGCTGCAGTCCCCCTCCTGTGTTTTCGAGGCCACCGCGGACCCCAGGATCCTTTTGCGCAATCGCAGAGATGGAAATGAACAAAACAGCGACCCCTGGCAGTAATCGACTCAATCGCTTTGTCTTCATACGAGGCTCCTCATATGTAACTCGTTACTCGACGAAGCTGGGACTGAACCAATCGTGGTAATCAAAAGCGCTCCCACATGGTTTCCCCTTCGCTGATCTCTACTGAAAACTGCGGAATCATGGAGCCCAAAGGTCCAGAATTTTTTCTGAAGTTGACGATTCGATTGCGATGGCATGAACCCGCAGATTGCGTTCTCTTATGCAAGAAGTGCGGCTATCTTAGCGAGCATTCCCCTCCGTGACCTGTGCCTGCATCTTCGAGAATCCTGGTAACCAGTCACGCTAGTACTTGTGCGGTAAAAACCTGGCGACCCCCCAAGTGCTGAAACACACTACTCCCCTCGTTCGCAAGAACCGCCGCGATACAGATTCCAGGCGAGGCAGTTATGGAAAAGCTCCAGCAATGGAAGAAGGTGAAGGAGATGGTTGAGTCAGCTTTGGACCGGGAACGGGGCGAGCGCAGGGCGTTTCTCGATGAGGTCTGCTCAAAGGATTCCGAGTTGCGCGCCGAAGAGTTCGCTTTTGGCCGTTCATGCCGGTTCAGACGCTATTACCGAAGGGCCATGGTGCGGCGCTGTTTTAACATTTGAGATTCAGGTCAGCGAGCTTGGTCCATATCGACTTCTTCGAGAACTCGGTGTTGGCGGCATGGGCCAGGTCTGGCTTGCCGTGCAAACCGAACCGGATGCGCCAGATTGCTCTAAAGTTGATTCGAGCAGGTATGCACATCAAGACTGTGCCGAGTGTCGTCACGGACGCGATGAAGCAACTTGAGGAGAAAATTGCTGGTGCAGCCGTTGTGCAGCAGTCTTAGGAAACTGATCCCTAAGCTCTTGAAAGACTGGAGCCGACGATCGGACTTGAACCGATGACCTGCCGATTACGAATTCTCGGGCGGCTCCGGATTTTCGCAGCGGCAATTTTCTAGTTGCGACGGTGCGTTACCGAAAACGTGTGCGCTGGGTTGCGGCTTGAACAAAGAGACCGCTATAAGATTCGAACGTGTCCCACCTCAACATCTACAACTACCTTCGATGGGCGGGAAGAGGAAACAGAACTAGGTCAACCGGACTGAGGCGGCGGGGGGAATGCCCCGCCAATCGCCACCGGGAGGTTACTGTCACTGCGCCTCTTCTCGACTCTACCCAAGGTGATGTTGTCATCCGACGTCCCCCGGGTGTGAAGTGGACATAAGAGCCTCGTTACGGGCGTCAATCAACGCGCCCCTGAGGGGAAACCTTGAACTATCTCGTTCAGCGGGAATTCGGGGGTCGAAAATACAGATTCATCGGCTCCATGACGTCCGGCGCAATCCAAATTGTGCCGAAAGCCAATGTCGCCGCTAAGAGTAAGACGAGGCTGCACCTTCTGGAAAAAGGCCACCAACCTTGGCTTGGTGGCCTTGGTAAGGAGAGAGCGAAGACAAGGTTAGAACACGAAGCGCAGGCCAAACTCGATCTGCCTCTGCACGCCCAAACCGTAAACACCTGTGCCGTTGCCAGGGTCGGAAGCCTGCTGGTCGAACTTTGGGACGGCAGTCAGTGGACGATCAATCCAACTCCGACGATTGGAAATGGCGAGATACCCGCCAGCATCCTGGCTCTTCCGTTCGGCGATGTATTCGTCAGCACTACAGTGTCGAGCAATGGCGTTTTTGCGGGGACGCTGGTGTTGCACGGGAAAGAAGCAAAGTGATCGGGCCATCCAAGCAGCGTATTCCCTCGTGTCCGGAGCAAGTGAGGGATCCGTAATCATAATCAAAAAGCGTACGTACGAAACGCGGGCAGCGCCCGAAAAAGAAGCCGGGTCTTTAGTGACGACCGAGACCCGGCTTGTTCCGCGCCGGGCTCAACCTGCCGCGAGGATGGCTTCGCCGGGCCCACCACCACGAGAACAACGCATTGTGGGATGCGAGGTTGGGATTCTACGAGCACCTGGTTAGAGCGGAGAGAATGGTTTGGGTGGCTGGACACAGCGCTTCGGGAGCTTCCGGACCGCTTCGCTCCCATCCTGAGGACGGCGCTGGTCACGCGCTTTGGCTTCCTGCCGCTCGCGATGAGAAGTGGTGACCTAGGAATGCGAGATCGAAAGACCAATGGCCATCGTCATCCTCGGCCGTCTCGTGACCTCAACTTTGTTTGAATCTTCTTGTGCACCCGGCGCGCGCTTTGTGCTGAGGAATTTTCGAAGAACAAGCTGACGTCCTGACAGGGCACGGAGCATCCCGGAGAAGCCCTAGTATCTTGCCGCTGATGGCTCGACCTGGAGCGATGGCAATCCTTCAGCGACCGCCATCACGACTCAGTTCGGAGGCTGGCGCGGCAACAATGTCAAACTCGATTTTCAGCTCGTCTTTAACCTTTACCGTTCCCCCCGCGATGCTGATAGGAGTGATCCCGAAGTCACGCTGCTTCAATGCGGTCTCGCCGCGGTAGTGTTGATCGGAATGTGCGACATGTAGTGAAATCGGGCGCGTCGTGCCGTGCAAGAACAGTCTTCCCTCGACCAGAAATCGACCGGAACTCTCTAGCCTAACGCTGTTCGTGCTGAAGCGGATTTCGTGAAACTGACTGGAATCCAGAACTTCCGGCCCCAGCATGCGATCCTGTACTTGCTGCCGTTTGTCCGAAGAGAGATTCGGGTCGAGGACTACGAGTTTGCGTGAATCGATTACGAATTCGACCCGCTTCCCATTCTCGTCCAAAGAACCGCTTGCGATCGGAGCACGAATCTCGTGATTGTCGGCGAATCCGGAAAACAGACCAGATTTGAAGACATGCACCGTGATGGCGGACCGTTCTGTATCAATCGGCCGTATTTGGCCGAGAGCTGTGCCCAGTAGCAACAATACAATCGCGATATGAAGTCTCATCATCGTGCTGACTCAAGACGAACCTCCGCAAGCGGAGAGGCCACCGCCCGGCCGATATGGGCTTAAGCAGTCAATAGCTGAGACCGGGCCGCATAAGGATAACCGGGTGGCCGTTGGCGGGCCTTATCGCTTGCAGGAGCCTCTTTCCTGCCAGATCTGATGCGTTCGGACGTTTGAGCGACGCGAAAGCGGACAAGGTTTACAAGAGCCTGACGATCTAGAGACAAGCATTTGACAATTCCGATCTTCCGCACCTCGCATCCAGCAACTCTCGCCTTCAAAGCAAGTGTGTCCCGGTCAACTTTATTGGATAGAAAAGGAGAAGCATCCAAACATAAACTTACCTCCAGGAGTGTTGACACTAGCGCTCGCTTTTGGAAGGGAAAATACGCCGCTCAAGGTAAAAATCAATGACTGTAATGATGCGATAAAATGTCGGCGATTTTTCAACAACCATCCAGAATTGGACTCAGATTATGAACGCGCGACACGATTTCTTACCTTGCGATATATAGTCTCGACGCCGCGCCTTCTACAGGGGTTTCGTAGGCCACAGCGGCGGGAACGGCCAGTTGAACCTCTGTGCCTGCCCCTGTCTCACTCCAAATATCCAGTTGTGCCCCAATACGCTCGGCCCGTTCGTGGATGCCGTGCAATCCCCAATGTCCGGCCCTTCCGCCTTCCTTGAGGACCTTCGGATCGATACCTCTGCCATCGTCGCGAATCCTCAAGCGAAAACATTTGCTCGCCATATCGGATCTCGGCCTCGACACGATGTGCGCGCGCATGCCGATACGCATTTCGCAAGATTTCGAGCGTGATGTGGCAGATCTCGTTCTTGGTGTTCGCAGACAATGCCTGACGCTCACCTTCCTCGATGAGTTCGAAAGCCGGAGGCTCAGAATTTTCAGTTCCCGTGTCTGCCAACTCCTGACTCGTCGCTCGAAGCAATTCAGCGATATTGCCCTTCGCCATTGGCCCGGAGCGTAACCCTTGAATCGTATCGCGGCCTGCGTCGATTGCATCTTCGGCCATGGTGATCGCACTATCGAGATTTTGAACTGCTTCTTCGGGCTGACGGAAAAACAAGTTGCGAGCTGCCTGAATTTGGAACAGCAATCCATGAATGTTTTGCGCCGGGTATCGTGCAATTCCCGCGCGATGCGCGTGCGCTCCGTCAGGCGGATCGCAAACTGGCGCTGCAGTTGCTGAACTCGCAGTTGATAGATGCCCCAGAGCAAGGCAAGCAATGCGGCAAAACATGACACTCGGAACCAAATCGTTTGATAAAACGCTGGAAGAACGGAGAAACCAATTGAGATATCTTCATTGTTCCATATGCCATCGCTGCTGCATATCACTCGGAACCGGTATTTCCCGGGACCTAGGTTCGCGAAGGTGGCGTCCCGATTGCTGGTGGCTTTGCTCCATCCGTGATCAATGCCGTCGAGCCAGGAACGGTAACGGACTCGCTCGGGATTCGCGAGGCGCAACCCCAAATAATGAAACACGATTCTGTGCTCCCCAGGGGGAACCCGGATGGGCTGTTCCAGACTGACCTCGTCACCATCCACCATAACTGCTTCAATGCGCAGCAACGCTGGAACGGAGGTGACGGCGCTTCGACTCGGATTCACAACCGCGAGGCCGTGGTTTGTAGAAAACCACACGTTCCCCGAGGAATCTTTGGCTAGCGAGCGGAAGCGCTTGACGCCCTCTGTCCCCGCCCACCCGTCATCGCGTGCATACACTCGAAAATCCGAATTATCGAGCGTCGGCTTATCAGTCAAACTGCTTCGCTTTGCTCGTAGCACACGAGTACTCGTGGCTACCCACAGCCATCCGTTCCGGTCCTCTGCCATTCCGAGGACTGGCTCGTGGAGCCAATCTTGTGCACCTTGAGGTGCTTGTACGCGCCCATTACGAAGAAAGGCTAAGCCTCCGGCAGTTCCAATCCACAAAACACCGGCGGAATCTTGCAACAGCGAGCTGACATCGGGCGAAACCAATCCATCAGGGACCGCATAATTTCGCCATCTCTTACCCGAGAGCTCGCTGAGCCCTGTGGGCGTTCCAAACCACATCGTCCCGTCCGTCCCCTCGGCAATCGCGGACACCGTATTGGAGGCGAGACCGTCGCTTGTCGTGTAGTTCGTGAAATGGCCGTCCTTCAATTTGCTCACACCACCGCTGAGCGTTCCAGCCCAAATCGTCCGATCGACGCTTTCATAAACGGCATAGACGCTGTTTTGCACCAAACCGTCCGCCTGTGTGTATGTCTTGGCTGCAAGCGAATTGCCGGAGTACTGCAGATGAGTGAGCCCACCCCGTTGTCGTCCCATCCAGATATCATCCTCGTCGGTGCCGGAAATGGAATAAACGACATCGTTAGCGATCTCATCCGCTGTTACAGTCCCACTTTTTCCTCCCTTCAGCCATCGCAAACCGCCCTCAATCGGCGCGATCCAAGTGCGACCACCGGAATCAACGTGTAGCGCCCCCGCGCATTGCGATTTCGAATTGGGAAGAGGGTAAGTAACAAAGGTGCTGTCTCTTAGTCGCTCGAGGCCGCGTGCACTGGCAAACCATATGCTTCCCTCCCGATGTTCGAAGAGCGCAGTCACCGGCCCCATCGTTTCGTGAGCACTCAGTAGAGAAACGCCATTCGAGTTATATCGAAATAGTCCGCGGCTCGTGCCAATCCAGATGTTCGCGTCCCGGTCGCGAAGAATGGAGAGTACGTTGAGATGGAGAAGAGATGATGGTACAGCTGCTGAAGTGAGCTCTTTTCCATTCCAGCGCAGCACACCATTCGCCGTACCATCCACAGTTCCGAATTTTGCAGAGGCAGGAAACAGTTAACCTTCGTATCAGCCCGGCCATTCGAAACGCCTGAAATGCTCCCCTTCTGGAGATAGAAAAGCCCGCGACCCTCAGTGGCAAGCCAAATCCTTCCATCGTCAGTCTGCGCCATAGAGACCACGAGCGAAGTGGGCGACGCCAGGCGATCAAACCAACTGAAGGGAGTTGCTCGCTGGTCAGGAGCTTCGTTGTTTGCGACTCTTGCAGCGTCCGCGAGAAGAGCTGCGGACGACAGGCCTCTGAAGCGGTTTCCACTGTATGTGAGAGTTCCGGCAGCCGATGATGAGAGCAAAACGGCACCGGACGTCCCCAGTGCCATTGCCGTTGTGCCGCCCTCAGTCCAGCCGCGGATAGGCTCGAAGATTCCACTGTGGTAACGAAAGACTTGGGTGTTTTGTAGCAAGATCCAGAGGTTATCGCTTGCATCAACCACGAGCGTTCGCACAGGGCCAATCGGGATTGGATCAGGCTGGGCCCGCTCGAACTGGCGAAAATTCAAACCGTCGAAACGAACAAGGCCTTTATCTGTCCCAACCCAGAGATAGCCATCGGAAGTCTGCGCGATGGCCGTTATAGATTCGCCCGGCAAACCTCTCTCTGCTCCCCACGAGTCGTGGAGATATTGCGACACCTCCCGGCTGGGATCGACCGCAGACCCGGAAACAGCGGAGCAGAGAGCCGCAAGGCCGATAATGGCACACCTGAGTAGCAGGCGTCTTCCAAAAGCGTCCTCATGGAAGGTATTCAAACTTCTCAACCACAACCTCGCTTGGCTTCTGCATAGGATTTTTGTCGCT
>Ga0126378_10001955_pt1 | contig 15284 bp, 11 predicted proteins | sample PanSoiMetPlot_23_FD_92587 | JGI IMG/M metagenome (GOLD analysis project Ga0126378, IMG submission 92587) | Tropical forest soil microbial communities from Panama - MetaG Plot_23 | ecosystem: Environmental > Terrestrial > Soil > Tropical forest > Bulk soil | place: Panama | collected 2016-02-17 | reverse complement strand
GTTCAAAAAAACCTACAAACCGTGTAGGACAAAAACACGGATTCTTTTTTGATTATTTGTGGGATTTATTTTATGGAGCGGCCTATCGGAATCGAACCGACACCTGAACCTTGGCAATTATGCGCCAACGGAACCTCAAGAACTTACCGGCACTTTCAGGAGCATTTCGTAGCGTTTAGAGCCCGTAGAAACGCGTAATGTTCCTCAGGTTGTTCCCATAAAACACAGAGTCTAGAAAGGGTTCAGAGATGAAATCAAGAGCCTAGAAACGCTTCAGAGGTAGGATCCAAGAGTATGGAAAAGGTTCAGATGTAGCATCAGATGTACCACGCGGGAACGCGGGTTGGCACCCAAGCAATTTGGAAGTTCGGAAGCCATTGAAAACTCAGGAGCTTACGACGCCGTGGAACACGTAGAAACGCCATGTTCCCTAGGTTGTTCCCACACCACGCCGATGTACCTGACTGCATTGTCTGCTATAGCGTTAATTCTCCGCACTGGTATAAGCGATTCTCGTTCCTGCTCGTTTGCCACCCTTGCGATGGTTTTCGATTGAGGGTGGGCACAGAATAGGGCATAGCCCTCGCGGTGCACCTACACTCGCGCCAATGGCGCTGCGCCTGCGCTAGAGCACTGCGTATCGTGGGAATTCGTATATGCATTATATAATGCACCAGCCCCGTGGGGTCGTCGCTTGGTGACTCCTGGGAGGTGTCAGTATGTCTTCACCGCGTCGAGCCTTTCTCCTGTCAATTGTTGCTGTTGTCGCACTGGCTTGCGCGCCAAAAGTAGGCGGTCAAGTTTCGGCCAAGCCAGATGTGCAGGTGTTGGTGCACAAGCCACCCATGGATCCAAGTCTCAGTTACTCCACCTACCTTAGCGCCATTACGCCTAGCATCCTTGTCGCGGCGTGGGACACCACCGGGAATTCTTGTATTGTGCTTGATAACACCCTTATCAAACTACGCAACGACGGCTCGTTGATCTATTCCACTAACAGTTCCTTCGGTACTAAGCCTGGTAATGTCTCGAAGGCCGTGTCAATCGATTCCCAAGGCAGCTGTTATGTAGCGGGTGCAGGCCCCATTACGCCGACTGCTGGTGCGTTTCAAACGAGCATTCCGTCCCAGGAATTCATAATGAAGTTCGACGTTGCGGGGGCGGTGACGTACGCCACTTACCTTGGTGGCAGCGGAGTTGACACGCCGACAGGCTTGGCAGTCGATTCCTTCGGGAACGCGTATTTGACCGGGTCCACAAACTCCAACGACTTCCCTACTGCACACGCGTTTCAGCCCACGTTTGGCGGCGGGAACAGTGACGCATTCATTGCTGCTCTGAATTCAACCGGCTCAGCCCTCGTCTATGCGACATATCTGGGAGGTAGTAATACTGACAGGGCGAATTCAGTTGCTGTAGATGGCACAGGGAACTCAGTTGTTACTGGCAGCACAAGTTCAGCTGACTTTCCGACGAAGGCTGCTCTACAACCAGGCCTTGCAGGTACATGCTGTAATGCTTTTGTGGCCAAACTGGATTCTGCCGGGAATGTTGTTTACTCAACTTTCCTTGGAGCCGCGGACGCCCTCGGGGGCGCGGAGGATTCAACCGGAAATGCCTATCTGACAGGGGTCGCTGGTAGCGGTGCCTTTATCTCGAAGGTTAACCCGTCGGGGTCAGCTTTGCTTTATTCCACTTCCCTCGGAGTTGATACGACGGGCCTCTCGATCGCAGTCGATTCAGCCGGACAGGCCTATATCGCCGGACAAATACAGTTTAGCAGTAATCCCCCGCCAAGCTTGCCGCTCGTATCGCCAATTCAGACTACCTATTCTATCGATGGTGGTTTCGTGAGCGAGCTCGACGCTTCCGGTTCATCCGTTCTGTTTTCGACATTTCTCGGGGGAGGGGCGAGTAGCGCGAAGAATGTGGGAGTTGATTCACTCGGAAATATTTATGGCGCAGGAGGATCGGATGGGGGCTTTCCTATCGTAAACGCGATTAACGGAACGTTTGAACCATTTCCGCCATGTCAGGGTTGCACTTTGACGGGTCAACCGATTGCATTCAAGATCGCGCCAGTCTCTGGACCAGTCTTGGCTTCGCCTTCCACCGTAGATTTTCAAAGAAATCCCGTGGCCGTGGGAACGTCCACTCCCACAGTGCACGTACTTGTAGCTAACGCAGCCAGTGCCGGCACGATCGCAATTAGCGGGATCACTGTCGCCGGGGATTACTCGCAGACGAATAATTGTCCGCAGACATTATCGGCTGCGACCAACTGTGTCCTGAACGTTACTTTTACGCCGACGGTCGGTGGAACCAGAACGGGAACCATTACAATTGCGGACAATGCTCCGGGCAACCCGCACATAATTAACTTGATAGGCATCGGCCTCGTACCTCAGATCAGTCTTGCGCCTACCACACTCTCATTTACTTCGCAGGTGATTGCTACTACCAGTACTCCTCAGACGACCACGCTGACAAATAATGGAGGAGCCCAGTTGACGATTTCGCAGGTCTCTGTGTCGGGTGATTTCGCTGAGACCAACAACTGTGGCACGTCGGTGAGCGTGTCTGGTTCCTGTCAGATCACCGTCACGTTCACGCCAACGGTCGCCGGTAGCCGTTTTGGAACACTGACGGTGGTCGATAATGCCTCGGGGAGCCCACACACGGTCTCTCTTTCGGGTACCGGCGCCAATCCTGCCCTGGGTCTTGCAATTCCGTCGACAGGTACCAGTTCGGCCACTGTTTCTGCCGGACAAAACGCCTCCTATACACTGTCGATTGGAGGCGCTGGGATGAGTGGGACAGCGCTCTTGGGTTGCACCGGCACTCCTAAGGGCGCGAACTGCCAGGTGCCAGCCAGTCAGTCGGTAAGTTCCACCGCAGCCTCAACATTTAATGTCACGGTGACAACCACATCGCGCACGCTCACGGCGCTCTATTCGCCCGCTTCGAAGCGATCAGCATGGTGGGCGTTCGTCCTACTAGGGATAGTTGTCATGCAAGGACGAGGTAAGTCAAGAACGAGCCCGTCACGATTTGCCTGGCTCTTGCTCCTGCTCTTCTTGGTTTCTTGTGGAGGTGGCGGAGGTCCGCAGCCAAATCCGAACGGGACTCCAGCTGGTACCTACACACTAATCGTAACTGCGACGTCGGGGTCGGTAACGGAGAACGTCTCCCTTACGCTAACTGTGCAATAATTCTGGCAACCTGTTGTAACTCGGCCTAGGGGTCCGATTGGGCTGGCGAAGAACTTCTGTTGAGCGGCGCGATGTAGTCCGGGGCAGTCTCGCCCCGAAGACGGATCCAAAATCCTCGGCACTGCCAACATGAGACGATATCCGGCCTTTCTGCCTCTCATCGTGCTTGAGACCCCTTCTGGCGCCTCTTCGGGCGACCTGAATACACACGGAAGGCACGATTCCGGGTCCGGTGAGCGGCGACCGAACTGTTCTTCAGTCAGCCGCGCGAAGGCGAATCAGCTTCGAAATACCCAGCGCCTCACCTTCCGACGCATAGCCTAGCCCGGCGCAACTCCGGCAGGAGAGGATTGACCCACCCCGCCCGATCAAGTCATGGCGCTCCGCGTGGCGTGCGGCCCTCAGGCATGCTGGCTTACAGACGCACGATCTTCGGCACATGTCTATTACCAATATTATACTGTACTCTTGGTATTAAAGCGGGCCACGTCAGCCGAAGGATGATTGGCACTACTCTCACATTTGCCTGGACGCGAAGCGGGTAACCTTTCATGCTATCGCGGCGCAGCCCTCAAAGCCAGTCTTATGAGGCGAATTTGAACCGAAATGTGAACCAACTTCCCCGCGAGCGATTCGAGGGCTTCCGCTCAGTCATTGTGAGCGGCCTATCGGAATGGAACGTACACACCTGAACCTGACAATCTTGCGCCCACGGAATTTCGGGAACTTACAAGGCACTTTCGGGCAGCGTTGAGTAACGTTTGGAGCGTCGACGATGTCGTGGCTTACGCAGACCGACGCGAGCGAATCAAAAGATGTCAAAGTCGTCGCGGCTCAGGCCGTTGACGCTCTCGCGGGCGTTCCGTCTCCACGCGATTGACTAGTTCCGCCCAAGGAAGAGTGAACTCGAAGAATTGAGCGCGCGTGTCAAATTATAATTCATGGCGTATGAGAAGATACACCTCGGCCCTCGCGCACTGGCAGGACGGTCGCGAATAGGAAGGACTAGGAAAATGAGGAAAATCACGTTTGTATTGCTCGCCTGCCTTTTGGCGGCGAGTACGCAAGCCAGAGAGCGTGCTTTCGGGCATTGCCGGCAAGGCGGTCCAGCAGTCACGATGCCCGGGCTCAACGAATCTCCGTTGGTCCAGGCTGACTCAAGCTGTAGCGTCAAGGTGATGTTCCAGGACCTGCCTGGAAGGGTGATGATTTCCTCGATTAGGCGCAGTTCGAACATAGTAACCGTAGTTCTTTCCTCTCCGATCACCAACTTGGTCGTGGGAGCAAACGTAACCATAGCTGGGGTGATGGACTCAAGCTACAACGGGAATTTCACCGTGGTGAGCGTAACGGTCTCTGGTAACACGTTCACCTACAATCAAATTGGCTCGAACGGATCTTCCGCGGGCGGGACCTCTCTGTTTACGCCCGTGCTTTATTCAGACAGACTCGGTACGATCTTGGGGAATCCGTTCACCGCAACGCCCAGTGGGGTGTGGTCCTTCTTCGCGGATAACAGCCGCTATGATGTGACTACCTCGACTGGTGGACGATCATTGCCCGTAACACTCGGTCGCGTCCTCTTCGCTGATCTCCTCGGGCAAAATGCGATTACTGCTTATAAGATCAACACGAAGATTCTGGTAGACAATAACCGATTTTTGACCCCAGAGGCAGCGCTGGCGACTTGTCCGGCCAGCCCAATCGGCTGCTATGTGGAACACACGGACTTCTCCAGCACCTCGGCGGGATTCACGGTAGGGGGCACGCCTTCGGTTAACTACTTCGGGCAGAAATTCGAATTGTATCCAGGAGCTCGTGTCGATCTTCAGGGAAAGGTTAACCTGCTTGACGCTGGCGTGCTTTTCGGTGATGACTTTGTTTCCTCTCTCCTTATTGCTGGCGGTTCGTTTCCTAGCGTAACCCCCCTTGTCGATATAGGAGACGGTGTGAACCCGCTTACTGGGCAAGTTTGGAACTTGCGTCTTAATGTTAACCTAGCACCCGGAAGCACCGGTATTCGAATCCGCGGGTTCAACGATTCAAGCGGAGTTTGGAACACCACGATCCAAAACTATACGGCTAACTGCGTTTCGGCAGACGGTACCAACGTCCTCATCAACAATTTCATAATGGTGAATAATATCTGTTCAGGTGCGACAGGCGCAGGCGACGCAATCTCCCTAAACAATATCAATGGCGGTGAGCTTTTTGCCAGGACTACTACTGCCAGCAACTCAGGAACTCAAATTGCTGGCGCTGGACTCCACATTGCCGGAACGAGCACAACAGGCGCGACGCACACAGATATTTCCCATCACGCTGAGAAACACAACGACGGTGACCTGCTTGACGGCAACGGGTCGCTCACAACAATCGGCTTGAACTGCGGTAACGGTGTTGTGAATTGCGCGCATGTGGCCCCAACGGCAACCGGAAGCTGGGTGTTTATTAATACTCACAATAACGCGGACAGTATGTCCAATCCGGTGATTAAGGACGAGGTCTGCGGTGTGACTCTGGCTTCGATCAATCCCCCGGCGCAACACGGGGTCATCCCTTTCTATATGGGGCAGTCGCAGAGTGGTCATTTCTCCTGCTTCTGGCAGGACGCTAAGGCTCTGCATTACCGAACAGACACCAACAGCATTGCCCCCTTTCTAGTTCAAGGCGGCGGCCAGCTCCAGGGCTGGAACCTAGCGGGTACTGTTAAAACGGTTTTCGGAGCGGAATGCATGGCTTCTCAACAAGGATGCCTGGGAACGCTGACCAACCACCCGTTCAGTGTGTACACAAACGGTACGCTTGCGGCTACGTTCGACTCCTCACAGAACCTTAGCGTAACAGGCAATATTACAGCTGGCGGCTCGCTCATGGTTGGGAACGGCGCGGTGTTAATGAGCACTGGAGCAGGCGGCATAATGGAGTCACTGATAGCCAGCGGCACAGTGAGGATCGTTCCCAGTAATACCGTGGGCTGTGTTGACCAGACTACGACGGCTCCAGGCGCAACGACCGAAATGAAGGTTGCAGTGTCTCCAGTATCGCCGCAGAGGAACATCATATGGGCGGGATACGTGAGTGCCAGCAACACTGTGGACATCAGGGTGTGCACGACCCTACCATTGCAGGGCATTCAAACCACATTCAATTGGAGTGTGGTTCCGTAACTCTTGCGCTCGAACGACAAACTGTGTGCTTTTCTCTCAAATAAGAGACCGCTCGCTTCGAGGCTTGACTCCCGAAAGTTGCTTCGTTCTTGCCGTTCTTTGGAGCCGTCGAAGATTTCAATGGAAAAGCGGCACTCGATGGCACCGGGCAAGCGCTCCACAAGTATTTCTTTGGCTCGCAAGTTTCGCTGCTCGCCAAAGAGTCGCCATTCACCCATGCACTGATTGATTGACTCTCAATCGGCCTTTAATGTGAACTCACATTGAACAGTGTTCGTCTCACGATCTATTGCGCTGCCGCCATTTCTCGAACGACGCCTGGTTCGCCCTCTTCGCGAGCCTGATATTGGTCGTAAATCCACTTATATGTTTTCTCGAGACCGGTTCGTAGCGGCGTGTTTGGCTCCCAGTTGAGCAATTTTTTGATCAGTGTGTTGTCGCTGTTGCGCCCATTCACGCCCTTCGGTGCACTCAGATCGTACTTGCGCTTCAATCTGATGCCTGCGATGTCTTCGGCTATATCCACCAATTGATTGATGGTGACTGCTTCGCTTGACCCGAGATTGATGGCTTCAACAACCTCTGAATTCATTATGAGATCGATTCCTTTCACGCAGTCGTCGATAAACATGAAGCTTCGCGTCTGGTTTCCCGAACCCCAGATTTCAATTTCGTGTTTCCCGGACAGCTTCGCTTCAATCACCTTTCGGCAAATAGCGGCTGGCGCTTTTTCGCGGCCACCGTACCACGTTCCCCATGGTCCGTAGACATTGTGAAAGCGCGCCATCCGAGTGTACAACCCAAAGTCCTCGCGAAAATGTCGGCACATGCGTTCGGAAAAGAGTTTTTCCCATCCGTATCCGTCTTCGGCAAGCGCCGGGTAGGCATCCTCCTCCTTCAGCGACGGCGGCTCGAACGTTTTCTGTTTGTCCCCGTTATAAACACAGGCCGAGGACGAGTAAAAATAGCGTTTGACGCCATGCTTCACCGATGCTTGTAGCATGTGCGTGTTAATCAGCACTGACAGCATACAAAGCGCCTTGTTGTGCTCGATAAATCCCATCCCGCCCATGTTGGCTGCCAAGTTGTACACATCTGATGCATCGCGAACAGCGGCCTCACAGTTCTCCTTGAGATTTAGATCCAGCGACAGATTTTCTACGCCCTCGAATCGCTGGTACCACTGGTCGAAGGGCTTAATGTCAACGGCACGGATCCTAAGCATTCCTCGACCGCGCAAAGCGTCAATCAAGTTCCCCCCGATAAATCCCCCTGCTCCTGTGACAACAACAACCCCGTTAGTTTCACTCACCGAACTTACCTCCTAAGTTTTTCGAGAGGCCCTTGCGGCCTTCTGTCGAAATTCTTGAAGCGCATCGCTTCGAGAAATAGCAACACGAGAAATTCCGAGCCATTAATCAGGTATCGCCGCCACAGCCTCCGCGGTTCCTGAGTCAGCCGGAACAGCCACTCCAGCCCGTTCTCCCGCATCCAAAGTGGTGCTTGCTGCACCCGACCTGTGTGGAAATCGAACGCTGCTCCCACTCCAACCACCACGGGCACGTTGAGTCGCCCTCGATGCTCGAACATCCAGCGCTCTTGCTTGGGCGTGCTCAATCCCACCCAAACGATATCCGGCCTGGCTTGCTCAATCAACTCCACAATCTGGCGGTCTTCCTCTACCGTCAGTTCGCGGAAAGGAGGACAATACGTCCCCGCAACGATGATGCCCCGCCTGGCAAACCTCTCCGCGAGGTTTTCAGCAACTCCAGGCGCGCCGCCATAGAAAAAATGCCGATATCCCTTTGGCTGCGACTTCGAGCAGAAGGCTTCCATCAATTCCGGCCCGTAAACTCGCCGCAGCAGGTTCACAAAGCCTCTCTGCCGACCGAGCCAGACCAGTGGATACCCGTCCGGCACTACCATCCCGGCGGCATTCAAGATTTCCTTGAATGTTGGGTCGTGCTGCGCCTCGGTCACTCCATGCATTCCCGTCACTGCGATGTATCGGCATCCCTCCCTTCGTTCAATCCACTCCTCCACCTGCTGAATGACGTCCGCAATCTGCACTGCGTCCACACGTACTCCCAACAAGTGAAACTGTGAAGTTCGGGCGCTTGCGCATTCAGCTTTTCGCTCTATGACGCCTGGCCTTCCGTTGTTCCGAACCGTAGTTCCGCCCGACCGCGCCCGCTGCATCATCACCCGATGATAAATCTCCATTAGCATCTCGTAGTTTCTGTCTGACGTGTAATTTGCTTCATATTTCGCCCGTGCTGCCACGCCCATCCTTGCCAACTCCTCCGGGTGGTTCCACGCCCATTCAACCTTCGTAGCCAAATCCGCAGAGTTCCCCGCTTCAAAATGCAAGCCCGTTACGCCGTCCTGAACGATCTCCGCCATCGACCCGAGGCGCGATGCAATCACTGGCGCGCCACAGGCAAATGACTCGGCTACGACCAACGGAAAGTTTTCATAGCAAATACTCGGTGAAATCAAGAACCTGGCCTCGAGCATCATTAGCCGCACTTCTTCCGGAGTCCTACGACCAGTCAATTCAATCCACGATAGAGAAGACTCTTTAATTTCATGCGACAATTTCTCCAGTAGAGGTCCGTCCCCGACGATGCGAAGCGGCACGGGTGTTTGCATCGTGCGCCAAGCCGAAAGCAGCACATGCGTCCCTTTCTCCTCTGACAAGCGGCCCACAAACACGGCGTATTGGCCCGGCATCGTTTGGGGCTTGAAATGCCCGGCGACAAAGTTCGGTTTCACGACAATGCGATTGCCCGGGAGGCCGCCCTCGATGAACTTTCCCCTCGCAAACTCTGAAAGCGCGATGTATAGGTTCACCTTCGTTTGCCAGGTACGCATAGCGCGGTGTGCAATCTGCATGGCCGCTACAGCTGTTGTTGCTCGACGGCTTCCGCGATAGCACCCATGAGCAATTCCAGGCCACGCCACGGGCTGCCGCAGGCACGATTCACACACTTTTCCATCTCGAAGGAACGTGGCCCCAGGGCACAGCAGCCGGTAGTTATGAAGCGTTTGCACCGCCGGAACGCTCATCTCTTCGCAGGCGTAATACACAGCGGGCGAGATCAGCGGGAAGGTGTTATGGAAGTGGGCGACGTCCGGCTTCTCCTTTTTCAGGAGCTGCGTGATTTCCCGGTAGCTCCTCGAAGACCAGGTCGTCCTCAGTCCCACAACCGCTTGGCTAATCAGGCCGCTGCCGTTTAATTCCTCATTGCTTCGCTCGTAAGTGATCACCCTATGCCCACGCTCGGCTAGCAATGCCGCCTCTGCGGCTACAACAGCATCCTCGCCGCCCACCTGTTGATAAGAGTTGTGCGAGAGTAGTATTTTCATGTCTCGGTTCTTCTGGACAGAGAAGATCGCCACGTAGTCATGTAACACCAGCAGTCTCTACAGGGATATTCGCCCTTTGCGCGCGAATGAATAGCAACTGACCCACAAGATAGGCGAGTATCCTGGCCCGAATCCCACTCCTGACCCATGCCCCTAGCCAAGAAAGCCTTGCAAGGACGCGGCGATCAGGCAGAAGAGGGCGTGCTTCGATTACTCGAAACCCTGCACCCAGCTCATTCCGAATCTCGGAGGTTGTGAAGCGATGATAGAAGATCCCTCCCGCATGGAAGCCTTCTTGATTACGGTGAAGGACTTCTCGCAAGAGACTGTAGTAGTAAACAGTGAGTAAGAGTGCGCCTGAAGGTTTGAGGTGTGAATAGGTCGACTGCAGAAGAGAGAGCCGGTTTTCGCGGCTAGGAATATGCTCGAGAAGCTGGGTGGATAATATGGCGTCGAAAGACGCAGGAACGAAACGAAGCTGGACTGCGTCTCCCCATACGAGTCCAATCTTAACTTCTTGCGGGATTTTGGATGCAAAAACAAGGAGAGACCCTTCAGACAAATCTGCCGCTATCGTCGCGGAGGCAACGGCGGCAATGCAGCGGGTGAAGCGCCCGGTGCCGCAGGCGAGGTCTAGAATTTTTTTCTCGCGCATCAAGACTGGGGCAGAAAATAGAGCGTTGAATTCAGTGTCGTTCTCCCACTTGGAGAAGTGCGCTTCGTAGCCCTCGGCTAGGTCATCGCGGACCTTTTGCTCGTCGCGAACTACGGAATCCAGTGTTTGCTGTCCTGGCAGCAGACGTAGGATGCCATTGCGAATTTGGTAGGAGAAACCACACGCCGCACAAGTCACCTCACCGTTGAGGACCCGATCTCTAGGAGATTGAAGGTCAACATGGAACGCACCGCCGTCCCGAGGGCAGCGAATGATGGCGATCAGATCTTTTGGAAAACCCGAGTACATTCCACTCCTTTAAGGACGCCTCGCGCTAGTAAACGCCCCCTGGATCAACTGCCCCGCCTTCCGTCCGATAAGTACTCTCGAATGGGAACCCAGTATCCCCTGAGCCTGCGAGTGATTTTCTGTGGCAGAGAAGCGGCCGCCTCAATCTTCAACAGACTCCACAACCGCCAAGCAGAAGCGACGCGCGTGTTTCGCGCATAGATAGCCCTGTAGATGGGCGCAAGTTGGCCGCCGAACTGTGCTTTGTAAAACGACGTTCCCCACAGCAGGTGAAAGACGCGACAATCAATATGGATGAGATGTTCGATAGTTTGCCAGAGGCAGAGATTTCCCAGATTCCATCGATCGTACTGCGGATCATGAGCAATCGTAATCAGGAAGGCTTCACTGCCGTGCAAGTAGGAAAGGCTGCTGCCAACCAGTTTCCCGCCAAGTTCCAGCCCGAACAACAGCACGGCCTTTTGAATAAGCGGCCAGCGATGCAGTTTGGTTTCCCGCGTCCAAAGCGTTTCCCGCCCTTTAGAACGCATGCGGAGCTGGTTGAGCTCGAGAAGGTCAATGAAAGACTGCCTCGATATTCTTTCTCCCGTTGCCGCCCGGATGATGAAGTTCTTCTGAGCCTCGCGCTGTAAACGGCGCAGATAATAGGGAAGGTGCTTGCGCGTTTGCTTGCCCAGTTGTTGCAGGTATTCTTCGGGAGTGGACGGCAAATCAATGCGGTAATCCTCATTGACTCGCCGAACTTCGATAAGAATCGAATCATTAATCTTCTCTGGAAATGTCGAGGCTGATTGAAGAGACAACTTAAATAGATCGGGCTGATGCTTGGTGCGTAATTTGAGAAGTAACTCCGATTCGGGATTGACAGGCCCAACGATTTCCATTTCCTTGAAGAGTCCAGCCCACTTTCGTTCGTTAAAGAAAATGACGTCCTGAATTTCCCCTGACGGATTTGTGCAAAATGCAACTTTCTCCACTGGAGGATAAGAGTAAGATTCGCAGAAGCCTAGGGAACCAAACCAACTTGGAAATCGAAATTCTCCTATGCGGGCCCTCATCTCCGCAGACAATTCGGCGAGAGGAAGGTCCTGAAACGTAAACGAATTGGTCGTGGAGGCCGCGTGCTCGGGGGAGTGCGCCTCCGACAGCTGCACAGTAGCCGCATTCAATGACATGCCGCGCCTCCGTTCTGCCACAGCTCCCCATTCGTTACGTATCTTGCTTCCTGCTTGCATTCCCCCATGGCCGCAAGCACGCGTTCCAACGCCCCCCATTGTCCGGTTTCTTCAATCTCCCAAGAGTGTCCCCAAAGGTGAAACACGCCTCCATTTCTTCGGCAGCTACCCAGCAAGGCGATCGCCGTGCCGGCCCAATCCTGCTTGTGATGAATCAGGGCCTGCAAGAAATTCCTGGCGTGCCACCTCTTCGCGGCGTTCCCTAGGTAAGTGAACAGCGAATGCGGATGCGCCTGAATCGTTGTCGCAAGCAACGCCACTCCCCGCCTTCTCTGGGGACGCGCCATAGACATCATTTCCACCGTCCGTGCCGCTCCGAATCCCGTCTCCTGCAACAGCCGTAACTGGCCATGGCGATATTTGCCCCCTGGAAAGCAAAATATTCGGCACGCTCCGCCTGTAACTTCTTCGATCCACAACCGCGACCCCTGCAACTGCTGTCGTGCCTCTGTATCCGGGATGTTGTGGAGCCGAACGTGGTCCAACGTGTGCGCTCCAATCTCGAATCGCTTGCTCAATTCCTGAATTTGCGCCGCGCTCATCACTTTGGTTTCCGCCTGGCGTGGGACATAAAAAGTTCCTGTCAGCCCGTGCCGCTCGAGCATCTCCGCAATCCGGAAATCCAGGGGATGTCCGTCATCCCAGCTCGTCGTCATGGTCATGCTTGTTCTCATGCAGAGAGCCTACGTATTCTTCAAGCAGCACTCGATCCCTTCAGAAAAATTTTCCACCATTCGTTCGATCGTGTATTTTTCGCCGTATTCTCCGGCCGCGCGCCGCATTGACATCATGCGGGTACCATCGTGCAAAAGGTTCGCCACGGCAGCGGCGTATTCTGGGACAGAAGGAGCCGCGATCAAGCCATTTTCCCCATGTTCGAGGTACTCGATTTCCGGCCCATGGTACCGGTTTTCCGTGGTAATAAGCGGCAGCGATGCCGCGAACGCATCGAGAATTGCAAGGCCCACTGCGCCTGGGAGCAGGAAAACATCCGCCAACTTCAGAAAGCGCGCTTTGTCCCTGCCGAAGCAGGGTCCCGCATAATGAAGCCATTCCGAATTCCTGGCTAAATCCATTCCTGTGCCGTTGTTCGGGTGTCCTCCGCCGATCAATATCAGATGAAACTCAGGCACTTGAGCCCGGATTTGTTTGGCGGCTTCGATAAGAAAAGAAACGCCTTTCTCCTCGTAGAGCGTCCCGCAGAAGACGGCGATTCGCGAACTGTGGCTCAGTCCAAGTCTTTGCCGCAGTTCCTCCAGCTCGCTTTCCGAAATCGCATTGAGTTCTCTTCGCATGCCCTTTGTGTCCACAGCATTGAAGATGGTTGTAATTTTTTCTGCGGGCACACCACTTGCTATCAGATATTCCGTAGTACCTTTAGTGTAGGAGAACCACCAATTGACCCAGTTCACCGTTTGCCGTTTACACCATTCCGAGAACCGATTCCCGTGCAGGCACCGGCCGTGGCCACAGAATGCAACCCGCTGCAGACCTAATTGCGCCGCTGTAATCAGCAGATGATTGAGAACGAACCTGTTTTCCTGGCTGACAATAACGAGGTCGGAGCGCAGGGCTTCGCCGGCTAGCGGTTGAAACGTCAGTTTACCGCCTGGCCCGCGATAGGCTCGCACTTTCAGCCCATACTCCTTTGGGAGCCCTGCGACGTGCGAGTGATCGCCATTCGCTCTAAACGGGTCGCTGTAGGCGATTCGCAGCGCGATTTGGCGTGTTCGCAGTGCCTCGTGCAGCCTTTGAAAAAAAGGCACACGATAGTGCACCAATCTCTCTTCGATCATGAGGACGCTTTTCACTTTTGCGAACTCGCGCTCCTTATTCCTGCAACTTCAAAAACGTGAATACTTCCGTCCGCGGACAAATGTGCGCGATCTCCATTCCATATTCCCGGAGAAGCGCAATTGCTCTTCGCGTTTTTCCCACGCCTATAGAAGACAGCCGGTGATGAAATTCCACGAGGATTTGCGCGACCGGGACTTTTTCACGCGCAAGGTCTTCTATGACGGCGTACTCCGCTCCTTCGATGTCCATTTTCAGGACGTCAACTCGCGTGTGGCCTAATTGGCGCATGGCCGTGGCAACCCGGATCATCGGAACGCGAATCGAGTCCCGGCTGTATTGCCGGGCACGGGTTATTGAATGCGAAATGTAGTCCGGCCGCGGGGGGAGATAGAAGACTGCTTCGCCGTCAAAATCGGCTATGCCAACATCGTGAAAACGGAGTTGCTGAGGAACTGTTTGCGACGCTAGCCACTTTTTCACCTTGGGCGTTGGATCGAACGCGTGAACGGTCAGGCCAAATCGCGCCATGAGAGCGAGGTCGAAAGAAATATCCTCGCCAACTCCTACGGAATAGACGACCGAGTTCGGCCCGATCAATGACGAATCTAGGAAGTACCCGCCATAGTCGGAGCCAACTCTTTCCATCGTGCGGCCAACTTGCACACGCGGAGGTGCGAACCGCCACTGCGGGTACACCCGGAGACATCTCCGGAACTGGTTGTAGAGTTTCGCCCCGACATCACTTCCGACCAGCGCAGAGTTCATGCAACCTCTCCCAATCCCACAGCGGGAGGCTTGTCCGTTCTTACAGAAAACATCATGGCCACATAAAGAATCCAAAGCAGATCATTCCGTGAAAGGAAATTAGTCTCGGTAAAGCTATAGACCATATAAAATACTAAGAAGGTAACTGGCCAAATGCCCTCTACAGATTTCGTTGTGGTAGTGAGCGTTATAGCTTCCCGGTATGTGATGATGAAACCTAAAACGAACAGCAGAACCCCAATCAACCCAAGGTCCAGCCAAAGGTTGATGAAGCCGTTGTGAGCGTGCGGAGCCTCCAGCCAGCCCGCTGCAATTCGTAAGTCAGCAGCAGGGCCGTAGTAATTCGACCAAAATCCCTCAAATCCATACCCCAGGAAAGGCTTGTCGGCAATCCAGGTCATCGATAGCCCCCAGAGAGCGACTCGCCCCGTAAGGAGTGGATCCTTTCCCAGGGAGTAAGTGAGATTCTCCCAGTTGTAATAAGTCCATGTTGTCAGTCCGCCAAAAATCAGCAGCGCAAAAGCTATGATCTTCCGTCTATTGGCAGGATTGTTTTGGACGGCCCGCACAAATGGAAAAGCCAGCATTGCTAAAATGAAGTACACGAGAGCCGTCTTTGCCTGCGTCAAGATGACCAGAAAGAAAAGCAGACCGATTCCGATAAGGGCAGCAACGCGGCGGACACGCTTTGCGAAATAAAGAGCCAAAATCAATGCCGCCAACACAGCAAGCCTTGCTAAAGCATTCTTATCCGTTAGAACTCCTTGCCACG
>Ga0126378_10001954_pt1 | contig 15285 bp, 10 predicted proteins | sample PanSoiMetPlot_23_FD_92587 | JGI IMG/M metagenome (GOLD analysis project Ga0126378, IMG submission 92587) | Tropical forest soil microbial communities from Panama - MetaG Plot_23 | ecosystem: Environmental > Terrestrial > Soil > Tropical forest > Bulk soil | place: Panama | collected 2016-02-17 | reverse complement strand
GTCGAGGTCGACGTGAAACCGAAATCGGCTACGGCAACGTTGGACGGGCAGGCGATTTCGAGCGGTAAGACCAAGCTTCAGTTGGGGCTTGGGCCGCACCTATTGGCGGCAAGCGTCGGGGATCTGCGACGTGAGTATCGGTTTGTCGTCTTGGACGAAGGGCCAGACAAGTTCAAGCTCGAAATCAAGTAACAAAATCTTGCGCTCTCGCGACATAGCGCGTTCGGCGAAATGCTCCATTCGATCATGGACCGCAAATTCAATCTGTTTGGTAGGCCAAGCTTGGGTAAATCGGGTTAAACTCCGGCCACTCTGCGCTCGGGTCAATGAACCGCGGACTATCGAGCAAAATGTAGCTCACACAGTCGATCAAGTGGCGATCCTTGTCCATCGGGTCGGACGGCGGATCTTTGTCGATGACCGCCCCTTTGAATTCTTTGAATCGCAGCGACTTGAACTGCTGCACAAGGATGTCGTTGTCGCCACAGGCGCGCATGATCGTCAGGTTCTTGCTTCTCTCTTCATTTGCCGTTGTCGTAGGCGAACCTTGCGCACCAATTTCAGACCTGAGTTGAGGAGATGATGGTCATGCAGCGCCATTTCGGCGTGCGAGACCTCTATGTCGCTAAGACCTTGAGATGACTCGACGAAGGCAAGCCAAAGCCGAAAAGCGGCAAGGATCTGCCTCATCACGTCCGGCGGCAGATTCAACCCGTTGCCTGTGCGCTTCGGATGGTTTGGCACGGGATGAGCTCCCTTCAGAGTTTGTGCCCGCCCCCTGAGCCAGCCATCAATCTCACTCTTAAGCGCGTAGACCGTGCTCCCCTTCAGGTGAGCGTGCCGGTGGACGGGCAGGCCCTCATGTTTTTCCCAGCGCTGAACAGTGCGTACCTCCCGATCCAGATGGGCGGCAATCTCTTTCCAGGAGTCCAGGCGGTTTCGGTTCGGCCCAACCAACGGCCGAGCAACTGGTCTCACGCGCTTGGAGTAGACGGGTGACATTGGAAGCGAGGCATTCCCTCCGGCAGCCTGTTTATCAACGAGGCCCACGCTGCTCTTGTCGTCCTTAATGGAATCCATGTCGCTATTTCCCTAAATCACTGAAAAATGTGCACGGTGGCTGGCGCGCGTAAAACGCGTCCAAAAGGGAGAGGTTGAGCTCTCTGTGTTTTTCACGAAACTGCAAATGTGCACATAACGCCCCTGGGCCCACAAGGCGGCGCCGGAAACCTGGGGTCCCCGGAATCGAACATCTTTTCCTAGTCCCAAGGCTTGTTCTGTAAAACTTTGGGCTGAGCCCACTAAGGTGATATGCGCGCGGACGTGCACGTCTTCGAGGCCTACGGGTTGGGCACCCGTCTGAGACTCATCGAGGGCATCCAGGGCATAACTTCGAACTAGTTTTTGGAAAAACCGTCGCATTACTTCCGGATCATCGAATATTTCCAGTCCAAGGATTCTGCCGCCCATCCCGAACGTTACTCCTGACTGGCCATCCTGCCATTTGAAAGCGCGACTGAATTCCTCCAACATGCTCGAGTGGCGCTCATAGATTGCAGACATGGCCCCGGTTGGCGGCGATGCGCCAAGTCGCATCGCTTTCGCAGCGATGTCTCTCCAGACCGCCCCTTGGTTGGACGTTCGCGTGCCATTCGAGCGCATGGACTCCGTAACATCCGCTACTCGCTTACCGCGTCCGAACGAATACATGACGTGATCCGCAGGCTTCAGATCCGGAGATGCCATCTTCCAACGGCCGGCCTCTACGCAGGAAACCGGTATCACCGTGGTCTGCTTTGCCGGCACGAGGATTGTCAGGTTCAGAACCCGGTTCTGCTTTGCCCCGACAAGTTCCTCTCCGTCCACGATCAGAACCGGGAGGTCCGCATTGTTTTCAAGACGTAATTCTGGAACAGATCCACCTGCGTGAAGCTCGGTCACCCGCACTTTCCGCTGGGCGATCCCATCCTCCAAAAGCAGGTAATCCAAAGGTGGGGTCGGCGTGCTTCGACGCATCAATGGAAACAGAGTGAGATTCCGGAATTGCGAAGACGGGCCGATTTCAAAGTGTGAGAACTCTTCCTGAAGGGTCCACATTTTCGTTGTGCCTCCCACATGTGTGATCCGTGGCGAGATTATTTTTGCAAATCGAAACGACCTTCGAGTTGTCGTTCTTCCATAAAAATTTCATCGGAAAAGAGAGAGGAAAAATGGCAACTCTTGGACTTAATGCGCGTGTTGGACGCAGCCGCGTTGGCCGGAAAAATGCCAACTCTAGATGTCCCCTGTGCGGTAAACTCGGTTGCACCCGTCGGGGGTCTTCTTGTTAGCAAGGACCATCAAACTCGGAGAGAGACTCATGGTTTGTGAGGCAATGCCCTCCTCCTTCGGGGGCATAGATGGAAAAAGGATTCTCGCAGCTCGTGATCGAGCGACTTATCTTCTGGGCGACGCTTATATTGAGACTGCGAGGCAAGTGGCTTTCCGAGCTGCTGCGAGCGTCCCTAGCACCACAAAGAGCCGAGATGCGAACATCAAGAAAGCCTTGGTATATGACGGAGACCACCGAGCTTGCAATCGAGCATACCTAGATGCTGACCACACCTTCGATAATCTCGTGATGACGGAACTCAGCGATGCAGAAAAGGAGCAGGAAAGTAATGGATACCGGCTAAGTGAGGCAGACTTCATCAAACGTTTAGTCAAGCACTTGATATTGCTTTCGCTAAGCAGGAACTCCTTCTGGGCGGCTGTGGCAGTCTTTCAGGTCCTTTGCAACTACCCGACTACGGCACTAAATTTTGTGTATCCCTTTGTTGCTCCTAATCGCTCCGTTGACAAGGACAAGTGCCAGTGCAGTAGGAATCGCGGTAAGTTGTTGAAATTCATCGGTGAGCGTTTCGGAGTACACCCCGAGAATCTATTCATTGAGCATGGTACTCAAGTTTATTTTCCCTCGGACTGGCAAGTTCGCACAATCCAGGAGTGCCTTGCGGTCTTTCGGCCTTTGGGCAGAGTGACCGTGCCTGAAGATTATCGAGGGAGTCTTTTGATTCCGTACGATGACAACGACACTAGGGGCGATGAGCGCATTGAAGTTGATCGCATGGCCATACTGTTTAGCCCAGCAGATCTGAATCGGATCCTCGCGTCGACCGGCCTAATGCCTTTCGAGGAGTCAATTAGAAGATTGAATTTCGCGGCGGTACCTAAGAGACCGGCACTAAGGAAGAGCTATGCACACTAACGATATCAAGCAGCGTTCGCTGATAACGTTCGGGTTGCCTTCCGCTGATGTGGATTTCTTGGCTATGCTTCAGAAATTCATCGAGAGGGAGGTGAAAAGGCCGCTACGGATCGTTCGAGATTGGCTGACGATTCGCATCGATGGCGTGGATCAATGTGTAATCCGCTCGGAGACATCGTGTCGGCTCGAATTTGAAGGAGGTACTTCCAAGGTCGAAATCGTGGGACGCGATGCGGAAGGAGACGTGGTCATCGCGACCTATCTGCCGACATACGACGGACCCAAGACGGAAGCTTGGAAGGTCTCGTTGCCGTGGGGCGATGAAGTTAGTTGTACTTTTGAGTATGACGATGGGGAATGTGTTCGTATTGAGGCAAAGAGAATCGTCAAGCCAAAATTTGGCGAGAAGCATGCTGAGCTAACAAGAGAGCCCCAGCAAGGCTTTTTCGCATTTGATAGGGCTTATTTGGAGAAGCTTCGAAATGGGGATCCGGCAACGGAGCACCATTTCTTCGTGTATTTTAAGAGGCTGCTGCACATCAAGATGCGGGCCAGGATGATCAGCCCGGACAAACTCGAGGGCTTGAAGCAGGAGACGTTTATCCGAGTGCTTGCGGCGCTGCGGAAAGAAGGAGCGGTGCGCCAGCCGGAGCGCTTCGGCGCGTTCGTTTACTCTATGTGTAACGACGCTTTACAGGAGTACTACCGGTCTTCAAGCAAGAACCAGCAGATGGATGAGACGCACGAGATGGCCGATAAGGTTTTGGACTTGGAGGAAATGACGGCATCCAAGCAATACTCGGAGCGGGTGCGCAAAATCCTTTCGGCATTGCCAGCCCGGGACCGGGAGCTGCTGCGGGCGGTCTTTCTGGAGGAAAAGGACAAAGATGCGCTCTGCCGGAAGATCGGCGTGGACCGCGATTACCTGCGGGTACTTTTGCATAGGGCGAAGAATAAGTTCAAGGATAAGTTCAAGCTTGAGTTCAAGAATGACTTCAAGTATGAGCTCAAGGATGAGTGGGCCAACCTACCGCCAGTTTGGGACAATTTGCTCAACGAAGATTAGTCCTTTGCCTGACGGCCGGCATCGGACACAAACCGGAATTAGTCGCCCCTTAGCGACAGGCGGCACAAAAGGCCCTTTTTTGCAAAATCACTCTTTTTGGCGCACGAGCTGGCCTGGAAAAACCATGCCAACCTCTATGCGACCTCGACCCTTTCGACAGCGTCTTCTTGATCCTCCAGCGGGTTGGTGTCGGCACCAGGATTGTTCCCATCCCAAATTCTCCGCGCTCGTCGCTTCCTCGATTTTCCAACCGATGATCAAGACAGTCAGGTGAAATCGCTGCTTTTCGAGTGGGACACGTGTGTCCGTAAGCTTTGCGGGAGCGGTCTTCCCGATCAACGCTGTTACCGTGGAGTTCTGCGGCACTGCGTCGCCCACACTCGCGGCATCGCTATCAGTGAGTGTCTTGATCGCCCAACGTTCCTGACCACACTTCACGCCGCAGGTGCCTGCTTGCCCAAAGGCCGCAGCGGCCGAAAGGGCAACGAGCATTAGTAGGGTTGTCGGCCTCAACATCCTTGACCTCCTTCTGAACGCGCGTCTTGGCTGGCAACAAAGCCAAGCCGTCACGGAGGAAAGTAGCCCGTTTAGCCATGTGTTGACCTCCTAGCACATGAAATTGGGCCCAAAGAAAAGCGCGTACGGCCCTGTCTCGCCCGGGGCATGCAGAGAGGTTTTCTTTTCTATTGAGTCCGTAGGTTCCTCACACTCCCGTTGATCAGCCGCCCGCCGCCTTTGCTTGCGCGCCCTCACCGGACAGCGCCTGAAACAACTGAGTTCCATTTGGCGTCCCCAGGCCTGTGCACGGGTCCCATCCCGGACTGGCCGTATAAGCGCCGTTGTTGCCAACAATGATATCCCGCAGCACGCCGGTTGAGAATCTGCCGTAGAGGAGGGGGTTCAGAAAGCCGCAGCGTGCCTTGAGTCCCTCGTTGAGGCGCGCGATCAGAGCTGCCCAGAGTGGCGCCGCCGCGCTTGTACCGCCGATCGGTTCCAGGTGCTTGCCATCGATGCGCATTACAACGACGCCAGTAACAGGATCGGCCACAGCGGCCACATCCGGCACGCCCCGTCCAATGTTGTGAGGCGGGTTCGCTGACGGCGGTACATTCACGGCGTTCTGATAGGCAGGCTTGGTGAACACAGCGCTCACGCCGCCACCTGTTGCGCCTTCGTTCTGGAGAGTTTCGTTCCAGACTGTTTCCGAGGCAATCGAGGGCGGCATGCTGTTCGACGCCACCAGTTTCGTTCCGCCGACTCCAAGAACAAAGGGGCTGGAAGCAGGAAAATCAACATGTGCACCGCTGGTCACTTGGTCGCTAGAGCCATCGTCGCCCGAGGCGCAGCAGATCGTGATTCCTTTCGCTGCGGCCGCCTGGAAAGCCTGGTTCACTAACTGCACACCCATAGGTGTCCACGCGCCCTGGGGATCATCTTCCGGGTTACCGTAGCTGATCGAGATCACTGATATTTGATTGTTATCGGTGATCGCCTCATGCAACGCGTCCACCCACCCCTGGCTCGTGAACTCGCTGAAGTACATGAATATGTTTGCGCCCGGCGCAACTGAGCCGACGACGCACATGTCCAGCATGACTTCGCCGGTGGCGTCTCCTCGCCTTTCCGAGGCTCGGGTGTCCGGACCGGGATCGTTCCCCGGGCCCTGCACCACTACGTCCTTGATCACCGGAGTCTTCCCTCCGAGAAGCTTCTCAAAGTAGTTTTTGAGTGCAGGTAGCTTATACCCGCCGCGAGGATCAGGCGTGGTGCCGTTGAAGGCGAAGATGGCGACGTTCTGGCCAAATCCGGTAAATGTATCTGGATACGCATACAGGTGTGCCACGTCCCTCGGAAAAAACGTGCCTAGAAACGGACTAGCGGGCGAAGCCTGAGCCAGGTCCCGAGCTCTTGTTTTCCCGCTCGCATGCAGTGTCTCAAAGTCCACGGGCTCAACGTTGCCTCGGCGGAGCCGCGGGCGTCCGACAAGGCGCGTATCGAGCCCGAAAACACCTTGCACTATGCCAAGCAAATCTGCAGGGATGTGAATCTGACCCACACGCCCGCGGAACCGGCCCGTCTCCGGGTGTTCATACTCGTTGAGCTGGACGCCAAAAGCCTTACTGATATCCCCGATCGTGCCCTCCACAAGCACACGCCGCTTGGCCACGCTGCGATCCAACACTTTCAGTTTGCTCGCCTCGGCCCAGCCGGCGATCCTGTCCAGGTCCGCCGGATCCGCGCCGAACGTGGAGTTAAACTCTTCGCCACTCAGATAATGCCGCTCGGCCGGCAGCTTGTTGTTGAGGTCATCAAGCGGCGACAGGCTTTTTCCTGGCCCAGTCGGGTTCTGCCGCGCATAAATGCTCACCCTGATTCGAACTCCTGAGTCCGATTTCTTTAGAAGTTTCGCTTGTGGGACTGCCAGCCGGTTGCTGCCGGGGAGGATCATCATTTCTGCAGGCTTTTTGGGTCCCGTAGGTTTCTTTGGGTCTGAGGGCTTCATGGGATCTCCTTTCGGAAAGTCGGGGCTTTGGCCGCGTATCGCAGACCTCGCCACGTACCTTGGGCTAACCGCACTTGCTATCCTTACAGGCACGCCCGACAAGGCAGGTGCTGATTCCCAAAGTAGTGCGTCAAACTGTCGAAACGTTTCCCCCACTACGTTCAATCCAGCGTGTGTGGCGCAGCTGTAGCGCTTGGACTGGATAGCGTCAGGGACACCGACTCGTTGTCAGGTCGCCTCGCCTTATCGAGAGGAAACCGGGAGGATCCCTGGGATTAACAGTGCCGTAGCCGGAGCGGCTCTGTTTCGGTTTAAACTGGCCCGGTACTGCAATGCGGGCGGGCAAACTAACCCACGGCATAGCTGCACGTGAGTGCAAGAAGCATCCTGTCCACTGAGGGTATTAGGTGGCGCCGTTAACGCGACCTTACATGGGAGCAACTGCTCACAGTAGCGGCGTCAGTTTCAAAATTCATGCCTTCGCGCGAAAAAGACGAGGACTCTTACAACTGTAGGGTTTACGGCGGTCCGGCTGTTTCTGAGGAGACGCGAACGGAGGAACTTTTCTGGGATGTCACTGTGGGTCTGACGGGATCTCTCCAAGCAGCCGCCGTCCTGACGGCGCCTAAAAGGCCGAAATGACTAAATCCAACACCCCGCGGAGAAAGGTTTTCTTGGAGAAAGGTTTTCTTCACGAGGAAAATTGCCAACTCACAATCTCTTGGTCTGCGTTGAGGAGGCCTGTTCCTGCCGTGAAGCCTACGTGGGCGGTATTTCCCGTGATCATTGGAATATCGATCCCGAATGAGCGCGTGATTTCTCTTAGCAGCGTCAAATCGCGGATAACGACCTGTAACGTCATTCCGTCGTAGCCCAGCGTCACGCGAAACTGGTGTCCGGAGTGCAGATCGATTCCCAGCGGCTCCAGAGCGACCTCACCTCCAATGGCATTCGCCGCCGTCGGGCTGTCGCCGTTCTTGTACAAACCCATCGAACTTCGGGGCTGAATGGCCTGGTTGTCGAAAAGATCGAACTTGAGAGCAACGCTATTGGTGACCTTGAACCCGGGATCCAGGAGATTGTTTGGATCAGGGCCATACCCTAAGCCACCTCCCGGCCCCCCTAAGGCGCGTGGTCCTTCACTTTGAACACAAAACGTCAGTCCGTCAGCCGTGTTGTTGCCCGCGGTGTTTTGAAAAAGGAAGATCGTGTTAAACCTTCGGACGTTCACGGATGTTGAACTAAAAACGCTTCCGGCTTGCAAATCGTGCCTGCCGGTAAGTCGAAGGACGCCTGCTCCGCTCCGGGCACTTCCATTCAAGCTGAGGCCGTTGTGTCCTCCAAAACCGACGTTGTACCCTCCGTCGGATGTAGGTCGCTCGCCGTAGATGCGGAGCTTGTTGCTAAAGGTCCCTAAGAATACTTTGCCGTCAGCGATCGTGGGACAACAAAATTTTGCGAAGATGCCTGGATCGTCCTGAGGATTCTGATGGCTGTGCCACAGCTGGACAAAACGCCCTTGATTGTCGAACTGCGTGGCGTCATATGCGGTCAGCAGGCCCTCGACACTTCCATGGTTGGCGTCCCCGAAAGGCGGAAGTGAAACCCAGAGAATAGCAGTGCCCGGCCTTCTCCCATCCGCGCTCAGGGCAAGCATTCCACCGGGCATTCCATTGCGTGTCCGTTGATCGTTGGAGGCGTACATCGTCCCAATCGCAGCACTTTGGCCCTCGACGTTTCTCGCGTTTGGCTGCCCTGGAAAGTTGTGGTTGAGGGGATCGTATCGATACCCGCGCAGCACTTCGTTTTCTCCCCACACATACACCAGCACACCGTTGTTCGGAGAATCATAGAAGACGGGCGAGCCGTGGATGTGGTGCGTGCTGATTTCCTTCCCAGAGTTGTCGAATACTTTGGGTCGGCTCCCGCGACCTCGAGTAGCAAGGAACTGCTGAACTAGTGCGGCTTGAGCGCCAGCGTTCGTCATCTTGGAAGGGTCGGATAGATAGAAATTTCCGTCTTTCCCGCCACCAACAAGAAATCCATCCGGAAGGATCGTGGGGGAGGCGGCGCCCAGGTCCTCATCAAAGACGGGATTCGTAGCATCCTGGAATATCGTCAAGAAGGCATCTAGATTCAAGGATGCTGCAGCCGGACGCAGTCGGACGAAACTCTCGCCGAGATTGGGCCTGCCCACGCCATTGTTGCTGGAGTCTCCGTTTCCGGAGCCAAAATAAACGTTCCCCGCTGGATCGCCCACGAGCCCTTCTCCGGCCTGCCAAATTCCCCCCTTGGCGCCACTTGGCGTCGAGCAGAACACGCCGTGTTGCTTCAGGGTTGCCGCGTCATAGGCAAAGACCCAACCATGGTACGGATCGAGATCGCCGTGTGAGCCGAAGGCGATGTAGAGAAGTCCTTTGAGAAGGAGCAACCCCGGCCGCTGCATATGTTGCATCGGGCTGAACACAAGAGTGCTGTTTGCGGCATCTGTGACCGTCATCTTGATGCCGTGAACCATCACATCCACATCAGCGCCTTTTGCGGTCTTTCGAACTGGCAACGTAACGTTGGCCGGAGTCGCGTCGCGATAACCAACACCGTTCACTGAACCGATGATTGCCACTGGATTGGATGATGCCGTGGCAGGAGGTCGAAGAGCTCCCGTGGAAAGGTCTAACGCGAATAGGAGTTGTTTGAAAGCGTTTTGAGCGTTCGCTGCTGGTCCGGCGAGCACCGCCGGATCGTACGCGGCAGCAACCAAGTAAATCGTGTTCGCTGCAGGATCGATCACTGGCGTGCTTAGAATCCCGATAGGATCGTCATTGTTATTGCTGATGTCCAAATAGTTTTGGCCATAGAAGTGAGATGGCACAGGATGAGGATCGACTTGCCTCTTCCAAAGCGGCCCGGCGCCTGGAGACAAATCGTCAGCATCGAAGGCATACACCCAGTTGTGCATCGTTGCCACGTAGATGACGTTTCGCGGCCTAGCGGCGATCATGACGTTCGGCACGTACAGCGGCTGCGCATAGATCCTTCCTACAACATCTCGCGAGGCGATCAAGCCGAAGTCGTTGACGTTCACATTCGGTGGAGTGAGTTTCGTCTCCTGCAGATTTGCCCCGGAACGGCTATTGTCGTTGTGTTGCGTCAGAACGCTGATTGCCATGGAACACTCCCACTGCAAAAAGAGATGCTTCAGAACTGAAGTTGCGTGGAACCGCCAGTGTGCGCAAACTTGATAAAGAGGAATCCGGACGCCGTGTCGAAGCGCCAGCCTGCATCGGCGGCGTCAAATTCGGCCGGAGTACTCAGTCTTACCAAATTCTGACCGTCGCGTGTGACACTCGCGGGCCCGTTCGTGAGGACTTGAATGGTTACTGGTCGCGGGACGGACGAGAGCGTGGCGGACCGTGCAGGCCCGTTCGTTTGGCATTGAATCGTCGTTCCGTCGTATACGGTGAAACGGGATATCGTCGCGCCGGATGGATAAACCAAGAACAAGAGAGCAGTGCTTGGAGTCGAGATGCCCGGATTGTTGACGTAGTTTGAATCACACAGCGTTTGGACGTCGGCAGGCAACATGGGCACGATCGACCCTTCCCGCACAAACACGGGAAACCGTGTCGGATCGGAGTCTTGCCAGTTTATTGTCTGCGCCCCCGCGTGACGCACATTCGTCCAGAAATCAAACCAATTTCCGGCAGGGAGATAGACCTGGCGGCCCCTCGCGTTCAACTCTACGATAGGAGCAACAAGAAACTCATTTCCGAAGTGGTACGCGTGCAGGACGCTGAAGGTATTCGGGTCCGCCTGATTCAGCAAAATCATGGGCCGGATGATGGGCAAACCGCTTGTGCTTGATTCCTTGGCGTAGCTGTAAACGTAGGGGAACAGGCGAGTGTGAAGCCGGGCGTAAAATTGATAGTTCTTCAAAGACCGATCCCCGTAGCCCCAGGGGTATTGGCGGAGTTCTTCGGTCTTTCCGGCTTGAAAATCTTGCCTTTTCTGCGAATGAACCTGGCGGTGCATCTGCATGATCGGTGAGAAGCAGGCAAACTGGGTCCATCGCATGAAGAGGTCAGCACGGTCTGCCGGGGATGCGGCGAAGTTCGAATTCTGATAACCCCCGACGTCGTGGCCCCAAATCGCGTAACCGGACATGGCCGCGGAAAGACCAGCCACAACCACGCTGGGCAAACCGTTGGGGCCGAAGTTTGGTTCGTTGTCACCAGGCCAGTGGCCCGGAAAGGACTGGCAACCCGTGAAACCGCTGCGAGCGAAAAGCACTCCGTCGGTTCCAAGAACACTAGAAACCGCCTTTTGATATTCGAAGCAGTATGCATTGCGCATTTCCACGCCGGTGCGTCCGTCCGCATAGGCGGCTGTTATCGGGATGTATACGTTGGGCGATGAAGCGGTATTCTGTGTTTCGCCGTCGTCTGTTTTGAAGCCCCCAATCGCGGGCTCCTTCACTCCGGACTGCGTCACGACCTGGGTCTGGGCAATGAGCGACTGCAGTAGACCGGTAAACCATTGACGGGCCGCCGCATTTGTGAAGTCAACCGGGCTTCCCTTGCCCTTCCACCAAGGAACCACCAAAGGAGGCCCGCCGATAGATTGGCGGACGAAAAATCCCCTGTTCGCAGCTTCATCGTAGTTCGAGGCTTTTCCAAGATTCTGCCCTGGCACCGTATCCAAAACCCCGTTGGGCAGGAAACGATTGGGCAGGCTCTCGGCGTTTGACTGAACGTCGACAAACGGCGCCATCCAGCAAATCACTTTCAATCCGTTTTTTTGCAGGAAATCCATCATTTCCTGCAAAGAGGCGAATCCATCGTAGTGGTCGTCTTCAAAATCATCTCCCCTTCCGAATTGCGTCATATTGAACTGCAGATCGTTGTAGGCCGTCTCCCAAGGCGAATCAAACACAAAGGCGGACGCAGGAATGCCACGCTGCTTGAAGTTCTGGACAAAATTCTTGACCGCATAGCGCACCTCTCCGCCGCTGCGCCAGATGTCAGACGAGATCCACGGCCCAAACGCCCAGGGCGGCGGCAAGAACGGTCGTCCCGAATAGCCTGTGAAGCGTTTCAAAACGTCCCCGAAGTTCGGCCCGTACACGATGTTGAAACGCAAAGTTGAGAACTCCAGGGTAACAACGTATCGATCGGGTTGGGTGGCTCGCATATCAAAATGGCTTTCAGCACTCGAGTCTAGGTGGAATCCATACCCGCGCGTGCTGATGAACCACGGCGCCACTTTGTACGAATGATCGTTCTTCACGCCAGGATCATCGAATGTCAGAGTCCGGATGGTCCTACCCGACTGGTCGAGCGCGTCGAACTTCTCGCCGAATCCAAAAAAGTGTTCGGTCGCGTTTGAAATTCCCGACAACGCTACTTCCTGTGCCACGAGCCCGTTCCAGTTGACGACCTCATAACGCATGACTCCTTCCGCCGGGAACGTGATCTGAGCCGTCACGGTCGTCGCGTTCAGATCGTAGGTCACCTCCAGTCCATTCGCGAGGGTTCTCGCACCGGTCACCGGCCCCAGTGTGAAGGTGCGGCCACCGATCTTCGCTGTCGGAGGAGCAAGGGTGATGACGTTGGCCAGAGAATTTCCGGCCGAGTCGGGTCCCGCGAGCGCCAGTTGTCCTGAATTCGGAAAAACACGGGCTTGCAATGGTCCTGAATCGAACGACAAGAATGCTCCTGCTTGCGGTTGGGCCGCTGGCTGGACGGTGAACGAAAATGGAGCCGCTTGGGCTTCTGATTCGACATCAGAGGCAAAGGATGATGAATCGTTGCCGTGGAGAAACGTGGTCAAGTGATCGCCGTACGGAATCTTGAGGTAGTACTGTACGTCATCACCGGCCTTGAAAACGTTAGCCGGCAGAGCCGCCTCGTAATACTTGTTGTTGCCTTGGGCACTGTGAAAGGTCATCGGCTGGCTTGACCACACCCTATCGGTTGACCTTTTGAAGACGACTGCGCTGCCCGCCTCGAGCTGGTTGCCCGGGTTTCCGGGGCCTTGGAACTGATTACCGGAGAATATGGAAACGGTCGTCGTTGGAAAAATCTGTGTGAGAGGTTGCCGCATCATTCCGATCGGTTCGACATTGCCCGGGATATGCCACGCGTTTCCGATGCGGGCGGCGAGCGCTGCATTGGCGGTTGCCACGGGACCCCCTTCCACCAACAGAACGGCGGCGAGTGATTGTCAATCGGACCTGTCAGGAGCTTATTTCTCAACCGAGGCAGACGCTACGAAAACGGCGGCGTAAATCGGGCATCGCGGAAAACTCTCAGCGATGCCCGGTGCACTTCGGGTTGGCCACCAGTTGGCCGAGGAAAAGCTCGGGTTTCCGTCAAGCTGGCAGGGTCAGATCACTAGTTCCTTTTGTGCTACTTTCCCAACGCATAGTTCACGAAGTCGTTCAGGGCGTACCGAGGTTTCTCGGGATGCCAATCGGGGGCCAAGCTCAAAAGCGAATGCTTGTCCGCAAACATCAATCCCAAGAACACCTCCGCCACAATGCGCCCGCCCACGGGGCCAAGCCGCGGCGTCGTAATCGTCACGTCCTCTTCGACCGGGATCTTTACGTCCTCCTTGTTTTGCATGGCCTCTGCAAGAATGTAGGTCCAAAGCGGACAATTTCCCTCGAAAATGGGGTTGATAGTCTTAATGGGAACTGGCTTTTCACCGGAGGCAGGGCTATCTACCCCCTTGCCTATAAGTATTTTTTCCTCAGGCAAAGGTTTCAGTCCCATTGCATCCGCGACGTTCTGACCGTTTGGCAGTCCCAGGCGCCACCCGCGCTCGAGATTCCTTCGCGCCAGCGATTCAGGGTCTTTGGCGACGACCTTTGGCAGCGTCGACAGAGGATTCACAACCGATGTGTCAATCCGATAAGCGAACTGCAGGCGCCTCCTGTTTTGGATGTCCGTGCCATCGTATTTGCGGATATCGATGTCAATGAACCGTCCCCAGTCGATGCCCCAGTTCGAGATCACGGCTCTAAATCCGGTGAGCCCTTCGGCGAATCCCGGTGCGGTTTTTTCAGGCACCGGGAAGATGGGAAGCAGGATTGCATCATTGAGCCGGTAATCCGGACGTATCATCGAGTGGCCGAGACGATAACAGGCCACCGAGAACTCCACTGGCATGAAGGGCCGCTTCTTGATGTGGAAAAACTTGAGCTTGCTCTTGTCGTACTTCCCTCCCGTCTTCAAAGCGGAGAGCTCCGAGGAATGAATGATCCGGGGCAAAAAATCATTCAGTATCACGTACTGATAATGGAATCGGACAAACTTCTGGACGTCCTCGAATTTCTCGTCGGCGTGGCTTTTCAACGCCCTGTTGTGGAACCGATGAAAAAGCCCCTGTAGCTGCGACACGATCGCGTTTTCATCATTGCGTGGATCCCCAATAACAGCTCGACGGTCCGGAGCGTTGTTTCGAATCAGGTCCCTTGCATCCGGATCGCCAAGTGTCAGCGGGTCGCCGCGCAAGAAGGATTTGTCCGTATCGTACATGTAGGGCTCATCATCGGGTCCACGGCCATAAACATTGTCCAGATCGAACGCCGGCGAACGAAAATCAGTTAATGCGTCCGGGTCATCTTGTTTTTGTAGAGAGCTAGCGGGATCAAATGTGATGTCGTGATCGATGAACTGGCCGAGGTAAGTATACAACGCTGGGATACCGCTTTCTTCCTCGTCCTTCCCATCCTTCGGCGGGTCAAACCCCGCCGACATCTTTGCCCCAAGCTGACTCAAGTTCTTTACGTTCTCATCGTCATCTTTCCCAAAGGTTGCGTGCGGCAAGTCAGGAAACAAGCGGCCAAAACGGCCTTCGAACTGGAGACCCTTTTTGTCGGACAACAGGTGGGCTGACACCAAGCCGCGAACAGGCTGGCTGTGTTTCGGCATGTGTATCCTCCATCGATGAAGTTGAGATGTGAGCGGGACGTGGTGGACCGAATACCATGTTCTAAGCGTTGTTATGCCCTGCTTAGTTCCAGGAACATTTCCGTGCGCTCTAAAACTCTTACAATGAAGACTGCCCCCACTTCACCTCGATCCTCCATGGATCATGAGGGACCTTCTGCTGCTGTATCCTTGACTCCAAACAGCTTGACCCTCCGCCGTCAGGGTTTGATCCCCCATATGACAGTGAATCTTCCCGTGCAAACGTTACATCCGAAACGGCCGGACTCCGCAAAACACCAGCCGTAGGTGTCCAGAGTGCGGTACGGTGTCTGTAGAGGATCGCAAGACTCAGGAGAAGTTCACGTGCGTTCAGGGCGGCTTCACGGCAAACGCTGATTTCGTAGCAGCCGTAAATATCAAAGAGGCGGGGCTCGCCTTGTTAGCATGTGCGTATCCTTCGGGTGATGTAAGCCCGTCGTGGCAGGAACCCACCGAAGGTATCCCAGCTTGGGCGAGCTTTCCGTGCGGCCTGGAG
>Ga0126378_10001953_pt1 | contig 15290 bp, 16 predicted proteins | sample PanSoiMetPlot_23_FD_92587 | JGI IMG/M metagenome (GOLD analysis project Ga0126378, IMG submission 92587) | Tropical forest soil microbial communities from Panama - MetaG Plot_23 | ecosystem: Environmental > Terrestrial > Soil > Tropical forest > Bulk soil | place: Panama | collected 2016-02-17 | reverse complement strand
CGGCGTTGCCTCCTGCGGTGCTCGCTCACGCCCTGGAGGGCGCTCGCTGCGCTCCTCGTCGGCGCCACCGGATCTGGGGCACCTGGACCCCAAATCTCTCGGCCCGGTTTCCGGCCGCGCTCCGAGCCAATGCGGGCGGGAGCCCGAGGACTCAGCCGTGCAACAGAAGCGCCAGGGCGAGGGCACCGGCGACAGCCATGCCCGTGATAATGCCGTACTCGGTCATCCCCTGGCCTCGTTGGCTCCGCAACCAGGTCCCGATCCTTGCCATTCGCATTCGATGAGACCTCCTGATCAAACGCCTACTGGCTGCACCCGCTCGCCACGGCGGTCGAGTCAGATTAGACCACAGGGCCGTGGTGGGGAGCTCCAGTTTTGAACCACCTTCCCCTGCTCGCCAAGGAGGCCTAAGCGACGTGTGGGCAGCACCACGCCGTACGGCCCTCAGTCACGTGCCTCACGTCACCGGCCCAGGATCAGGCCGCTCGTCGGCACCCCCGTGCCGGCGGTCACCAGCACATGCTCCACGCCCGGCACCTGGTTCACCGACGTGCCGCGAACCTGCCGCACCGCCTCGCTGATCCCGTTCATCCCGTGCACGTACGCCTCGCCCAGCTGGCCCCCGTTCGTGTTGACCGGCAGCCGTCCCCCCAGCTCCAGGCCGCCCGCCCGGACGAGGTCGGCCGCCTCGCCGCGGCGGCAGAAGCCGAGCTCCTCCAGCTGGGTCAGGACGAACGGCGTGAAGTGGTCGTACAGCACAGCCGTCTGCACGTCTTCGGGCCCGATCCCGGCCATCGACCAGAGCTGTCGCGCCACCAGGCCCATCTCGGGCAGGCCGGTGATCTCGGGCCGGTAGAAGCTCGTCATCACCTCCTGCTCCGCGCCGGCCCCCTGGGCCACCGCCCGGATCACCGCCGCGGGCTGGCGCAGCTCCCGCGATCGCTCGACCGACGTGACCACGATCGCCACCGCCCCGTCGCTCTCCTGGCAGCAGTCGAGCAGCCGGAGCGGCTCCACGATCGGCCGCGACGCCTGGTGGTCGGCCAGGGTGATGGGGCGGCCGTGGAACCAGGCCGCCGGGTTGGTCGCGGCGTGACGCCGACAGGCGACAGCGACCCGGCCGAAGTCCTCGCTGGTGTAGCCGCGCTCGTGCATGGCGCGCCTGGCGAACATCGCCACCCAGTGGGCCGGCGTCAGCAGGCCGAACGGCGCGTACCAGCCGAAGTGGACGCGATCGGCCGTCGGCGCCGCCCGCAGCCCCTGCACGCCGGCGCCGAACCGCTGCCACGACCTCCCGTTGAGGGCGCGGTAGCAGACCACCACAGCGGCGACCCCGGCCGCGACGGCCATGGCCGCCTGCCCCACCGTGCCGCAGGCCGCGCCGCCGCCGTGGGGGACGCGGCTGAAGAACGTGAGCTCGCCGATGCCGGTCGCCCGCGCGATCTCCACCTCGTCCGTGGAGTCCATCGCGAACGTCACCATGCCGTCGACCTCGGCGGGCTCGAGGCCCGCCTCGGCCAGCGCGGCGGTCACCGCCTCGCACGCCAGGCGGAGCTCGGTCCGGCCGGAGTCCTTGGAGAACTCCGTCGCCCCGATGCCGACGATCGCGGCCCGGTCGCGCAGCGGGTGGGCCATCGGGTCAGGCCGGGAGGGCCACCGTGACGGTCCCTGTCACGTGCTCCCCGAGCCGGTTGCGCCCGACCACCTGGACCTCCACCTCCCCGTCGTGCACGGCGGTCACGCGGCCGCTCATCCGCATCCTGTCTCCGGGGAAGTTCGGGGCTCCGAGCCTGATCCCGATGCGCCGGACGGTCGCGTCGGGGCCCGCCCAGTCGGTGACGAAGCGGCCGACGAAGCCGTTGGTGGTCAGGATGTTCATGAAGATCCCCGCCATGCCCCGCTGCCGCGCCAGGCCCATGTCGTGATGCACGTCCTGGTAGTCGCGGCTGGCGATGGCGCCGGCGACGACGAGCGTCGCGGTCACCTCCACGACCAGCTCGGGCAGCTCCTCTCCGACCCGCACATCGCCGGCGCGCCGGCCGGTCACGGGGCGACAGGCCGGAACAGTGGGAGCGTCAGGCCGTCCGCCAGCCTCGTGACGCAGAGCTCGACCGGCATGCCGACGCGCATGTCGGCGGGCGCCACGCCGATCACGTTGGAGACGAGGCGGGTGCCCTCCTCCAGGTCGACGAGCGCCACCACGTACGGCTCCGGGAAGGCCGGCAGCCGGGGGTGGTGGGGGACGGCGTACGTGTGCACCGTGCCCCGGCCGGCGGACCGCACGGCGTCCCATTCCAGGCTCCGGCACGCGGAGCACATGGGCCGGGGCGGGTGCCGGAGGGAACCGCACGCGGCGCAGCGCTGGATCAGCAGCTCGCCGCGCTCGACGCCCTCCCAGAAGAAGCGGTTGTCGTCGTTGATCGCCGGCCGGGGCCGGCCCGGCACCGCAGCGGCCGCCTCCGGCTCGACAGGCCCCGGCGCCGGCTCGGCCGGGCGGAACTTCAGCACCCGGAACCGCATCGTGCCCACCAGCTCGCCGTCGTCGGTGCGGAACGAGCTCACCCAGGTCACGAAGTGGCCGGCGCCGAGCCCGGTCCGCTTCTCGTCGCTGATCGACTCCAGCATCCCGCTCACGGTCAGGTGGTCGCCGGGGCGCAGGTAGCGCAGGTACTCCTGCTCACAGTCGGTCGCGACCACCGAGGTGAAGCCGGCCTCGTCCAGCGTCCGGAAGACCTCCCCGAGCACGTCCTGCCCGGCAGCCGCGGGCCGGCCCCGGAGGCCGGGCATCGTCCAGGCCTGCAGCATCGCCGGCGGGGCGACGATGCCCCCGTGGCGGGACGCGGCCGCCCGCCCTGGATCCGTGTAGACCGGGTTGTCATCCCCGATGGCATCGCACCAGTGGCGGATCATCGGCTGGTTGACCGGGTCCCAGGCCCGGAAGGCCGGCGCCGACGTTCGCCCCGCGAACTCCTGCAGCCGGACCGCCAGGGGCTCCTCGATCACGGCACGATTCCAGCACGTCCCGGCGGCGGCGGCAAGGCCGGCGCTTGCACACCCCGAGAACCTGTTCTAGCATCGAGGCGGACAGTCCAGGGGGACCCACGGGAAAGGGAGAGAGGGGAGGATCCGGTGTCCGTCGGTCTCTGGGGCGTCGCCGAGGACGACCCGGCTCGGCTCGCGGTCGTGGAGGCCGGCGGCACCGTCCTCACGTTCGGAGAGCTGGCCGCGCGCTCCAACCTGGTCCTGCACGGGCTCCGGTCGGCCGGGCTGCGCCGGGGCGACCTGGTCGCGGCGGTGCTGCCCAACCAGGCCGCGCTCCTGGAGCTGGCGCTGGCGGCGGCCCAGGGCGGCCTGTACCTGACGCCGATCAACCACCACCTGACCGCGCCCGAGATCGCCTACATCCTCGAGGACTCCGGCGCCCGAGTGCTGGTCGCCTCGGAGCGCTTCGGGGAAGCCTGCCGGGCTGCCGTCGCCGGGCTGGCCGCGCCCCCAGCCTGCTTCGCGACCGGCGACATCCCCGGCTTCCGACCCTACGCCGGGCTGACCGCCGGCATGCCCGCCAGCCGGCCGCCGGAGCGCAGCGCCGGCGCCGTGATGCACTACACGTCGGGCACGACGGGCCGGCCCAAGGGCGTACGCCGGGCGCTGCAGCCGATCGACCCCGACGAGGCAGCGGCGGCCTGGCCGGGCTTCCTGCAGATGTTCGGCGTGCAGCCCCACGGCGGCAACGTGCACCTGGCTGTGTCCCCCCTCTACCACACGGCGGTCATGACCTTCAGCTGCGCGTCCCTCCATGCGGGCCACACCGTGGTGCTCATGGACCGCTGGACGCCCGAGGAATGCCTGCGGCTGATCGGCGAGCACCGAGTCACGACAAGCCACATGGTGCCCACGCAGTTCCACCGCCTCCTGGCCCTGCCGGACGAGGTGCGCGCCGCTGCCGACGTGAGCTCACTGAGCCACGTCATCCACGCTGCGGCCCCGTGCCCGCCGGACGTGAAGCGGCGGATGATCGACTGGTGGGGCCCGGTGATCGTCGAGTACTACGCAGCCACTGAGGGGGGCGGCACGCTGGTCACGGCCGAGGAGTGGATGGAGCGGCCAGGCACGGTCGGGCGGCCCTGGCCGGGCACGGAGGTGCGGGTCGAGGACGACGAGGGTCGGCCCAGCCCGCCCGGCACGCCGGGCACGGTCTGGATGAGCCTGGGACAGACGGCGTTCGAGTACCACCGGGACCGGGCCAAGACCCGGGCCGGGCAGCGGGACGGCTTCTTCACGGTGGGCGACGTGGGCTACCTGGACGAGGCCGGCTACCTGTTCCTCTGCGACCGCAAGGCGGACATGATCATCTCCGGCGGGGTCAACATCTACCCCGCCGAGGTCGAGGCGGCCCTGTTCGCCCATCCTGCCGTCGCGGACGCGGCGGTCTTCGGCGTCCCGGACCCGGACTGGGGCGAGCAGGTCAAGGCCGTCGTGGAGCCCGCCGCCGGCGCCGAGCCCGGGCCCGACCTCGAGCGGGAGCTGATCGCGTTCTGCCGCGAGCGGCTGGCTGGCTACAAATGCCCGCGGACGGTCGACTTCGTGGACTCGCTGCCGCGAGAGCCCACGGGCAAGCTGGCCAAGCGGAAGCTGCGCGACCCGTACTGGGCGGGAACCGGCCGGGCGATCTGACCGGCCCGGCTGCTGGCGCCACATCACATGTAATGGCGCTAAGATGGCGCCATCGCGACCATACAGATCAAGCACGTCCCCGAGGACGTCCACGCCGAGCTGCGCCGGCGGGCGGCTGCGAGCGGGCGCTCGCTCCAGGAGTACCTGCTGGCGCGACTGGTCGACCAGGCCCGCCAGGCCACGCTGGAGGAGGTGCTGGACCGGGCGGGCGGTCGCTCGGGCGGCTCGGTCTCCTTTGACTTCGCCGCCGGCGTCGTGCGCTCGAACCGGGATCGCGGGTGATCGTCGTGGACGCGTCCGTCCTGGCGCCCGCGCTCGCCGACGACGGACCGCAGGGCGACCAGGCTCGCGCGCGGCTGCGCGGAGAAGAGCTGGCCGCCCCCGAGCTGCTGGACCTGGAGGTCGTGTCCGTCGTTCGGCGGGCCGAGCGGTCGGGCCTGGTCGACGGGCGGCGCGCCGAGCAGGCCCTGACGGACCTCGCCGCGCTGCCGCTGGCGCGGGTTCCGCATCGTCCACTGCTCCCCAGGGTCTGGACGCTGCGAGCCAACCTGACCCCATACGACGCTGCCTACGTCGCGGTGGCCGAGCGACTCGGCGCAGTCCTGGTGACCGCGGACGCGCGCCTGAGCGGTGCCTCCGGACCGCGCTGCGCGTTCGACCTCCTCAGCTGAGCCGCCGGGCCGGTGGGAGCCGAGCGGGCGATCCGAGGGCCGGGCCGCACGATCCCGCGTGAGAGCTCCCTGCGAGGTGTAGCCTTCCCCGCAGGTGCGGACGCGCGCAGCAGACCTGAACGTCGCTGCCCTGGCAGCCTTCGTGCTGGCCGTCCTGGGCTGGGTGGGCGTGCTGCCGGTCGTGGGCCCCGCGCTGGGCATCGTCCTCGGCGAGGTCGCCCGCCGCCAGATCGCCCGCACGGGCGAGGCCGGCTCCGGCATCGCCAGGGCCGCACGCATCCTCGGCGCAGCGTGGTTCGTGCTCGCTGCCCTCGCCCTGCTGCTCTTCTCGCTCTGGCACACACAGCACGGCTCGTGAGCTGAACCGGCCGCCAGGCGCCTCGGCGCTCGTCGGGCGGGCTGGCGCAGAACTGCAACCTGTTCTAGCATGCTGCTGGAATGGGGGGCGACCACCTGATCGTCGAGCGCGACGGACCGGTGACGGTCCTGACCCTGAACCGGCCCGAGGCCCGGAACGCGTTCAGCCCGCAGATGCTCTCCCTCCTGGAGGACGCCTGGGTCGACGCCGAGGCCGACGACGACGTCCGCTGCGTGGTGCTCACCGGCGGCGGGGGCCACTTCTGCGCCGGGGCCGACCTGAAGGCGATGTTCTCGCCGGACGAGGCCGACCCGCACGGCCGCCGGCTGCGCGAGGACCGGGACCTGGCCTGGCGCGCCCTGCTCCGCCATCGCCGCTTCCCCAAGCCGCTGGTCGCCGCGGTCGAGGGCTCCTGCATCGCCGGCGGCGCCGAGATCCTGCAGTCGACCGACATCCGGATCGCCGGCCGCAGCGCGCGGTTCGGCATCTCCGAGGTGCGCTGGGGCCTGTTCCCGCTGGGCGGGTCCACCGTCCGCCTGCGGCGCCAGATCCCCCACTGCCGGGCGATGGAGATGCTGCTCACGGGCGACCACTATCCGGCGGAGGAAGCCCGCGAGATGGGCCTCGTCAACCGGGTGGTGGCCGACGGCGAGGCGCTTGCGGAGGCCCGCCGGGTGGCCGGCCGGATCGCCGCCAACGGCCCGCTGGCGGTCCGCGCCGTGAAGCGATCGGTCCAGGAGACCGAGGGCCGCCCGGAAGAGGAGGCGCTGCGCATCGAGCTGGAGATCGGTGGCCCGGTTTTCGCCAGCGAGGACGCCAGGGAGGGCACCCGGGCCTTCGCGGAGAAGCGGCAGCCGGAGTACCACGGCAGGTGAGCGGCGCCGGCGACCGCCTGGCGGACGCCGTTCGCGAGCTGATCGAGGCGCTGGCCGCCGAGGCTCCCACCGAGGCAGCGATGGATGAGGCGGCGGTGGCGCTGCGGGCGCTCACCGGCCGCCTCCGGGACTCGGCCGGGGGGCGGCCGCGGCCGTACCACTTCGGCGGGACGACGGACGGCCCGGAGCCGACCGCCTACCTCGCGCACAGCCCGGTCTCGGGCCGGGGCAACCCGCTGGCTGCCCCGCTGCAACTCGAGGTGAGGGACGGGGTCGTGCACGGGCGCGGCCGGTTCGGCCGAGCTTACGAGGGGCCGCCCGGCTGCGTGCACGGCGCGTTCGTCGCGGCCGCGTTCGACGACGCGCTGGGCCTGGCCAACGTGGCGGGCGGCAACCCCGGCCTGACGACGCGGCTCGAGGTGCGCTACCGGCGCCCCACGCCGCTGCACGCCGATGTCGAAGTGGAGTGCCGGCACATGGGCCGGGACGGGCGCCGGATCTTCGCTGCGGGCACGATGCGCGCCGGCGGTGTGGTGACGGCCGAGGCAGAGGGGACGTTCGCGGAGGTCACCCCCGAGCGCGCCCTCGAGCTGTTCGCAGCCTGGAGGAAGCCATGAGCCTGCTCTGCGAGGGACGGGTGGCGGTCGTGACCGGCGGCGGCCGCGGCCTGGGCCGGGCGCACGCCATGACGCTGGCTGCGCACGGCGCCAAGGTGGTGGTCAACGACCTGGGCGGCGCGGTGGACGGCACCGGCAGCTCCGGCGGCCCGGCCAGGGGTGTCGTGGACGAGATCCGCTCGGCGGGCGGCGAGGCGTTGGTCAGCACCGACGACTGCGCCGCCTGGGAGGGCGCTCGCCGCGTGGTGCAGGCGGCGCTCGACGCATTCGGGCGGCTCGACGTGCTGGTGGCGAACGCCGGCATCCTCCGCGACCGGATGCTCGTCACCATGGCCGCGGACGACTGGGACGCTGTCATCCGTGTGCACCTGCGGGGCACGTTCTGCACGAGCCACTGGGCGGCCGTCCACTGGCGGGAGCGCAGCAAGGCCGGCGAGGCCGTCGACGGGCGGCTGATCTGCACGTCGTCCGCGGCCGGCCTCTACGGCAACATCGGCCAGGCCAACTACGCCGCCGCCAAGGCCGGCATCGCCGCCTTCACAACCGTGGCCGCCGCCGAGCTGGCCCGCTACGGCGTCACGGCGAACGCCATCGCCCCGGCCGCGCGCACTCGCATGACGAAGGACCTGTTCCCTGACCACATGCGGAGGCCGGAGCGGGGCTTCGACATGATGGCCCCGGAGAACGTGTCGGCCGTCGTCGCCTGGCTGGCCAGCCCGGAGTCCCGGCACGTGACGGGCCGTGTCCTGGAGGTGATGGGCGGCCGGCTGGGGGTCGCTGAGGGCTGGCGTCACGGACCCGCCGTCCAGCAGGAGGGCGCGTTCGACGCGGCAAACCTGGGGCCGCTGGTCGACCGGCTCCTGGCCGAGGCCGCGGATCCGACCCGGCTCCTGGGCGCCTGACCGGGACCGCCGCCAGGAAGAGAGGAGAAGGAGGGGCGCCATGCCGGAGCCGGTCATCATCGACGCGGTGCGGACGCCGATCGGACGCCGTGGCGGCTGGCTGGCAGCGGCGCACCCGACCCGGCTGCTGGGCGCCGCGCTGCGGGCCGTGGTGGACAGGGCCGGGATCGAGCCCGGCGCCGTCGAGCAGTTGGTCGGCGGCTGCGTGACGCAGGCCGGGGAGCAGGCCGCCAACGTCGCCCGCAACGCATGGCTGCAGGTCGGCCTTCCCTACACCGTGGCGGCGACGACGGTGGACACCCAGTGCGGCTCCTCGCAGCAGGCCAACCACCTGGTCGCCGGCCTGATCGCGGCCGGCGCCATCGACGTGGGGATCGCCTGCGGGGTCGAGGCCATGAGCCGCGTCCCGCTCGGCGAGAACGTCCGCCACGGCCCCGGCGTGCCCCGAGACGACGAGTGGCCCTACGACTCGCCCAACCAGTTCCAGGCCGCCGAGCGCATCGCCGCCATGCGCGGCATCACCCGGGACGAGACCGACGCGTTCGGGCTCGAGTCGCAGCGCAGGGCGGCGGCGGCCTGGGCCGGGGGGCGCTTCGACCGGGAGGTCGTGCCGGTCGAGGTGCCGGTCCGCGACGAGGCCGGCCGGCCGACCGGCGGGAGCCAGGTGGTGGGCCGGGACCAGGGGCTGCGCGACACCACCCCCGAGGGGCTGGCCGGCCTGAAGCCGGTGCTGCCGGACGGCATCCACACATCCGGCACCTCCTCGCAGGTGTCGGACGGCGCTGCCGCCGTGCTCTGGATGTCCAGAGAGCGTGCCCTCGTGCTCGGTCTTCGGCCACGGGCCCGCATCGTCGCCCAGGTGGTGGTCGGCACCGACCCGTACTACCTGCTCGACGGCCCGGTCCACGCGACCGAGCGGGTGCTGGCCAGGGCCGGCATGACCATGGCGGACATCGACCTCTTCGAGGTGAACGAGGCGTTCGCCTCGATCGTGCTCTCGTGGGCGCGCGTGCACGGGCCGGACCCGGAGCGGGTCAACGTGAACGGCGGCGCGATCGCGCTCGGTCACCCGGTCGGGGCCACCGGCAGCCGGCTCATCACAACCGCGCTGCACGAGCTGGAGCGCTCGAACCGCGCCACCGCGCTGGTCTCGATGTGCTGCGGCGGCGCCCTGGGGACGGGGACCATCCTGGAACTCATATGACGCACGAGGTGCTCTCGGCCCCGCACCGGCTGGAGTACGCGTACCGGCGCTCGGTCGGGCCGGTCGTGGGGCGCTTCCTGGCGGGGCTCCGCGAGGGCAGGTTCGAGGGCATCCGCGGGCGTGACGGCCGGGTGCTGGTGCCTCCCCAGGAGTACGACCCGGTCACCTCAGAGGCGCTGGAGGAGTGGGCGCCGGTCGGGCCCGGCGGGGAGGTCCGCTCGTGGGCCTGGATCCCGGAGCCGCTGCCGGGCCAGCCGCTGGCGCGCCCGTTCGCCTGGGCCCTGGTTCGCCTGGACGGCGCCGACACCGCGCTGCTGCATGCGGTGGACGCCCGCGACGAGGGCCGGATGCACACCGGCCTGCGCGTCGTCCCCCGCTGGCGCGACCGGCGCGTCGGCGACATCCATGACCTGGAGTGCTTCGTGCCGGAGGAAACCGCCGCCGCCCCCGTGGGCCCCGCCGTCCCCGACGAGGCGGCCGAGCCGGGGCCGGTGACGCGGATCGAGACCCCGATCTCGCTCGACTACCACTACACGCCGGGCGCCGCCGCGTCGCGCTTCCTGCGCGCGCTGGCCGAGGGCAGGCTGATCGGTCAGCGCTGCCCCCGCTGCGGCCTGGTCTATGTGCCGCCGCGGGGCGCGTGCCCCACGGACGGGGTGCCCACCGAGGAGGAGGTCGAGCTCTCCGACCACGGCGCCGTCACCACGTTCTGCGTGGTCAACGTGCCGTTCGCGGAGCACACCATCGAGATGCCGTACGTGGCCGCCTCGATCCTCCTGGACGGCGCCGACATCGCGTTCCAGCACCTGGTCCAGGAGATCCCGGCGGCCGAGGTCCGTATCGGCCTGCGCGTGCAGGCGGTCTGGAAGCCCAGGGCCGGGTGGGGCCCGGGCCTGGACAGCATCCGGTACTTCCGGCCGGAGGGGCCGTGACGCGCCCGGTCGCCGTGGTGGCCTTCGCGCAGACCCCGACCGTCCGCCGCGAGGAGCGGCGCAACGAGGTCGAGATGCTGATGCCGGTCGTGCGCGAGGCGCTGGAGGCCTGCGGGCTCCGCCGCCAGGACGTGGGCTTCTTCGTCTCCGGCAGCTCGGACTACCTGGCGGGGGCGCCCTTCTCGTTCGTCAACGCGCTGGACGCGATCGGCGCGTGGCCGCCCGTCCAGGAGTCCCACGTGGAGATGGACGGCGCGTGGGCGCTGTACGAGGCCTGGGTGCGGCTCCAGCACGGGGACGTCGACGTCGCGCTCGTCTACGCGTTCGGAAAGTCCTCGCCGGGCCGCGTCCGGGAGCTGCTGGCGCTGCAGCTCGACCCCTACCTGGTGGCGCCGCTCAGGCCGGACGCCGTGAGCCTGGCCGCGCTGCAGGCGCGGGCCCTGCTGGACTCCGGCCGCGCCACGGAGGCCGACCTCGCGGCGATCGCCGCCCGCCGCCGCGGCGGCGACGTGGAGGCGCTGCTGGGCGAACCCTACGTGGTCTCGCCGCTGCGCCGGCACGACTGCCCGCCGGTCGGCGACGGCGCCGCGGTCGCAATCCTGGCGGCCGGCGACCGGGCTTCCTCGCTAGCGGAGCGGCCGGCCTGGATCGCCGGCATCGACCACCGGATCGAGCCGCACGCGCTCGGCGTGCGCGACCTCTCGCGATCGCCCTCGACCCAGCTGGCCGGCAGGGCGGCCGGCGCCCTGGACGCGCCGGCGGAGGTGGCCGAGCTGCACGCGCCGTTCAGCCACCAGGAGCTGATCCTGCGGGACGCGCTCGGCCTGGATGAGGCCGTGGACGTGAACCCGTCCGGCGGCGCGCTCGCCGCCAACCCCCTGATGGTTGCCGGCCTGGCCAGGATCGGCGAGGCCGCCCGGCGCGTCATGGACGGGCGCGCCGGCCGGGCCCTGGCCCACGCCACGTCGGGCCCCTGCCTGCAGCAGAACCTGGTCTGCGTCCTGGAGGCGCGGCCGTGAACCGCTGCGCCGTCGTCGGGGTCGGCCAGACCAGGCACGCCTCCCGGCGGCTCGACGTCTCGATCGCCGGGCTGGCCCGCGAGGCGGCCGTCCGGGCGCTGGCCGACGCCGGCGTCGGCTGGGCCGACGTCGACGCGGTCGTCATCGGCAAGGCGCCGGACATGTTCGAGGGCGTGATGATGCCGGAGCTGTACCTGGCCGACGCGCTGGGCGCGGCCGGGAAGCCGATGCTGCGGGTGCACACCGCCGGCAGCGTCGGCGGCTCGACCGCGCTCGTGGCCGCGCACCTGGTGATGGCGGGGGTCCACCGGCGCGTGCTCACGGTCGCGTTCGAGAAGCAGTCGGACAGCGACGCCATGTGGGCGCTGACCATGCGGGTCCCGTTCCAGCTCCCGGTCGTGGCCGGCGCCGGCGGCTACTTTGCCCCGATCGTCCGGAGCTACATCCGGCGGTCCGGCGCGCCGCCGGACACCGGCCTCCGGGTGGCGGTGAAGGATCGCCTGAACGCGCTGCGCAACCCGTACGCCCACCTGCGCCTGGAGGACATCAGCATGGCGAAGGTCGAGTCGTCGCCGATGCTGTGGGACCCCATCCGCTACCTGGAGTGCTGCCCCTCCTCCGACGGCGCCTGCGCCATGGTGCTGGCGGCCGAGGACGCCCTGGGCGCGCCGCAGGCGCCGCCGGCGTGGATCCGGGCCACGGCCATGCGCAGCGAGCCGACGATGTTCGCCGGGCGCGACGAGGTGAACCCGCTGGCCGGGCGGGAATGTGCGGCCGACCTCTACCGGCAGGCGGGCATCACCGACCCGCGGCGCCAGGTCGACGTGGCCGAGGTGTACGTCCCCTTCAGCTGGTTCGAGCCGATGTGGATGGAGAACCTGGGCTTCGCACCTGAGAACCACGGCTGGCGCCTCACCGTCGAGGGCGCCACGGCCGTGGACGGCGACCTGCCGGTCAATCCCTCCGGGGGCGTGCTGTCCTCGAACCCGATCGGCGCCTCCGGGATGCTGCGCTTCGCCGAGGCGGCCATGCAGGTCCGCGGCCAGGCCGGAGAGCACCAGATCGACGGCGTGCGGACCGCGCTCGGCCATGCCTACGGCGGCGGCTCGCAGTTCTTCGCGATGTGGCTGGTTTCGCGCGAGCGACCGTAAGCGCGGGAGGAGAGACGTGAGGCTCAAGATCGACGGCCACCTGATCGGCGACCTGGCGTCGGTGCCGGCGCGGGTGCGGGACCTGGAGGCGCTCGGCTACGACGGCGCCGTCTCCGTGGACACCAGCCACGACCCGTTCCTCCCCCTGGCGCTGGCGGCCGAGCACAGCGAGCGTGTCGAGCTGGTCACCAGCGTGGCGATCGCGTTCGCCCGCACCCCCATGACCATCGCCTACACCGCGCACGACCTGCAGGTGCTCTCCGGCGGCCGGCTGGTCCTGGGCCTGGGCAGCCAGATCAAGCCCCACATCGAGAAGCGCTTCAGCATGCCCTGGTCGCCGCCCGCGCGGCGGATGCGGGAGTTCGTCGTCGCGCTGCGCGCGATCTGGCGGGCCTGGGACGAAGGTGAGCGGCTGGACTTCCGGGGGGACTTCTACCGGCACACCCTGATGACCCCCTTCTTCAGCCCCGGGCCGAGCCCTCACGGGGCGGCCCGGGTGTACCTCGGGGCCCTCGGCGACCGCATGTGCGAGGTGGCGGGCGAGGTGGCCGACGGCGTGCTGCTCCACCCCTTCACGACGGCGCGCTACCTGCGCGAGCGGCAGGTGCCGGCGGTCGGGCGCGGCCTGGCGCGGGCCGGCCGCGCCCGGCAGGCGTTCGAGATCGGGATCAGCCCGTTCCTGGTGACCGGCCCGGACGACGCGGCGATGGCCGCCTCGCGGCGCGCGGTACGCCAGCAGCTGGCCTTCTACGGCTCGACCCCCGCCTATCGCAGCGTGCTGGAGCTGCACGGCTGGGGCGAGGCGCAGAACGAGCTCAACCTCCTGTCCAAGCAGGGCCGGTGGGCGGAGATGGCGGACGTGTTCACCGACGAGATGGTGGACGCGTTCGCAGTCCAGGCACCGCTGCACGACGTCGCCCGAGCGCTCGGCGAGCGCTACGCGGGCCTGGCTGACCGCATGAGCTTCCACTCGCAGTGGGAGCGGGACCGGGAGCGCTGGCCGGCGCTGCTGGACGGGCTGCGGGCGGCGGTCGGCGCGACGGGCCCGGCCAAGCCCGGCCGGTAGAATTGGGCGCCATGCTGCTCGCGCGGGGTCGGGTCCCGGCCGCATGACGGAGCCCGGTTGATGGCCGTCGACGCGTCCGCCTTTCGCGCGTACGACATCCGGGGCAGGGTCGACGCGAGCATCACCGAAGACCTTGCCTTCCGCCTGGGCCGGTCCTTCGGCACGCACATCGCGGCCAGAGAGGGCGCTGCTCGGCCCCGGGTGGCCGTCGGCCGGGACAACCGGTCTTCGTCGGAACGACTGGCAGACGCGCTGCAGCGGGGCCTCCGGGCCTCCGGCTGCGACGTGCGCGCCCTCGGCCTCAGCACGTCACCCCTGCTCTACTTCGCCTGCGCGAAGTTCGACCTCACCGGCGGCATCAACGTGACCGGCAGCCACAATCCCCTCGACGAGAACGGGTTCAAGCTGGTCGGCCGAGGCGCCCGTCCGGTGGCCGGCGACGAGCTGCAGGAGCTGTACCGGCTCGCAGCCGGGGAGAGCTTCTCGTCGGGCTCGGGCACGGTCTCCACCCTCTCCCCGGGCGAGGCCTACTTCGAGCACCTGCGGCAGCAGAGCGAGATCACGAAGCCGTTCAACGTGGTCACCGACACCGGCAACGCCGTGGCCGGGCTGTTCGTCCCGCGGTTCCTCGAGGAGGCCGGCTGCCACGTGGACGCGCTCTACGTCGACCTGGACCCGGCGTTCCCGAACCACCTCCCGGACCCGCAGATGCCGGAGAACGTCGTCGGCCTGCAGCGGCGGGTTCGCGAGGTCGGGGCCGACGTGGGCCTGGCGTTCGACGGAGACGGCGACCGGCTCGGCGTCGTGGACGACCGCGCGGCCCGTCACGAGGCTGACTACATCCTCATGCTCCTGGCCCGCGACCTGCTGCGGCGCCAGCCCGGCGCGCGCATCCTGCTGGACGTGAAGACGTCGCAGGCGGTCATCGACGACATCCGCGGCCGTGGCGGCGACCCGGTCCTCTCCCGGACCGGCCACTCGCTGATCAAGCTGCGCATGCGGGCGGAGGCGGTGCCGCTGGCCGGTGAGAACAGCGGCCACATCTTCTACCAGCAGAACTACTACGGCGACGACGGCCTCTTCGCCGCCTGCAAGCTGCTGTCCTTCCTCAGCACCGTTGACGGTCCCCTGAGCCGGCAGTTCGACGACGTCCCTGAATGGCACTCGACGCCGGAGATCCGCCGCTTCTGTCGTGACGGCGCCAAGGCCGCGGTTGTGGCGGCCGTCGCGGCCGTCCTGCGCGAGCGCTACCCGGCGGACGAGACCGACGGCATCCGTGCCACCTTCCCGACGGGGTGGGCGCTGGTGCGCGCCTCCAACACCGGGCCGAACCTGACCATGCGCTTCGAGGCGAGGTCGCTGGCCGCGCTGGAGGAAATCCGGGACCAGGTGATGACCCTGGTCGAGCGGGAGGTGCGCGCCGCGGGAGCCGACGAACCCGAGTGATCGGCCTCCCTCACAGCTTGCTGTGGTCCCAGGAGCCCACCCGTCTCGGCTCGACCGTGACGACGGTCCGCTTGCCCGCCGACCGCGCCACGTAGGCACGGGCGCCGTCGTCCAGCGCGCCGTACTGCCGCTCGTACAGGCGCTCGCCGAACGCCCCCACCGCGGCCGGGTCCGCGGTCAGCCGGCCCACCCCGCTGATCTGCACCCCGCGCAGGTCGAAGTACGCCTCGCCGCTCTCGGCCATCACCGTGATGCGCGGGTCCCGCTGGAGGTTCCTGATCTTCTGCGACCGCGTGTACGTCCAGAACGCGACCGCCCCGTCCACGAGGGCGAAGTACATCGGCACCAGGTGCGGGCTGCCGTCGCGGTTGAGCG
>Ga0126378_10001949_pt1 | contig 15312 bp, 16 predicted proteins | sample PanSoiMetPlot_23_FD_92587 | JGI IMG/M metagenome (GOLD analysis project Ga0126378, IMG submission 92587) | Tropical forest soil microbial communities from Panama - MetaG Plot_23 | ecosystem: Environmental > Terrestrial > Soil > Tropical forest > Bulk soil | place: Panama | collected 2016-02-17 | reverse complement strand
CGGCCAGCCGTGGGTCGGCTGTGCGGGGATCGGCGAACCTGGGGTCGTCCAACCGTGGGTCGGCAGTGCGTGGGTCAGCCCTGCGCGGGTCGGCCATGCCCGGGTCGGCCATGCGAGGGTTGGCGAGCCTGGGATCTTGCCAAGGGTCGGGCATCCGCGGGTCGGGCATCCGCGGGTCGGGCATCCGCGGGTCGGGCGTCCACCTGCCCGCGAATCGAGGGTCGGCCAATCTGGGGTCGGCCAGCCTGGGGTCGGCCAGCCTGGGGTCGGCCGATCTGGGGTCGGCCGATCTGGGGTCGGCCAATCTGGGGTCGGCCAGCCTAGGGTCGGCCAGCCTGGGGTCAGGCGTCCCCGTGCCGGCGAATCTGGGGTCGGCCAGCCTATGGTCCGTCGCGTGATGGCCGTCCGCCGGATGCCGGGGGTCCGCCGTCGTCCTCGGCCCGAACTGCCAGGGATCCACCGCGGCGGGAGGCCATGACCTCGCCAGGCGGTCGTCACTCGAGCCGCGGATCACCGCCTGGCGGTACTCACCGCCTTGACTCGAGCCGCCATGAGCGTTCCCGCCGAGTGGGCGCGGCCGGCCCGCACCGGGCGCCGAACGGCCATACTGGTCGTCGGCGTAACGCTGTCCTTCGTATTGCGGCTGGGCATAGCGGCCGTTGACGGAGCGATCATCGTCATACCCGTCGGCACCGTATTCGGGGCCGGATTCGCGTGGATCCTGGGGCCTTGGCCACCGCTCAGACGCCATAGCGCTCCGGCTTGGCCGTCCTGCTGGCGAGCATCAGAGCCGCCTGCCCGACATCGAGGCCCTCGTGGACCACCGCGGCGACCACTTCGGTGATTGGCATCTCCACCGAATGCTTCGTGGCCAGCTCAATGACCGACCTGGAGGAGGTTACACCTTCGACGACCTGAGTCGTATTGGCGAGGATGTCCGCGAGCGGTTGCCCACGTCCAAGCTTCTCCCCGAATGTTCTGTTGCGAGAAAGCGGCGACGAGCACGTGGCGACAAGATCACCCATGCCTGCGAGTCCTGCGAAGGTGTGCTGATCGGCGCCCAGGGCTGAGCCCAGGCGAGCGATCTCGGCGAGACCGCGGGTGATGAGCATCGCGGTGGTGTTATCGCCCAAGCCCATGCCCGCAGCGATTCCGACTGCGACCGCGATCGGGTTCTTCGCCGCGCCTGCAAGCTCGCAGCCGAGCACGTCAGGATTCGTGTACGGACGGAAGTAGCCCGTGTGGCACGCTTTCTGCAGATTCTCTGCGGCCTGCTGGTCAGTGCAAGCCACCACGGTCGCCGCGTACTGGCGCGCGGCTATCTCCTGTGCGAGGTTCGGCCCCGTGACGATCGCGATCTGCTCGCCTGGCCGGCCTGTGACATCGCCGATAACCTCGCTCATGCGCTTGCCGGTGTCGAGCTCGATCCCCTTCATCAGGCTCACGAGCAGCGCGCCGCGCGGTATCAGGCCGACCCACTGCGTCAGGTTCCGCCTGAGCGTCTGGGCAGGAACGGCGAGCACGACGACCTCGGCCCCGGCCAGCGCCTGCTCGGCGTCGGCCGTCGCGCGCAGCGAATCAGGCAGCGCGACTTCAGGAAGGTAGTCACGGTTACGGCCAGTGGCGTTGATGATCTCGGCGACTTCCTGACGCCGGCACCATAGTGCCGTCTGCGTCCCGGCGTCGCAGAGCACCTGGGCGAATGTCGTTCCCCAGGAGCCGCCGCCCATTACCGCCGCCGTCACTGGCCGGGCACCTCGCTAGCCGCGTCGGTACCGTTCGTCGCGGGGCTGGCGTCGTTATCGCTGGCGGCTGGCTCAGCCGGCTGGTCACCCCCTTCAGCCTTCTGCGCGGCGAGCTTGCGCAGTTCGGCCCGCTCCTGGCGACGCGCGATCGCCGGGTGATATGGCTGGGCCGGAGGATCCTCGCCGCGCAATTTGCCCACGAGTGCTGCAACCTCCGCCATGATCTTGTCGGTGGCGGCGCGCAGCGTCGCAGAGTCAAGCGGCTTGCCGTCGAACTCTGAGAGGTCGACAGGCGGACCGGCGATCATGGCCACGGTCCGACGCGGTATCACGCGCGGCCGCACGCTTCCGTAGGGGAGCACCCATTGCGCGCCCCAATGGCCGACAGGGATGACTGGCGCGCCGGTAGCCAGCGCTAGCCTGGCGACGCCGGTTCTTGCGTACATCGGCCAGGACGCGGGGTCCCTGGTGACCGTGCCCTCTGGGTAGAAGATGACGCACGCGCCGTCTCTGAGACCCTGCTCGGCATCACGTAGCACTAGCGCGGCGTCGGCCTGACCTCGGTAGACAGGAAGCTGGCCAAGCTTTGCGATGATCGGGCCGAGTACAGGGATCTTGAAAAGGGATGACTTGGCCAGGAAGGTCGGGTAACGCCCGGCCTGATCGGAGAAGAGCGACAGCGCGAGAACATCGGCCCAGGACAGGTGATTCGCGGCGACGATCATGCCGCCTGAGGGAATGAAATTCTCCTGCCCCTGCCAATCGTGCTTCATCATCGCGCGGATGGTCGGTCGCAGAATGATTCTAGAAATTCGACGCCATGCGTTGGAATAACTGCCGTCCGCGCGCTCGCTCATGTTGACACTCTCCTGCACCTCATCGTGCCAGTCTTCGTGCTCGCCCGACGCGGTGTCGAGGCAAGATCGGATGTTATGGGAAGCGAAACCCGCGTGGCCTGGTCCGTGGTGATCCCTGTCAAAGTACTTGCCGAGGCCAAATCGCGACTTGCAGGCCTAGCCGCCCCCGATCGCGAGGCCGTCGCGCTGGCAATGGCGGCCGACACCGTCGAGGCCGCCTTGGCCTGCCAGGCCGTGAGTGACGTGGTCGTCGTGAGCGATGACGTCGCCATCAGGACGGAAGCGGAGGCCCTTGGCGCCGAGGTTATCGCCGACCGGCCGAAGGCGGGTCTCAACGAGGCGCTGTCAGCCGGCGCCGAGCACGCGGCGGCGCGCTGGCCAGGCCGCGGCCTTGCCGCGCTCACCGCGGACTTGCCCGCCCTGTCCGCGACCGAACTTGGAGCCGCGCTCACTGCGGCGTCGGAAGTCAGGCATGCGTTCGTCGCCGACGCCGCCGGCTCGGGAACAACCCTGTACACGGCAATGCCAGGGGCTGCATTCGTTCCGCGATTCGGCCCGCAATCGCGGATGCGCCATCGCCAGGCGGGAGCGGTCGAACTGAATCTGCCAGGTATCCCCGGACTGAGGCGCGACGTCGATACGCTGGCAGACCTTCATTCCGCTGCCTCGATCAGGCTGGGCAGCAGAACGCGATCCGCACGCGAGTCGATCAAGCCAGGATCCGCCCGCTCAGATCGCGATCCTTCCGGATCACAGACCGCCTAGATGTGAACGATCGGGCAGGTCAGCGTCCTCGTTATGCCTGGCACTCCTTGGATCTCCGCCACTACGAGCCGGCCGAGCTCATCAACGTTCTCGGCTTCTGCGCGAACAATGACGTCGTAAGGACCAGTCACATCGTCGGCCTGGGTCACGCCGTCGATCTCGGCGATGGCCGTCGCCACCGCGGCAGCCTTGCCGACCTCGGTCTGGACGAGGATGTAAGCCTGGACCATGTCGCCCTCCGGTCGTCAGTGTGATCGCAACGCTACCGTAGGCAGCGGGCGCGAGCGCACCAGGTTGGTCGGCTCGGCACGGCTGGCGGCAAGGCCGTCACGCAGCTCCCGCCCAGGCCAGGGGAGGCGCTATCACGATCGCGGAGCTTGGCGAGTTCGCGCTAATCGCGGCCATCAGCCAGCGGTTTCGCGACAGCCCTTGCGTGCTCGTCGGGATAGGCGACGACGCGGCGGTGCTCACTGCCGCTGATGGCCGAGTCGTCGCTACCACCGACATGCTGATCGAAGGCAGGCATTTTCGTCGCGAATGGTCGCCCGCTGGCGACATCGGCCGGAAGGCGGCCGCCAGAAATCTCGCCGACATCGCCGCGATGGGGGCGACGCCCACAGCACTCCTCGTCAGCTTCGCCGGACCTGGCGACCTCGAAGTGGGATGGGTTCTGGAGCTCGCCGACGGGATCGCCAGCGAAGCCGCGGCTGCCGGAGCCGGGGTCGCCGGCGGGGACACGAGCAGCGCGGACGTAGTCACCTTGGCCGTTACGGCGCTCGGCGACCTGGCCGGCCGCGAACCCGTGACCAGAGGCGGTGCCAGGCCCGGCGATCTGGTGGCGCTCGCAGGAACCCTCGGTGCGGCAGCCGCCGGCCTGGCGCTGCTGAAGGCGGGCCTGAGCGCACCAGGCCCGGACCTGGCCGCGCTCGTTGCCGCGCACCGGAGGCCTGAGCCGCCGTACGACGCTGGTCCAGAGGCTGCCGCGCTCGGGGCAACGTCGATGATCGACATCAGCGACGGGCTGATCGCCGATCTCGGTCACGTCGCGGACAGCAGCGGAGTCCTGATCGAGCTCACCTCGAGCTTGGTCACCGCAGAACCTGTGGCCAGATCCGGCCGGCTCGCCTCTGCGGCCGCGCTCATCGGTGGCACGGACTGGACGCGGTGGGTACTGGCCGGAGGCGACGATCATGCACTCGCCGCGACGTTTCCTGCGAGCGTCACACTGCCCGAGAAGTGGACCGTAGTCGGACGGGTAACAAGCGGCCGCGGCGTCCTCGTTGACGGCAAGAGATGGGATAAGCGCCCTGGCTGGGAGCACTTTCTCGCGTAGTTACGCATCGTGGCGAAAGCAATTCTCAATGTCACTCGCCGCAGTGGCCATTTGCTTGATATAACCACACTTGATGTCGCGTCATCGGGCGGAGCGCCTTCATCGAAGCAGGGCGAAGCGTCAGGGAATCTGGCCTGGACGCCGCCCGTGGCTTGTTGCGGTCAAGATGAGGCTCGGCGGCACGGAAGAACGTGCGGCTTGGCCGTGGCGCCATGCCTCAGATGCCCCGCATGCGCGGCCGGCGAAGTCACTCGCGGGATTCAGCCGAGCATGGCGGCGACCTGGGCGGCGCTCAGCCAAGACCAGGTCTCGCTTGGAGTACAGGCGCATCGTCAGGGGTGCCATGCTGACGCCCTGGTTCGCCGTCAGCGTCGGCATAGTGGTCGCGACGTCGCTGACGCTGGCCGCCCCGCACCCCGCCCTCACCTTCCCGGCGACGCGGCCCGGGCACTGCCTGCTGGTCGGCTGCACCGTGGTTTCGCCGCAGCCCAACGGTCGGCGCCCGGCGGCAAAGCATGAAGATCCGCTTCCTTCGCGTGCGGCGACGGGCTCGACCGTCACGGTCGAGTACGCGGATCAGCCGATGCACAAGGGTCAGTTCATGGCCGTGATCGTTGTCATCGGTCGCCACCCCCTGAAGCACTGGACGCTTGAGTTCGCGCTGCCCGGAGCTCAGATCAAGAGCATCTGGTGGGCCACGTGGCACCGCGATGGCGCGGACGGCGTCATCGTCAGTGGCACTCAGTTGCCATGGCCTCGATCAGGAGCGAAGGACATAAGGATCGTCATCGCCGGCCTGGGAACGCCAAGCGGGCCGACGCGCTGCGTCTTCGATGGTGCGTCGTGCACCTTCCGCCCGTTCACGGGGGAGAAACCCAAGCACGGCCACTGGCCGTTCGGCCGCTAACCGCGCCCGAGGCGTGCCTGAGAGAACAGGCGACGCCCGCTGGCCCCGCGGCGAACCTGGTGGCTTGGCGCGCGGCTAGTCTGGCTGGCATGAGCAACACTCCGCCGCGCGTGCTCGCGATCGCGGGCTCTGACTCAGGTGGCGGGGCCGGTATCCAGGCCGACCTGAAGACCATGCTCGCGCTCGGCGTACACGGCATGACAGTGATCTGCGCGGTCACCGCCCAGAACTCGCTCGGCGTGCAGGGCTACTGGGAACTGCCGCCCGAGGCGGTCCGTGCCCAGCTTGACTCCGTGCTCGGGGACATCGGCGCGCAAGCCATCAAGACCGGGATGCTTGCATCGGCGCAGATCGTCCGGACGGTCAGCGCGCGGCTCACCGACGTCGACGCGCCGGTAGTGGTCGATCCAGTGGCGGTCTCCAAGCATGGCGACAGCCTGTTGTCTGACGGAGCGCTCGAGGCGCTCAAGAATGAACTCTTGCCGCTGGCGACCGTCGTGACGCCGAACCTCTTCGAGGCCCAACTGCTGACCGGCCTGACGATCTCCGACGAGAGATCGATGCTCGTCGCGGCCAGGCAGATCGCCGCACGCGGGCCGCGCTGGGTCCTGATCAAAGGGGGCCACCTCCCCGGCAGCCCTGTCGACCTGCTTTTCGGCGACGGCCGCCTGATCCGTATCCCTGGCGCGAGGATCGCGACTCGACACACACACGGCACTGGATGCACTCTCGCCTCGGCGATCGCCTCGTGGCTCGCGCGCGGCGCAGACGTTCCGACCGCGGTCGAGGCGGCCAAGGAATACGTGACCGGCGCGATCGACGGCGGCTTCCCGCTCGGCGCGGGCATCGGCCCCGTCGACCACGGCTGGCGGATACGCCAGCCGGTCAGCTAATCGCCGCTCACGGCGGCAGGCGCGAGCGTGCCGCATCATCGGACCGGAGAAGCTGGCGTACGCCTCGGGCTGTCAGCGGGTGACCTTGCCCGCCTTGATGCACGAGGTGCACACGTTCAGCCGCCTGGGCGTCTGCCCCACCATGACGCGCAGGCGCTGAATATTCGGGTTCCAGCGGCGCGGGGTGCGGCGGTGCGAGTGCGACACGTTGTTGCCGAAACCCGGCCCCTTGCCGCACACATCGCAGACGGCAGCCACGGGATCGCTCCATTGGTGGTTCGTAGTGAGGTCTGTCATCGGGCTGACACGCGCCTGCCCGGCCGGATAAGAGTATCCGACCGGCGCCACATGGCGCGACTCGGCCGCCGACGTTGCTGTTGTGCGAGCGCACGGGCGACTTCCGGCATGCAGACGACCGACAGATCCGCCAAGTAACCTGCGTAGGTATGCCGGCGGCTGAAGTGATCGACGGCGCGGTGGTGCGCCTGTGGTTCCGCCTCGCCGCCGAGGCACTCGGCCGGACGAAGGCCGCGATCGACATGCTGAACGTGTTCCCGGTACCAGACTCCGACACGGGCACCAACCTGCACAGGACCATCCTCAGCGTCTCGGACGCGGTTGATGTGCTGCCTGCACACGCCAGCGCCTCCGAGGTCTGGCAGGCCGGCGCCGCCGCGGCTCTGCTTGGGGCATGCGGCAATTCAGGCATCATCTTCAGTCAGCTCCTGCGCGGGCTTTCTGACATATGCGGGCCGGCATCGCCATGCGACGGGCCAGTCGTGGCGGCGGCGCTTGCTCATGCGGCAGCGCTGGCCAGGGCCGCCGTGCTCCGCCCGATCGAGGGCACGTTGCTGACCGTGGCCGACGCCGCCGCGGCCGCCGCAGCACGCTGCACTGGCCTGCCAGAAGTCAGCCAGGCGGCCGCCACGGGAGCGCGCGAGGCGCTTGCGGCGACGCCGCGTCAGCTTGATGTCCTGGCGGCCAGCGGTGTGGTTGACGCGGGCGGAGCTGGTCTATGCGTCGTACTGGATGCGCTCAGCGCCGCCGTCAGCGGGATCCGCTGGCAGTCCTACCAGGTACCGGTGCCCGAGCGGGCTCCCGTGGCCGCGGCCCGCGCAGCAGAGACAGCGCTCGAGTACGAGGTCACGTTCGTAATCGGGGCAGGCGAGGCCGCGATGTCGGAGTTGCGCGGCAGGCTCGGCGAGATCGGCGACTCCGTTGTCGTCTCTGGCCGCGGCTGGCAGTGGCACGTGCACGCGCACGCCGCCGATGCGGGCGCCATCATCGAAGCGGGGCTTGCGGTCGGCCGGCCAAGCCAAATCACGATCACTTGCCTGAACACAGCTCCCGCGGCGACTGCAGCCGCAAGGCCGGCGCAGCGTACGGACCGTGAGCTAGCCGCGTCACAGGTTGTCGCGGCCTCGGCGCCGACGTCGCGGAGCGCGGTAGTCGCGGTCGTCGAAGGGGCGGGCCTGCGCGCGATCTTGACGCAGGCCGGCGCGACCGTTGTCGCCGCGGTCGGAGAAGCTCCCGAGCTCGACCTTGGCGAAGTCGCCGCGACCGGGCATCCGGCGACGCTGATCACCGGATCACGCAGCCTCGGGCAGCTGTGGCCGCCCGGCTGGCCCGTGATCGAAGTCGAGAGCCCGGTTCAATCGCTCGCGGCCGTTGCCGTCCACGACGGGGGCAGCGACCAGGCGGTGGATGTCGCCGCGATGCAGCGCGCGGTCGACGGCGTGCGCTGGGCCAGCCTGGTCGCCTCTGGACCTGGTGAGCAGGGTCCTCGGTTCTGCGGCTACGCGGCAGACGGCACAACCGCGGCCGGCGACGATCAGGCCTCTGTCGCCTTCGCCCTGGCTGACTCGCTGCTCGCGACCGGACCGGAGATGATCACGCTGCTCTCTGGCCGGGATGCCGATCGCGACCTCAGCGCGGCCGTGGCGGCGCGTGTGGCCGCATCTGCTCCCACGGTGGAGGTTGTCTGCTATGACGGCGACATGGCCAGTGTTGTGCTGGTGATCGGAGCGGAGTGACCGATGCCCAGACTCTCCGACCCGCTCAGGCCAGTCGTTGGCGAAAAGGCCGCCAAGCGCCTGGCCGGGCTGGGGACCGGCCTACGGACGGTCGGCGACCTCTTGAGCTACTATCCGCGCCGGTACGAGACCCGCGGCGACCTGACCGAACTCGCCGGGCTCAGGGACGGCGAGCACGTGACCGTGCAGGCGATGATCGCCTCGGTGTCGACGAGGCCGATGCGCAACAGGCGAGGCTCCATACTCGAGGCCGTCGTGACCGATGGCCACGGCTCGCTGACACTCACGTTCTTCGGCAAGGGCAGGCAGGACTGGCGCGAACGCCAGCTCGCACCCGGCCTGCACGGCCTGTTCTCCGGCCAGGTGTCGACGTTCCGCGGCAAGCGCCAGCTTGCCCACCCGGAGTACGAGCTGATCGGAGTCGGCGCGGGGGACTCTGCGCGCGCGGCCGAGTTCGCCTCGGAACTGATACCGATCTATCCGGCCAGCAAGGACATCGCGTCGTGGCAGATCGCCGACTCGGTACGGCTCGCGCTCGCTTCGGTCGAGATTGAAAGCGACCCGCTGCCCGCGCGAATCAGGGACAAGCACGGGCTATATGGCTACGCCCGCGCTCTCACGGCGATTCACCGCCCTGAGGACATGCGCGACAAGAGCCGCGCAGAGCTTCGGCTGAAGTGGGACGAGGCATTCATCCTGCAGGTCGTGCTTGCCCAGCGCAGGCGCGTTTCGACCGAGTACATCGCGTTGCCGCGTCCGCCTCTCGAGGGCGGTCTGCTCGGTGAGTTCGACCGAGGGCTGCCGTTCGAGCTCACCGCCGGCCAGCAGCAGGCCGGCTCGACGATCTCCGCTGACCTCGGACAGGCGCATCCGATGCACCGGCTGCTGCAAGGCGAGGTGGGCTCGGGCAAGACCGTCGTCGCGCTGCGTGCGATGCTCCAGGTCGTCGACGCGGCAGGACAGGCGGCGCTGCTCGCCCCCACCGAGGTACTGGCGCAGCAGCATCACCGCTCGATCAGCCAGATGCTCGGGCCGCTCGCTATGGCCGGCCAGCTCGGCGGGGCTGAGCATGCCACAAGGGTGGCGCTGCTTACAGGATCGCAGGGCAGCGCCGCCCGTCGCCGCGCGCTGCTCGAGGCCGCATCGGGTGAGGCGGGGATCGTCATCGGGACGCATGCGCTGCTCGAGGAGCACGTGCAGTTCGCCGACCTCGGCCTGATCGTGATCGACGAACAGCACCGGTTCGGTGTGGAGCAGCGGGAAGCACTGCGCGGGAAGGCCGCTGAGGGCAGGCCGCACGTACTGGTGATGACCGCGACGCCGATACCGAGAACGGTCGCGATGACTGTATTCGGCGATCTCGAGGTTACTGAGCTGACCGAGCTGCCAGCGGGCCGGTCGGCTATCGCCACGCACGTCGTGCCGACCGCCGAGAAGCCGCACTACCTCGATCGCACCTGGCAGCGGGTGAACGAGGAGGTCGCGGCCGGCTGTCAGGCCTATGTCGTTTGCCCGAGGATTGTCGGTGACGCCGACGCTGCCGCCGACACTGAGGCTGGGGGTCGAGCGGGCTCGCGGGCCGGCCACAGCGCAGGAGGACTCGCCGAAGACGACGGACTCCGGCTTGCCGAAGACGGCGGCTTCGACCTCGGGGACCTCGGCGAGACCGAGCAGCCGCGCCGCCCAGCTCTCGCGGTAACCGATGTCGCGGCCGAGCTCAAGCACGGGCCGTTGGCCGGGCTGCGGCTTGGCGTGCTGCACGGGCGATTGGGTGCCGACGAGAAAGACAAGATCATGCTGGCCTTCGCGGACGGCCAGGTCGACGTACTCGTCACGACCACGGTCGTGGAGGTCGGGGTCGACGTTCCCAACGCCACCATGATGGTGGTCATGGATGCGGACCGATTCGGAGTCTCGCAGCTGCATCAGCTGCGCGGACGCGTTGGTCGCGGCGGTCATCCCGGGCTCTGCCTGCTCGTAACCGAGGCCCCGGCGGGCCCATCACGCGAGCGGCTTGACGCAGTAGCGGCGACCCAAGACGGCTTCGCGCTGTCGAGGCTAGACCTCGAGCAGCGCAGGGAAGGCGATGTCCTTGGTGCGGCTCAAGCAGGTCGTCGGTCCAGCCTCAAGCTGCTCACGCTGCTGAAAGACGAGGAACTGATCGGCCAGGCCAGGCAGGAGGCTGAAGAGTTGATCGGCGCCGACCCAGCACTGGCCACACAGCCAGCGCTCGCAGCAGCGATCGACACGCTGCTCGACGCGGAACGTGCCGAGTTCCTCGAGAAGGCCTGATCGGGTGACGAGGATCATCGCCGGGGCGGCTGGCGGGCGGCGCCTCGTCGTGCCAGGCGGCCGTGCGACCAGGCCGACCAGTGATCGCGCTAGGGAGGGGCTGTTCTCGGCGGTGCTGGCGGCACTCGGCGCACTGGACCGGGCAGCGGTACTCGACTTGTACGCCGGCTCAGGTGCTGTCGGGCTCGAGGCGCTGTCTCGCGGCGCGAGCGACGTCCTGCTGATCGAGTCCGATCCGCGTGCCGTCCAGGTCATCAGGCGGAACATCGAGTCCGTTGGGCTCCGCGGCGCAGCAGTCGTCCAGGACCGGGTGGACCGCGCCTTGCGACGCGGGCCCGGCACCGGCCGCCCGCGCGACCTGGTATTCGCCGATCCGCCCTATTCGTCCGGCCGTGACGAGTTGCACGAGATGCTCGCCCTCCTCGCCGCGAATGGCTGGCTGGCAACAGGCGCACTCGTGGTCGTTGAGCGCGATGCCAGGTCTGGGCCTCCGCTCTGGCCTGCCGGGTACGCGGCGTACCGGTCCAGGCGATATGGCGAGACGGTGCTCTGGTACGGTCGCGCCGCAGGGCCTGCACCTGCATGTTCCGATGAATCGGCACCGACGGGAGCGTGAGTCTGCGTGATTCGCGTGGTATGCCCGGGGTCCTTCGACCCAGTCACCAACGGCCATCTGGACATCATCGGCCGCGCGGCGAGCATGTACGACGAGTTGATCGTCGCCGTGCTGCGCAACCCCGCGAAGTCATCGCTGTTCTCGGCCGATGAGCGGGTTGAACTGCTGCGCGAAGTCACCAAGGAGCTGCCCAACGTCACGGTTGCCAAGTTCAACGGCCTCATCGTCGACTTCTGCAGGGCCAACCAGGTTTCCGCGATCGTCAAGGGCCTGCGCGCGGTCTCTGATTTCGACTACGAGATGCAGATGGCCCAGATGAACTACAACCAGGCCGGCGTCGAGACGTTGTTCATGACCACGAACCCGCTGTACGCGTTCCTGTCGTCCAGCCTCGTCAAGGAGTTCGCCAGCTACGGCGGAGACGTGGCCAGCCTTGTGCCAGAGCCGGTGCTCCGCCGCCTGACCGAGCGGCTGGCCAGCGGGTAAGTTGGGGATTCCGCTGGCCGACAGGTAAGCTGACCGCCCAGTACCATCACTCAAGCAACGCTTGCCATGCCACACGTGAAAACTCAGAGAACCCGGAGATCTGATCCGCGCGGGCCGCTTGTCTTCGACATCCGGACCCTTGGGTCGGCGTCAGCGCACTCGGAGTCTCGGATCGTGCCGGCTCCAGCCGAGCTCGGCTCGGGCATGGTGCGAGTGCCCGAAGGTGCCGACCTGCACCTGGAGGTTCTCCTCGAGGACGTCTCCGGCGGGGTGCTCGTGACCGCCACCGTGGCCGCCCCGCTCGCCGGGGAGTGTGCGCGGTGCCTCAATGAGTTCACGTCGAGCACGCGCGTCAAGTTTCGCGAGTTGTTCGCGGCCGAGGCAGGCGGCTCAGGTGACGACGGGTATCTTCTGGACGGAGACTTGCTCGACCTGGAGGCAGCGCTCCGGGACGCGCTAGTGCTTGAGCTGCCGTTGTCGCCGCTGTGCAGCGAGGACTGCGCGGGCATGTGCGCCGTGTGCGGCACCAGGCTCGCGGACGCCGAGCCAGATCACGGCCATCGCGATGACAGCGGTGTCTGGGCGGTGTTGAAGGACTTGTTCCCGGCTGACGCGACCGGAGCGGCGCCAGCTGGCTCGCAGGAGCGGACCGCCGGGGAAGGACCGGCCGATCCTGGCCGGGCACAGAACGGTTCACTGACAGGGACGTCGCGTCCCGCCGGTTCGAAGGAGCGCTGAGGTGGCAGTACCCAAGCGGAAGATGTCGCGCAGCAATACCAGGTCACGCCGCGCCCAGTGGAAGGCGGCGCCACCCCCGCTCGTGACCTGCCCGCAGTGCCACGATCCGAAGCTGCCGCACATGGCGTGCCCGACCTGCGGAACATACAACCGGCGTCAGGTCACCACTCCTTCCTAGGCAGCCAGACCCGTGACGGCCGGACGGAAGGCTGTGGGTGGTGGGAGGGAGCAAAGAACGGTGAGCGTGGCGCCAGCGGACGGCCGGGCGGCGAATGCCGACGTCGCTGTCCTGCTCGACAAGCTGCAAGTCCAGGTAAGCGACGAGCTGCTGGACCGCGCGCTCATGCACCGGTCGTTCGCGTACGAGAATGGCGGCCTGCCGACGAACGAGCGGCTCGAGTTCCTTGGCGATTCGGTCCTCGGCCTGATCGTCACTGACACGCTGTTTCGCAAGCACCCCGAGCTGCCCGAGGGGAACCTGGCGAAGCTGCGGGCGGCCGTCGTCAATAGCCGTGCCCTCGCGAGCGTCGCTCGCGGCCTGCGTCTTGGGTGTTATATCCGTCTCGGGAAGGGCGAGGAGAGCACCGGGGGGCGAGACAAGTCGTCGATACTCGCTGACACGCTCGAGGCCGTAATAGGCGCGGTCTACCTCGACGGCGGCATGGAGGCAGCGGATCCGCTCGTGCACCGGCTCTTCGACCCGGTGATCGCCAAGTCCGCTCGCCTCGGCGCCGGACTGGACTGGAAGACCTCACTCCAGGAGCTCACCGCCGCCGAGGATCTCGGCAGCCCTGAATACCTGGTCGAGGAGAGCGGGCCTGATCATCAGAAGTCCTTCAGGGCGGTAGCCAGGGTCGGCGGCCAGGTCTGGGGCGAGGGCGAGGGGCGCACAAAGAAGGAGGCTGAGCAGCAGGCCGCTGAGGCCGCCTGGACAGCTATCAGCGCGCGGGTGAGCTCGGCGGGCGATGACCTTGGCGTCGGCGAGCCTGACGGAACTGACCAGGCGAGGCACTCCGCGGACCAAGCGACACCCGAGGGCCCTCGAGAGCGCATGACCCCCCGCGATGCCGGCACGCCTGCGGCCGGCGACCTGGCCGCGGCGCCTTCGGCCGACGACGCGGCGCAGCGCACCCACCTGGCCTAGGACATGACGGACGGTCACGGTGCCCGAGCTGCCAGAGGTCGAGACCGTCAGGGACGGTCTCCAGCACCGCGTCAGCGGGCGCACGATAGCGGCTGTGCAGGTGCTGCACCCGCGCGCGGTCAGGCGGCACGCCGCAGGACCTGACGATTTCGCGGCCGCCCTGCGTGGCGGCACAGTGGGCGATGCCCGGCGCCGCGGCAAGTACCTGTGGCTGCAAGTCCACGGTGCTGGTCTGCAGGAGCGAAACCCGGAGGCCCCGGGGGACGCGCTGGTCGTGCACCTTGGTATGAGCGGCCAGCTGGTGACCGGCGCGCCAAGCCGGCCCCTCACACCGCACGTACGAGCCAGATTCACGTTCACCGACGGTGGCGAGGACCTGCGATTCGTCGACCAGCGCACGTTCGGGAGCCTCTCCTACTCGCCAGGCGGCGCGGTAATGCCCGCGGTCATCGCACATATCGCACCCGATCCGCTCGAGCCCGCATTCGACGACAAGTTGTTCGCGGCGAGGCTGCGGAAACGGCGAACGGGGATCAAGCGGGCGCTTCTGGACCAGTCCCTGATCAGCGGGATCGGCAACATCTACGCTGACGAGTCACTCTGGCGGGCCAGGCTGCACTGGGCCAGGGGCGCAGATAGGCTGCGCCGCGCCGAGGTGACTAGGCTGCTCGACGCGATCCGCGCGGTGTTCGCCGACGCGATCGGTGCGGGCGGAACGTCCTTCGACAGCCTCTATGTGCAGGTAAACGGTCAGAGCGGCTATTTCGACCGCGAGCTGGCCGTCTACGGCAGAGCGGACCGGCCCTGCCCGCGTTGTGGCACGAGCGTACGCCGCGACAAGTTCATGAACAGGTCATCGTTCAGCTGCCCGAATTGCCAGCCGAGGCCCCGGCACGGCCGCTGGTGACCGGATTCGACGACTGGGAGTCACGACCCGGCCAGGGCAATGCTGCCCAGCCGGGCGAGTCGCGCGGCTCGAATGCCAGGCTTACCGCCTGGGTCAGGGGGCGAGTTCAGGGAGTGGGGTTCCGCTGGTGGGTTCGCAGCATCGCACTCGAGCTCGGTCTGCTGGGCACGGCCGAGAACCTGGCCGACGGCCGGGTGAAGATCGTCGCCGAGGGTAACAGGGACAGCTGCGTCACGCTGCTCGCGCGGCTCGAGGCACCCGGCGCGCCGGGGCAGGTCCTCCAGGTGACATACCGCTGGGACGAGGCGAGAGGCGGCCTCACCGGATTCTCCGAGCGCTGACGAAACGGCCGTCAGATGCCAGTGTCAAGCTACGACTACCTCTGTGACCTGGACAGACGCCAACTTGACCGGACGGGTGTTGTGGTGGGACCATTAAGGAGTTACCCGCGCGCAACTGCGCGTGCTTCTGTGGCGTTTCTGCGTGCGCGACCACTCTGGTCACTCAGTGTGGAGGACCTCAAAGCAATGGCGAAGGCTCTGCTTGGCCATGTTGGCGGGCCGGATCCCCGCATGGTCTCTGAGATGCGCCGACTG
>Ga0126378_10001948_pt1 | contig 15312 bp, 14 predicted proteins | sample PanSoiMetPlot_23_FD_92587 | JGI IMG/M metagenome (GOLD analysis project Ga0126378, IMG submission 92587) | Tropical forest soil microbial communities from Panama - MetaG Plot_23 | ecosystem: Environmental > Terrestrial > Soil > Tropical forest > Bulk soil | place: Panama | collected 2016-02-17 | reverse complement strand
TTGCGCGCGCACGGCCGGCCGGTCAATACCGCCCTGTACGTGCGGCTGGCGCTGCGCCAGTTCTACCGGCAGACCGACCGACACCATCCCAGCATCGCCATCGAGCTGAACGGACAGCCGACGTACGGTCGGGTGTTCATCGGCATCGTTTCGAACACCGCGCCCTGGACCTATCTCGGGCGCCGCGAGGTGAACGCCAACCCGCAGGCCGGTTTCGATACCGGCCTCGACGTCTTCGCGTTGCGCAGGATGTCAACATTGAGCACATTCGGCGCGATCAGGCGGATGCTCACCGCCGACAGTGGCGGCAGTCTCAGGGGCAGAAACGTTGTCTCGTACCACGACCAATCGTGCGTCACGCTTGGCGCCAGCCGGCCAGTCGCGCTTCAGATCGACGGCGAGTACATGGGCGAACGCGAACGCGTCGTGTTCCGATCGGTGCCCGACGCACTGCGCGTCATCGCCTTACCGCCGCTAAGATTGGCGCAGACAGGTGCGTACCATTCGTGGCGTTCTGTCGGCGGCCTTATCAGAGCAATCCAGTCAATACCTTTCAAGTCGCACCGCCGCCGAGCAAGATCCCCCAACTGGCGCACGTATCATGCCCGCTATGTGACTGATCTGACACCGAAATCCGGCCTAAGCTTTGCCTAAGGGTCTTGCGCTTGATCGATTAACTTGGGATGGTTGTAACCGCTCCTGGCTTTAGGGACGCCTGCGTACCGGGCCAGGCGGACGATGTCTGCGCGGCAGTGTCCACGGGGGCGTGGTCTTATGGTCGTCCGGGAGCCGGCACGGGACATACGTTTCGTACCGCAGTGATCTCGACTCGGGTTGAGCGCGGACCCGACATACGGTATAGCTCGTGAATTCGTTCACAAGCATAACGGAGGTGACGGGTCACAGGAGACCCGTTGATCCTCGTAGAGGAGTGGACCGCATGGACTGGCGCAATCACGCCGCCTGTCGTGACGTCGACCCAGAGTTGTTCTTCCCGATCGGGAACACAGGCCCTGCCCTGTTGCAGATCGATGAGGCGAAGCAGGTCTGCGCGCGGTGCAAGGTCGTGGAGGCGTGCCTGCAGTGGGCGCTGGACAGCGGTCAGGACTCCGGGGTTTGGGGCGGCATGAGCGAAGACGAGCGGCGCGCTCTCAAGCGGCGCGGCGCCAGGGTTGGTGCCAGCGCGTGAGTTCGCGGCACAGCGACATGGGCGGGCCGTCCACGGCGTTGTAGCGGCATCAACGAGCCGTCGGCGCCCCAGGATTTCGCGCAATCCGATTTAGCCTGCCTCGTCCACGGCGGGCAGCGGGAGATCGAGCCGAACGCTCGTACCGCCGCCCGGCCTCGCGGAGATCGCCAGCGTCCCACCTAGTTCGCCGACGACCAGGGTCCGCACGATCTGCAGCCCGAGACTGGTCGTCGACTCCAGTTCGAACCCGTCAGGAAACCCTGTGCCGTTGTCGGACACGATGACGGTGAGCCGGTCACCGGTGCGGCCGGCGGTCACCTCAAGTATCCCGGTAGCTGGGCCGCCCGGCAACGCCAGCCCGTGCTGAACGGCATTGTGCAGCAACTCGTTGAGCGCCAGTGCCAGCGGCGTGGCCACCGATGCGGACAATACACCGAACGTGCCGATCAGAACGGGCGTGATCCCGACCTCTGGCGCCGAGAGCTCACCCGCGGTCGCGGCGATCTGCCGCGCGATATCGTCGAAGTCGACGACATCAGCGGTCGCCTGCGACAGCGTCTCGTGCACGAGCGCGATCGATCCGACCCGGCGGACCGCCTCGTGCAGGGCCGAGGACGCTTCAGGCGCCCGCATCCGGCGCGCCTGAAGCCTCAGCAACGCGGCGACGGTCTGCAGGTTGTTCTTGACCCGGTGATGAATCTCCCTGATCGTGGCGTCCTTCGTGATGAGTTCGCGCTCCCTGTGCCGCAACTCGGTCACGTCCCGCAGCAGGATCAGCGCCCCGGCGCGCACCTTGTTCACGGTCAGCGGGATCGACCGGATCTGCACGACAGAACCGTTCGCCTCCACCTCGGTCTCCACGTGGGCGCGCCCGCTGGCGGCGAGCATCAGCGAATCGTCCCTTGGCATGGTGCTCGCGCACAGCCGGGCCGTCAGCGGGCCCAGCTCGCGCCCGGCCAGGTCGGCGGGCAGGCCCAGGCGCCGGTAGGCCGACAGCGCGTTCGGGCTTGCGTAGACCACCCTTCCCGACCGGCTCAGGCGCAGCATCCCGTCATTTACCCGAGGCGAATGCAGGCTGGCCTGCTCGCTGGCCGGGCAAGGAAACAGGCCGGCTGGGATCATCTGGGCAAGATCGTCGGCGGCCCTGAGGTAGGCAAGGTCCATCCGACTCGGCGTCCGCGCCGACTCCAGGTTGGTGGAGCGCTCGATCACCGCGACAGGCCGCCCGTTCCGGCAGACCGGAATGGTCTCGTGCCTGACCGGCACGCCGCGCCGCCATTCGGGGTCACCCTCACGGCAGATCCTGCCCTCTTCGACGGCCGTCGCGAGCAGCGGCTGGTCGCGGGCCGCCCGGACCGTTCCGACGATGTCTTGAGGCAGCGCCGTCGGCCCGGTAGTCGGCCGGACCTGGGCAAGAGCTATCCAGGAACGTTCGGCTGCCAGCGGCGCCCAGAGCGTCAGGTCGGCAAACGACAGGTCGGCCAGTAGCTCCCAGTCCGACACCAAAGAGTGCAGCCACTCCAGGTCCTCGGAGGCAATCTGGGCCCTGCGGGCCAGGTCATTCATGGTCGGCACACAGCCATCATCGCATCGGCTCACCAGCGCTCCTGCCGCGTCCAAATTGTCGAGGACGGCTGGTAACGTCGCCGCCATGGCCACGGATCAGCAGGCGATTACGCACGGCGGCGCGCAGGCGGTGGCCGCCGCCCGCGCTCACGGCACACGGACGTTGTTCACGCTCTCCGGCGGGCACGTGTTCCCGGTCTACGATGGCGCCGTCAAGGCCGATCCGCCCATGCCGATTCTCGATGTCAGGCACGAGCAGACGGCGGTCTTCGCCGCCGAGGCGACCGCGCGCCTGACGAGGACGCCGGGATTCGCCGTGCTGACCGCTGGTCCCGGGGTCACCAACGGGATCAGCGCGATCACAACGGCGCACTTCAACGGCTCGAGCCTGGTCGTGCTCGGCGGACGGGCGCCCGACTACAGGTGGGGTTCTGGCAGTTTGCAGGAGTTCGACCATCCGCGGATACTGGGCCCGATCACCAAGCGCGCCTGGACCGAGCACACCCCAGGCAAAGTGGGCGCGGCCGTCAGCGATGCGTTCGAACTCGCGTCAGCCAGGCACCGCGGGCCGGTATTCGTCGATGTCAGCCTGGAGGCCCTGTTCGGCTCCCCCGAACCTGGCGCCAGCGAAACGACGCGCCATCCGAGCGAGCCAGGCCCCAGCACGACCGGCGACATCGCCCCGGCTGGCGACATCGAGCAGATTGCGGCGCTGCTCGCCGAGGCAGAACGCCCCGTGCTCGTTCTCGGCTCGGACGTCTGGCTCGACAGCGCCGACGTCGCTGCCAGATCGGCGGCCGAGGAGCTGCGCCTTCCGGTCATCGCGAACGGCCAGGGACGCGGGATACTCCCCTCAGGCCATGACCTCCTGATGACCCGTGCCCGGTCGCTGGCGTTCGGCGAGGCTGACCTTGTGGTCGTGGTCGGTACGCCGCTGGACTTCCGGCTCGGATACGGCGAGTACGGCGGCAGGAACGGAGCCCCGCAGGCGAGGGTCGTGCATGTCGCTGACGCGCCAGGCCAGCTCGCAACGCACCGGCCGCTGGCCGGATCGGCCGCGGGCGATCTGACCGCGTTCTTCTGCTTCCTGGTCGATCAGTTCCAGCGGTCCGGTCGCGGCATGCCGTGGACAGCCGACTGGCTGCCAAGGCTCGCTACCGCCCGCGACAGCGCGATGACCGCCGACACCGAGCTTCTGGCCAGCGACGCCTTCCCGATCCACCCGATGCGGGTCTACGGCGAGCTCGCGCCGCTCCTCGAGCCCGACGCGGTAGTCATCGGCGACGGCGGCGACTTCGTGAGCTACGCGGGCAAGTACATCGAGCCCAGCCGGCCCGGCGGCTGGCTGGATCCCGGGCCCTACGGATGCCTGGGCACCGGCCTCGGCTACTCGATCGCTGCCAGGATCGCCCGCCCATCTGCTCAGGTCGTGCTGCTGCTCGGGGACGGCGCTGCTGGGTTCTCGCTGATGGACGTCGACACCTGCGTCAGGCACCGGCTCCCAGTGGTGATCATCTGCGGCAACAACGGCATCTGGGGCCTGGAGAAGCACCCGATGCAGGCGCTTTACGGATACGATGTCGCCGCCGACTTGCAGCCGCAGTGCCGGTACGACCAGGTTGTCGCTGCCCTCGGCGGGGCGGGTGAGCTCGTCACGAGGCCCGAGGAGATCGCGCCAGCGTTGCGCCGCGCGTTCGGCGCCGGCCTGCCCTACCTGGTCAACATCGCAACGGATCCGCAAGTTGCCTATCCGCGGTCGACGACCGGGGTCTGAGCCGGAAGAGTTCCGCAGACCTCGCTCGCCTACCCCGGCGGTGCCTGGTAGGCCCCGGCCCGAGCCAGGAAGCGGTCGGCGTCGACCAGCACCCGTTCGGCTCTGCCCGCGCCGATCACCGCCTCGTCGCCCTGGCCTGGCCCGTAAGCGATGAACATGAAGACGAGCCGGCGCCCGATGATCTCCGTCAGTTCGGCCTCGACCTCGATCGAGGTTCCGATCATGCTCGGCCGCTTGTGTTCGAGCGAGACCGCCGTCCCGACCGTTGTCTGGCCGGCCTCGAGTTGCGGCGCGACCGCGGCTACGCAGGCTGCCTCCGCGAGGGCGAGCAGCCTGGGGGTACCAAGAACGGGGAGGTCGCCGCTGCCGAGCGCCGCCGCGCTGTCTGCGTCGGCGACCTGCGCCGTGATCGATGCGCGCAGCCCGACCGAGATCCCGGCACCGGACTGGCTGCCGCCGCCGGTTTGTCGGGCGTTCATTCGATGACCGCGATCAGGTCACCCTCCTGGATAACGTCGCCCTCGGCGACCGCGAGCCGCACGACCGTGCCGGCGCCCTCGGCGAGCACCGGGATCTCCATCTTCATCGACTCCAATATCACGAGCGTGTCGCCGTCCCCCACGGTGTCACCTTCGGCGGCGACGACCTTCCACACGTTGGCGACCATCTCCGCGCGGATCTCGGTCACGCGTACCTCCTCATATCGGAGTCAATCATCACTGCTCGCGGCCCGCGACCGTGCACGCCCACGTCATCTGTCCATAACGGACGTAGCCGGGTCACCACGGACGTGTCGTAGTCGCCCGAACTGAACTCCGCGAAACGTATCAGCTCGGCGTGGAACGGCAGATTGGTCTTCGGGCCGGTCACCACGAATGCGCCGAGCGCGTCGCTCGCCCGCGCCAGCGCCTGCTCCCGGTCTTGTCCATGCACGATTAGCTTGGCGAGCAGCGGGTCATAGTGCTGGGAAACGACATTCCCCGCGGCGTAACCCGCGTCCACGCGCACGCCGTCACCTGAGGGCTCCTCCCACGCAGTGATGGCGCCGGGGCTGGGCAGGAACCTGATCGGATCTTCCGCGTAGACCCTCAGCTCGAGCGCATGTCCGATTGGCTTAACGGAATCGACGCCGAAGCTCACCTCCGCACCGTCAGCTATGAGCATTTGCTGCTCAACAAGGTCGATTCCGGTGACCATCTCCGTGACCGGGTGCTCAACCTGCAGCCTGGTGTTCATCTCGAGGAACACGAACTGACCGGTCTGGCCGTCCACGAGGCACTCGACGGTCCCGGCACCGCGATAGCCGACCGATTCGCCGGCTCTGACCGCCGCGGCGAACATGCGTTCTCGCAACTCGGGACCGACGCCGGGTGACGGCGTCTCCTCAGCGAGCTTCTGGTGCCTTCGCTGGGTCGAGCAGTCACGCTCGCCGAGTGCGATCACACGGCCGTCGGCTAGCCCGAGGATCTGTACCTCGACGTGGCGCGCCCGGGTGATGTAGCGCTCGATGAGGATCGACGAGTTCCCGAAAAACCTCTCCGCCCGCGAGCTCGCGGTGTCGAATCCGGCTCGGAGCTGGTCGTCGTCGGCGGCAGTGGTCATGCCGATGCCTCCGCCTCCAGCGGCGGCCTTGATCATGACCGGGTACCCGATCCGCCTGGCCTGCGCGAGCGCGTCATCCGCATCGGTGACCGGCTCCGCGCTGCCTTGAGCGACGGGAAGGCCCGCGGCTGCCATCAGGTTACGGGCCCTGATCTTGTCGCCCATCTGCTCGATCGCGTCCGGCGATGGGCCGATCCAGGTCAGACCGGCGTCGATCACTCGCTGGGCAAACTCGGCGTTCTCGGCCAGGAATCCGTATCCGGGATGGATGGCGTGCGCTCGGCTCCGCTCCGCCGCGGCGAGGATGGCGTCGGCGTTGAGGTAGCTGAGCGCGGCTTGGGCCGGACCGATCAGGACCGCCTCGTCGGACTCGGATATGAACGGCAGGTCGGCGTCGGCCTCGGAGTAGACCGCGATCACCTTGATTCCGAGTCGCCGCACGGTCCTGGCGATCCGGCGCGCGATCTCTCCCCTGTTCGCGATCAACACAGAATCCGGCACGCCGGGCAGCATACCGGCTGGCGCACGCGGCAGACCTTCGGCAGCGCACTCCTCTGCCGCCGTTGCCGCTCGCCGGCTGGCAGGCTGACCGCCATCACCGCGCTGAATCAACCCTGGAGCGTATGAGAGGCCGCTCACCCTGGAATCAGGTTATGAGCGGCCCGTTCTGTCACTCGCGCGGATCGCCTCGCGGCTATAGGCGTGAGATTGGCAGCCGGGCGGTCACGCTAGCGAGCGCGGCGACCACTATCGGTTCGTACTCGGTGCCCGCGGCCAGCTTCAGACGGTCGAGCGCGGCCGCGATCTTGTCCCGGTCGGCGGAACCGCCCACGAGGTCGTCGAACACGTTTGCTACCCCGATCACCATGCTGCCGAGCGGCGGAGTCCGGAGGCCCCCCGAGGCAGGCAGCCACTGCCAGCGGACGAGTTCCGCCACGGCGTCGAGCACGCCGGTCTGCCTGATCACCTCGGCCCCGTACTCGGCGATCCGCCTCGCCTCGGCCGGCGAGACCAGCAAGGTTGCCCCGCCAGGAATCGGCTCGACCAGGGAAAGCTGGCCGATGTCGTGCATCAACGCCGCGTACTCGAGGTTAAGCAGATCGGGCTCTGGCATGCCTAGCTCGCGGCCGATCGCCAGCGCCAGCCGGCTCACCCGTCGCGAGTGCCCGCTCTCGACGTACCCGCCGACCTCGGTGACCTGGGCGAGGGCCCTGACTGTCTGCAGGTAGGTCGCCCTGATGCCCGCATACCTGCGGAACGCGAACTGGATCACGAGCAGAGGGCCGGCGAACACCGCAAGCTCGGCGATCCCCATGACCTCCGCGCCGTATACCGTGATGATCGCGGCGACGCCGACAGCCAGGCCAAGTCGCCACTGCACGCGCAACTCATCGGCGAGGGTGACCGAATACCTGGCTCGCAGATCGTCGGCGCGGATTATCGCCGATATCACTGTCTCGATCAGCCAGCCGAGCATGGCCAGGATCGCCATCGGGATGAACGCGGGCCGCGGCATCGTGAAAAGATGCCGGCTGAGCGGGTGGAAGATGAACGCCACGCAAGCCACCGCGACCAGCCTGGCAGACATCCCGGTAACTCCGGCCCGACGGCCGGCCGCGATATGCGGAATCGAGCCGATCGCCATCCCCGCCGCCGCGACGACGACAACCTGCAGCGCCGGCACGTTCATCAGCCTGTGATGCGGAGCGACCTGCAGCACCATCGCGTAGGAGAGCGCGGCTGACATCGCGATTGGCGCGGCTACCCTGCCGCCTGGCAGTACAAGCCTGAGCAACTCGCCGAACGCGATGTAGAGGCCGAAGGCGATGGCGACCAGGTGCGCTCCTTGGAAATGCACGGCCGCTGTCTGCGCCACGGCGACGATGACAAGCGTCGACGTCACCGACAGCAGGACGAGTCTGCCCGTGTCGATGGTCTGCCACGCCAGCCATCGCTCATCGGCGGCCCCGGCGGTCATCGGATCACCGTCGACGCGATCAGCAACTCGCCGCTGCCGTCGGTGGTCATGTGCCTTCCAGTCGCGGTGGGTTGAAGGGGTCGTCGTGGTCCTGGGAGGTGAGGATCTGGTGGCTGCCAGGCAGGGCCGGCTCCTGCGGCTTCCAGCCATCTCGGCGCAGGGCTTCGACGAAGGCGTCGACGAATTTCGGGTCGAACTGCGTTCCGGCGCCCTTGCGAAGTTCGGAGATCGCGTCGGAGATCCTGATCGCCTTACGGTAGGCACGGGTAGATGTCATCGAGTCGAACGCGTCGGCGACCGCGATAATCCTCGCGAACTCCGGTATCTCCTGGCCCGCGAAGCCCATCGGGTAGCCGCGCCCGTCCATCCGCTCGTGATGGTGCACGATCCCGGACAGCGCTTCGTTAAGGAACCCGATTTCCCGCACGATTTCCAGGCCGCGCATCGGATGCAACTGAATGGCAGCGAATTCCTCCTCGGTCAGACTGCCCTCCTTCTGCAGCACCCTGGTCGGCACGCCGAGTTTCCCGACGTCGTGCAGCATGCCGGCGAACTCGACCGCCTCGGCACGATCGCTCCGCATCCCGGTCTGGCGCGCGATCATGCCCGCTCCGCGAGAAACCCTCTCGCTGTGTCCGCGGGTATAGAAATCCTTGGTCTCTACCGCCTGGCACAATGCGCTCAGCGTCGCCGCATGCGCGCGCTGCTGGTCGGCGAACTGGCCCATCGCCCATCTGGCCACGTACAGCGGCACGAGCACGATCGCCGAGGCGAACGGGCCGAGCACCACCCACAGCACCGCGATCACGAGCCCGAGCGCGGCGAACCCGAGGTCAGAGGATAGCAGCAGCGGCAGGCTCCAGTCCGGTGTCAGCCGCGCGCTGGCCCGGGTGCGCCGGTCGAGCAGCAGCATTCCCCACAAGAGGCCGTGGTTCACAAGAACGTGCACGACGGCGGCCGCAGCAAAAGGCCACAGCGACATCTCGAATATCTTGTATGGGATGGTGTTGCCGCCGGTCATCACACCATTGAGCTGCGTTATATCGATGAACGCCTTGCCATTGAGCATGTGATAAGTCATGCCCGCAGCGAAACCGGCCAGTGCGTACATGGCGCCATTGAACAGCCGCTCGACCAGCTGCAACCCGCGGCGGACGCTGAACACCGCGACGGCGCCGACAATCGCGGCGCCGTAGCCTCCCAGATGGCCGAGCAGCACAACGGCCGCCAGCGTCGCAGCCGAGCTCGGCGACCACACCCATTGCCCGGGCCCGAGTGTGATCGGACTTGAGTCACAGACCAGGAAGAGCAGCGCCAGACCGACGCAGACAATCCAGAATCCTGTGGGCACGCCGCCGACGGGAACGCGGACGAGAACGGCGGCCGCGGCGGTGACAACGGCCGCGACATAGAACCAGGTGAGCAACGAAAGCCTGCCCATGACCGCCCCGTCGGCTCGCGGAATGCATTCGCGCCACTCAGGGTAACGCGACCGGGGAGCTCAGCGTGGGATTCCCGGGCATTGTCGGCAGATCATCGGGAAAAGTGACGCGGGCATTGCTAGTGCCGCCGCGAAATAATGGTGAGAAAACGGTTGGATCGGCCGCCGCGCCTACGAACCGATTCCTTAGGGCCGACTCGCGCGGTAGCGGACAAGCCAGGCAGCCTGCGGGCTAGCCGGACTCGATCTGGGCGCGAACGGCCTGAATCCTGGTGAGGACCTTCTGGCGCAAGTCGGCTGGCACCTGCTCATGGCCGCAGTGCCTGTGCACGAGCCGCTTGACGGCCTCTTCAAGGCCGAACTCGCGCAAGCATGGACCGCATTCGTCTAGGTGCACCTTGACCTTGGCGTAGGAGATCTGGTCCATCTCGCCGTCCAGGTAGCTATACACCCGCTCGAGTACCTCGCTACATGGCACCTCGTGTGGGTTGCCGCAGCTCACGACGCATCCCCCCGGTTCCCCTTGGCCGATGACGATTGCTGCGGCGCCGAGGCGGCCATGCCGAGGTCTGCCGCGTAATCCTGCAGCATGTCGCGTAGCTGCCGACGACCTCGGTGGAGTCGCGACATGACCGTCCCTATCGGGGTTCCCATGATGTCGGCGATTTCCTTGTAAGCGAATCCTTCGACATCTGCCAGGTATACCGCGATCCTGAACTCTTCGGGGAGCGCCTGGAGAGCTTGCTTCACATCGGAGTCCGGCAGCCCCTCGAGCGCTTCGGCCTCGGCGGATTTCAGTCCCGAGGAGGTATGCGACGCGGCCCGCGCAAGCTGCCAGTCCTCGATCTCCTCGGTGCCAGACCGCTGTGGCTCACGCTGGCGCTTGCGGTATGTGTTGATAAACGTGTTTGTCAGGATGCGGAACAACCACGCCTTGAGATTCGTGCCGTCCTGGTACTGATGGAACGAGCCGTAAGCCTTGGCGAACGTCTCCTGTACCAAGTCCTCGGCGTCGGCCGGGTTGCGGGTCATCCGCATCGCAGCTGCGTACAGTTGATCCAGGTACGGCAGGACGTCACGCTCGAAGCGCCCGTTGCGCCCCTCGAGTGTCTCAGGTACCAGACCCACCCCCTCCCCAGTGCGTGGCTGACTCCATCTCGCATGCCAGCCGCCTCGGGCGGAGGATACCTCGTCGGGTGCGCGTGCGGATCGCACGGCTACCCGAATATCACCGGACCGGGACCTGACCGTGTCCGCGGGTACTGGGGCGGACCGGACACTACCTGCAATAGGCACGCGCGTTGCAACACGGCTCGGCTCGCCTTCATTCCGCCAGGTCAGCTCGACTCGCTCGCGGAACCCCCAGCGAGAGGCTCACCGCCGCATTCTGTCCCTCTTTGCCTGACATGCGAGGCATCGAGCAGCCTCTGGTTTGACCTCCAATCTGCCCTCGGGCACTGGCTTGCCGCAATCGACGCAGACCCCGTAGCTTCCGTTGTCCAGTCTGACAAGTGCGTCGAGAACAAGGAGCCTGCGGGCCTTGGCAGCGGCGAGTATCGCCTCGGCACGGTCCGACTCGGCCAGGTTGGTGCCTGCGTCGGCCGGATCCTGCGGGTAGTCGGCCACGAGCGGATGCTGCTGATGGGCGCCGTTCAGCACGGCGATCGACCTGTCGAGCTCATCACGTACGTCTTCAAGGCGCTTACGAGCCGCTGCGAGATCCAATCGGCCCACACCTCCCGTGCCACTGCGCTCTGCCAGCATGACCTCAGGCATCGCTCCAACCTCCTGACCCCGGTGACACCGGCTCAGCTTCCTTCACAAGCTCGGGCCCGTTGTTGCGGACCGCGTTAACCGCGAGCGATACCGGATAGGAGATCAGCCCGTGCGTGGCCGCCGGTGCGAGCAGGGCGCGCACGTCAGCCGCGTCGGTGTTCGCCGGGTCCAGCCAGTCACCCCAGCTCGCGCGGTCGATCACCATCGGCATCCGGTCGTGAATCTCGCCAAGCTCGTCAGGTGCCGTGGTCGTGATCACGGCCGCTGTCCACAGCCAGGCAGCGGGATCGTCGTCGGGCATGGACCGGTCCCGCCACAGTTCGTAGATCCCCGCGAAGGCCAGCACGCCATGATCCGGCCGGCAGATGAAGTAGGGCTGCTTCGGTGCCTTCGTTCCGGCAGGCGGGCGCTGCCACTCGTAGTAACCGTCGGCCGGCATCAGGCAGCGCCGCCTGGCGAACGCGTTCCTGAACGCCGGCTTCTCGTTGACCGTCTCCGCTCGTGCGTTGATCATGCGGCTGCCGATCGCGACGTCCTTCGCCCACGACGGGACGAGCCCCCAGCGGACCACCCTCAGCTCGCGGACCGGGACCGACCCGTTGTGCCTCGGCACCGACTCCGGCTGCGCGTCCTGCGGGCTCGACGAGCGCTGCGCGCGTGGCGTGCGGGTCATGACCGCGTATACCGGCTTGGTCGGCGCGACGTTGAAGTCAGGGTTGAGCGGCTCATCAACGCGGTCGCGCTCGACCGAGAACTCCTCAAGGAGCTCGATGCGCGAGCGCGCTGACGCGTACCGACCGCACACTGGTGATCCACCTCACTGCGTCGTCGAGATCGGGGGGCGGCGACCCGGTTGCGCCGAGGTGCCGTCATGGGGCTGCCGTTGATGACAACTCGAGCCGGGCCATCGGGATCGGACCCGCCAGATGAACAACGGATTGACGCTCTACATAGCCACGTCTGCCGGTCGCCAAACCTCAGTAAACTAACGGCCTGCGTCCTGCCTGCTCGACCGATGGTCCACCCGCGGCGGATAGCCGGATGATTGCTCCATACATCCGCCTATCGGCGGCAGAGCTTTGTCGTATAAGCCGCAAATCGGTCCGGATTCGCGGGCATGCCGAGACGGTGCCGACCGGGAGGAATGCCGGCGATATCGACGGTCCGACCAGCCGCCCGGGATTCCGACCAGCTAGCGGCCGCGCGGAGCGTGGCGCGAGCCAATAACCTTGCTGCATGGTTCGCGATCTGTCAGCCGAGGGGGCCGGGCGCGTGGTCGGTCAGGCCTGCCACGGCCGCCCAAGCGGCGACGGAACGCCTGCCGACTGGACTGCGCCGCGCGCGCCCGGACCGGTTCGCGCGCTTGTGCGGCTGCCAGGCTCCAAGTCAATGACAAATCGGGCGCTGGTACTCGCGGCGCTCTCCGACCGCGCGACGCTGATCAACGGCCCGCTCGTCGCGCGGGACACCCGGCTCATGGCCGATGCGCTCCGGGCGCTCGGCTGCCGGATCGACGAATCCGCGCAAGCGTGGCGCGTCGCGCCTGCCGATCCCGGTTCGACCCGTGCGGCAGGCGGACCGCCGATCAACATCGAGGTGGGCAACGCCGGAACGGTATTGCGCTTCGTCCCGCCGGTTGCCGCACTCGCCGACGCCGACGTGCGCTTCACCGGCGATCCGAGGATCTCGCAACGACCTGTCGGGCCGTTGCTCGCCGCGCTGCGCGCGCTCGGCGCGACGATCACGGAGAACGGGACGGGCTCGGTCCCGTTCGTGGTGCACGGCCGCGGCGCTGTGGCCGGAGGCTCAGTCACCCTGGACGCGTCCACGTCTTCGCAACTCGTCTCTGGCCTGCTGCTCGCCGCGGCCCGATTCGACTCGGGCGCCGAGATCATGCACCGCGGGCCGCCGGTGCCATCGGCACCGCACATCGAGATGACCATCGGGATGCTGCGGTCGGCCGGCGTGCAGGTGACGGCGAACCCGGCGGGTGCCGAGTCCCCCGAGGCGGCACCGGCCGACCTGGCCATGACGGGCGCTCGGCGTTTCGTTGCGCATAAATGGCGAGTACCGCCTGGAACGATCAGCGCTGAGCGGATCGACATCGAGCCCGACCTATCCAACGCCGTGCCGTTCCTGGCCGCGGCGCTCGCGACCGGCGGCGATGTGACGGTCGCTGACTGGCCCGCCGACAGCCTGCAGCCTGCTGCGGCGATCATCGAGCTGTTGAGGTCGATGGGCGGCGACGTGCGCCTGACGACCGACGGGCTCCGCGTGACCGGATCCGGGCGGATCAGCGGTGTCGGCGCCGACCTGGGCGAGGTCGGGGAGCTGACGCCGGTACTGACCGCGCTGGCGGCGATGGCCAGTTCGCCGTCGGAGTTCACCGGCATCGGGCACTTGCGCAGGCACGAGAGCGACCGGCTGGCGGCCTTGGCCGCGGAGATAGGCAAGCTGGGCGGCGATATCACAGAGACGGACGACGGACTGCGGATCAGGCCGGCGCCGCTGCGCGCGAAGAGCGTCAGCTTCGACAGCCACGACGACCACCGCCTGGTCATGGCAGCGGCCGTGCTCGGCCTGGTCACCGGCGGCCTGCGGGTGCACAACGCGGCGACCGTCGGCAAGACGTTCCCGGACTTCGCCGCGGTCTGGACACGGACTGTGGCGCCAGCGTAGTGGTACCGCGAGCCAGGCACACCGGCCTCGACGAGGACGACGTCCGGGTCAGGGCCGGGCGTGGCTCGCGACCGCGAACCAGGCGGCGGCCAGCGCACGCCGAGGCGGTCGACGCGTTCGTTACCGCGGTCGACCGCGGCAGGTACCGGTGCGTGACCGACAACGAGGTTGTCACCGCGATGAAGGCGCGCGAGCTTGGCCGCGGCAACATCGTGGTCGGAGACACCGTCAGCTTGGCCGGCGACGTCTCAGGCGCGCCAGGCACGCTCGCCAGGGTCGTCAGGGTCGCCCCGCGCGGCACCGTCCTACGCAGGTCGGCCGACGACACCGATCCGATCGAACGAGTCATCGTCGCGAACGCCGACCAGCTCGTGATCGTCTGCGCGCTGGCGAACCCGCCGCCGCGGTTGCGTCTGATCGACAGGTTCCTCGTCGCCGCCTACGACGCGAGGCTCGAACCCGCTCTCTGCCTGACCAAGGCGGATCTGGCCGGGCCCGAGTCGATCCTGGCTGTCTACGCCCCGCTGGGCTTCCGCTACGTGGTGCTCGGCCGCCCGCTGACCGAGTCGATGCTCACCGACCTGCGTGACCTGCTGGCCGGGCGGGTCAGCGTCTTGGTCGGCCACTCGGGAGTAGGCAAGTCAACGCTGGTCAATGCGTTGATCCCGAAAGCTGACCGGGCAGTCGGCGCGGTCAGCCCGGTGACCGGGCGCGGCAGGCACATTTCGTCTTCGGCGGTCGCGCTCCCGCTGCCTGGCGAGGCCGGGGGATGGATCATCGACACGCCGGGCCTGCGCAGCTTCGGCCTCGGCCACATGTCACCCGAGCGGGTCGTGCAAGCCTTCGCCGACCTGGCCGAGGGCGCTGAGCATTGCCCGCCACGCTGCGACCACCTGGGACCCGAGTGCGCACTCGACGACTGGGTGGCCGCCCGGGGCGGCCTGTCGCTCGCGGCCAGGCTCGACTCGCTGCGCAGGCTGCTCCGTAGCAGGGAAGGCGTGGATACCGACGAGCGGTAACGCAGGCAGCGCGGGCCGGCCACGTCGCAGCGGTCGTAGTCACTGTGCCCGATAAGCGATAGCGTTTGGCCGCATGGCGGGTTTCGATGACGACCTGCGGTTCGCGCACGTCCTCGCGGACGCGGCAGACGACATCACCATGCGCCGGTTCCGGGCGCTCGACCTCAGCGTGGAGTCGAAGCCCGACCTCACCCCGGTCACCGACGCCGACGTGGCCGCTGAGGAGTCGCTGCGTGGCGTACTGCGCCGCGCGAGGCCGCGGGACGCCATGCTCGGCGAGGAGTTCGG
>Ga0126378_10001947_pt1 | contig 15314 bp, 14 predicted proteins | sample PanSoiMetPlot_23_FD_92587 | JGI IMG/M metagenome (GOLD analysis project Ga0126378, IMG submission 92587) | Tropical forest soil microbial communities from Panama - MetaG Plot_23 | ecosystem: Environmental > Terrestrial > Soil > Tropical forest > Bulk soil | place: Panama | collected 2016-02-17 | reverse complement strand
GGTCCTCGGCAAGCACCGCATTCTAGAGCTCTACCTCAACGTGGTCGAATGGGGCCCTGGTGTTTACGGCGCGGAGTCGGCGAGTCTTTACCACTACCAGACCTCAGCGCGGAATATCGACCGGGAACAATCGGCCCGACTTGCCGCAATTCTGCCATTGCCACTAAAGCGACGGCCCGACCGGATGAACCGCTACAGCGGACTCATCCTGGAGCGGATGGACCAGTCGGGTTGGTAATCGCACATTTCTTGAGAACCTGGAAGACTCGCACTCGGCTAAGGGGATTACCGATAAGTGGGTACTGGGAGCAACTTTTCCGGTAAGCCGACTTACCAGGATTTGACCCTCAGAGACTGTCTGGGTTCAGCGCACGCCGAGTGGATCCCTCCTTTCTTGAAAGGGGCATGGTAGAGATGTTCTTCCTTGCAAAAGCATTCAGGAATATTATAGGAGGACCTTAAGAATTAATATAAACACTGAAGAGCAAAGTTGCGTTGGCTTCACAGATGCCAAGCTGTGAAGGACCGGTCGATCCGACAGCGCTGGTATTTGCTAGGCGAGGAGCATGTGTGATTGTGGCGGTACGACGACCGAAGGAATTAATCCGCGCAGTAGGTGACTGCTTCTTCGCAGCTTGGGTAGATGGAAAATATGTTGGTGAAACGGGCTATCTTGAAGATTTCGTAGATGTGGTCGTTTAGTCCGGCGAGTGCGAGCTTCCCATTGGCCTTCTGAATGCCTTTCGCCACGGCAATGAATACACGCAAACCGAGACTGCTGATATAGGTCAGCTCTGTGAGATCAAGCACGACCCGCTCTTGCCCCCGATCCATAAGAGCCTGGAGCTGCTTCTCAACAGCCGGGGAGGAGTTTGCGTCGAGCTTTCCTCGTAGCCCGATGATCTTCACCTTACCCCGCGTCTCCTCTTTGATCTCCATTCGAATCGTCCTCTGTGAACTGTTGACGCGAAACTCACCCGGTATTCCTGATCGATACCCTTAGCCTCGATATTTCCGTGGATGTTGACCGCTGCTTTGTAAAGAGCTTTTCATCGGTCTCCGCAAGACCATTCTAAGACGACTTCCAGCCGCTGCGAGCTTCGCGAGGTACTCCCCGCCGGCTACATGCAACGATCGCCCGGCCCGCGCCCCTCGATTCTTTTTCTCACCACCAGGTGGTTTTTCTCTTCTTTCCGGTCATACTCGATGCTGTTTGTGAGTTCTCGAACGAGGTGAAGCCCCAGGCCCCCGACTTTCCTCAGCTCGAGCGGGCTTTCAAGATCCGGTGGAGAAACTTGTAGCGGATTGAAAGGCCGACCGTCGTCTTCCACGTCGAGGACCAACTCGTCATCTCCTAAATCGGCCTGCACCACGATCTCGTGCCTGCGAGTATCTCCGTACGCATAGGAGATTATGTTGGCAACAACCTCTTCCAAGATCAGATTAAGCTCGGATAGCGTCTTTGAAGAAAGACCACATGTTTGACCGAAAATTTCCACTTCCCGACGCAACTTCTCAATCTCGGACAGGTTGTTGCATAGGACGATGCGGATGTAGGCCATGCCCGCACCACTGCCCCCAGGAAGAAGTGGGGGCTCACTCCACCCCCTTATGTTCGATTCAAATCCTACCACATCACCGGAAGGGTGCGACCTAGCCTTCTGATAGTTGTCTTGACGATTTGCAGCCGTTGTTCTGCACTTAGCTGCGCCACACCAGCCTTCACCTTGTGGGGTGCCGCCCGACCTCTACGTTGGAGCTTTTGAGGTTCTCCGCAGTATTGCGGACCCCTGCGGCGTGATAGGATGCAGAGAATAGCACTTTTCATCACCAACTTTTCTTTTTCTGCCTTGTACTTATGGATGACACCGAGGATCTAAGACTGGTCCGTGAGTCCCGGCAAGGTAGCCGGGAGTCCTTTGAAAGGTTGCTGATCCGGTATGAAAAGGCAGTCTTTAACGCGGCCTACCGCATACTTCACGACTACGAGGATGCGAAGGATGTTACGCAGAGCGTTTTTCTCAAGGCTTTTGAAAATCTCGAGTACTTCGACCCGAAACATCGCTTTTTTAGTTGGATTTACAGAATCGCCCTCAATGAGTCCATCAATCTTTGCAAGAGCAGAACGCGATTCGAGGCTGCTGAAGATATCGGGGTGGAAGAGCAGAATACACCCGAAAAAGTACTGAGCAAAACGGAGCTGAGCAGGGTTGTTGAAACCGCTTTACTGTCCCTAGGATTCGAGTACAGGGTGGTTATTGTGTTGAGACATTTCAATGACTGCAGCTATCGAGAGATGAGCGAGATCCTCGAAATACCGGAAAAGACCGTCAAGTCAAGGCTGTTCACCGCCCGGGCCCTCCTGAGGGACATCCTGTGTAGAAGGGGGATCCTTTGAGAGACTCGCGTGACACGTATCAGTACCTGGAACTGATTCACGCCGCAATAGATGGGGAGGCCTCTCGCGATCAGGTGGCCGCCCTCAGGGAATATCTAGCCCACCATCCTGAAGCACAAAGCGTCCACGCCGAAATGGTGAAGCTGACGAACATTTTAAACCAAGTCGAAGAAATCGAAGCCCCTGGCGACTTGCGCGGGAGCATACTGGCAGCGCTCCCGTTGCAATGCTCCACTGTCGAAATTGGGGTGCGAAGTAATCGCTGGCGCTTGAGAATTCCGCTGATTCGTTATGGATATGCGCTGGCAGCCGGCCTGCTCTTAGGGGTGGTCCTTACAGGCGTTGTTTTCAAGAACTTGGCGCCGGTAGAAAAGTCGGCCGTGTACGGCACCATGAGGGCCGTGGATAATGCGTCCCGCTATGCTGTCACTGAGCGGATGACTCTGGCCGCCCTTGGCGTCGCAGGATCTGTCGAGCTAAGCCGTTCCGGGGACAACGAGATGGTCGTGTTCGACTTGAATGGCGAGGCGGTTGACGTTGAAGTAGGGTTCGACGGCACCCAAGCCGATATTTTGGGCTTCAGTCAGCAACCAAATGGCATCCGCTTCTTTGAGGCTAAGGACAGTAGTATTTCATTCCGGAGTGGGGGTAAACAGCGTTCGACGGTCAGGCTGACAAGCAGGAACGCCCAGCTTCCCTTGAGCCTCAGGTTTTATGTCGGAGGCAAGCTTGTTCATCAGGGTACGCTCGGGGCGGCGGCGCCAACGGGATCCGCGAAATAAAGTTCCAACTTTTTGCTTTTGGATTTGTACTTCGGGTATTTGGGGCCACCAGGAACTCAGCTGAACTGGAGGGATCGATGGAGATTCGTGACAACCGAAAGGTCAAGAGGAACATCATTCTCGGGAGTATTGGCTTGGTTGCGATAGCTGCAACCGTCTACTTCAGCTTCTTCTACCCGCCTTCTGGCAAACATCTTACAGGCACGATTGCTCCGGCAGCACGGTATCGAGCCGAGCAGATCGGTAAGGGCGACGTGAAGGTCGAGGAAACCGATATAACGCGGTGGACCCAGACAGCCGAATTCGACCATCTGTCGAAGGATCCTGCTGCCCGCAAGCTCTTCGCCAATGCGGCGTTTCGCGACGCGCTGGCGAATGATGCTTTCCGCGATGCCCTGAATAACAACGCGTTCCGGGAAGCCCTCAGCGACAATGCCTTTCGGGAAGCCCTGAACAATAACGCTTTGCGGGAAGCCCTGAATAACAACGCGTTCCGAGCGGCTCTGGATAACAATGCGTTCCGGGAAGCTCTCAGCAGCAACGCCTTCAGGGAAGCTCTGAGCAACAACGCCTTCCGTGAAGCTCTGAATAACAACGCCTTCCGTGAAGCTCTGAGCAGCAACGCTTTGCGGGAAGCCCTGAATAACAACGCATTTCAGGGTGCGTTGAATAACAATGCCTTTCGAGAAGCTCTGAGCAACAACGCGTTCCGGGAAGCCCTGAATAACAACGCCTTTCGGGAAGCTCTGAGCAACAACGCGTTCCGGGAAGCCCTAAATAACAACGCTCTGCGCGAAGCCCTGAGCAGCAACGCCTTCCGGGAAGCCTTGAGCAGCAACGCCATGCGGGAAGCGCTTAATAGCAACGCCTTTCGGGAGGCTCTGAGCAACAACGCGTTCCGGGAAGCCCTGAGCAGCAACGCCTTCCGGGAAGCCTTGAGCAGCAACGCCATGCGGGAAGCGCTTAATAACAACGCCTTTCGGGAAGCTCTGAGCAACAACGCGTTCCGGGAAGCCCTGAGCAGCAATGCGCTCCGCGATGCTCTCGCGCGCGAATAGAGGTATGATTGACGTAGTCGTCTGTGGATTTCCCGATCTACCACGCTTTTCTTGAAACGATCAGTTTCAACGGCCAGGATGCCTTCTGAGCTTTGAAGAGCAACCTGGTCGTTGCCGTATTGTGGGGTCTGAAGAATGCGTCTGGCAACCTGGGTGGTCCCGGTCGCGCTCCTGATTGCCGCCGCTCCCGCTCCTGTGCGTCCGCAAGGACTCTCGGAAATCGAAACCGAGGACCTACGCCTCCTTTACCGTGACCCTTCACAGTCATATCTTGCCCCCTACGCAGCTCGTTGCTTTGAAAACTCCATGCACTTGCAACGCTCGCTGTTCGACTACGTTCCTTCTCAAAGAGTCACCGTCCTCTTAAACGATTACTCTGACGCAGGCAACGCTAGCACGACTGGTATCCCACGTAATGCGATGCTGCTCGAAACTGCTCCAATCAACTTCGCCTTCGAGACCGTCACGCCTAACGAGCGAATAAACTGGCTGATGAACCATGAGATGGTTCACGTGGTCACGGTGGATAAGGCTGCGCGGCGTGACCGCTTCTTTCGCAAGGTCTTCGGGGGCAAGGTCATGCCGGCCGCCGAAGACCCCGAGTCGATTCTCTACTACTTTCTCACCTCGCCGAGGGACGCCTCACCCCGCTGGTACCACGAAGGGGCTGCAGTTTTTATAGAAACGTGGATGGCCGGTGGCCTTGGTCGCGCTCAGGGTCCGTATGACGAGATGGTTTTCCGGTCGATGGTGTTGGGTGGAAGCCGCTTTTACGACCCGCTGGGACTCGCTTCGGAGGGGACGAAGACGGACTTTCAGGTAGAGGTTAATTCCTATCTCTACGGCACGCGATTTATGTCTTATATCACCCACCGGCACTCCCCAGAAAAGCTGATCGAGTGGGTGTCTCGGAACGATGGGAGCAAGGGCTATTATTCCTCTCAATTTCGCCATGTCTTCGGCCAGAAGCTAGAAGACGCCTGGCACGACTGGATCAAGTGGGAGAAGGAGTTCCAGCAGAAAAACCTCGAGTCCATTCGCAAGTATCCTGTCACCCCTTACCATGACCTCTCAAGGCGCGCACTCGGTTCCGTGTCACGGGCATATTACGACGCGGACTCACAGAAGATTTATGCCGCGTTCAATTATCCCGGCGTGGTGGCCCACGTCGGCGCGATCTCGATGGGCGACGGCTCGATTGAGAAACTCCTAGACGTTAAAGATCCGACCCTCTACAGCGTAACCTCGCTGACCTATGACCCTCACAAGAAGACAATCTTCTACACAACCGACAACCATGAGTACCGCGACCTACGCTCGTTGAACCCGGCCACGCACAAGTCCCGCACCGTGCTGAAGGACGCGCGAATTGGCGACCTGGCATTCAACCTGGCGGATGGGACTATTTGGGGAGTCCGCCACTTCAATGGAATCGCGACCCTCGTTCGCGTTCCACCTCCATACATGAGTTGGAACCAAGTCCATTCGTGGCCTTATGGCGAAGTGGCTTACGATCTCGATGTCTCCCCTGACGGCCGCTTGCTTTCCGCATCGGTGGCTGAAATCAACGGAAAGCACTCCCTCCAGATTTTCCGGACAGAGGACCTTCTCGCGGGAAAAGTCGAGTCCATCGCACACTTTGACTTCGGGGATTCGCTCCCGCTCGATTTCGTCTTCTCCCCCGACGGAAAGTACGTTTACGGGAGTTCGTACTACACGGGTGTCTCAAACATCTACCGCTATGAGATCGAGGCCGGAAAGCTCGAGGCGCTCAGTAACAGCGAAACCGGTTTTTTCCGCCCGATTCCGAGAGAGGACGGGCAACTGATCGTGTTCCGCTACACAGGCGAAGGTTTTGTTCCTACGACAATCGAGGCCAAGCCCACCGAGGACCTTAGCGCGATCACTTTTCTTGGGGCAGAAATCGTCGAGAAGTATCCTGAGCTCAAGAAGTGGAACGTCGGTTCACCGGCTAACGTGCCGCTGGAGTCTATCATCTCCAACAAAGGCAACTATAGTTCGTGGGGCAACCTCCGGCTGGAGTCCGCCTATCCTGTCGTGCGGGGCTACAAGGATTCCGTCGCGTACGGCTACCGCGTGAATTTCTCCGATCCCATCTCCTTAAACCGCATCAACCTTACGACATCTTACTCACCAGATCATGGCCTTCCATCGGATGAGCGCATGCACGCGCAGCTCGAATACCGCCGTTACGACTGGAGAGTCAGCGCCGCATATAACGCTGCGGACTTCTATGATCTGTTTGGACCGACCAAGATCAGTCGAAGAGGCTACGTCTTCGGACTCGGTTACGACAGGACGCTTCTCTATGATCAACCAAGAAAAATGACTCTGAGTCTGGATGGCACATTTTACGGGAATCTGGACCGCCTGCCCGATTACCAGAATGTGGTGGCGACGTTCGACAAGCTCTTCACAGTCCGAGCGAAACTCAAGTACAGCAATCTACGCCACTCTTTGGGGTATGTGGATGAAGAGAAAGGACAGGCGTGGCAGATCGCGGCGCAAAACAATTACGTAAACGGAACGGCCATACCAAGGATTTGGGCGGACTACGACTGGGGCTTTGCGCTTCCTCTCCGCCACTCTTCCATCTGGCTAAGAAGTTCAACAGGGATAGCCTTTGGGGATCGGCTTTCCCCGTTCGCCAACTTCTACTTTGGGGGATACGGAAACAACTGGGTGGATCACGGTCCCGAAAAGAGATACCGCGAGTACTACAGCTTTGCCGGAGTGGAGCTGAACGAAATTGGAGGGAAAAATTACGGAAAGTCTGTGCTTGAGTGGAACCTTCCTCCGGTTCGCTTTCGCCGCGCGGGCACACCGGGCTTTTATCTGAGCTGGGCGCGGCCCGCCATTTTTACCGGCGTTCTCATCGCAAACATGCGCGATGCCAGTGTTCGCAGGACAGTCAGCGATGTCGGTACCCAGGTGGATCTGCGGTTTACCCTGCTCTCGAGACTGGACATGACCCTCTCGGGCGGATACGCTGTGGCCTTCGGAAACAACCTAACGAAACATGACGAGGCCATGATTTCCTTGAAGATCATGAATTGATGCCTCCGGGACGCCACGCCCTCGGCCGCCTTTCCCCGGGGCTCATTCGCAGTTGGGGATACATAGCATGACAGAGCTGTTGCCGCGCCTAGTCGCAGGGTTCCTCCCGGTTCTGATCTTCCTGAGCATGCTGATCTATCTTGACAGCTACAAGCTGGTCAGGCTGCGCTGGGTAGTCTTCACGATCGTGCTCGGCGCAGCTGCAGCGGCAGCGAGCTACACGGTCAACAGTTTGCTCTTGTCCTACCTGGCGATAGATTTCACGACCTACTCGAGATACATCTCTCCTGTAGTTGAGGAGTCAGCGAAGGGTCTAGTCCTCATCTGGTTTATCCGTTCCCAGAGGACTGGTTTTCTTGTTGACGCTTCTATTTTTGGATTCGCCGTTGGAACAGGTTTTGCCCTGCTTGAGAATGCCTACTATCTGGAATCCATCCCGGACGCGCACCTCGTCGTCTGGGTCATCCGGGGCTTGGGAACCGCGGTCATGCACGGCGGAACTACCGCTATTTTCGCAATCAGTTCCCAGCTCCTCGCAGAGGTTAGGTCGCCTAAGCAAGTTTCTGTCTTCTTGCCTGGACTGCTCGCGGCGGTCGTGCTCCATTCCCTGTTCAATCACTTCTTTTTCTCGCCAGTCTTCTCGACCCTTGCTACGCTCCTGGTTTTCCCGCTTCTGATCTTCGTGGTCTTCGAAAAGAGCGAGGAATCACTCAGGAACTGGCTGGAGGTCGGATTCGACGCCAATACCGAACTGCTGGAACTGATGAACTCCGGCAGGCTGTCGGAGTCGAGAGTTGGCAAGTACCTTCAGTCCCTGAGAGAGAAGTTCAGCGGCGAGGTAATCATGGATCTTCTCTGCTACCTCCGAATTCACCTTGAACTGTCTTTGCGCGCCAAGGGGATTTTAATGATGCGTGAAGCAGGATTTGACGCCGAGCCGGACGATGAAACGCGCGCGCTTTTTCAGGAGTTTCGATACCTGGAAGGAAGCATCGGCAAGACGGGCAAGCTGGCTTTGATGCCCTTCCTGCACGTCAGCGGGAAAGAGCTTTGGCAGCTTTACGTTATTGGAAAATGATCCTGGGGAATGAGGGGCCCGAACGCCAGTAAGTCTGCAACCAGCCAAGCCGGGCCGCTGGTGGAATCGCCGAAGCATTGGTTCGAAGAGAGCTTAGGCAAGCTGCTGCTTAAACCGTCTCAATCGAATTGTCCTGACGGCCTTCGACTTATGCTTGCGCAGTTTCAAAGAAGTCTTTGGTTGAAACGAAAAGAGTAAAAGGTGCGGAGTGTGACGGAAATAAATGCGAAGTGAGTACGAAAAGCGCTAGGTAGAAACCACACAGAACAGCTAGTAGTACAAACCAGCGCAAACAGCCGGGCGGAATTGCCGGAATCTATAAGGTCGAGTGAGACTCCCATCTTGATAATATGAGTCGCATCATGTTCTAGCGATTCGGCTTGATGCTATATCCAATTTCTTATGGTCGCCTATCGGGCATAACTCCTGATAAACGCGGTTACCGCCGAAGTGGGTACTAGCCGCCACTTTTCCGGTTTGCCGACTTATCGGGAGTTAGCCTGTCTGATCCGGAGTGCGGAGGTGAAACTAGGATTTGTAGAGCTGGTCGATCTTTGCAGCTAGGATGAAATCGCTCTCCGTCAAACCATTGATTTTGTGCGTCCAGGTCGTAATCCCGACTTTTCCCCAGGCAAGCGAGATGTCTGGGTGGTGTCCTTGCTCCTCCGCAAGCTCCCCTACGCGGTTTACGAACGTGAGGGCTCCGCGAAAGTTGGGAAACGTGAAGGTCTTCGTGATGTGGTGCCCCTCAATCACATTCCATCCCTCGACCTGCGTCTGCAGAGAGGCGAGTTCCTCACCCTTTAGCGGCGGTACACCGCCACGGCACGGGACGCAGGCTTTGGCCGCTAGGTCTGACATCACACGGCTATTTTAGCACTGGGAAGTGCCAAGGCCAGGCGGGTTACAAGCCAGGAGATTTGTGCAGTCAGCGGCCTTGGTGAGCCGCAAACAAAAGCTTTCGGCGCAATTCCCAAGGTTCGCGAATTTGACGCTCTTGAACCCGGGCCATGACTGGGGCTAAACTTTGCCCTAGTCTCGGGGTGAGGACGGCACAGGTTTTCACCGTTTCCACTGTCCTGGGTTCGGCCGAAGGCGAACGGTGGCAGGCCGGGCCACGTTTCTCACCCCCCCACAACCTTCCTCCCCTTGATTCGGAAGTCACGCAAAACCCCAAGTCGCGTCGAAAAGAAATGCTTTCGACACACTTAGCGTTATAACGAGCGCTCACAGGCGGCAAGAGGGCGAAAGAACTCAATTGGAATATGTGCGACGGGCGGGCGGCATGCCACCGCTGTTCGGCTGGCACGAGGCTAGCTGCGCTGTTTGATTTCTAGCAGCAATGGACCGCGGGGGTCTTTAGGTTGGAGTCGGATTGGGGCGTAGGCGGTGCGGGCTCGGGTTCGGGGGCGGGTTCCGGCGCTGGCTGTGGTATCGGATCCGGCTGTGGGATTGGTTGTTGTGGATCGCTCACTTTTTGGCCTGCTTGCATGCGATTCTTAGGGGGCGACTGCTCTTGGCAATCGCCCCTTTCCATTTTGTGGCAAAGATTCTGTCGCTGTTTCCTTTTACGAGGTCGCGCTGGCAGCGGTGGCCTGCTCCAGAACTTTCGCCGCCCTGCCGGCGTCCGCAACCCCGAAAAGTAGCATGGTCGCATTCGTACCGGGATCCACTCCGCAGTATCCGTAATCGATGTTGATTCCTGCATCGCCGAGACGTGTCGCAGCACGCGCCAGCTCCCCAGGACGATGAGTGAGTGTCACTTTCGCAATCTCAGTCTCGGTGTAGTCTGTCTTTTGGCGGTCGAGAATCGATTTGGCCACTGCTGGATTGTCCAGCACGAGGCGGACGGCGCTCTTGCCCTTCTCGAGAGGGCAAGATTGAAACGCAAGAATGTTGACGCTTTGTTCGGCGAGGGCTTGGCAGAGCTTGCCAAGCGTTCCAGGTCGGTCTTCTAAACGAATTGTGAACTCCTTATTGGTGGGCATGGTAGGAACCTCCTTGCGGTGTACCTCGGGGATGGGCTGGAAAGGTCATGTGAGATCCAACGATGCTTGGAATCCTACTCCTGCGATGCAGACGCATTCAAGGCTCTTGCTAGACGGCACAAACGGCCTTCTGTCCCCAATCGGAGAAGTGACGTTTTACTTCACATCCGGTAACCCGACTTACCAAGCACTTGGATTATTTCCGAGTTGCCCGTCTTCGGTCACATGGTCATTGCGCGCGTAGTCTCGGCAGGTGCTAGTCTGGCGTAGCAGCCGATGCACAACCGTGAAATCCAGGCAGCTTGGAAGTATCACGATGGCACGAAACACTCCTACTGGAGTGTTCGTAACAATCCTCACTTCCTGGACTGGGCGAATCGCCCGTTGCCTTTCAAAATCTACCCAAAGATAGAGCCTCTTCCACTCCCGCGGGACGTGCCGCAAACCGGCGTGGCCGCACTCTCTGCAATCTCAGAACCGGTGCCTTCGTCGCGGGCTGATTCGGTCCCTGGCCTTCAGGATCTGGCGCGCCTCCTATATTTCTCGGCAGGGATTACCAAACAGCGGGTATATCCGGGTGGAGAAATCTACTTTCGCGCCGCAGCTTGCACCGGGGCTCTCTACGAGATCGAACTGTATGTCGTGACTGGCGATCTCCCGGACTTGGATGCCGGCGTGTATCACTTCAATCCGGCGGATGTATCGTTGCGGCTTCTGCGAAAGGGTAATTTTCGCGGAAACCTCGCTCAGGCGACGGCGAAGGAATTCGCGGTGGCTCACGCGCCAGCGACGATCATCTGCACCGGGACGTACTGGCGGAACGCCTGGAAGTACCAAGCGCGCACCTATCGCCATTTTGGTTGGGACAACGGCACCCTGCTGGCAAATATGCTGGCCGTTTCTGTGGCTTCGGGGCTGCCGGCCGAGATCGTGCTTGGGTTCGTGGACGCCGAGGTGAACCGCCTACTAGATCTCGATACCCGGCGTGAGGTTTCCTTGTGCCTTGTACCCATGGGGAGCATATCGGAGAGTCCGCTGCCGGCACCTAGAGGGGCTCCGGCGCTAGGCCTGGAAACGATCCCGCTTTCACAGCACGAGGTCGAATATCCCGCCATGCTTGAGATGCACGACGCGTCTTCGCTTGAGTCCGAAGAGGAAGTGCGTCATTGGCGTAGGGCGCAACCGATCCTTCCATCTTCCGCTCCAGCACGGGAGGCAGTTCACCTCCAGCGACTGCCGCAAGAGGAACAACCGAAGGACACGATCGAACAAGTGATCCTGCGCCGCGGGTCCACGAGAACGTTCGATGAGACGGAATCCATCACACTGGCACAACTCTCAACCATTCTCGACTACGCCACGCAAGGTCTTCCGGCCGACTTCCTTGAGCCTTCAGGCGCGCAACTTAACGATCTTTACCTGATCGTGCATTCAGTGCAGGGGCTCAAGCCGGGCGCATACTTCTTCCGTCGTGAGCGGAACACTCTGGAGCTATTGAAGGAAGGAGAATTCCGCGCCGAGGCCTACCGTCTTGGTCTGGAGCAGGAGCTGCCGGCAGACGCCTGCGTGGACATCTTCTTCCTCGCCGATTTAAAACGCATCCTTGAGCGATACGGGAACCGCGGCTACCGGGCCATCCAGCTAGAGGCCGGTACCATCGGCGGCAAGATCTACCTGGCTGCCTATGCCCAGCACCTGGGTGCGACCGGGCTGACTTTCTTCGACGATCACGTGATTAAATTCTTTTCACCGCACGCAAAGGACAAGAGTGCCATCTTCCTGCTCGCGATTGGCAAGCCGCTGAAACGCAAACCACAGTAGGGCCAACTCCAGGGTGGTTGGCAAATTTACTATTGAAGGGTTGCGTCGGGGGCTCTCTTTAACCAGGTGTCGTGCAAGCCTTTCGTTTTCGTCCAACCTTCCGCCGACATCCAGTCGCAGTAGAGCACCCTCCTCCATAGAAACTCCTTGGGTGGATCCCATGAACAATGGGACTCGGCAGCGTCCTTCTTCTGGCGAATTTCCACCAGAGCGTTGACTTTACCGGGGTCCTTCTTGCTGGCCTCGCGGCCCATGCGGACTTCCACGATGTCGCCCAGATTCACTGGCTTGTCGGGCGGGACATAGAACCAGATGGCGGTCCCTTCGTCAGTGGAAGGGTGGCAGCAGTAGACGCGGCCCGAGGCCAGGCTGCCATCCTTGAAGTCCGAGTCTTGCAGTCCTGAGGCAAGCAGATGCTCGCGCAGGGTGGTGTTCTTGAGGATCTCCTCGCGAGTCGCGGTCTGCGTAACCTGTGCGAGCCGCAACGTTCCAGCTTGGTCCTTGCTGGGCGGGTATATCTTTAAGGTTCCCGCATTGGAGACGGTGCAAACAAGGCAGGTCATCAGAAACAAAACGGCCGGCTGGTGCTTGCGGAACCAGCAGCCTGACGGTTGGGAATCCGATTGGTCCTTCATGTCGATTCTTGTTTTTCTCATCGAGTCCCTCTTCTCCGGGCTAGAACACTGATTGTCAAAGTAACTCTCGAGCTGTTGGCCACTCGACCCTATGGGCTGAGTCCTGGTAAACGGGCAAACCGGACAAGTCTTTCCGGGATCGGACACGATCACAAGCCCCCGTTAAACAATCTCAGCCGCTCAACGCCGATAACCGCTTGATCCAGTCGCCTGTCCGAGCGGTAAGCTCTAGCCCGAGTGCAAATGTATTTGTTCGAAGGGTCTGGCAGTAGACTACTCTCGCGCGCGCCCAAAGTTCGTTCTCAGAAGATTGGACAATCAAGCCAGCGCCCCGCTTCCACGGACGTTCCGTTAACACGCGCATCCCATGAGAACTGACGTTTTCTGTCGAAGCAGGCTCTGTGAGCAGTGGGTCGGCCATGCGCGAGAGCAGCACTTGAAGCGTCTCGTGGTTACGCTTTTCTTTCCGGATCTCATACATGGTGGGCCTACTTCGTCGAATCGGGGACTACAGGGAGGATCACAATTGTAGAAGTAAGCATAAAACCTCAACAGTTCACGGTCAAACGAGGCAGCTCGGTCACGGTGTTGCCTGCCGCTTACGCCAGGGGCCAGCACAGGGACGTATCGACTACTTGAAATGCTCGTGGCTTGTGACGTGTTGCGCAGCCCGCACTAGCTCAAATCGGACGCGCTGCCCGCAATCTCTGCATCGAGGAAACCGATCGCTATAATCGCAGGTCACTTCGTGCGGTTTCGCATGTTGATTTTCGTGAATAGCTCTGTAGATCCCAGAACGAGGCACTTCGTCTCCCGGCTCGAAAACATCAAGTTCTGTGTGCGGGACAATTTGCTTCAACATGAGGCACCTCCGGCCACGAGGCTTCGGAGACGGCCCCGAATGCAGAAAGACTTCCTCGGCGTAAATCGTCACGAACGATCGGCTTGGGAACTATGGGGGGACTTAACTGAGTTCCCGCCTATGGCCTGTAAAGGATGCTAGGCTCAAATTCCTCAGATTGCAACACGAAGGGACGATGCGCCCCGAAGACCCAGCCCATCAGGAAACCAGGCTGAACGTCTGGGGACCCTCGTGAACAATACAATAACAATGCGAGTCGGTTGTAATTAGAAGGCGAAAACATCAACGATCAGATTCGTCTTGCGGTTCAGCAGAACGATGTGGCCACTGACCAAGACGTGTGCGCAATCTGGCGGAGATGGAGGCAACCGGCGCTCCAACTCGACGGGGACAGGATATAAACGCTTTTGCAGGCCTGGGGGAAGCGTTCCGTTGCGAACTAGTTGTTTTTCGAGTCCGGGAGGGAGCCGATCCCTCTTGGCGAGGCCAGGAGGAAGATGGTTTGTATTTTCAGAGTACCAACCACGGATCTCTTGCCTGTGATAATCATAGCGGTGCGAGCCACGGTCATCCCGGTCATCATCATCGTGATGCTTATCATGTCCCTTGCCGTGGCCATGGCCTTGACTGTTGCCCTGGGCAAACGCTGGGCTTCCTGACAGCAGGAGGATGCTCAATAGTGCTGAAGAAATGGATTGCCATGCCTTCATAAGGTCTCCCCTCGCAGTGGGCCGTGCTAAATTCAGAATAGCGACGAACACTTTAGCCAAGCAATGCGCAGATAAGTTAGCGTGTCGCGACGGTGACATGGCCATCGGTACAGGATGATCTCCACGTTGCGCAAACGCAGCGCATCCTGGCCAACGATATCTAAGCAGACAGGACTCAGCAAATGGACGGCTCAGAGCGCCTGCCAGTGCTTGTCCAAAAATCATTTGCGGTGTGTTTCCGCGACCGTTGCAGATTGGGTTTCGGCTTGGCTGCTCTAGGCTCAGGGGCGTAATTTAAAGTCACTAGGTACGAGCAAAACTACTGCGACTGGCCTATAGTTTTGCTCACCCAAACCCCTTATTGGTTGAAGTTCCCTAGGTGGTTGTCGCAATGAAGTCCCCGCCTTTTTGCGATCCAGGGAAACAATGTAATCCTCAGGAGGAAAGTCATGAATCTTAGAAAAATCCTATGGGTCTCGTTCTCCGTCCTTCTCGTTGCTGCGTCGGTTCTCTACCTTGGGCATGGAAGAGTCGCGCGGGCCGCCGCCTCTCACCAGGTGGTCTTCAGTGGAACCGGCGTCTTCACCGATGATGCCCTCTCGAAACCTATTACCCCATTCGGCTTCTGGATTTGGTGCGAGGGACAATCCACAAATCCGTATGAGGGCGCGTGCAACGGAGCAATGTATTTCTACGCTTTGGGGATCACCAAGGGCGTTTTTGGAACTGGGTCTGGGAGCGGCCAAGTGTTTACAATGAACGTTCATTCGGCCGACGGGAAAGTTTCTTGCTCGCTCACCAACGCCGCTCCGATCCTTTCGGGGCCGGCAAACAAAGTGACTGCCACTTGTTCCGCACCTGTGCAGGTGACGGACAGCTCGGATAACGACACCGCAGGCCTGTC
>Ga0126378_10001945_pt1 | contig 15316 bp, 17 predicted proteins | sample PanSoiMetPlot_23_FD_92587 | JGI IMG/M metagenome (GOLD analysis project Ga0126378, IMG submission 92587) | Tropical forest soil microbial communities from Panama - MetaG Plot_23 | ecosystem: Environmental > Terrestrial > Soil > Tropical forest > Bulk soil | place: Panama | collected 2016-02-17 | reverse complement strand
TCTCGGTCAGGTCCAGATCTCGTGCCACCTCGGGGATTGATCGATTCCCCTTCCGGCACAGTTCCACCACCTCCGCTTTGAAGGCTGGCGTGAACGCCCTCCTGCGTCGTCGTTGCTGCATCGCTTGCTCCATCGGTGAACATCCTCCTGGGGCCGCTACCCCTCATTTTGGATGTCCGCCGAATCGGGGCAAGCCCACTGAGTGATCTATCTGCATGAGCTCGATTGGCGCGCTGTTAACCTCGATGAAGGCGATATGCACGCCTGGGCTGGGACTGTTCGGCTCGACGATCACGCGTTGCCCCTCGAGCGCACTTGCGAGATCGTCCACCTCGAAAGCGACGTGTGCAACGGTCTTGACCAGCTCTGGGTACGGGGAATCGTTCCGGTAGCGCTGCCAATGGACGCCAAAGGCGTTGTTGAGGTGATCGCTCACCGTCATCTTGAGAGGGAGCGGGATCTCGCCCTCGAACCTGCCCGTCGTCGGGATGCCGACGTGGTTGACCAGATCGGGCAGGAAGGCGTCGGGCCGGGCCTCCACCAGCTTGCGGCGGATCGCAGAGCTCATAGCGGCGATCAGCCGCTCGCACTGGCTCGCGCCTAAAGCTGTCTCTTCCGCTTGAGCCGCCGACGCTCCCTTTCGGCCGCCTCAATGGCGACCTGCCAGCTACCGAAGCGCCGGACATAAGTCCGCCGCGCTGGGTGGTCGTCGGTTGCCCGCTCCCAGTCGCTCCCGGTCGGCCAACAGTCCCAGCGGTCGCGGTAGGCGATGATGGCTCCGAGTAGGTCTCGGCCCAGCCTGTACGGCTGTCTCGGCATCATTCCTCGCGCTTCGACCTGCCCATCAAGCTCCAGGATCTCGGCCAGATCGACGTCGAGGGCGTCGGCCATGAGTTCGTACCAGCCCCAGCGACACCTTACTGTCCGCGCGCACGGCCGCCCCTTCTCGGCGTGCTCCCAGTCCTGCTCACGGGGTAGCTGGCCGTGCGCGGAGATCCAGGCGCGCATCGCGTGAACAGCTTCTCAGTATGGGTAGCGCGGGAGCATCGCTGATGAGGCTAGGGCAACGGGACGGACAGAGACGGTCTATCGCGGTTCCAAGTCGTCCGGAGCCGGCCCTGGCGGCTATCGATGAGACCGTCCGCGCCATTCGCCTAGGTCAGCCAGGCGGTTGGCGGTTGTTGAGCGAACCGGCCAGGTGAGGGGAGGAAGGCCCTTAGGCTGGTCCTCCGTCAACCTCCCAAAAGGTTCCGTTTAGAGGCTTGCTCTATCTGTAGGCGCGACCAAGCCGGGGGGTGCTGGTCAGTTATCCGTCGCCTCAACCCGGGCGCTGGACCAACTGTACGGCACAGCCATTGCTGGTAGATGGGATCGTCCAGAGGTGACTCCCTCATTGCGCAACCGAGCTGCGGCCGCATCAATATGGTCGACTAGGTACGCGACGTGGTCGAGGAAAAGAGCGCCTCCCACAAGCCGCTGCCTCACGAGTGGCGGCTCTGTGAAAGTGAATATCTCGATCGTGCCACGACCACGCCGTGGGTTGCATTTTTTCGTCCACTGCGACAGACGGGGGATCGCGGCAGGCAAAACGACACCCAGCTGTCTGCCTGCTCGCCGCGATCGCCTTCGCGTCGAGTTGAGACGAGTAAATGCACCCCACGCCCTCGAGCGACTCCATCGCCGAGAGGTTCGTCGGCACAGCGCGCCGCGAGTGCCTGGGCCACATGCTGATCTTCGGCCGCCGGCATCTGGAGAGCGTGCTGATCGACTTCATCGAGCACTACCATCGGGCTCGACCGCATCAGGGGCTCGAACAGCAGTTGCCCCGCCCGCCGGCCGAGGTGCGGCTGGTGTCGGGCAGCGAACTGATGCACGACGATCGCCTCGGAGGCCTCATCCACGAGTACCGATTCGATCCAGGCGCTCAGGGTCGTAGCGGAGCTCGACCCAGGTCAGTCGCCGATCGGCCAGGTCAGGAACTTGACGCCGGCGTCGGGCTCTTGCAGACCTTCTCATGCACCTCCTTGGTGAGGGCCTGAACGGCCCGCGTCAGCTCGGTGTTCTGCTCCAGCAGCGTCTTGATCTGATCCGTATTCGTCTCGGTATGGATGGCGATCTCGGAAGCGATGGAGTCTGCTCGCTTCGCGGCAATCAACAGCGCAGCCGCCTGAATGCCTGCGAGCATGGAGAGAAACAGGTTGAGCAGGATGAAGGGATATGGGTCAAAGCCGGCCGACCCGCCGAGATGCAGGACGGCATTCATAAAGGCCCACAGGACCATGAACGCGAAGAACGCGAAGACGAACGGCCATGACCCCATGCCGTTACGCATGGCGTCCGCGGCCCGCTCACCAAGCGAGAGCTGCTCGCCGGTACGTACCGCCGGATGCCTGTTCCATTGTTGTTGCCACGCCATGTGAGACCCTCCTTTCACGCTCCCAACCTCTGGCCGTACGGCCACATCGGCGCAGAGTATGGCGCACGGCTGGACGATCTTGCGCCGCTCGCTCATGATCCAGTTGATAGCGCGCGCTTCCACAATCCGGCCGCGCCTTCGACGCCTATCTCGAATGCTGGTGAATCAGCGATCTGCTTCTTCCAAGTTGTTTCGGTTGGCAGGCAGGCGCGGTACTACGCCGCTGTAGGTGTGCCGTTCAAGAGGTTAAGTCGGGGGATCAGGCGGCCTGGCGCATGTACTCGAGGACCCGCCACCGGGATGATCGCCACGTAGCACAGGTCCGTTGTCATGTGAGAAGTGACCGAGCAGCTCTCGGCGTGCGGTGCCGATCAGCGCTCCGGGAATGAGTTCGCGCGGGCGCGGTCGCACTCGCCCTGGCCAGCTTCGCGATGAGGTCGCGAAGCTCGCTGCGGGGCATGGGTGCTCTACGACTGGGCGAAGCTGCGGACCACAGTCGTAGTCAGCGACTGAGCAGCGTTATATCACGACGGGAGCCCGGCGCTGCTTAGCGCCGGGCTCAGGAGACGAGCCGGGCTCGCTCTTAACGCTAGTCGCCGGGCTCCGGGTCAGGAAGGTGCTGACCGGTGTGAGGACCCGCATGACCCCCTGGGTGCCCGACCGGCCGGCCGCCGGCGCCGATCACGAACAGGACGCCGTCGTTCTCGGTGTAGATCAGGCCGTTGGGCGCAATCGACGTAGGCGTGTACGCCGCCCCCACCGCCAGCTTCAGGAAGATCCGGTGCACATCGGGCGAGCTCATGTCGAAGACTCCGGTGTGACCCTGCGGGATGGCATAGAGGTTGCCGTCCTCGCTGTTGGCGTAGACCGTCCCGTTGCCGTCGATGACGTCACCGTTCACGCACCATTCGAAGCCGTTGGGATGGTCGGAGACGCAGGTCAGGCTGCCGTCGGGGTTGCGGGTGCAGCTGTTGGTCTCGATGCTGTGGAACTTCCATTCAGGGCTCAGGTTGACGCTCAGTTGGGTGATGTAGAAAGGCCCAGCTGGGACGCCGGTGAAGGCGCAGACGATGTTGGATATGGCTGGATTGCCCTGGAAGTTATTGCAGTAGAACCCCTCCTCCTCGTCGTAGTGGTTGTCCTTGAGCACGATCGAGAAGGTCCCGTCATGGCTGCGGACCGCTGGTGTCGAGTCCCAGCCGAAGTCGTAGAGGCCCGTGAGATCACCGCTGGGGCTGAACTTCCAGAGGTGGCCGCGGGAGACGTTGTAGCGGCTGTAGGAACCGTAGATGACGCTCCCGTCCGGAGCCACCGTCGGGGACGAGGTGCTCTGGTCGATGACCCGTCCCGCGGGCCGCTGGTTGGTCTGCGGGTCCACGCCCACTGTGGCCCCCCAGCGGCACTTCCCCTTCTGGATTGGGTTGGCCTGGGTTGCGATCGGGATGAGGACCCCGCAGCCGTCATTGAGCTTGTCGCGGAGCGAAGTGGCCCACTTCGACGTCAGGTCGGGGTTGACGGCAAGCACGAAGCTGTACCGGGAGTTGTTGTCGGCGCGGCTGACTGAATAGATGGTGCCATCAGGCGCCACCGCGGGCGCCACGTTGAGGCCGACCCTTTGGATGCCGCAGGGAGAAGACGGGGGGATCCGGGTTGCGCTGGCCGGGTCGGTCGCGCTCCCTCCTGGCGCCGGCGCAGGCCAGGGCAGCAGGGAGTTGCCAAACGCACGTACGCAGGAGGTCGGCGGGTTGGGGACAAGGTTCTGGTAGCTGACCTTGCTCGTGCCGCCGCCAGTGTCCACCTTCACCAGCCAGCTGTCGACGATCGACAGGGTGTTGGGGTCCAGCTTAAGGGCGTTATAGAAGACGTTGCCACCGCTGTCGACGGTGAGCGGGCCGGCAACGAAGGTGTTGGGATCGATGGTGGAACCAAAGGGGTTGATGCGGCCCAGGTTCTCGCCGGTCCCCTTGTTCAGCTGGAAGATGGTGCCGCCAGCGCCAGGCACGAAGATGGCGCTCTCGGAGAGCGCAGCGTGGAAGACGGCTTCCCAGCCTCCGCTGAAGTCAAGCGGCTCAGGCTGCCAGTCGCTGGCGAAGTCCCACTTCGTGACCAGATCAGACGGGTTCCCCTCCCAGTGCAGGCGCTTCTCGTGCCAGGTCTTGTTGGTGATGTCGGACAGGTTGGGGCCGGTCTCGAACTCCATGAAGACGTTGTCTTCTTCGATCAGTGGGGCTTGGTAATGGACCAGCAGTTCCCCGCCGGTCGATGCGATCTCTGCTGGCGCGAAGGGATCGTAGGTGACGTCCGCCAGCTCGCCATTCAGGGCCTGCCCGATCGAGTTCACGAAGCCGTGATGCTGCGCATTCTGGCCCCACTGGGGCCAGTTGGTGGCCGGCCCCGCGGCCATGGCCGACAGGCTCGAGGCCAGGACCATGATCGCGCCCGCGGCGAGCGCGACAGTACTCAGAAAGCTTCGGCGCATACGTTCCTCCTCCTCCTCCTCTTCTTGACGACCCCGCCCTTTGATAACCGCCCATCGCGGCACCCACGGACGACTCGCCGGAAGGCGCACCGGCGATCGCTTGCCCATTATGACCCCTGACCGAGCGATGTCAAGTTGGTGCATTCCCTCAGCCAAAAGACTGCATTGCTGCTTGTGGAGGTCGTCGAAGGCCGGGCTCTGTTGCCAGAGCCGGGCAGCCTCAAGCTTGGCCTCCTGGGGATGGAGGGGCACATGGCGTCCGTGCTGGTTCGAGACAGTCCTTTTAGTTAGGGTGTGGGGTGCCGAAAGTCCATCCGAACTCGGCGGCGATCCTCCAAGACCGGGTACGATCAGCCGCCGTCCATGCTCCTCTCCGTCCTCTACGCCTGCCTCCGGCTCCTCATCGACCTCGCCCTTGCACCCCACCGCGACCGCGCCGCCGACCAGGCCGAGCTGTTGGTGCTACGCCACCAGGTCCGCGTCCTCGAACGCCAGGTGAAGGTTGTCCGGTGGCGGCGAGCCGATCGTCTCATCCTTGCCGCGCAGGCTCGCCGGCTCCCCAGGCCCTCCTGGTCCACGCTGCTGGTCAAGCCCGAAACGGTGCTCCGCCGGCACCGCGAGCTGGTCCGAAGGAAGTGGGCGCGTTTCGCCCATCGTCCTCGCCGCGGTCGACCCGCGATCAACGTGAGTGCCGGGAGCTGATCCGCCAGCTGGCCGACGAGAACAGTCTCTGGGGCTATCTCCACCTCAAGGGTGAGCTCCGCAGCTCGGCTTCGAGGTCTCGGCCAGCACCATCCGCCGGGTCTTGCGTCGGCACCGCATCCCGCCTGCGCCACGTCGCTCCGCGCTCACCTGGCGTGGCTTCCTTGCCGCCCACGCGGGAACCGGGCTGGACCACGACGGGTCCCGGCCGGTGTCCGCCCGCGACTGTCAGACCGCCGGCTGGCTGAAGGTGGCGACCAGCCGCCCGAATGCCAGTATGTGGAGCCTCATCGAGAAGCCGACCACGGCACCCCGCGTGGTCGCCGGGAGGCCGAGGCTGGGCACGTCCAGCGCGAACACCGACAACCGATAGCGGTGGGTGCGGTCACCCGGCGGCGGGCAGGGGCCCAGGTAGCCGGTGAGGCCCGCGTCGTTGGTGCCCGAGACCACGCCGGCCGGCAGAGCGCCGTCCAGGGACGTGACGCCCGCCGGGATGTCCCAGATGAGCCAGTGCCAGAATCCGCTGCCGGTGGGCGCATCGGGATCGAACATGGTCACGGCGAAGCTCCGGGTGGCCGCCGGAGCCCCGCTCCACCGCAGCCTCGGCGCCTGATTGCCGCCGTGGCAGCCGAAGATGTCGGCGATCTCACTCTGAGGGAACGGGCGGTTGTTCTGGAGATCCGGGCTGGTCAGGTCGAAGCGGGACGCCCCCTCTGGGATGCCTGAGCGCACGACGGTGAACCCGAACTGGTTGGTGACGTCCCTGGCGGCCGCGGCGAGTGGAGCGGCGAAGCCAGTGCCCAGCCCGACCGCGACAGCGCCTGCCGCCAGCACAGCGACCAGCTTCAACCGTCCTCTGATCCTGTTCATCGTGTCCTCCCGACATATGGCCGCTGAGACATGGGCAGAGGCCGGCGAGCCTCCCCGTTCCGGCAGCGGGTCGTGCTTGATGATGACAGCATCGCGGACCGGGCAGAAGGGTCGGGCCGCCCGTGATCCACGCGCTGCCCTGTCCTCGGAGGTGTGCCGTACACCACCCGGCGTCAGTTCGGTAGGGCACCTCCGAGGCCAGCCTGGGGTGAACCTTGGAGTTGGGCCAGCGGGCCGCCGAGTGGATCGCCGCGGCGGCGGGGCGCGTTCCCATGGCGATTGGCGTCCCCGTTGTGACGCGGGCGGGCCGCACAACAGACGTTGAACTCTTGGCGTACTTCGCCGTGGCTGATGACGCGGCGAGGTTCTGTGTAGATACCTCCTAAGCGGACCTACTGTAAGGTGCATTAGGCTGGTCGGCGTAGGCAGGAGTTGGGCAGACTGAATGTGCTCGAAGTAGTCCCGGTCACGCCTGAGCGCCTGAACGATGTCGCTGCTCTGTTTTCCACATCGAGAGTGGTGACGCAGTGCTGGTGTATGTGGCCACGCCTAGTGTGCGGCTTATTTCGGCCCGGCGACACAGCCAATCGCGACGCGATGACTCGCCTGATTTGGTCCGCTGAAGTCCCAGGCGTCATCGCGCTCGTGGAGCAACGCCCGGTTGGTTGGTGTGCTGTCGGCCGCCGGCACGACTATCCGCAGTATGGAGAGGTCTCACGCGACGACGACGCCTGGGCGGTGCCCTGTCTCTTCGTCGCCGAAGCTGCAAGGGGGGCAGGCGTCGGTCAGGCCCTCGTGAAAGCTGCTCTTGTCCACTGCAGGGCCTCGGGCGCGAGCAAGGTTCATGGCCCGCCGCCGCGGTGGCAGCCAGGTGGGCCTGACGCAACCGCTGCCGCAGTCGCTGCCTTCCTGAACAATGGGTTCGAGCGCGTCGCAGATGGTGCGCGCATGCCCATCTTGGAGAAGACCATTCGTGGTGATGACACCGAATAGCGCTCTGCACGACCCGCTCTTCGAGCTGCAGGTGCTGCTCCGGGTCGAGTCGGAGAGCCGAGAGCGGGCGCGCCGACACCCAGGTCGATGTGGTTTCGGGCGCCGACGACGCCATTGCCGCCCGAACCGGACAAGCGATTCCGGGCTCCCATGACTAACACCGCCCTGGGTTTATGTCCCAAAGGCTCATGAGTCACTTTGGCCCGGCCTCGCTCGAGAAGCAACAAGGACTGGCACCTTAGCGTCGGCCAGCGGCCGGCTAGCGCCCTCTTCCACCTCAGTTGTGACGCACGCAAGTGCCATGCGTCGCCGACGACCTTGCGCACTGAACGAACTGCGGCGACGTCCTCCGCAGGATCCGGGCGCCCAACTTTCACTTTGTTGCCGACCCACCGGAGCCAGTCACGCATCATCCGAAGGATCAATATCATCGCCATTCCGAGCTCGACTGCCGGTGTCGGCGTCAACCTCACCCGGGTGCGGGCGGTCATCGACTGCATCGTCGCTGACCTGGATGAGGTCGCCCGGCGCCAGGTCTCCGACCTGGACACTGCGGCAGTGCGAGCGGACCCCGAGCGGAGCCCGCGCCGGCTGGCCGACCTGGCGGCGTGTCCGGGTTCGACTGCTCCTGGAGGCGGTGCCGCCCTCGGGCGACACCGGTGCCCTGCTGACCGTGTCCGTCGCGTGCGGCGTCATCCGGGCGCTCGTCACCACTGCGATCGTGACGGGCGTCGCACAGCTGGTCGGGTTCCGGCCCCACGCGGGCGTGCTGGACTGGCTGATCGTCGCCGGGATTGTCGCCGCGTTCGCCTTGGCGCTCGCCTGGCTGTCCGTCGCGCTGGGCCTGGTCACCAAAAGCATTGCCGGCGCGAACGGCTCGACCCTGCCGATCCAGTTCCTGCTGCCGTTCCTGTCCAGCGCGTTCGTCCCCGCGGACTCCATGCCGGCCGGAATCCGCTGGTTCACCGCGCACCAGCCGTTCACGCCGGTCGTGGAGTCCCTGCGCGCGCTGCTGACCGGCGCGCCAGTCTGGAACAACGTCTACCTCCCGCTCGCCTGGTGCGCCGCGATCGCGCTGGTCAGCTACCTCTGGGCCCGGGCCGCGTTCCGCCGCGGTACCCGGTGACATGATGAAAGCGTTGGGCGGCGACCGGGTCGAAGCCAGCCGAAGCACATGATCACCATCGGCCAGCTCGCCGACTTTCCTGGGGAACCACGCTGGCACTGGCCTACGCACAGGCGCACCCTGAGCTGGTGAGCGCGCTGGTCTTAGCACTCGTGGGCACCACGTCTCGCCATGAGGTGGAGTGGCTGACCGGCGATGTCGGACGCATCTTCCCGCGGGAGGCGTCCTGAACGAGCCAATCTAGTGACCTCCTCAATCTTCTGCGATGATGGCCTCGGCCTCGATCTCGACTTTCCAGCGCGCATTCAGCAAGCCGGCCACGACTACCATGGTTGCGGCCGGGCGCGTCTCCCCGAACACGTGCCCGTGCACTCGACCCACTGCTTCTGCATTGCTGGCATTCGTAATGAACATGCGCGTGCGCACTACGTCTTCCGCCGCTGCGCCTGCCTCAGCAAGAGCGCTGAGGATTGATTTCCAGGCAGCGTTTCGCCTGCGCCGCCACATCCTGATCGCACGAGCCATCTGGCCATATGAGTGCCGTTCCCGACACCAGCACTCGGTTCCCCGCCCGGACCGCTCGGCTGAAGTCTATGGTGGACTCGAACGGCGAGCCGGATGGAATCCTCTGGCGGCCCGCACTCATCGCGCTGGTTGCACAAAGGATTTTGGTCTAGCCCGATTCGGGTACTCCAGGGTCTCGGCGATGGCGTCGGCCATCTCGCGCGAAACATACTTCTCGACCAGCCACAGCGCGAGGTCGATGCCACTGGTGACGCCGCCGCAAGTAATGAGATCGCCATCGTCGACGACTCTGTCCGGAACGAGCCTGGCGCCCGTCCCTATCAGGTCATCCCAGGCGGCATGGTGCGTCGCGGCGCGACGTGGTCCGATGACACCGGCGTGGGCCAGAAGCATGGCGCCCGCGCAGACCGAGGCCATGATGGTGCCGCGCTCGGCAGCGTTCCGCAGGATGGGAGCCCAATCGCCGCGTCGGACTTCTCCCCAGGTGCCACGCTCTGAGCGGGCACCCCAACCACCCCCCGGCACAAGCAGCAGGTCAGCATGCCCGGGCTCATAGACCCCGTCCGGCTTGTACTTCGTCCCATACTGGGCAGTCACGGTCTCTTGGGGCAGCCGCGTGACGAGTCGAGGATTCAGGTCAGCCTTTCGGAGCTCGGCTGCACGCATGATCTCGTACGGCCCAAACACGTCCAGCTCGTCGTGGCCATCAAAGACGATGATGTCGATCTTCACAGAGTGCCTAGCTTTTGTTGGACTGGTGGTTGCGCTCCCGGACTAAAGGCACTTGTCGCCCAGCGATCGTAGCTTCCCCTGGCGGCACAAGGGTTCGCAACCGCGTACATGAGGTGAGTATCTGCCGAAATTGCCCTGTGCCGTTCAAGAAAGTGGATCGTCCCCTGTGAGCCTCTGATGATCGCTTCGGCATGCGTCAGCGCCCGGACCCGGTCGTCATGATCCCTGCCCATGATACTGGGCCTCTTCTACTCCATCGTCCGCTTGCTGCTCGACCTCCTTGTCCTCCGCCGGAAGACCCATGCCGCACTTGAGATCGAGGTTCTCGCCCTCCGTCACCAGCTCCGCGTCCGCGAACGCCAGGTCCATCGGCCCCGCTTCCAACCAACCGACCGTCTGCTTCTGAGCGCCTTTAGTCGCATGCTTCCGCGTTCGGCCCGGAGATCCTTCCTGATCAGCCCGGAGACATTGCTGCGCTGGCACCGAGAGCTGGTCCGTCGGCAGTGGGCGCTGTACGCTCGGCGACCACCGCGCGGGCGACCCGGGCAGAGCCCCGAGCGCCAAGAGTTGATTGTGCGCCTTGCCCGCGAAGAACCCCAGCTGGGGATATCGCCGCATCCAAGGCGAGCTCTTGAAGCTCGGCTGTCGCTGCTCTTACGGCACCGTCCGCAACGTGCTGCGGCACCACGGACTCCTGCCTGCCCCACGCCGCGGCCAACGCTCCTGGCGTGAGTTCGTCCGCCAGCACGCCGAGCAGATGCTGGCCTGCGATTTCTTCACCGTGGAGACGGTCTGGCTGCAGCGCCTTCACGTCCTCTTCTTTATGGAGGTGGGCAGTCGCTGCGTCCACCTCGCTGGCTGCACTGCCTCGCCCACCGGCAGCTGGGTGGTCCAGCAGGCCCGTCAGCTGGCTTGGCTACTCCAAGATCGCACGATCCGAGCGCGCTTCCTGCACCGCGATCATGACTCCAAGTTCACGTCGGGCTTCGACGAGGTCTTCAGCAGCGAGGGCGTGGAGGTCATCCGGCTGCCCTACCTATCGCCTCGGGCGAACGCCTTCGCCGAAAGATGGGTGCGAGCAGCCCGGCGCGGCTACTCGACCACCTGCTGATCATTGGGCGCCACCACCTGGAGTACGTGCTATGGGAGTTCGTCAAGCACTACGAGAAAGCCGGCCACACCAGGTGTGCCGTAACTCGTGCGGCGTCAGTTCGATTGGCGCCCCCTGGCGCTCGCCGGGGGTAACGCCGGAGGGTTACTGCATGAGTACGCCTGGGCCGCGTGATCGAGTTGACGGAGGCAGCGTTACGGCACAAGTCCGATTGCCGGACGAGCCAGCATGAGAACCAACTACAAATAAGGCAGTACGAACACGACCACAGACGCACTGAAAGAGACCTTGGAACCATTCAGGATTCCATCTTCGCGACCTGTTCTACCCCCCGTCGTGACAGGCTCTTGGTGACGGTAGGGTGTGGTCCATGGAGCATCGCGTCGAGGCCGCGCTGGCAGAGCAGTTGGCCTTTTATCGACTGGCCGCCGCCGCCTTCAACAGGCACAGGACCGGCGTCGCCCTCGACGAGGCCAACAGCCGGCTGCGCGGAGTGATGGACCTTTCAGGCGACGTGCTGGAGATCGCCTGCGGTGCCGGCCAGTGGACCGCACGGCTTGCCGAGACGGCGCGCTTCGTGACTGCCATCGATGCGGCTCCGGAGATGGTGGCGTTCACGCGCCAGCGACTCGCCGGTCGTTCCGCCGACCGCGTGGAAGTGGTCTGCGCCGACATATTCGACTGGTGGCCCAGGCGCCGCTACCAAGCGGTGCTCTTCGCCTTCTGGCTGTCGCATGTGCCTCCCGTCCGGTTCAAAGCCTTCTGGGAGCTGGTGGCGGCATGCCTGGCGCCCGACGGCATGGCGGCATTCGTTGACGACGGTCCAGACGACGCGGCCTTCGAGGAGGATGCGGACGCCGATCCGGAGGTGCCGACGGTGAGCCGCCGGTTGCCGAACCCGGGGCGTGAGCCAGACGCGAGATACCGGTGATCAAAGTGCTACACGATGCGAGGGGGCTGACTCGCAGCCTGCAAGAGCTCGGCTGGGCCGCACACGTCGAACCGCTGCCCTCGTCTCCGGTCGGCCGACAGGGGGTGTTCGTGGGCTGGGCACGCCGTGGTGACGCTTCGGTGGGGGAATCGTCAGCCCGTGGGGTGCATTTATCCGGCAGCAGCATGGTGAGGTTTGCGCCTGTGAGACCAACTCAGTTGATACCGTCAATGTGTCTCTGGTAGGGGCCGGCGACCTGACGCCGGTACAGCTGCGATCGCGAAGACGGGGAAGGCTATGCCGTCCTACTTTTCCAGCGCCACGTGGACGCGACCACCAGGTTGGTTGCGCGCCGGTCAAAGCGGCTTATGATGCGCGCAGTGGCAGAGGACTTGGCTCGCCATTCGCTCGTGGTCGTGCTGGCGCTCGTGGCGATCACAGCCGAGGCTCGGGTCCGAACCCAAGGCCGCCCTCGTCAAGGACAGCAGCCTGCTGCCGGCCGCAGCCGCGACAACTCGCATCGACGAACTGGTCAAGCACGACCAATTCTCCGGTGCACTGCTGGTGACGAAAAACGGCAAACCGATTCTCAGCGGCGCCTATGGCATGGCCGATCAGGAAATGAAAGTCCCGAACTCGCTCGCCACCAAATTCCGTATCGGTTCGATGAACAAAATGTTCACGGCCACATCGATCTTGCAGCTCGTGCAAGGGGGTAAAATCAAGCTGGGCGATTCCTTCGGCAAGTACATCACCGACTACCCCAACAAGGAAGCGGCATCAAAGGTCAGCATCGAACAATTGTTGACCCATACCGGCGGAACCGGAGACATTTTTGGCCGGCTGTTCGACCAGCACCGCAAAGACTTGCGCACTCTGCAAGATTACGTAAACCTGTATGGAAAGCGCGATTTGGAATTCGTGCCGGGCAGCCGCTGGCAATACAGCAACTATGGATTCCTCCTGCTCGGTGTGGTCATCGAGCGGGTGAGCGGAAAAAGCTACTACGACTACGTCAGCGAAGAGGTTTACGCTCCCGCGCGTATGACATCGACGGCCTCTCTGCCAGAAGATGAAGACGTAGCTGGACGCGCGATTGGATATACATCGTTCGGCGGCAATGGCGCTCATCCCAACACGGACACGCTTCCTTATCGCGGAACTTCCGCCGGCGGCGGCTACTCCACCGTCGAGGACCTGCAGTGTTTTGCGAGCGCGCTCACCAATCACAAGCTGCTTAACGCGGAATACACGGAGCTGCTGACCACCGGGAAGGTGGAGACGCCAGGCGGTGGCAGGTACGCGTTTGGATTCTCCGACCAGGGTGCGGACTCTGGCGCTCGCCATTTCGGCCATGGCGGCGGCGCACCGGGAATGAACGGCGACCTTCAGATCTATCCGCAAAGCGGCTATGTGATTGCGGTTTTGTCCAACCTGGACCCGCCTGCTGCGAGCCGAGTCTCGGGGTTCATCGCCAACCGTCTGCCCAAAGACTGAAAGGGAATCGACGCCAGGGCTCTGGACCGGGGTCGCCTGGTCCTCACCAACGTTTACAATCTGCCTGTCACGGCGGAGCGCGGTTCGCGATGAGGAAGTCAACAATGACCGTTGTCCCCATGGTGGCCGGGTTCCTGGTTGGTGCCGCTGTGCTGACTGCCTGTGGCTCAGCATCTCGCAGCAACGGATCGGCCACATCATCTTCCCGCTTGCCACTGTGCAATCCGGCGGCAGCTGATTACCAGAAGCAGGGGATGCCCACTCCGGCGCCGTGCATCTCCTTCGACCCTCAGGCTCAGATGCGTGAGAACGTTCGTGGTCTGATTCAGCGAAGTAAACCGAAACCAGAGGACGTCGCGGCTTTGGAATCAGCCTCGCTTGACCTCGAGCGGATGTTTGCTGACCTGCGTGCGAAGAGTCTTTACGACCCCGCATCGGTAAACGCAGCCATCGCGGGGCTGCCGTCATTGCAGGGCGCATCGGTCCATGCAATGTCGCCAAGCGAAATACTGCCAACTCCCGGCCCCACGCCAACGACAATGGTGGCGCTGGAGCGTCGCTCCGCATGCCTGTTGGGAGAGCACGGCCCCGAGAGGAGTCTCGTCGTGGTGGTCGGCCATACATTCGACGGGTCGTGCGAATCCTTCTATGCCCATTGACTTTAATACCCAGATGTCACCGCTCCTGTGCCGTTACATCGGCTGCGTCACGCCTCCACGTGACCTGTGCCGTTACACACTGTTCCGTAACCCCTGCGCCGTCAATTCGATTGGCGCGCCAGGAGTGGGCCGAGCGTAACGCGTCTTGGGCTGAGCCGGCTGTACCGGCCGCGGATCGTCGGGGCGATTGGGCAAGATCGCCGGCATGCTTCTGACGCTCAGCTCTAGCAGCTCACCGGCTTCATTGCTGACCTCGTGCTCGTCCGTACCCGCTCCGATGCGCAGCTCTGCGCCGAGGTGCTCGCCCTCCGCCATCAGCTCCGCGTGCTCGAGCCCGAAGTCGGCAAGACCGTCTCGCAGCCTGGTGACCGCATCTTGCTCGCGGCCCTGAGCCGGTTGTTGCCAAGGTCAGACTGCTCGCCAACCGATGCGTGTGGCCCTGACCGCTGAATCGGGTTGCCTACTGGCGCGGGGATCAACCGCCGCAAACACACGTTCGCGCTTTGCCTCGTCCGATCTTCCTCCAGACGAGACCAAACAAAGCCACGACTGCGGCTGCAACCAACCGTGTGCCGTTAAGACGGCTGCGTCATCTCGTTTTCGGGTCGCCGGCAGTCTGTGCCTTCACACGAGCTCAGTCGGGTCCACCTCATGCTCAGCTGGCGACTGTCGGGCCACGGCCGGCGACTGTCAGGTATGGACTGGAACTGGAAACCGTATGGGGCTTCCTACCGGCTTTGAGGCAGACCAACCCGAGTTGCTAAGTGGTCAGCGCCTCCCAAACACACGTTTGCGCTTTGAACCGTCCGATCTTCGTCCAGACGAGTCGACGACGAACATCGGACTGTTCAAAGCGGGACAGGCTCCGTCCCCGAGAACGTCGACAAGCCGTTGTTGACCCCTAGTCGGGCGTGACGCAAGGGCTTCTCGCCCGGCTCCTACTCCTGTGCCGTTACATGCGCTCAGTCACCTCCACGCAACCACGCGCAATCGCCCGTCGGGCCGCAACCGGCCACCTGTGCCGTTACACCTGCTCGGTCAACTCGGCGGGCGGCGGGGTAGCCAGCCGGAGCCTCGCTCTTCTCCTTACCGACCTTGAGGCACAACAACCCCAAGTTGCTAACTGGTCAGCGTTTCCCAAACACACGTTTGCGCTTTGAATCGTCCGATCTTCGTCCACAAAATGCTTGCCGGGGAGCTCGAGCACTAACCGCTGATTTGTCGACCGCTGTCCCTTGTACGGAAGCCTGCACAAGAGGGTTGCTGGTCGCCGAC
>Ga0126378_10001944_pt1 | contig 15324 bp, 14 predicted proteins | sample PanSoiMetPlot_23_FD_92587 | JGI IMG/M metagenome (GOLD analysis project Ga0126378, IMG submission 92587) | Tropical forest soil microbial communities from Panama - MetaG Plot_23 | ecosystem: Environmental > Terrestrial > Soil > Tropical forest > Bulk soil | place: Panama | collected 2016-02-17 | reverse complement strand
GCCGCGATCGGCCTGGCGATCCTGGTGGTCTACTTCCGCAACCGCGGCACCATCGAGGTCGAAGACATCAACCTGATGAAGGGCTGACCGTTGTCCGTCGCCGCCGTCTTCCTGCCGCTTCTGGGCGCGATCATCGCGGGCTTCTTCGGCCGCTGGATCGGCGACCGCGGCGCGCAGCTCGCGACCTGCCTCGCCATGCTGGGCTCGGCAGTCGCGGGCGTCGTGCTCTTCGTGCAGGTCGCGCTGAATGGCGGCGAGTTTGTGACGCCGCTCTTCAGCTTCATCGACGCGGTCCAGCTGCAGGTCGATTGGGCGCTGAAGTTCGACACGCTAAGCGCGGTCATGGTGGCGATGGTGACCGTGGTCTCCGCCATGATCCACATCTACTCCGTGGGCTACATGGCGGGGGATCCCTCGATCCCGCGCTTCATGGCATATCTGAGCTTCTTCACCTTCTTCATGTTGGCGCTGGTGACGTCGGAGAACTTCGTCCAGCTGTTCTTCGGCTGGGAGGGCGTGGGCCTCCTCTCCTATCTTTTGATCGGCTTCTGGTACGACCGGCCGAGCGCCAATGCAGCCGCGATCAAGGCCTTCGTGATGAACCGCATCGGCGATTTCGGTTTCGCGCTCGGGATCTTCGCGGTGTTCTCGGTCTTCGGCACCTTGCATTTCGACGAGGTGTTCCGAGCCGCGCCCAACCAGGTCGGGACGACCTTGAACTTCCTGGGTTGGCAGGTGCCCGCCCTCACGGTCACCTGCATCCTCCTGTTCGTGGGTGCCATGGGGAAATCGGCGCAGATCGGCCTCCACACCTGGCTGCCCGACGCCATGGAGGGACCGACGCCGGTCTCGGCCTTGATCCATGCCGCGACCATGGTGACCGCTGGCGTCTTCATGGTGGCGCGGCTCTCGCCGCTTTTCGAGTATGCGCCAACCGCGCTAGCGGTGGTGGTGGTGATCGGCGGCACGACGGCGCTCTTCGCGGCGACCGTGGGGGTCACCCAGACCGACATCAAGCGCGTCATCGCCTATTCGACCTGCAGCCAGCTTGGCTACATGTTCTTCGCCGCGGGCGTCTCCGCTTATTCCGCCGCGATCTTCCATCTCGCGACCCACGCCTTCTTCAAGGCACTCCTGTTCCTCGGCGCGGGCTCGGTGATCCATGCTATGTCCGGCGAGCAGGACATGCGCAAGATGGGCGGCCTCTGGCGGCTCATCTGGATCACCTATGTGCTCATGTGGATCGGCAGCCTGGCGCTTGCAGGCATTTGGCCCTTCGCGGGCTACTACTCCAAGGACACGATCCTCGAGGCCGCCTGGGCCTCTGGCACCGGCGTGGGCCTCTATGGCTTCGTGCTCGGCACCTTCGCGGCATTCCTGACGGCGTTCTATTCCTGGCGGCTCTTGTTCCTGACCTTCCACGGCGAGCCGCGGGCCGACCACGAGACCATGCACCATGTCCATGAATCGCCGCCGGTGATGATCCTGCCGTTGATTGTGCTGGCGGCGGGTGCGGTGGTGGCGGGCTTCTTGGGCTTCGATCTCTTCGTCGGCGAGGGTCGCGAGCAGTTCTGGCGGGAGTCGATCCTGGTGCTGCCCGATCACGGCAGCCTCGAGGGTGCGCATCACGTGCCGGCGTGGGTGTCCGACCTTCCGCTGCTGGTGGCTCTCGCGGGTATCGCGGTTGCCTACCTCTGCTACATCTACCGCCCCGGCATCCCCGCGCTCGCCGCACGGCGGTTCCGGCCGCTCTACCTGTTCCTGCTGAACAAGTGGTACTTCGACGAGCTCTACGATTTCATCTTCGTGCGCGGCGCCATGCTGGTGGGCTTCGGCCTTTGGAAGGGCGGCGACGGCGCCGTCATCGACGGACTCGGGCCCGACGGGCTCGCGGCCACGACCCAACGCGCCTCCGTCGGCACCAGCCGGCTGCAGACCGGCTATGTCTATCACTACGCCTTCGCCATGCTGATCGGCGTGGTGCTGCTGGTGTCGTGGTACCTCGCCTTCCAGGTCTTCCGGGTGCGGTGAGGGCGCGATGCGCGATCTGCCGCTCTTGAGCCTCGTCACCTTCCTGCCGATCCTCGGCGTGCTGTTCATCATGCCGCTGCGCGGCGAGGCGGAGAAGGTCGCCAACAATGCGCGCTGGATCGCGCTCTGGACCTCGCTCGCGACCTTCCTGCTCTCGGCCCATCTCTGGTGGCAGTTCGACCCCAGCACCGCCGATTTCCAGTTCGTCGAGCGTGCGAGCTGGCTGCCGGAGTACAGGATCAGCTATCACATGGGCGTCGACGGCATCTCGCTGTTCTTCGTGCTGCTGTCGACCTTCCTGACTCCGATCTGCGTGATCGCGAGCTGGGCGCCGATCACCACGCGGGTCAAGGAGTACATGATCGCTTTCCTCGTCCTGGAGACGATGATGGTGGGCATGTTCTGCGCTCTCGACTTCGTCGTGTTCTACATGTTCTTCGAGGGCGTGCTGATTCCGATGTACCTGATCATCGGGGTCTGGGGCGGGCCGCGGCGCGTCTATGCCGCCTTCAAGTTCTTCCTCTACACGCTGCTGGGCTCGGTGTTGATGCTGCTGGCGATCCTGCAGATCTATTTCCTGGTCGGTGGCACCACGGACATTCCGACCGCCTTGCACTCGCAGATCCCTGCCGCCATGCAGACCTGGCTGTGGCTGGCGTTCTTCGCGTCCTTCGCGGTCAAGGTCCCGATGTGGCCGGTGCACACCTGGCTGCCCGACGCCCACGTGGAGGCGCCGACCGCCGGATCGGTGATGCTGGCGGGCGTGCTCCTGAAGATGGGCGGCTACGGCTTTATCCGGTTCTCGCTCCCGATGATGCCCGACGCCTCCGGGACCTTCGCGCCGCTGGTGTTCGGCTTGAGCGTGGTCGCGATCATCTACACCTCGCTGGTGGCGCTCGCCCAGGACGACATGAAGAAGCTCATCGCCTACTCGTCGGTGGCGCATATGGGCATCGTCACCATAGGCATTTTCACGGTAACCGCGGAGGGCTTGCAGGGCGCCATGATCCAGATGCTGAGCCACGGCGTGGTCTCGGCGGCGCTCTTCCTCTGCGTCGGCGTGGTCTACGACCGCCTGCACACCCGCGAGATCGCGCGCTACGGCGGCCTCGTGCACAACATGCCGAAATACGCGTTCTGCTTCATGGTATTCACACTGGCGTCGGTGGGACTGCCCGGCACCAGCGGCTTTGTCGGCGAGTTCCTGGCGCTCTTGGGTGCCTTCGAAGCAGGCCAGACCAGCCGGGCCAGCCCCTGGGTCGCCTTCCTCGCGACCACCGGCATGATCCTCGGCGCCGCCTATATGCTCTACCTCTACCGCCGCGTGATCTTCGAGAAGATCATGCGCGAGGACGTGCGCCGGATGGTCGACCTGCACTGGCGCGAGATCGTGGTGTTCGTGCCCATGATCGCGGTGGTGCTGTGGATGGGGATCTATCCGAACTCGTTCCTGAAGCCGATGCAGCCCTCGCTCGCGCGGGTGATAGAGCGCGTGCCCGCGGCGGCGAGCCTCCCACCTTCTGGCCATTTGGCGCAGCGCTAGGCCGGGAGAAGCCGCACATGCCAGTCGCCGCAGTCCCAAGCTTCCTTCCCGCGCTTCCCGAGATGTTCGTGGGCGCCGCGGCCTTGGCGCTGCTGATGGTCGGCGTATTTCGCGGCGAGCGCAGCGGCACTTTGGTCTCCTGGCTCTCGGTGGTCGCCTTCGTGGTCGCTGCCGTGCTGGTGCTGAAATTCGGATTGGTGCGCCGGGTCGCGCTCAACGGCATGTTCATCACCGACGGTTTCGGTGCCTTCATGAAGATCGTCGTGCTCGCGGGCTCGGCGGTCTCGGTGCTGTTCGCGCTCGACTACAACCAGCGCCAGGGCATCGCGCGGTTCGAGTTCCCGGTGCTGGTGGTGCTCGCGACGGCGGGCATGATGATGATGATCTCGGCCTACGACTTGATCTCGCTCTATATCGGCTTGGAGCTGCAGAGCCTCGCGCTCTACGTAGTCGCGAGCTTCGACCGGGATTCCGTGCGCTCGACCGAGGCGGGCCTCAAGTATTTCGTCCTCGGCGCGCTCGCCTCGGGAATGCTGCTGTTCGGGGCCTCCATGGTCTATGGCTTCGCCGGCGCCACCGGCTTCGAGGCGCTGCAGCACGCCTTACAGGGGGGCGGCGCGCGCTCGATCGGTCTCCTCTTCGGCCTCGTCTTCATCGTGGTGGGCCTCGCCTTCAAGGTTTCGGCGGTGCCCTTCCACATGTGGACGCCCGACGTCTACGAGGGCGCGCCCACGCCAGTAACGGCATTCTTCTCGGTGGCGCCGAAGACCGCGGCGGTGGCGCTCTTCGTTCGCGTCATGGTCGACCCATTCGGCCACCTGGTGAGCGAATGGGCGCAGGTGATCTGGGCGATCTCCGTCGCCTCGATGATCCTGGGAGCGCTCGCCGCGATCAACCAGCAGAACATCAAGCGCCTGATGGCCTACAGCTCCATCGCCAATGTCGGTTATGCGCTGATCGGGCTCGCCACCGGCGGCGACAAGGGCGTGCGTGGTGTCCTCTTGTACATGGCGATCTACGCGGTGATGACCATCGGGGCCTTCGGCTGCATCCTCTGCATGCGCCGGCAAGGGAAGATGGTCGAGGGCATCGCGGACCTGAGCGGACTCGCGCGCAATCAACCGGGGCTTGCTCTGGCGCTCGGGATCTTCATGTTCTCGCTCGCGGGCATCCCGCCGCTCGCGGGTTTCCTTGCCAAGTTCTACATCTTCCTGGCGGCCATCGATGCCGGCTTCTATGGTCTCGCCGTGATCGGCGTGCTCGCGAGCGTGGTGGGTGCCTACTATTACGTCAGGATCGTGAAGGTCATGTATTTCGACGAGCCCGCGCCCGCCTTCGACCGCCCGGTAAGCCCCGTCGTAGGCGCGGTTCTGGCGATCGCGGCCGTGCTGATCCTGCTGTTCTTCGCCTTCCCGGCGCCGCTCACGGACAGCGCCACCGCGGCGGCGGCGACCCTCTTCTCGGAATGACGGCGTCGTCTCCGCCGCTATCGCTACGCCTGCTGCGCTACGACACGCTCGGCAGCACGAACGATGAAGCCAAGCGTCTCGCGGAAGCGGGCGCCGAGGATTGGACCTTGGTCTGGGCCCGCAAGCAGACCGCGGGCCGTGGCCGCGGCGGCAATGCCTTCGTCTCGCCGCCGGGGAACCTTTACGTCAGCATGATCTTGCGCCCACCACGCCCGGCGGCTTCGGTGGCGCAGCTCGGTTTCGCGGCAGCGCTGGCGGTGGGCGAGGCTGTCGCGCCTCGACTGCCATCCGGTCACGATCTCCGTTACAAATGGCCGAACGATGTGCTGGTGGATGGCGGCAAGCTCGCGGGCATCTTGCTCGAATCTTCCGCGGGACAGGACGGCGCGCTCGCCTGGCTCGTGGTCGGCATGGGCGTGAACGTCGCGAGCCATCCCACGGGGGCCGCTTGGACCGCGACCTCGCTTGCTGCGCTGGGAGCGGGCGCCGTCGAAATCGAGGATCTCCTCGGGAGCGTTACCGTGGCGTTTCAGGCCCAGACTATGTGCTGGCTCCGGGAAGGTTTCGCGCCGATCCGGGCGGCGTGGCTCGCGCGTGCCTATGGGCTCGGCGGAACGGTGAGCGTGCGGTTGCCGAGGGAGAGCTTCCGGGGCCGCTTCGTCGACCTCGACCGGGACGGCGTGCTGCTGCTGGAGACGGCGGAAGGTCCGCGCCGGGTTGCCGCCGGCGAGATCTTCGCGGCGGCGGCGTAATCGGAGGGCGCCGCATGCTGCTCGCCATCAACGCCAACAACACGAACACGGTATTCGCGGTCTGGGACGGCGACAGGCTGCGCGGCGCTTGGCGGGCATCGACCGACGCCAAGCGCACGGCCGACGAGTACGTGGTCTGGCTCGACCACCTGCTCGCGCTGGAGAAGCTCGGCCGCAAGCAGCTCACTGGCGCGATCATCGGCAGCGTGGTGCCGGAGGCGAACTTCAATCTCCTCACACTGTGCCGGCGCTATTGCCACAGCGAGCCTCTGATGGTCGGCGATAACGGCGTCGACATCGGGGCCTTGGCGCTCGTGGATCGGCCGGAGGAGGTTGGCGCGGACCGGCTGGTCAACACGGTGGCGGCGCACGACCGCTACAAGGGGCCGCTGATCGTGGTGGATTTCGGCACGGCCACCACCTTCGACGTGGTCGACGGCGCCGGCAATTACTGCGGCGGCGCCATCGCGCCGGGCGTGAACCTGTCGTTGACCGCGCTGCACCTGGCGGCGGCGAAGCTGCCGAGCGTGCGGATACGGCGGACCGAGCTAACGATCGGCAAGAACACCGTCGACTGCATGCAGTCCGGGATCTACTGGGGCTATGTCGGGCTGGTCGAGGGGATCGTCGCCCGGATCAAACGCGAGTTCGGCGAACCGATGAAGGTCATCGCTACCGGGGGCCTAGCGCCGGTCTTCGACGGCGTAACCAACGTTATCGAGCGGATCGATCCGGATCTGACGCTGTGGGGGCTCCAGCTCATCCATCGCCGAAATCTCAAGTGAGCCCGCCCAAGACGACGGCGGCCCAGCCGGAGATCCTGAACCGACCGGACGAGCTGGTGTTCCTGCCGCTGGGCGGCGCCGGCGAGATCGGCATGAACCTCAATCTCTACGGCTATGGCGGCCGCTGGCTGATGATCGATTGCGGCATCTCTTTCGCCGACGACACCATGCCGGGGCTCGAGGTGATCATGCCCGATCCCGCCTTCATCGAGGCGCGCCGGCAAGACCTCATCGGCATCGTGGTGACACACGCACACGAAGACCACCTCGGCGCCATCCAGTATCTCTGGCCGCGCTTCAAGACCCCCGTTTACGCGACCCCCTTCGCCGCGAACCTGCTGCGCCAGAAGCTGGTGGAGACCAAGCTCGAGACGACGGTGCCGATCGTCGAGATCCCGATGTCGGGCAAGGTCTCGATCAAGCCGTTCGAGCTCGAGCTCATCACCCTCACGCACTCGATCCCCGAGCCGAACGCGGTGGTGGTGCGCACCCCCGCAGGCACCGTGCTGCACACCGGCGATTGGAAGCTCGATCCCGATCCGCTGGTGGGACCGACCGCCGACGAGGCAGCCCTGCGACGCCTCGGCGAAGAGGGCGTGCTCGCGCTCGTCTGCGATTCCACGAACGCGCTCCGCCCGGGCGAGACGGGCTCCGAGGCGGAAGTCCGCCGCTCGCTCGAGGCGCTGGTGGGCCAATGCCGGAACCGGGTCGCGGTCGCCTGTTTTGCGAGCAACGTGGCGCGGCTCACATCGATCGCTACGGCGGCGGCCAAGCACGATCGGCAGGCGGCGCTGGTGGGGCGCTCGCTCTGGCGGATCGAGCAGGCCGCGCGCGAGACTGGCTATCTCGAGGGCCTACCGCGGTTCCTGACCGAGGAGGAGGCGGGGTACCTGCCGCGCGACAAGGCGCTGCTGATCTGCACGGGAAGCCAGGGCGAGCCGCGCTCGGCGCTCTCCCGGATCGCCGACGATGACCACGCGCACATCGTGCTGGAGCCGGGCGACACCGTGATCTTCTCGTCGCGGATCATTCCCGGCAACGAGCGGGCGATCAATCGCCTGCACAACAAGCTCGCGCACTTGGGCGTGGAGATCCTGACCGAAGAGGACCATTTCGTGCACGTCTCCGGCCATCCCGCTCAGCAAGATTTGCAGCGGATGTACCAGATGGTGCGGCCCAAGGTGGCCGTGCCGGTCCATGGCGAGGCGCGCCATCTGCGGGCACACGTGAGCCTCGCGGAATCCTGCCAGGTACAACAGGCGGTCCTCGCGCTCAACGGCGACATGGTTCGGCTGGGGCCGCTCCCGGCCGCGGTCGTGGGGCAGGTGTCGACGGGCCGACTCGCCCTCGACGGCACGCAGCTGATCTCGCTCGAGAGCGAGGGCTGGAAGAACCGCCGGCGCATCACCTTCAATGGCGCCGCGGTCGCGACGGTGGTGCTCGACCGCCATGGCGCGCTGCTGGCGGATCCCCGGGTTACGCTGCAGGGTGTGGGCGAGCCCAGTGCTGCCGAGCTGGCCCAACTCGGCGCCGATATCGGGCGCGCGGTCGAGAAGCTGAGCCAGCGCGAGCGCAAGGACGACGCCGCCGTCAGCGAGGCAGCGCGGCTCGCGGTGCGCCGGCGGCTCAAGGTCCGCAATGGCAAGCGGCCTGTGACCGATGTCCACGTCGTGCGCGTCTGAGGAACGGAGGCAGGCATGATCGGACGGCTCAATCACGTGGCGATCGTCGTGCCGAGCGTGGCGGCCGCGGCGGCGACCTATCGCGACACGCTCGGCGCCACGGTGTCGGCGCCGCAAGCGTTGCCGGCCCACGGCGTCACCGTGGTGTTCGTGACGCTGCCCAACACCAAGATCGAGCTTTTGGAGCCGCTCGGCGCGGACTCGCCGGTGCGCGGCTTCCTCGAGCGCAATCCCTCGGGCGGGATGCACCACCTCTGCCTGGAGGTGGCGGACATCCGCGCCGCGCGGGACAAGCTCAAGGCCAAAGGCGCCCGCGTGCTCGGCGACGGCGAGCCCAGGCTCGGCGCGCACGACAAGCCCGTGCTGTTCCTCCACCCGAAGGATTTCTGCAGCACCCTGATCGAGCTCGAGCAGGTCTGAGCCCCGCGATGAATTGGTTCACCGGGATCGCGTCCTATGTCGTGATCTGGTGGGTGGTGATTTTCGCGATCCTGCCCTGGGGCGTGCGGCCAGCCGAGGACGAGATGGGCCGGCGTGCCGGCGCTCCTGCAAACCCGCGGCTCGGTCTCAAGGCCGCCATCACCACGGGTGTTGCCGCGGTGCTCTGGGGTATTCTCTACGTCATCGTGTCATCCGACATCTGGAGCTTCCGGTAACCCGACATGGCAGCGACATACTGCGACGCCGCGCCCGGCCATCCCGTGCACGGGCCCTACCACGACACCGAGTACGGCTTCCCCTCACGCGACGATAGCGTGCTGTTCGAGCGCCTGGTGCTGGAGATCAATCAGGCGGGCCTCTCCTGGCTCACCATCCTCAACAAGCGCGCGGCGTTCCGCGCGGCCTACCGCGAGTTCGATATCGACATGGTCGCGAAGTTCAGCGCCCGGGACGTGAAGCGGCTCCTCGGCGATGCCGGCATCATCCGAAACCGCCTCAAGGTCGAGGCCGCGATCGAGAACGCCCGGCGCTTACAGGCGATCAGCGGCGAGCACGGCTCCTTCGCGGCGTGGCTCGACCGTCATCACCCGCTCTCGAAGCCGCAGTGGGTGAAGCTCTTCAAGGACACCTTCCGCTTCACCGGCGGCGAGATCGTGGGCGAGTTCCTGATGAGCCTCGGTTACCTCGGCGGCGCCCATGTGCCGCGCTGCCCGGTCTATGCGCGGGTCCTGGCGCTCGACCCGCCTTGGCAGAGGGTTCGCGTCAAGCGCTGATCCCAAAAAAAATTGGCAAGACCGCCGTTGGGGGTCTTGCCGATTTTCTCCCGTCTGCCTGCTACTTTTCGGACCTTAGCTCGTCTCCCCCAACCACCGCTTCGCGGCACCACTCCTCCCCAAACTTGGGCCCTGCGCAATTTTCTTGCGCGATTCTTCGGCCGCCCGAAATATACGGAAGTTCGGCCCCATAGTCACGCAGTTTTTTGCGCATCTGGTTCATTTTTTTGCAGAAATTCCATTATTGAGGCAGCACCGCGTAGCGCACGACGAACAAGGCCGCCAGAATCACGATCGCTGGCTTCGCCTCGGCAAAGCGGCCCGAGAGCAGCTTAACCGCCGCATAGGTGATGAACCCCAAGGCGATTCCGTTGGCGATCGAGAAGGTGAAGGGCATGGCGAGCGCGGTCACCACTGCGGGCGCGTACTCCGTCACGTCCTCCCAGTCGATCTCGGAGAGGCCGCGCGCCATGAGGCAGCCCACGAAGACGAGGGCGGGGGCCGTCGCATAGGCCGGCACGGTCTGGGCGAGCGGCGACAGGAAGAGGCTCAGCAGGAACAGCACGGCCACGATCACGCCGACCAGGCCCGTGCGTCCGCCCGCGCGTACACCGGCAGCGCTCTCGATGTAGCTGGTCACGGTCGAGGTGCCCAGGAGCGAGCCCGCGATAGTCGCGGTCGAATCCGCCATGAAGACCCGGCCGAGCCGCGGAATCTTGCCCTCTTTGTCAATGAGCCCCGCGCGGTGCGCCACACCGACCAGGGTCCCGGTGTTGTCGAAGAGATCGACGAAGAAGAACACGAAGATGATGGTGATCGCGCCGGTGCTCAGCGCACCTTGGAGGTCGAGGGCGAGGAAGGTCGGCGCCAGGCTCGGCGGCGACGAGACGAGGCCGACGAAGCTCGAGGCGCCGAGCGCGATGCCCACGGCCGTGGTGCCGAGGATCGCGATGATGATGGCGCCGGGGATGCCCAGCCGGTCGAGCGCCACCATCGCCAGGAACCCAATGCACGCGAGCAGCGTCGTCTTGGTGCCGATCGTGCCCAGCGTCACCATGGTGGCGGGCGAGCCCACCACTAGGCCGGCCTCGTGCAGCCCGATCAGCGCCAGGAAGAAGCCGATCCCCGCGGAGATCGCGAGCTTCTGGGAGCGCGGGATCGCGTCCACGACCCATTCCCGGACCTTGGTGATGCTGAGGATGAAGAAGAGCACGCCCGAAATGAAGACGGCACCCAGGCCCACCTGCCAAGTGTAGCCCATGCCCTTCACCACGCCGAAGGTGAAGAAGGCGTTGAGCCCCATGCCGGGTGCCAGCGCCAAAGGATAGTTGGCATAGAGCGCCATGATCGCCGTGGCGAGCGCGGAAGCGAGGCAGGTCGCGACGAAGATCGCGCCCTTGTCCATGCCGGTCTCGCCGAGGATCAGCGGATTGACGAAGATGATGTAGGCCATGGTCAGAAAGGTCGTGAAACCCGCGAGAATCTCCGTCCGCACGTTGGTGCCGTGCTCGGCGAGGCCGAAATATTTGTCGAGCATTGTCTCTCCCCCTGGTTGAGCCCTTGGCTACAGGAGTGTGACGCCCGGTCCCGAGTCGGGCCAAGACCCCTGTTAGACTGCCACCATGACGTGTATCGCCATCCTCTGCAGCGGGGTGCGAGACAAATCTGCTCGCTGCTGCGTGCCGCTCGAGTGGGTTTTAGCTAGCTAAGGCCGGTGGCGGTCTCGTGCCGCGCGCTCATCACGGTAGCGCCGGTGCAAACGGCTCTAGGATCGACGCACCGCAGCCCTGCCCCGGAGACTCGGAGCGTCTCGTGGGTCCACCGCTACGCGTGCCCCGATCCCGGCGAAGTGGTAGCGCTTCCCTGTGACGCGGCCGAGCACGGTAAAGGTGGCGAGCCCCTCATAGACGAAGGTCCTGGCGGATTCCTGCGCGGACGCGGGCCCGGCGGAGATTGGCGGCGAGTCCGAGGTTAGGCTCGGCTGGGAGGCAAGCCGAAATTGCTGGCGCCGGCTACCGCAACAAGACATGCCAGGGCTTCCTTTCCATCCGCTCGGGGTCCTGGAGACTCATTTCGGGGTCGCCCCCTCGTGAGGCGGCTGCGGAGGTAAGCCGCCGGTCGCGCGCTCCAGCAGAATCGCGCCTGCGGAGAACGCCGGCCAGAGCAGCAGACGCTCGAACCATGTCGCGCCACAGAGCCACGCGAACGGCACGGCAACAGCGAGGCTCAGGCAATAGAAGCAATCGAGCAGCCTGCCCCACATACCGTCTCCTGCGCGGGCGCGCAGGCGCACCACGAAATCCCCCGGGCCGTCCTCCGCGTACAGGAAGTGGGTGATGCGCCAGACGCCGAGCACGCCCGCCACCAGCAGATAGAATCCGGCTTCCACCGACCTCCCCGCGCCGCTACGCGAGCTTCTGCTGGTCCTTGCACACGTCGGGACACAGCTCGGGGCGCAGCACCGTGAAGGACAGCTCGAATTCGTTGGCATGCACCCATTGCGGATCGGTGCAGCCGTCGGTCGTGCGTTTCCAAGCGCGCAAATGCAACAGATAGGCGCAGCACTGCGGGAAGTCCGCGCCCGTGATCGTTACCTTGTAGTCGCCGCCATACCAGTGCGGCCGCGGCGCGCCTTGCAGCAGCGCACTCGCGTAATCCGGGCCCACCTCGAAGGTCGGATCGGGTTGGAAGGTGCCGATGCCTGTCCCGATGTAGAACACCTGCGAGACGCCGTACTCCGCCCGCAGCCAGTAGCCGCCGAGATGCCCGTCTTGCGCGGTTGTCGGACACGTGACGGTGAAATGAATGGTGAGCGTGTCCGTGGCGGAGAGCACGGCGATGTCGCAGGCGCTGATGCAATGCTCGCTGGCCTTGCCCTCGTTGATGCAGATCTTGCGGATATAGCAATCCGGTTCGGCGATGCAGGCATGGATGGGCGTGCAGGGAATACCGGGAACGATGTGCGGCGCCAGGCTCTGATTGTCGAGACGGATATAGACCGGCTGCGGCTTCTCCTCGCCGCACGCGGGCAGCACCCTCTCGCTCGCAAGGATCAGGTTGTCGCCGGCGTCCGCGGCGTATCCGACGAAGCGGAGTTGATAAAGCCCGTCCGGAAGCAGCGCGGTTTTGAGCGTGTAATCGAAGGTATCGAGCAGGAACAGCGTATCAAAGTCGTCCCAAATCACGGCGCCGCCGAAACGGGGTATGCCCGGGTTCAGGTCCTCGTAATGCCGGCGTGTCATGATGACTGTCTGACCGCTCTTCACGACGGGACTGAAGAGCACGGCATGCGTATTGAGGAGCGCGTCATACCAGTTGCGCGTGAAACCCTCGAACATGGGCATGGCGAGATCCGTCCATGGTCCGCCATTGAAGGCGTATTGCACCTTGAAATAGTCCACGTCCCATCCGACGCCGCCGCGGATCCGCAGCGTGTCGTAGAAGGGGCGATCGAGGGTTGCCCCGGCGTAGGCATAGCCGCGCAAATCGGGCGGCCCCCCGTCCGTGCTGATCTGAGGCCATGGTGTGCAGCTCACCCAAGTGACATCGAGGCATTCCGGACATTCAGGGTCGCGGCATGACGGCAGGCAGCACGCCTGATCGTTGGCAAGCAAGGTGACGTTGAGCGTGGTGGGAATGTCCACGCGAACATTGGCGTTGCTCTCCGAGTAGATCACCCGGGTCTCGTCGTGGCATACCTGAGTCACCCGAAATACCACGTCGGGATCGCAGTCATCCCAATCCCACCATGGCCACACGCGCAGCCGGGCGAGTTCGGCCGATTGCGGCAACACGCCGCGCAACGTCTCCGCGGAGGCGGGCATATTGATGATCCCCGGCGCGCTCGCTCGGCGCGGCGCACCGGGACTCGCGGCCGCATTGGCGGCGAGCTGCTGCAGGAACAGAGGATCCGGTCCCGGCGGCAGGGGAGGCACGGGGATCCCGGCGCCGGCGAGCAATGCATGAATGCGGGCGTAGAGATCGGGGTCCACGGTCCAGTTGCGCAGCGGCCACGGACGCCACATCAAGCAGCACCAGCGGAAGACAATCGTGAAATTGCCGTTGATATCCGTGATGGCGGTCGCGATGAGGTTCCGCCAGCACCACCATAGGAAGCAGTCGACGTCGTAGACCTCGACCCTCGCGCCCGGTACCGGCGCATCGCAGAACGCCCAGCGCCCAGTCTCCGGGTCGTATTGCCATTGGCGGCACACGACCCGCCCATAAATCGTGTAGGTGCGGCAGAGGATCAGCCAGCGTCCGTACAGTGCAGCCGGCAGCTCGAGCTTGCCGACATCGACGTCGCGAGCCGCCTCGGCCGGTCCAGCCGCGCGTGCGTTCCGCGGCTTCGCCGCTTTCTCGGCCCGCAGGTCGACCTCGACCCGTAAGGCCTCAAGGCTTTGGAGCTCCACATCACCGACGTCGGGCCCGATCAGCAAGACCACCGGGCAGGGCAGGCGTGCATGCGGCAGGACAGGTGGCTGAAACGCCACCTCGAACGCCATCTGCTTGGCACCCTTCTTGGGCGTGAGCATGGCCGAGCCCAAGACAGCGCCGCTGCGCACCACGGCGGCGCGCAGTTGCAGTTGCGGATCGAATTGCTGCTCTGGAATTTGGCTTAGGTCGAGTGTGCCGCTGATAGTTGCCACGATGCACCTCCCCGGACGCCGCGTGTCACATCACTCGGGACGGTCAACCGTTTCGAGCCTGCTGGTGACGCAGGGGTGCCGACGAGCTTGCGATGTAGCGGCAACCAACGCCCAACCCGCCGCCTCGGTGGCGATGGGCGACACGACCGGCGCACGCTTCGCGGCTTCTCTTCCACCGAGCATCGGCTCTTCCCCCGAACTTCGCGTGGGCGCCGACTTTCATTTACGCGATGGCTGTCATTCTAAGGGCAGTCGATCGCGACCGGGTATGGCAACTCCGGTCACAATTCGATGCAATTTTTTGAAAATGCGTGCCTGCGTGACGTTCGCTAGCGAGCGTCGGAGTCGGAACGCTACAACACGACGTCGACGATCTCGGCGCCGCTGCGGTCGAAGCCGCGGTTGGAGCGCAGGAGCTGCCGCGTATAGGCGTGCGTCACCTTGCCCGAGGCGAGCGCGTCGGCGGTCGTGAGCTCGATCACCGCGCCGTGGCTCATCACGGCGATCCGCTCGCAGAGATGCGCAATGACGGCGAGATCGTGGCTCACCATGAGCGCGGTGAGCCCGTGATCCCTGCGGAGTCGCGCGAGCAGGTTCAGGATCTCCGCCTGCACGGAGACGTCGAGCGCCGAGGTCGGCTCGTCCAGCAGCAGGATGCGTGGCTCCAGGATGAGCGCGCGGGCGATGGCGACGCGCTGCCGCTGGCCGCCGGAGAGCTGGTGTGGGTAGCGGTAGCGATGCTCGCGGCCAAGCCCCACTTCCTTGAGAGCCGCCGCCACGCGCCGATCCGCATTGCCGAGGCCGTGGATCGCTACGGGCATGCTGAGCGTCTGGTCCACGGTCTGGTTCGGATGCAGCGAGCCGTAGGGGTCCTGGAACACCATCTGGACCATCTTCCGCTCGGCCCTGGTGCGGCGGCCCTGCATCTCCTGGCGGTTCAGCATGATCCGGCCTTCGGCGTGCGGGATGAGGCCCGCGATTGCGCGCAGCACCGTCGACTTGCCGGAGCCGGACTCGCCCACGAGACCGAAGGACTCACCCTCCGCGACCGCGAGCGAGACGTCCTTCGCAGCCATGATCCGATGAGCGCCGCTGCCGTAACTGACGGTGACGCGCTCCAGGGAGATCACGTGGTTTCCAGGGCCCAGGCGGGGTCGCGCTGCAGCTGCGGCAATTCCCGGCGCCGGCGGCCAAGCTCG
>Ga0126378_10001942_pt1 | contig 15328 bp, 11 predicted proteins | sample PanSoiMetPlot_23_FD_92587 | JGI IMG/M metagenome (GOLD analysis project Ga0126378, IMG submission 92587) | Tropical forest soil microbial communities from Panama - MetaG Plot_23 | ecosystem: Environmental > Terrestrial > Soil > Tropical forest > Bulk soil | place: Panama | collected 2016-02-17 | reverse complement strand
GCGATACTCAGATCAAGCCCTCGCCTTCGCGCGTGGAACCGATGTTCCGCCGACGACCCAACTGGAGCCTCTGGCACCATCAGACTCCGAACGTCTCGCGCCACTTGGCGATCGCGTCAGGGATCGCCTTTTCGAGGCGCTGGGCTTTGTTCCGGTACCATTTCACCTTCTCCAGCGGCACACCGCTCGGCGCTGCGACATCGCTGCGCAGCGGATAGTTGAAAGTCTTGGCCATGGTCGTTGAATACTCGCGCGTGTAGAAGAAGTTCTCGAACAGCCTTGCGGCATTGGGATGGGGAGCTTCCTTCAGGATGCCGACTGGTGAAGCGATCAGGATCGAATCGTCCGTGGGGAATTGGATTTCGATCGGGTTGCCCTTGGCCTTGCTCTCCAGTGAATTGCTGTCCGGTCCCGCGCCGACCTGGCGCTCTCCGCTGACGATGTCCGTGACCGTATCGAAGATCGAGCGGGCGATCTTCGGCTTGTTCTTGGCCAGCTTGGTGAAGTAGTCCCAGCCGTACTTGTCCCAGATGGCTACCACCCAGTTGCCTACGTAGCCCGAGAAACCTGGATGGCCGAGCGTGATCTTTCCCTGCCAATTGGGGTCCAGTAGATCGGTCCACTTCTGGGGTGGATTCTCCAGCTTGGCGCGGTAGTTGATCAGCACCAACCCGAGCGCGCCCACATGATACGTGCGGTCCGGGTCGATATCCTGAAATGGCTTGGGAAGGTTTGAAATCCCCAGCGGGGTGTACGCGGCAAGCACGCCCTGGTTCTTCAGCGCGAGATAATGTGCCTCGTCGGTGCTGGCGAAGACGTCTACCTCGCGAATGTGCGCTTTGAGGTTTTGCGTCAGCCGCTGATAGATGACCTGCGCTGTCTGGCGGATGAACTCGACCTCGATGCCTGGGTATTTGGCAACGAAGGCATTTCGCACCGCCTCTGCCGCGCTCAGTGCGTAGTGGGCGGTCCACCAGACGACCTTGCCCTCTTTGCGAGCTTCTGCGTAGAGCTTTTCTTCATCGTTGGACGCTGCCGCCCTGGCAAGCGATGGACTCAAGGCATCAAAAGCGGCAGCCCCCAGCGCGCCCATCCCCAGCTGCAGGAATTCCCGGCGGATCATCGAGCAACCTGAGTGAACAATCATCTCCAGGCGATCGACAGAATTCGATCTCGACATCGCAGTCCTCCTCTTCGGTAGCCCGACAACCGGAAGATGGCGCCCTCGGGGTACAGGTCGGCATGTCTTGCGGAGTCGGCTGCCCATAGCAAACACGTCGAGGGGGGTCAACGTGGTCGCGCTTCTGTCTTCTGCGGAGTAGACGCATCTTTCGTATCCTCGCCGCAACCTTCGATAGTCGAGCGCTATGTCTTGCAGAGGGACGATCTAAGATGCCGGCACTTTTCCGCGAGGTGATAGATGGCCTTCCGCAGCGGGCGTCACTTTCTACAGATTCCTGGGCCGACCAACGTGCCCGATCGCGTCCTACGTGCGATCGATAGAGCAACGATCGATCATCGCGGTCCCGACTTCTCAGTGCTGGCGGGCGAAGTTCTCGCGGGACTACGCAAAGTCTTCCGGACCGCCGGACCAGTGATCATCTTCCCCGCCTCGGGTACGGGCGCCTGGGAGGCCGCGCTCACCAATGTCCTCTCTCCTGGCGACCGCATCCTGATGTCGGAGACGGGGCATTTCAGCTCCCTCTGGAAGACGATGGCGGACCGGCTGGGGCTTTCGGTCGAGATGATCCCCGGCGACTGGCGGCACGGCGTTGACCCCGCGGAGATCGAAGCGCGCCTGGCGGACGATTCGCGGCACGATATCCGTGCCGTGGCAGTGGTGCACAACGAGACCTCGACGGGCGTGACGACGCGTGTATCGGAAGTGCGGGCGGCGATCGACCGGGCGCGGCACCCGGCTCTCTTCCTCGTCGATACAATTTCCTCGCTCGCTTGCATCGACTACCGGCACGACGACTGGCGCGTTGATGTGAGCATCGCGGGCTCTCAGAAGGGGTTGATGCTGCCGCCCGGCCTCTCCTTCAACGCCCTCTCCAGCCGCGCGCTAGAGGCATCGAAGAAAGCGCGCCTCCCTCGTTCATACTGGGACTGGCAGGCGATGCTGCAGGCGAACGAGAGCGGCTATTTTCCTTACACGCCCGCAACTAACATGCTTTACGGCCTCCGCGAGGCACTCTTGCTGCTGGAAGAGGAAGGACTCGACAACGTGTTCGCTCGGCACGCCCGTCACGCCGAGGCGACGCGACGGGCGGTGAGTGCCTGGGGACTCGAGCTCAACCCGCTCGACGACCGCGAACACTCGAACTCGCTCACTGCGGTACGCATGCCGCAGGGCTACGACGCCGACCAGCTGCGCGCTGCGATCCTCGAGCGGTTCGATCTCTCCCTCGGACAGGGCCTCGGGAAGCATAAAGGACAGCTGTTCCGCGTCGGCCACCTCGGTCACTTCAACGACTTGATGCTGTGCGGGACGCTTTCAGGCGTAGAGATGGGCCTCCAGCAAGCAGGCGTGCCGTCGCGACGAGGGGGTGTCGCGGTGGCATTGGAATTCCTTTCCTCGACATGAGCAGGAGTGCGAATGTCGCTACGCAAACCGAGGGCGACGGATCTGGTGTTGTACCTCCTCTGCCTGATGTACCTCATCACGTACATCGACCGGATGAGCCTGGCCACGGCCGCTGAACCGATCCGGAATGAGTTTAAGCTGAACAACACGCAGCTGGGGTACGCCTTCTCAGCCTTCGGCTATGCGTATCTACCTCTGCAGATCATCGGGGGTTGGATCGCCGACCGTTTCGGCGCGCGGAAGCCGCTCACAATCGCCGGCGTCGTCTGGGCGTTGTCGACCATGCTAACGGCGCTGACCACGGGCCTCGCTGCGCTATTCGGCGTCCGGCTTCTGCTCGGCATCGGCGAAGGAGCCACCTTCCCGACTGCCACGCGGGCGATGGCCAACTGGATGCGCGCGGGCCGCCGCGGCTACGCGCAAGGGATCACCCACTCGTTCGCGCGCATGGGCAACGCCATCGCGCCGCCCCTGATGGTAGCGCTGATGGCGGCGCTAACCTGGCGCGGCTCCTTTGTCGCGCTCGGCCTCGTCAGCCTCATCTGGGTCCTGGTCTGGGGAATTTTCTTTCGCGATGATCCTCGGGACCACATCTCTGTCACGAAAGAGGAGATCTCCGCGCTGCCCGCATTCCGCGGGGCGGATCAGGTGCGCAGCGCCCCGGTTCCTTGGGGCGTGCTGGTGCCGCGAATGGTGCCGGTAGTTATCGTCTACTTCTGCTACGGCTGGACGTTTTGGCTGTACCTGAATTGGCTCCCGTCGTTCTTTTTTCATGGTTTCAAACTCAACCTGAAGAGCTCGGCTTTTTTCTCCGCCGGTGTCTTCTTGGCGGGAGTAATTGGCGACACTGCGGGCGGCCTGTTCAGCGACTGGATCCTGCACCGCACGGGCGATGTGGTGCGCGCTCGCAGCCGTCTCGTTTTCGCAATGATGCTCAGTTCGCTGGCATGCCTACTTCCTCTGCTCTTCGTCCATGAAGACCTTGTGGCAATCGCGGTCTTCCTCTCCCTTGCTTTTTTCTTCCTCGAGGGGACCGTCGGGCCGATGTGGGCGATCCCGATGGACATCGCCCACCACTATTCCGGAACGGCGAGCGGCGTGTTGAACACCGGCTCGGCGCTTGCGGGGATCGTCTCCCCGATCGCATTCGGCGTGATCGTCGATAAAACAGGGAACTGGTTCCTGCCCTTTATTGTCTCGATCGCGCTGCTCGGCATCGGTGCACTGCTGTCGTTTACGATGCACCCGGAGCGAGCCCTTCACATACCCTCACCAGTGAAGCCAGCCGAGATTGGGGCGGCACCGTAGCCAGGTAGCTAAAGGATCGAACGCGAAGATCTCCCTTCATCCCGCCTAAATACGAGGAAGCGATTTTCTGGCCGGGCGGGACCTGAGACGGCAGATGCTCTTCAACGTCGTTCTGCCGTTGGCGCCGGGACGGCTCCCAGGCCTTGCATCAGCGAGGCAAATTCGGGGAAGGTCAGGCTCTGATCGCCGTCGGACATCGCCTTGTCCGGCTCGGGGTGTACCTCGATCAGCAGCCCGTGCGCGCCGCACGCTCGCGCGGCCCACGCCATCGGCGCGACGTAGGCGCGCTTGCCCGTGCCGTGGCTGGGGTCGACCACTACCGGAAGATGGGTCCGTTCCTTGAGCACCACCACCGCGGACAGATCAAGCGTGTTTCGCGTTGCCGACTCGAAGGTGCGAATGCCGCGTTCGCAGAGGATGACCTGCCCATTGCCCTGGGCCAGAATGTACTCCGCTGCCGCGAGCCATTCCTCGATCGTGCTCGACAACCCGCGCTTGAGCAGCACTGGGCGATTGACCCTCCCCACTTCGCGCAGCAGAGGAAAGTTTTGCATGTTGCGCGCGCCGATCTGAAGAATGTCTGCTTTCTCAGCAACCGGCCGCACTTGCTCTTGAGACATCACCTCGGTGATGACGGGCATTCCACTCGCCTTGCCCGCTGCTGCCAGGAGGTCCAGACCGCTGTAGCCGAGGCCCTGGAAGGCATAGGGGCTGGTCCGCGGCTTGAAGACGCCACCGCGGAGAATGTGCGCGCCTTGCTCGCGGACGTGGCGCGCCGTCGACTGGATCTGCGACTGCGACTCGACGGAGCAGGGACCTGCCATCACCACGAAGCTGGAATCGCCGATCAGCAGATTGCCCACGCGAACCACGGTGTCCTCTTGGCGCGAAGCGCGGTCCGCCAACTTGTATTGTTTGGACCGCAATGCGGGAGCTTTGGTCGGAGGCGAGGGCGGAGGAGCGGTCTGCGCATCGGCGGGTTCGGTAGAAGTCGCTCCTGCGTCGCGCAGCTCCGCCGACTCTGGCTCGGGCGCCGTTGCCTTGGCGGGGTAGGTGCCGAGCACCTTCACGTAGAGAGCGGCTACGCGCAGGTCGTCGAGCGCGCGGGCGACGCGCTCATTTTCTACGTTTCCCTCGAAGTCGATGAAGAACATGTACTCCCACGGACGCCCGGGGCGCGGTCTCGACTCGAGCTTCGTCAATGACAACCCGTTGTCCGAGAGCACGGCCAGACAGCGCAAAAGAGCGCCGCGCTCATGCCGAGTGCCGATGATCAGGCTCGTCTTGCAGGGGATCCGCGGATCGAATCGCTGGGGCGTGCGAGCAAGCGCAACGAAACGGGTGAAGTTCTCCGTCTGGTTGGCAATGCCGCGACGCAGGACGTGCAAGCCGTGCGCAGCTGCTGCTTCGGGAGGACCAATCGCCGCCTGGGTGGGGTCGCGCAGCTCCGCCACCGAGCGAATTGCCTCCGAGGCGTCGAAGCAGATCACCCGTTGGGCAGCCGGCAACGAAGCGAGGAACGCGCTGCATTGCTCGAAGCCCTGCGGGTGAGCGAGCACGCGTTGAATGGAGGCGAGGGGCACTTCTTCAGTCGATGCCAGACAATCATCCACTTTCCACATCTCCTCGCCGACGATGGCGAGGTCGCTCTCCTGGAGCAGATCGTAGACCTGATTGATGCTGCCGGCGGTGGTGTTCTCGATGGGGAGAAAAGCCAGATCCACGCTGCCTGCGAGCAGCTCCTTCACCGCTTCTTGGAACGTGCGGCGACCGATGAATCGCCCGCGCACGCCCATCGCGCCGAGGTACTTCTGCGCGGCGAGATCGCTGTAGGAATGGGGCGCGCCCTGATAGGAAACCGCGACCTCTCGGTCTGCCGCGCTGCTGGGAGACAGGAATGCAGCCTGCCGCGTGACCGAGTGAGCGATGATTTCGGAAAAGATGTGTCTGGCTAGAACCGCGGAGATGCCGCGCTCACGAGCCGCCGCTTCCACGCGCTCGAGCACGTCGCGCTCTCGGCGCGGATCGCGGATGCCGGCTGAACCGGACGCCTTTTGCTGCGCGATCTGGTCAACGAGCTCCAGCCGCCGTGCGATCGAGCGGATGATCTCCTGATCCAGCTCGTCGAGACTGCCGCGCAGGCCGGCGATATTCGCATTGTCGAGTTCGTTCATTCGCCGAGAATGCCCGCCTCGACCTATGAAGTCCACTCCGCCGGGCGGTGGAGCTAGACCCTAAACGAGCTGACCAGCTCGGATACCGAGTTGGCGACGCGCTTCAAGTCCTTGGAGGCTTCGGACGTCCTGCCGAGGGCCTTAACCGATTCAGCCATCATGCGATTCAAATCGACGAGAGCGGAAAAGATCTGCGTTACGCCGGCGTTCTGCTGCGCGACAGCGGCCGCAATTTGCTTGGCGGCCGCCGCGCTCTCGTCCACCGCGCTCGCCAGCTGCCGTACCTTTTCGCTCCCCGATCGGACTTGGTCGACGCTGCCGCGCACCCGCTCTCGACCTTCCCGGCTGCTTTCAACCGAAGATCGAATCGCGCCCTCCACCTCACCGAGAATTTCCCGAACCCGCACCGTGGATTCGATTGATTGCGTGGCGAGCGCTCGAATTTCCCTGGCCACCACCGCGAATCCTTTGCCGTGCTCGCCGGCCTTGGTGGCCTCGATCGCCGCATTGAGCGCGAGCACTTTCGATTGATCGGCGAGGTCCTTTACCGCTTCGGTGATCTCCGCCACCTGGCCGGTCCGCTCGGACAGCTCGCCGCTTCGATCGACCACTTTTTGGACGTGCCGCTGGATCTCATCCAGGCCAGCGAGTGTTTCATCGAGAGAACGTTGGCCCGCTTGCCCGATGTTTTGCGCGCGCACGGCGACCTCGGAGACCGAAGCTGCCTTGGTGGCCGCGAGCTTGGAGGTCTCCTGGATCTCCTTCGCCACCGCGCCCGTCTGCTGCAATGCGGCCGCCTGTTGCGACAGCGTGGCGCCTTGCTCCTCGGTCATCGCCGAGATGGCGTGAACCACTTCTGCGAGCTGACCCACCGCCGTTTTGAGCGTGGCCGGGATCGTCCGAAGCTTGCTGACCAGTGCGCCGAAGGAGGCAGCGAGCAGGCCGATTTCGTCCGACGAGGTGACCGCCACCTCCTGCGTTAGGTCTCCCTGCTCGACAATCCGCTGCGCGATCGTCGTGAGCTGGCGCACCGGCTTCACCAGGCGCCCAACGAGGACAAGCGAGACCGCAGCGGCGGCGATGAAGACCACCAGAGCGACCGCGGTCATGCTCCCTACCGCCCGCCCGACGAGAGCCTGAATGTCGGCAGTTTTCATTCCCACGTGCACCTCTCCGAGGCGGCGCTGCTGAATGGGAACGACGATGTCCAGGTGCGCTCCGCGCTCGGCGACGTCGAGCGTGGCAACGTCGGTGTATCGCTCCTGGGTGACCTCGCCTTGAAAGGGATGCGCCCGCTCGAGTCCCTGGGGAAATTCGGGTTGAAAGGTATGGGAGAGGACGAAGTTGTCCTGATCTACGACGAAGACGTATCCCACGCCGGCGATGTCTCGAAACCGGTCGACGAAGCCTTGAATTGTCGACGCGTCGCGCCCCTCGACGATGTAGCCCTCGGCCGCGTTGGCGAGGCTCAGGGCGATCGCTTCGCCCTTGGAGATGAATTCCTTGGTCAGCGCTTCGCGAAGCGCGCGCGCCGCCAGCAGCGAAATCACCACCAGCAGGACGGTCAGGCCACCGAGCAGGAGCGCGACGATTCGGCCGCGCAGCCCGCCGTAGCGGACTTTGACGCCAGTTCGGCTCGTCGCTTGCGGGGCTGAGGAGGACATCGGCTATTTCCCAGCGCGGGACAGTACTTGTCCCCAGTCCACAGCCGTCAGCCACTCCGGCGCGCCCGGCTTGACGTAGGTGACGTACACCTGATTTGCAAATTGGTTGGCAGGCTTTTCGGGCGACGCAGGGTCCAGCCCGTACTTGCCTTTGAAACCGCCCAGGTCAGCGGCGTAGGTTCCGGCGAGAGTTTTGAACTTCTCTCGACTCAGGTCGCGACCAACCTTCTGGAGAATCTCCACAAACAGCTTCGCATTGATGAAGCCTTCCAATTGTCCAAAGCTGTAGTCGGCGACGTTCCAGGTCTCCGGTTTCGGTCCACAGCACTCCTTGTAGGAATCGGGAAGAGGGATCGAGGAGTATCGACCGCGCAGGTCGCGATACTCCTTCACGATGCCGTACGAAGTATCGGTGAAATTCGGCACCACTTGCGTGTTGACGAGATTGTCGGTGATCACCTTGTGAGTCTTTTGCTCGTGCTCCTTGAGCAACTTCAGCATCTGGGTGGCACCGACAAACGATACGTTGTGCATCGGTACGTACCAGCCCGATTCGCGCGCCTGACGAATCATTCCGCCGCAGCCCTGATAGGCTCCCACCATCACTACGCAGCTGCAGCTCGCCGCCTTGAGGGCGCTCACCTGCTTTGAATAGTCCGCGTCGAACAAGGAGCCGCGCTCATAGGTGGTGTCCTTGACGAGCTGCATCCCGCGGGCTTTCAGCCGCCGCAGCGCTCCGTCTCGTCCGCTCCATCCGTATGCGTCGTTTTGCCAGTAGCCGCAAACGTTGGTGCAGCCGAGCTTGTCGACAAAGAAATCAACTGCGGTTGCGACCTCCTGCCGATAGGAGGCCCGAACATTGAAAACAATCTTGTCATAAGGAGGTTCGCGCTGGGGTTGCGCTCCGGTAAAGTTGCCGAAGAGGAATGCCCCCGCGCTTTCGAATCGCTTCAGCGCGGGGAGCAGCTCGACGATGGTAGGTGTCCCCACCGAATCGAAGAGGGCGAACACCTTGTCCTTCTCGAGCAAGCGCAGGGTGGCGGTGACGCTAGGCTTGGGATTGTAATCGTCATCGTATGCAACGACTCGAATCTTTCGGCCATGGACACCCCCGTGGCGATTGATGTGCTCGAAGTACACCAGGGAACCGACGAGCTGCTCTGTTCCCAGCCCCGCTGCTTGGCCGCGATACGCCGCCGGTGAGCCGAGCAGGATTTCGTTCGCCGAGATGCCGTCGGTATTGTCGGCGCGGGCAGCAACCGCCGCGGCCATTGCCGCAATCAGGACAAGTCGCGTCATCAGCAATCATCTCCCTCAAATGCAAAATTCAATGCCGTACAGCAGCATCGGCGCCATCCGCTTCAGGGTGTGATGAAAGAAGAACCTCGGATGCCTGCAGCTGGCGACGTAAAGCCAAGGGCGTTGCGCGAAACGAGTCAGAGTTTAGCTTCATCGCCTCGCTCGATCCATTCACCGGGCACGAGTGGTGATTCCGCCTACCCAAGGCTCAATCGCCTCGGGTCGAAGAACCATCGCCGCCGCGCCGATCGCCAGCGCATGCGCCGGCATGCTGGCGACCACCGCGGAGCTCGGATCTTGGATTGCGGTGATGGCTCCTGCCGATCTCATTGCGAGAAGTCCGGCGGCGCCATCGTCGCCCATTCCGCTGAGCAGTAGACCCGCGGCCGCCGCGCCGACAACAACAGCCACGCTCTCGAAGAGGCGGTCGATCGAAGGGACAAATGGGTCGCTTGACGCGGGGCTGATGCATTCGACCGTCTTGTTCCGATTGACGGTCAGGTGTTGGTGCCCGGGAGCCACCAACACGGTGCCCGGCGCGAGGGCCATTCCGGAGGCGGCCAAGCGCACCGGGCGTCTGGTACATTGCGACCACCATTCAACCAGAAATCGGTCGAACCCTTCGCCGATGTGTTGAGCAATGAGAATGGAAGGACGGAAGTCCGGCCGAAGCGACTGGATAAGAGAACTGATGATCCCTGGACCTCCGGTCGATGCCCCGATCGCGAGCACCTTGAGGTCGCTCGGGCCGCTCGCGAGTGCTGAGGGCGGATGCCCAGGAGTTGGCGCCGTGTGGCGCCGCAAAAGGATCGGTACTTCGCTCAGCAGCTTCACCGATTGGAGCAATTCGGTCTCAAACCGCTTTCGATCCGCGACACCGTTTGGTTTAGCCAATGCTTCCACGGCTCCCTCGCCCAGTGCCCGCACGCCGTGGTGGCCCGAGGCGACGGCGCTGACGATGATGATCGGCACCCGATGAGACCGTAGGATCGCTCGAGTGGCCTCTACGCCATCGAGATCCGGCATCAGCGCATCCATGGTGACGATCGTCGGTCTCAGCTGCCCAACCAACTCCAACGCTTGATGGCCCGTCGTCGCGCAACCGACCACTGCGATGTCGGGATCCGATTCAAGGATTTGAACGACGTAGGCGCGAAAGGTCTCGGAATCATCCACCACCAGCACCCGAATCATGTCTTCGCTCCTGAGAGCATCGCGCGCACCGCCTGCGCAAGGAGGCCGCGCTCCCACTGGCTCTTGGGTAGGAAGGCGGTCGCGCCGGAGGCGAGGGCGCTTCGCTTGTCCTCGTCGCGGTCGAGATTTGTGCACAACAGCAGTGGAAGGTGTTGCAGCCGCGGACTGCTTCGGATTGCTCGGGAGAGGTCCAGGCCGGACATCTTGGGCATACGCACGTCCGATACGACGGCGTCGAACGTTCGCGATGCGAGCAGGCGCAGAGCACCTTCGCCATCGCTCGCGGTGAGCACGGAGAAGCCCGCTGCCTCGAGAGCGCTTTGGTGCAGCATCCGAGTGGTCGCTGAATCATCCACGACGAGAATCGTGTAGCGGCCGGTCTGCGATGAGGGCTCCGGCAGGCCGGTGCGGCCCTCTGCAGCTCGGACGAGGTGATCCGGCTCCAGCACGAGCACCGCATCGCCGTTGCCGAGCATGGCGACGCCCTGGAGATACTTCAGCCCCTTGAGCTCCTCAGCGATGGGCTTCACCACCAGCTCGGCTTCGTCGTCATACTCGTGTATGGCAAAGGCTGCGGCGCGCGAGCCGATGCGTAAGGTGACGAGCGGGAAACGCGCCCCCAGAGGATCGGCCGGATGCGCCATACCGATCAGCGATCCCAATCGATCCAGCGGGACGAGCTCTCCATCCTCGGAAACGTAGGCTTGGCTGCGGATGACCTTCACCTCTTCCCGGTTGAGCGAGCGCACCCTTCGCACCGCGTGCGTGGGCAAGGCAAACCGCTCCTCGGCTACCCGAACCACTAGCGCGTGTGTCGCTGCCACGGTGAGCGGCGTTTCCAGCGTGAACCGGCAGCCTTGGTTGGCCTGCGATTCGACTTGCACCGTTCCGCGCAGACGGGTGACGGCTTCGCGCACCACGTCGAGGCCGACACCTCGGCCGCTCGTTTCGCTCACTTGGGCGCTGGTCGAGAACCCCGGCGAGAACAGGAGATCGATCAGCCAGCGCTCAGACGCGGCGTCCGCATCAACGGCCGTGAGCAGGCCCTGCTCGACCGCTTTGCGTCGAACTGCATCGAGTGCCACGCCGGCCCCGTCGTCCTCGACGGTCACTCGCAACAGATCGCCCACCACCGCAATTCCAATCGCGACAACTCCGGTGGGCGGCTTGCCCAGCGATCGACGGACGGCTGGTTCTTCAATTCCGTGGTCGACTGCGTTTCTGAGCAGGTGATTCAGCGGCGCCTTGAGCTCGTCGAGAAGGAAGCGGTCCACCTCGACATGGCGCCCGTCCACGAGCAGGGCGACGTCCTTTCCAACGCGCCTTGCGTGATCCCGGACGAGACGGTCCATCGCGTCCACCAGGCCGGAAGCAGGTATCGTTCTCAAGGAGCGAATGCTCTCGCCGAGGTCCTTCGAGGTGACCTCGGCCACCTCGGCCTCGGCTTGAAGGGAATTGGCAAGTGCGATCGCCAGTTGCTTCGCCTCGCGAATGCCCGCCAGATTCAATGGATCCGCGCCGGTTGATTTCGCGGCGCGCGCGCAGGCTTCGAGACGCCTTACCAATGCACTCGCCTCCTCGGCGCGGCACTCGAGCCGGCTGCGCACCGAGTACAGCTCCTCAGCGCCGTTCATCACCGCCTCCAACCGCGAGGTGAGGACGCGAACGGTGGCCAAGTCCGTTTCCTTTGAGCGCGTCGACGAATTCGCCGGTGCGGCCTGGACGGTCGCGGTGCGAGGGGCTTGATCGGCGGCGCTGCCCTCGGCTCCGGCCAATGATTCCAGAACCTGAAAAGCGCGCGCCAGTGGCTTCGAAGGAGAATCGGAGGTTCGGCCGGCCATCGCGGCTGCCTGCGCCGCAATTGCATCCAGCCCCAACAGGATCCCATCGACCCGCTCGGGCTGCAGCGGGGCTGCGTTCGTGAGCGCAGGTTGCAGCACGGTCTCCACCAAGTGGGCCAAGCGCGCCAGCTCGTCCAAGCCGATCGCCGCCGCCGCTCCTTTGAGGTTGTGGGCAGTTCGAGCCAGATTCTCCAACAGCGGGCGGGCCTGCTGCGGCGTCGCGCGCTCCAGTTTGACGACCAGCCTAGATGCCTCTTGCGCCAGCTCGCTCGACTCATCGGCGAAGGTGGCCAGCAGTTCACGCGATGCTTCTCCCGCCATTAAGTTCAGCCCGCGCGCGGTGCCGCAGGCGTCTCCGCCCGAACGAGCTTGACGATGGTGGTGAGCCGCGGATCGCGGCCCAGGGCATTCAGATCCAGCAGGGCGACCGATTCGCCTTCGATAAATACGGCGCGGCTCAGCCCGTCCTGGGCAAGGTGCGCGCCGGCAATCTGCGCGTCGGCCAGTGGAAGCACGTCGTGAAGATCGGTCACCGCCAGACCGAGCACTCGATCTCCGGCGCGCGCGGCGACGATCTTGGTGACGTCGCTGATGCCGCGGCCATCGCCGAAGAGAAGCTCGCGCAAGTCGATCAAGACGATGAATTTTCTCTGAACGCGCACGAGCCCGGGAACGTAGGAGGGCGCGCCTGGAAGAGCGACGATCTTCTCCAGGCGCACCACGCTGTGAGCCTGAGCCAAAGGAACACCGAACAGCTGTTTCGACACCCAGAAGGTGAGCCAGTCGAGCTCGGCGCGCTCGTCGGTGGGGTCGACTTCCTGCGCCAGTCGCTCGGCGCGGGCGGCCAGCAGCTGCTCGGCTCTCCTGCGCGAGCGCGAAGGCGAAGACTCGCTTTGCGAAGGCCCTCGGGTGATTTTGATCGAGTCGTTCAAGTCAGGCGTTCAGGTGATCATTCACGACGGAGCGAAGCCAACCGCAGGTGATCTCTTCCGGACCCGCTAAAACCGCGTCGGCGGGAAGCGCCGCCAACAGGTGTGACAGCCTTACCAAGCGCGCTCGGGCCTCGCTGCCACGCCCTTGTTTTTTCAGCAGCGTCGACAATGCGAAGTGCGCCAACGCGAAATCGGGTTGACGCTGAAGCGCGTCCAGGAGGAGTCTTTCAGCCGGGGCTCCCGAGCCCGATTCCATTTCCACCATTGCCGCGAGGAATAGAGCCGCCGGCGAATCTGGATGGCCCTTCAAAAGCTCCGCGCAAACGGCCTTGGCCCGCGTCAGCTCGCCGCCGTCGATCAACCGTTTTGCTTCCGCGAGCATCTCGCCCAAATGGCGGCCATTGGAGATCCTCCCCGCGGCTCGCGCGCGGGCTGAACCCGATTTCCCGTCTTGGCCTGGAGAGGCATCGTGGTTGCTAACGCCGTTCCTGATTGCAATCGGTCGGCAGAGAAATGTCGGGTCGTCAGGGTGGGAAGCGGCCTTGGGTATCCGGTCGAGATCGACCGGCGAAAAGGTCAGGTAGCCGCCTGGAGCGAGCAAGTTCAGCAGGTGCCGCGCCACGCGGTCGGCTGCAGTCGGAACCAGATACATCAAGACGTTGCGACAAAAGATGAAATCGAAGGGAGCATCATTCGCGAGGAGAAGGGCGAGAAACGAATCGTGGAGATTGACCGAACGAAAGCGGACGGTGGCTCGGTACTGCGGCGACACGTCGCCGGCATCCTCTCCCGAGTAGGAAATGCTCCGCTGCGACCAGGGTGGAAGGGGTTGACGGAGCGACCAACGCCCGTAGCACGCACCGCGCGCCTTCTGGAGCGACTCATCATCGATGTCAATTCCCAAAACCTCGATCCGCGGCGTTGGCGAGGTGCCTTCTGCGGCCGACTGAAGCGCAATCGCCATCGAGTAGGCTTCCTCTCCCGAGGCGCAGCCGGCGCTCAGCGCTCGCACCGGCGCGCCCGGTCGGGCCCGGAGGCGCTCTTTGGCGATCTGGCGCAGCAAGTCAAACTGCTCGGGATGGCGAAAAAAGTACGTCTCGTGGATCGTCACCGCGTGGACGAACGATTGCAGCAACTGCTCATCGCCGTGCCGCGCGCGCTGGAGGCACTCATGGGGATCGATCCCTCGGCCGGCGGCGGCCATCGCCAGCGCAGTGGCGAGGTTGGCGCGCGCCGAGTCACCGATCGCCAGGCCGTAGCGCGCGCTCATCCATTCGGCCAGAGCGGCCACACTGTCTGCGGTCGACCGGACAACCAATGACTCTGTAGAACCGCTTTTCAGAGGAGCTCCCCCAGCTGCTCAAGAGCTGAATCGGGCAGAAGGCGGAAAGGAGCGAGCACGGGAACGAAGCCCTCGGAGCGTCTCCACCCTCCGAGAAAAGCCCTCGACAGCGAGCCAAGCGTCGAGGCGATTTCAGGATTGAGCGGAGCCAATGCGTTTCGCGCGATTTCCACCACCTCTTCGGCGTCGTCGACGCAAACGGCCAGCGGCCTTCCCTCGCGCTCGCAGACCACGAGCAGTTGGTCCTCCAGTTGCGCGGCGGTGGCGAGGTTGAGGCGAGCCGGTAGATCGAACACCGGAATCAGCTTGCCGCGAAGATTCAGCAGACCCTTGATGTGCCGCGGAGCGCCGGGCAGCGGCGCCAGAGCAGGCATCGACACCACTTGTCGGACCGCCTCCAGCGGGATGGCAATGTCCTGCCGGCCGACTCTCACCAGCACTGCAGCCCCCGCTGCCCGCCCGGCGTTCAGGACGTGGGTGACGCGCGCTCTAAAGTCGTCTTCCTCGAACGGTTTGCGGATGAAATCAGCGCATCCCAGGGTTTGAACGACGCCTTCGAAGGCGCTTTCAGCAGTGAGGGCGATCACTGGAATGGCGGCGGTCGAAGGATCCAGGCGCAGGACGCGTACCGCCTCGTCGCCGGACATCAACGGCATGGACATGTCCATCACGATGAGGTCGGGACGGCCTGTTCGGGCGAGTGAAAGGGCTTGTCGACCGTTGCGAGCCAGAAGGTAGCGATGAGCCGGTCCCAGAACGCGCTGCTCGAGCGAGAGATAGGTTTCGGTGTCGTCGACGAGGAGAATGCAGGCCATGGGATTGGAGCCCGAAAAATCCTAGACGGTAGAGGAGGCACGCCCACCTGATTCGACCAACTTGACGATCATCTTTTCCGACTCGGGGTCCAGCCGCTCGAAACCGACGCCCATGCCCAGGGGGTTGGAGAACGAAGAGCGAGGTTTAAATGGGTTCGCCCAGGCCACCACG
>Ga0126378_10001941_pt1 | contig 15329 bp, 14 predicted proteins | sample PanSoiMetPlot_23_FD_92587 | JGI IMG/M metagenome (GOLD analysis project Ga0126378, IMG submission 92587) | Tropical forest soil microbial communities from Panama - MetaG Plot_23 | ecosystem: Environmental > Terrestrial > Soil > Tropical forest > Bulk soil | place: Panama | collected 2016-02-17 | reverse complement strand
GGTTACACCTATGGCGGCGACCATTACAAAATCTACGGTGCGAAGATGATGGAGAACATCATTCAATTTCTCGCCCGTAACATAATCATGGACGCTGCTGTTAGGATGAGTGAGCATGGATACGATTACGCACTTCAGTCCCATGACGAGCTTGCGTACGTCGTGGAAGACAGACGAGCAGAAGAAGTTAAACCATTACTTCATGCTGAACTGGCTCGACGGCCTACATGGGGAACTGACATCCCTCTTGCCGCAGAAGTTCAATTGGCGGATAACTATGGCGACGCCAAGTAAGCGGTCGCGCGCACTGATAAAGTTTCGCCGGATTGAACGAACGCGTATGAATAACGCGTGGGCTGCGAAGCGGCTGGCGAGAATAATGTCAGAGGTAAATGACATGCCGAACCACAACGCTATAGCGGACCTAAAGCAGGCGATCCTATATGAATGGATGCAAGAGGTACCGAAGCGAATATCTGATAACCTGCGTGCAGAGAGAACCCGCAAGCTGGCAGAATGGTTGTTAGAAGGTAAAGTGGCAGACGTGAAACCGGTGAACAAGAACGATACCGTCACGGTAACATTGAAGAACGGAACAGTGTTTACTGATCCAGTTTACAACTTTCCAAGTGAGCATCTAATTGCGAACATCGTTCTAACAATACGTGCAGGGCATCATGTCAAAATCGTTCAGCTTTAGCTTTAGTAAGATCAAGAACGCGGAGACGTGTGGATTCCGTCACCAGCAAATTGATCTACTTCATAACTTTCAAGAGCCCGATGACCCTGACAGCGCCCTTGCTTGGGGAACCGCAGTCCATGATGCCTTAGCTAATTCGCTTAAGAACGGCGTTCCATTAACTGGCGATATGGAATTGTTTAACGGGTGGATTGACCGTGTAAAGGAAGGCCCCGGGGAACTGTTCATCGAGCAGAAGTATGCCATCACCAAAGAGTTCACACCTACGACATGGTTCTCACCTCTTGTATGGTATAGAGGTATAGGGGATGTAGTACGAATTTACGATGACGTTGCTCTAGGTGCAGACTGGAAAACTGGTGCTGTTAAGCCCGATAGCGTCCAACTTGCACTCTTGGCCCAATGCCTCTTCAGCCACTTCCCCAACGTAAAGGTAGTTCGTACAGAGTTCATTTGGCTCATGCATGATACCAACACGACCGAGATTTTTCGACGCGAAGACATGCGTGATTTCTGGACCGAGTTCATGCCGCGAGTGGACAAGTACAAGCTGATGATTGAAACAGATAATTTTCCGCCAACCCCTAATGGGCTCTGCCGTCGCCATTGTGTGGTAGGAACCTGTCGATACCACGGTAAAGGTGCATGATGTTATCAAAGGCACAAAGGCTGACCGCAACCGATCTCCCGTCACCTGCCAAGATTGAGATCGCACTGAGTTATGCGAGAACGTGGTTGGATGCCGCCATGGTGGCGAACCGAGCAATGAACCTCGATAAGGTACACGATGCTTGCACACGTATTAGCGATCAAATGGGCATCATACAAACCGTAATAAGGAAATGACGCCTGAGGGTAGAGTTAAGTCGTGGCTAGATGAAGAATTGAACAAGCGCAAACCTTGGGTTTGGCGCTTTAAACCTGTCCAAAGTGGGTATGGAAAACCGGCGCTGGATTATATACTCTGTGTTAACGGGTGGTTCCTTAGTATAGAAACCAAGGCTCCGGGTAAGAAGCTGACAGAACGTCAGAAAATAACGCGGCGAGAGATCAACGCTGCGGGTGGACCTGTCTACGTTGTCTCTTCGAAAGAAGAGATAATGGTAGTCATGGGAATCATAGATAACTTTAAGGGCAACGAGCGACGATATGATACAAATCTCTACGAAGCATCGAGCACTTCTGATCCCTGACACGCCTCAGTTCCAATCGCTATGGCCAGAGGCTCCATTGCTGGAAGGCAATAGGCTGATCCGGCATGACCTTCATAACTACGTGCTGTTGTCGCGCCTTGGCCATAAGGTGCCGAACCCGTTACTGGATTACTACGATTGGCCGCACCCTCCCGACGAGCCTCCTTTTCAGGCACAACGTGGCACGTTCAACTTATTGACCAGTAACACACGGGGCTATGTGCTCAATGACTTGGGCACGGGGAAAACCCGCAGCGCCATATGGGCATGGGATGCACTCAACAAGCATGGCGTTGCCAACAAGTTACTTGTGGTCTGTAACGTATCAACCATGGAGTTTACTTGGAAGTCCGAGCTATTCAGTATTGTGCCCAACCGTAAAGCTGTCGTTCTCCACGGTACCAAAGCCAAACGACTCGAACGCCTTAGTGAAGACGCTGACGTTTATATCATCAACCACGACGGGCTCCGGGTTATCTTCGATGAGCTTATGGTGCGAAATGACATTGACACTTTGATCATCGATGAGCTTGCGACTTACCGGAACAACACGTCACGTACGAAGATGATGGCGAAATTCGCCCCAAAGTTCCAATGGGCGTGGGGGTTAACCGGCCGACCAATGCCACGGGCTCCGACCGACGTGTGGTCACAGTGTCGCGTGCTGACGCCTCATAGCGTGCCCAAGCGGTTCACGGTGGCACGTGAGATGCTGATGACCCGGTGGGACACGTGGACATGGAAGCCCCGGCCCGACGCCAAGGAGCGGGCCTTCGGCATGATGCAACCGAGCGTGCGGTACACGCTGGACGATGTGATAGAGCTACCGGACGCGGTGACACATCTCGTTAACCTTCCACTGCCCTCGCATATCCAGAAGGTCTACGACGGGTTGGCAAAGTCGCTTACCGCCATGGTAGCATCGCATCAAATTACCGCTGTCAACGCAGCCGTCGCCATGGGCAAGCTGTTACAGATATCGTGCGGCTGGGTGTATTCGAGTGACAGTACAACGGTTAACCTCAACAACCAAATTCGGTTGGATTGGTTGTTGGACACCTTGGAGGAAGCTGAACATAAGGTAATCTGCTTCGTACCTTATCGACATGCGGTGGAAGGACTTTATAAGGAGTTTGAAAGTAGACCTGATGAGTACCCGCATGACAGTTTTGCTATGGTACACGGAGATGTGAAGCCGTCACAGCGGAATAACATCTTTACACGGTTTCAGTCGGATGACAGACTTAGGGTCCTTCTTGCACATCCAGTATGCATGGCTCACGGTCTGACGCTGACTGCGGCGGACACGATCATATGGTACTGTCCCCCGACAAGTCTTGAAGTCTACGAGCAAGCCAACGCTAGAATAAGGAGGATCGGCCAGAAGCATCGACAACAGTTCTACCTGATGCAAGGTACACCAGTTGAGAAGAAAATCTATAAGCTCTTGAGAACAAATCAACTGGCGCAAGACGCGTTACTGGCGATGTTCGCCGACGCAACACAAGACTAAACTATAATACAGGAAGCAACGATATGACTAAGCCTGTCGAATACGAGTTTGCAAAGTGGGTGTCGCAGTTCGTAGAAATACGTAGTGCGATAGCCCTACTGGAAGACGAACACAAGAAAAGGGTCGCACCTTTCAAGGAAGCGCGAGATCAACTTGAAGGACTGTTGCTAGAGGCAATGGCAGCAACAGGAAGCAAGTCGGTGCGTACCGAGCATGGTACTTGCACTACGAAGTCCCTGTCACGGGCAACGGTGAAAGACCCACACGCTTTCATCGATTACATCCGAGCTACGGGTGATTTTGACTTGATCGAGCGGCGAGCTTCGGCAACCGCCGTTCGCGAGTACGTTGAGAAGCACGGTGGTGAACAGCCTCCTGGCGTCAATTACTACACCGAGCAATCTCTATCTGTCACCAAGCCGCGCGCTACCGCCACGGTAACAACGGAGGAAGTCGTCAATGGTTAACGACGTGCAAGTGTTTGACCCCAACGTGTTCGGTACCGGTGGTCAGGACCCGGCTTTTAACAGCCTCCCGCAAGATGAGAAGCTGTCGGATGGCATCGGGGTATCGTTCCCGATCATCCACATCACTGGTTCGAAGTGGTCGCTTCAGTACAAGGGCGAGCGCAAGCCGTTCATTCGTGCCGATGACCGGTCACCACTCACCTACCTTGACGTGGTGATCCTCCGTAAGTCGGGGCACAAGACCAAGACGTGGTATCCGGCAGGGACGTTCAACCAAGAAACTGCCATAGGCAAACGGCCTCCCTGCTCGTCACGTAATGGCAAAACACCGGACATTGAGGCGACTGAGCCGCAATCCGAGTTTTGCATGACGTGCGAACGTAACAAGGTGAAGCCGACGCCGGATGGTCGTCGTAGGAAGGAGTGTCAGGACTACATCAACCTCTCGGTCCTGCTCATGCCCAACATGACCACACCGCTTTATGGCCAGCCGCTTCTGGAACCGACCATGCTTCGGGTGCCGCCCGATAGTTTGACCAACTTGGCAAACTTGGGCGATCAAATGTCCCAACAAGGGTTTCACTTCGCAAGCTATGTGACCCGGATGACCTTTGACCAAACGGTGCCTCATCCCAAGATCATCTTTAAAGCCGTGCAGAAGTTAACAGGAGCGGAAGCGCAAATCGTTCTCCCGCTTCGAGAAGAGTTACAGTCTCTTCGAATCACATGTGAGGATGACTCTTCTAACGTGAGTGGACCCAAATTGGTTCCCTCGATCCCCCCGGCACCGGCTCGTGTTGAAACCGGGTTGGTGGAAGCCAAGGCGTCAACTGTTACCGCTCCTGTTACCGGTAACATAATCGAGATGGTGCCCCAAACCGGTGACCTCAAAGTGACACCGGTAGCAAAGGAACTGGATGATAAGATCGCGAGTCTCTTGAAAACGGTAAAATGATAGAACTCGTTCCACCTCTTGGCCTTGCGACTGAATTTATGTCGCAGGTGGTGGCGTGGCCGGGTAAAGATGAACCCGGCTACGTCAACCTTGTTTGGCGTACAAAAGACAACAAGTGGAAGGTCCAAGGGTTTCGCGACGTACTCGGGTTTATGAAGGGCGTTGATGAGGTAATGGGCTTACCCGACTCCCTTGATATTTATTACTGTCTAAGCACACAGTCTGATCCCAAAAAGCGAAGTCTAAAAAACGCCCTCAAGATAAAGTCCTTATGGGTAGACGTAGACGTTAAGGACTCGCCCAAAGGCTATGCGAACTTGGACGACGCATTGGACGCTATCGGCAAATTCATCTCCATGACCAAACTGCCACTGCCGAGCGCACTGATCGGCTCCGGTGGGGGATGCCACGTCTATTGGTTCGGGAAGGACTTAACCGTAGACGAGTGGCGTCCTTTTGCAAATCAATTAAAGACTGTTGTACTCCACCATGGTTTACGTTGCGACGCTGGAATTACTACCGATGCCGCCCGTATCCTCCGGGTCCCTGGAACCTTCAACCACAAAACTGGTATTAAGCGGCCAGTTCAGTTCATACCGATAATCGTTCACACCCACGAGTAGCAGCCATGTTGGGGCCGAGCTACGATTTCGGTAATGGCTTTTTTGTTACCGTGCCGGTAACGCCACCCAAAACCAATGGCATCGACCACGATCCACCGCACTACGATTACCCTCCAATCCCGTGGGAAGCCATCGCTAAGGAATGCAAATTCATACAAAACGCTTTGATCACAGGTGGCAAAGACTATAGCGAGCCAATGTGGAACTTGACCACTTTAGCTGCGGTCTTTCTGGAAGACAGCCATGGGCTTGCTCATGCCATGGGAAACAAGCATCCAGGGTACACCATTGAAAGTACGACTGAGAAATGGCAACGAAAAGTTAAGGAGAAGGAAGAGAACGGGGTAGGGTGGCCGAGTTGCCAAGCTATTCAAGCTGCTGGCTGTACAGACTGCGCTACCTGCCCGCATTTGGTGAAGGGCAAGTCGCCACTAAACCTTGCAAGTCTGGGAGCGCTGATCGTATTACAAGAGCTTCCTTATGGCTACGAGTATAGTAACGATGGCATCATTTGCAAGCGTGTCAAATCAAAGAAAGACAAAGGAGAGACATTAACACCTCTTTTCTACTCTCGACTTACTGAACCATGGACACAGAAAAACCCAGCCGCGCTTAATTTCACAACCACAACTGACAGAAGTCATTCCCAGTCGGTGTGCTTGAAAGCTATAGACATTGTGGGCACTACGGAAGTATGTAAAGCATTAGTCGGTCAAGGGGTAAAGCCAATATTGGAGAACCGACGCCATTTGGAGGGGTTTTTCATGGCTTGGTATAATCTTCTGGAACAAGCCAAAGAGGCAATCAAGACACATCCCTATGGCTGGCACTTTGAAGAGGATGGAACTTGCACCGGATTCGTTTACGGTGGCTCCATGTTTAAGAATGACGGCAGCCGAACTCCTGCCGCAATTGGACATAGCAACCTTCGAAACATCTACTCTCCAACAGGGCAGTTAGACCCATGGTATGAAGCGTGTAAGCTCATCACCGATCAAGAGAACCCCGGTCTATCTATCATCGTATTGGCCTCCTTTGCCGCCCCGCTGATGCGAGACGTGGGCCAAAGTGGAGCCTTGATTAGCGCTTACAGCGCCAGCGGGTTTGGCAAATCAAGCGCTATGGACATTGGCAATGCAGTCTGGGGCCACCCTAAGAAGGCTAAAGAGGTTACCCTATCTACCGCTCGTTCAATCATTGCCAAGCTTGGTGAGCTACGCAACCTTCCTGTCTATTGGGATGAAGTGAAGGATGAAGAGGCACAACGAAAAGCCTATGACACGTTATACATGAACACTGATGGCACGTCGCACGGTAAGATGAACCGGCATGGAGAGTATGAAGAGAAGGCTGATTGGCAGACAATGATGGTGGTCTGTTCCAACCGAAGCTTTGTGGACTATGTGATAGGCCGACAAAGGACAACAGACGCAGGTGTCCTACGTGTGTTCGAATACGAGGTACCTGAGTCAACGAAAGGAAGGTTAAACAAATTCGACTTTAGCCATGCCATTGACAAGCTGCGTTACCACTACGGTAAGATGGGCTTGCTCGTTGCCGAACATCTCGGGAGTAACCCAGCGAAATGGCGAGTTGTTATAGATGACACGTTTAAACGGTTTGAGAAGTATGTAAAGGACGACGGGTTAGCCCCTCGGTTTTGGGTATCAGTTTGTGTTACTCTTATCGTGGGAGCCCAGATTGCAAATGAACTGGGATGCCAGTTCGATGTAAGTGGCCTATGGGATTTTCTAGCTGAAACCTATGCAGCCAACTCCAAGCGGCTGATCAATGAAGCTATGAGAGGGGGATCACGGGAAAACACGACATCGCAGCTTAGCCAGTTCCTCAATACGCACCAACGCAACTCGGTCTGGACCGATAGTCAACCTGGGAAGGGAAGAAATAAAGTAACAATGCTCAATCAGCTTCTTATTGGGACCGCCGTGTTCATTCATTGGATTGTACAGGATAAATTATTGCGCCTTCACAAAGGTGAGTTCATCAAATTTGTAAGCGAACAGGGTGGATCGCCTCAAACAGTTATTAGTGGATTAGAAAAGGAGTATGGAGCCATAATTAAACAAGCCCGCATGGCTAGTGGAACCGCATTTGTTTGTACCTCTGATAGAGTAATTGAAATCGAAATCAATGAAGGGTCAGAACTGTACGAGCAACTGACCGCTCACAACCACGCCCTGGCGGTGCCATGACAAACTGTCCTACCTGCGGCCAAGCACTATCTGAAGAACGAGGGGGTGTAAGGTTGACACCGTTAAAGGCTCGTATCTTTGACGTTATCAAGCGTGCGGGGCCTGACGGCATTGAGAGTGATGACCTGTTCGCCATGATCTTTGCCGAGCGTAACGTTGTTCGTGCAACGCTACGAGCGCATATTTGGCAAATCAACGATATCCTATCGGACACCGGGTTGAGAATTGAAAGCGCCAATAAGTGTTTTCGTTTAATTACAAACGACAATTGGAAAAAGATGTGGGAAAAACCATTTGACCACCCCGAGTTTACTTAGTTCCCTTCTCCCAACCCCGGTTAGCGTGGGCCGTTCGTATGCGCCAGTTAGACGGCGCGTTACTGCCTCCCTTGTAAAGCGGTTTGATATGGTCAATATCCATTTTATCCCCTTTGTGGACCTTCCCCGCCTTAATGAACGCTCTACGGGCCTTGTGCCGCTCCACAATGCGGTCCTGATGCTGAACGTTGTAGCCATGGTCCATCTTATGGATTTGACTTGGGGTACGGTGCGAGCTAGGATCACGCACCTCTCCCCCGCCAGCGTAACGAGGAATGTTACCGCCACGGCAACCGCCACATTTGCAGCCGGGTGAATGTTTCATGGCACAGTTCTTCAAAGAGTCACTTGAACAATTTTGCCGTCATGCATCCCTGGATGATGCTTTAGGCTATCATGTCCATTCTGCGCTGCATTCTGCGTTGCATAAGTTGTTGCCACGCGAGCTTGTTTACGACGGTACGACTTTCCATTTTTTGAAACTTTTGAATAGATTGGACTCTTGCTTGATGAAGGCAACTGAACCACCCAAACCGTCGTAGCCATTTTATTTACTCGATTTAGGTAAAGCTATTTGTTTGTTCCGGAGCGCTGGGGCCTTATCCTTAACTTTGCTCTTTTCATATTCCTGCGGCGGATCATCTGCCAAACCCTTATCCTTAGGCGGTAGACGGCCATCCGTAAACTGATCCGGTATCTTAAGGAACTCACGCGTGCGACCAAGTACCGGGCCACCTTCTGCATAGTGAGCCACCTTCGGTCCTGAACCTTTGCTTGACATTTCTCCGGGTCCTTTCTCTCCTGGGAACTTACCACCTCGCGCGTGCCACAGTTGCACTTGGGCACTGTTATAGTGCCGACCTGATGGCGATGTATAGTCGTCCTTGCCAACTTTTTTGAACGGCATGTTACTTACCCAGCATGTAGTTGATAGCCGACTCTATAGGTCCGCGTGGGCTCTTGTACCGTGCCTGCTCAGCACGTCGCTCCATCTGATAGTGTCCAACCTTTTCGAACTTACGTGTCTTCTCGGATGGATCGCGGATATCCGCCATGGTGGTCAGTATCGGGCGAACCACACCTTGCTTACGCGACATGCCTTGCGAAACTGTACCGAAAGGAGATATCGCTCCTTGCGCGGCGTGTTGAACAAACTCACCAGCCGACTTCGCCATATTCTTGAACTGGGGCACCCCTTGTTCTGAGAACATAGGTCGCTGCTCAACAATCTTGCGCCCTGCCCAATCACGGTTACTAACAACATCTGTTGCCAAAGAAAGAAGAGGCGACGGCGTAATAACTGAACGTAAAGCCGACCCCAAATCTTCCTTACCCGTTGCAGCCTTGTAAGCATGTGTCAGTGGACCAACTGGACCGCGTGGACGTTGCTCAGCATCAGGGTTACCAGTTACTTGCTTGGCAAGCTGATTGAGAAGCGGATAAACACCAAACGTCAAAAGTCCTAACGCCATTAGCTTACCAGTCGCTTCCTTCTTCTCTTCGGGCGTCCCCTTTACAAGGTCTTTAGCCATATGTGCGAAAGCGTTATAGACGGCGTAATGGTAACGGCCGAATGCGAGCACCGTTGGGTCTTGCAAAATTTGAGATATAAGCCGATTGTTAAATACCCATGGTGGCACGCGATAGTTGGGAAAGTCCTTCTCGATTTGTATAACCCGCTGCTCTGGCGGAACACCTTTACGCTCTAACTCTAGCCAACGTTGGGTATACATGATGTCGTTTGCAGCCCATAGCGTTCGGCCTGACCAGTCGTAGATGCTGCGACCTAGCTCTATTGGACTGCTCATACCGATAGAGTTTGCAATTCGTTCCCACACTTCCGGGTTCTGCCTGATGTCCATATTGGTTTTTTCGGCAAGTAGCTTCAGCAAGTCGCGCGAATACAACCCGCCACGAATAGTACCGCCACGGTAACGTCGGATTTCATCCTGTAAAGCATCTTGCTGGATAACCGACTGGTAAGCTTTTGCTCCATCCTCAACTAGTGATCGGTAGCCGCTCGGCGTCAACCAATCCCAACCACGCCCGACGAACCAGTGAGCACCCGCGTTCATGATATGCGCGATAGGCCACCAGAACATAAGGCCGGTAATACGTTGACTTAAACGGGCCAGCTTATCGTTATAGCCAAGCCCTGGCTTATGGAAATCGTCAAACACATACTTGTATTTCTCTGGCACCCACCAGCCCTCAAACTGGGGCACGTTCTTGATTTCAACATAATTGATACCAGTCTTCTTCGCCCGCTCATCAGCAACCCGCGACGCATCTTTACCTCGATCTTCCGGCAGGCGCTCCGCAGCCTTTGGTGAAATGGCGATTTTCTGCCACTTCGGGTCCGTCTTTACACCTTCTAATGTACGAACATTTGCCTCAATGTTCTTCGTCTCAATGAACTTCTTTATCGTACTCAACAAGCCATTTTGATGGTACTTCATTGGGTTACCATCAGAATCATTGGCGTGGGCCTCAATCTCGTCCGTTAAAGCGTTTCGAACGTGCCACGTCTTGCCATCCTCGGTGAACGACTTTCCGGGTTTTATCTCTTCATCGCTATAAAGAGGTTTTTCTTGGTGGTTCACCCATTCAGTATGTTGGCCAGTTCCTTTAAACCCTTCCGACAAAACGCGAGTATTGCCTTGATCGTCCACAGCCGTAACAAATTGACGTGGCTTTGTTACGTCAGCGGTTTGACCGAGAGTACGCCCACCTTGGTAAATCGCTCGCCCTTCAATTGGATTAGCAGCCTGACTTTGCTGATCCGGCTTAATAAAAAGACCTTTTCCTTCAGCGGTTCGATGTATATGGCCACCACCATCAACCTCTTCCCTCGCTTGCTTGTTATACTGATCGATATACTCCCAAGCCTTATCAGCCTCTTCATCAAAGCCACGCAACTCTTCAGCGTGCGTTTTTTCTTCTTGGGACAACTTGTTCCATAGGTCAAAAGCTTTTGCCCGCTCTACCGCAACAGGGCTATCACCGAATACTTTAACTTGTTCCAAAGCCTTATAAATTCTTCGTTGAACAGGATCACCCAATAGATGCTCCTTAAGACCAGTGAGATACTTAGTAACCCGTACAGCGAGAGAGTTCTTGTCTTGGATCAATCCCCAGAATTTATCCCACAACGATAGCGCATGTTGCTCTACCTCTTCAGGAACAATGGGGCCTCTTCTTGCGTAGGGCGGTTTACGCTTTCCACGTTTCGCCCCTGCAATCTCCATATCCGGCTTGAATACGCTTTCACGACGGGAAAGCTCACTCGTAGCGTGCATAAGCCCGTCAAGCATATTGTAGGAACTCTTTGACAAGCCTAGAGCCCGTCGCGCCAACTCAACCACACCACCCCAAAGTGACTTCCGTGTCCACGGTCCCATGCCCATCTTCTTTGCCAGTTCCATCGGCATGGGCGTGTTACGCAGTTCGTTATTGAAGTATTCGTTGGTCATGCCTTCAGCAACCAACTCCTTTGCATCCTTCAAAGGCCAAAACCGTGGATCGTCCTTAACCATCTCCGGACTTACTTCAGGATGAGCCGCAAGGTATTCTTCTCTAATACTGTCAAGGTGGCCTCTAAGCTCGGGGTTAGTGTCAATCTGCCGTGCCGTTATCCCGTGAACAGCTTCATGGGCCGTAAGCAAAGCACGACTAGCATTTGAGTTCTCGTGTATGAAGATTTGATGCCCTTCCGGATCATAGAGTCCATCATATGGACTGGCCTTCATCTTCTTATTACTACTTAGCCGTTGCAAATCCTCATCACTAACAACGTGAATCTTAAGCCCCTGTGCCTGACCATTCTTAATAATACTATCGGCAAGTTCTTTAACTTCCTTCGGCGTACCGACAAGACCCGACTCGATAAACGGACGAAGTTCAGGCGTTACGTCAGCCGACAGTATCGGCTTTATGGTACCGACCTTACCGCTTTGATCTCTAACTGTTACCGGCTCGGTAACGTCCTTAAACTGTTCGGGGAATGGCGCATGGAACATGGGCACGCCAGTACCAGTACGAGCTACCTTCTTGCCAGTGCCCCACCCCAAACCTTGCGATTTCATTTCAATGAATTGTTGTCTATCCTCTGGGCTACCACGAAGCAGATAGTCGGAACCAATGAACTGTTGAATTTCAGTCGGCTTAGGCGGCCGATTCGGGTCGGGGTGTTCCTTAACAAACTCTTCAGCGGCATGGAGCCACAACAGATAAGGTCGCTGGATTTTATTCCGTAGATCGCGCGGACCATAGCTTAACGGATGGCGGCGTGTCTTAAGCGTCTCCCCGGCCGTCGATTCTTCAGCTTCAAGAGATTTACCAGCCGTCTCAGCCGTAAAACCTTCCTTTTTCTTGCCAGTCTGCAAACTCTTAGCTGACCACTCAACTTTCTTTCCAGTCTCCGGGTCCACTGTCCTATAATAATCGTACGCGCTATCTATTGCCGCGCGAAGACGCGTCATGAAGCCTTTTCGATCCTTGTCACTAAGCGGAGGCTTTGCTCCTTCCTTAGGCTGCATTTGGTCAAAAGCGTCCTTCGCCGCTACTTGATCGGCGAAGTCGCGACCTGTAGCTATACGTTCGCTTCCTGCCGTCGTACCCGGCCCTCCGTAACGCTTCGCTTCTTTCTCGGGTTCTACCGCTTCTTCAGGCGGCTTCTCTGCAACGATAGGCCTCTCTGCCGCCGCTTCTTTCTCGGCAGGGGTAAGGTGAGCCAAGCGTTCTTGCTCTACCTGCTCCCTAGGAACTTCCTCACCTCCACGCTTAACGATAGGAGTAAACTGTTCAGTAACCGGAACGTCGCGAGAGGGGCCACGTCCCTGCATGAGGAAGGTGGCTTCTTGCTTTCGCCGTGCTGCCGCTTCGGCAGGCGTTTCATCTGGCCTAGGAGCGAATTGTTCCCGCCATCCCTTTTCAAGCGCTCCCCGCTCAGGTGGAGTCGCTTCCCGTGCTGCCCTGGCAAGCGCTCCACGCTTGGGTGGCGGTTCGGGCTTAGCCTCTGGCGTTACCTTCGCGGTAACCGGCTCAACCGGAGCTACGGGAGCTACGGGAGCTACGGGAGCTAGGGAAGCTACTGGTGCTTGCGCCGCCCGTCTCTCTTGCGCCCGCTGCTCCATCAAATCCATACGCCGATGGTTCGGATATGGATAGGTCATCACCGGAGCCCAGTTCAAATCTCCTTTCTGCTTCATGGCCTTCTCAAGATAAGGCCGTAGCTTCTGGTTATAGTCTACATGATCCCAACCATCCCGCCGTAGCATGGCGTTCTCAACAAGGTCGCCACCGGAGTAATGAGCAGCGTTGTACATCTCCATTGCCGACATGCGCTTTTTCGCACCCCGAACACCTTGCTGGACAAGCTGCTTAATAATGTTCAGCGCATGAACTTCACCGATCTCATGACCAGCAAGGTAGACCGCTGGGTTCATAACCCCTGTCGTACCGTCAAGCCGTTTTACTTCAATGGCATCCGGTATGTTAGGATCAACGTGAACGGTTTTACCGTCTTTGCTTAGACCGGCCCCATCCTTCACCGGCAAGGTGTGGTCGACTTTAATCCCAGTAAACTCTGGGTGGTCGTACACAGGAGCCGGGGCAGGCTTGAACGCGTCACCCACGGGTAGCTGCTGGGATGCCTCTGGACGGGCCTCAGGAGGCTCTACAGGAGCTTCTGGGGCAGAGGGTGGCTCAGCCTGAGGTGGAGGCGTGGGAGGCTCAACGACCTCCCTAGGGTCTTTCCGCGCCCAAAAACGTGGATCATTAGGAGGCGGCGTTACCGCCCCGGTAATGTCGCCAGCCTCTCCCGGCTCACGACGTAGCCCTGGTGGTATCCCAAAAGCATCTTCGGGTCGAGCACTGGTACCTCCAAGAGCGTCCACAATGGCCGGGTCCATTGCATCGCTGATAACACCCTGTGCTGTTCCCGGCCTTTCCGATCCCGGCTCCCGTCTTAGAAAACGCGGTATCGCCTCTCCCGCTTCCGGCGTCCACTCTTTAGGATACTCACGGTCGCTTCGAAGAGGCGGATTTTCTGACGGCTCCGGAACGTTCTCATCCGGCTTAGCAGGCGACTCGGAAGTACGATTTTGCAGGGTACCAGTAGGTCCCTTCTTTACATTCTTCTTATCTTCTACTGCTTCAGGCGTAGGCTTAACATCGGGACGCCCTGGCGGATAGATCGCTTCACCAAGGCGCTGGCCAAAACGTTCACTCGCCTCTTCGTAGGGTCTGGCCCACGGTCGAGCTTTCCCCTCTTCACCGGGGAACATGGCAAACCCGGCAGCGTTCAACGCGATCTTTGTTGGGTCAAAACCTTGGCCCTGTTGATACTCTTGAAGGGCTTCCAAGCCACCACCTACCGCACCAGCAAGGCCGCGTGCAGCGTATTGCGCTCCTTTACCCATGCCAAAGGGAACGCCGAACTCGCCAACCTGTATAGCAGTGGATTGGTAAGGATATTCTTCTTCCGCTTGCGCCTGTTTTGCTTTAACCTCTTGACTCGTACCGAACACACTGGGGAACATATCCAATAGTGCGTCGCGGACTTTGGCACCAATGGCTCCGGTCACCATCGCGCCACCGAAGCCGCCAACAAGCCCACCAATTATCCCGCCTGGAACACCACCTATAGCAGTGCCAAGAAGTCCACCGGCTCGCGCGCCAGCCCACATACCCGGCAATGATGCTGCAAGTTCCGGGGCAGAGCCCGCAGCTACACGCGCTGCGGCTTCCCCGCGCCCCATAGGTTCGCTTACAGGGCGTAATTGCCCTACTTCTTCAGCCGAAAGAGGTTCGTCCTCAGACGGTTGACCTTTAGCAACGGGGCGTAATTGCTTTACTTCTTCGGCCGAAAGGGGTTGGTCTTCATCCTCTCGTGCATACGCTTGTAACGCTCGTGGCGTTACCGCGCCGGTAACCTCTGGCGCTTCTTCGCCCTGTTCTCTCTCTTCCTCATCCTCGTCAACCTCACCACCCCCCTGATACGAGGGAATACGTTGACGTGAGGATTCAATAAAGCTCATTGCTGTCTCAGCGGGTACCACCGCCCATCTTCACGCTTGATATACTGCTTACCACCCTTCTGCATAATGGTACCGGTTACCGCTCTAGCCGGGTCCATGCCTTCACCGGCTGCTTGACCGGCTTGGCCCTTTTGCGCTGGTACGCGAATGCCATACTCTTGCGCTAGTTTATCGGCTGACTTCTTGGCATCATCAATCGACATGCCATTTGAAGTTTGCGACCTGATATGGTCCATAAGAAGTTTAGCGCCTTGTATTTGGATACGATCATTGTTGCGTTCGGTCGTAAGAAGTTGTTTGAGCCCAGT
>Ga0126378_10001940_pt1 | contig 15334 bp, 15 predicted proteins | sample PanSoiMetPlot_23_FD_92587 | JGI IMG/M metagenome (GOLD analysis project Ga0126378, IMG submission 92587) | Tropical forest soil microbial communities from Panama - MetaG Plot_23 | ecosystem: Environmental > Terrestrial > Soil > Tropical forest > Bulk soil | place: Panama | collected 2016-02-17 | reverse complement strand
GGCGCTGAAGTGGGACCGACGGATGTTTTACAGGGCCCTATGTGTCGCTCCACCCATTCCTAAACTCAGACTGCGTGTGGGCACGGCGGGGTGTGACTCGGTGGACGATTATTGAACGCGCAGATCGCGCGCGAATATGCTGTAGCCCGGCGCTGGTTTCGATTGCGACATTTCCCTCGCGAGATCGAGCTCAACGCCCCGCGTCTCGGCGTGACGATTGCAGATAACAGTAAGTTATGTGCAGACATGCGTACTGTGCTCCGGGACGCGACCTGCCCAAATCGAGGCATGCTCATTAATCGTACCGGTCGGGTTACATGAGTCCGGTTACTGTCCGCTCCGGGAATGCTGCTGAGAATCATGTACGAAGGTAACGCCTTGGATTAGAATCTTGCGACTTAATCTACACAGGTGAATGTTGGCTCTCTCGACCGGCACTAGGCTTGGGCCGTACGAAATCCTTGCGCCGCTGGGCGCGGGCGGCATGGGCGCCGTGTATAAGGCGCGCGACGCGCGACTGGATCGCGTTGTCGCGGTAAAGGTTTCAAACGCACAGTTCTCCGAACGCTTCGAACGCGAAGCGCGCGCTATAGCCGCGTTGAATCATTCCAGCATCTGCACTCTTTACGACGTTGGCCCTAATTATCTAGTGATGGAGTACATCGATGGCAAGCCTGTGGAAGGCCCCATGCCGGTCGATCAGGCGCTGAAGTACGCGATGCAGATTTGCGAGGCACTCGACGCTGCTCACAAGAAGGGCATCGTTCATCGAGACCTAAAGCCCGCGAATATTCTCGTCAATGCTGCGGGAGTGAAGCTTCTCGATTTCGGACTCGCCCAAATCGCCTGCATGACTCAATCTGGGCAAGACGCTACGCAGACCATAGGCCTTACTCAAGCGGGAACGATTGTTGGCACGGCAGCGTACATGTCTCCGGAACAAGCGGAGGCGAAACCGGTCGATGCGCGTTCCGACATCTTCTCTTTCGGTGCGCTTCTGTATGAAATGCTGAGCGGCCGCTGCGCGTTCGGCGGCGACTCTGCAATCGGCGTCGTGGCCGCCATCCTGCACAAGGAACCTGATCCACTGGACGCCTCGCCCGAGTTGCGGAGTCTAATCGCCCGTTGCCTGCGGAAGTCCCCAGCAGATCGTTATCAGTCAGCCGCCGAACTCTGTTCCGCGCTGGCGGCCGTGTATGCGGCCAAGTCGGACGGGCGACAGCCCTCCATCGCAGTCCTGCCGTTCGCCAACATGAGCCGCGACGCAGACGATGAATACTTCAGCGACGGTTTGGCCGAGGAGATAATAAACGCACTAGTGAAGGTACCGGGGCTTAAAGTGATTGCCCGCACCTCCGCGTTCGCCTTCAAGGGCCAGAACACAGACATCCGCAAGATTGCCGACGTGCTGGGCGTTGCCAATATCCTCGAAGGCAGTGTACGGCGCGCCGCCAATCGCATCCGCGTGACCGCGCAGTTGATTACAGCGGCCGATGGCAGCCACCTCTGGTCGGAGCGCTACGACCGGCAGATGGAAGACATCTTCGACGTCCAGGACGAGATTTCGCGCGCCATCGCCGAGCAGCTCAAAGTGACTTTGGGCCTGGAAGTCAAGCAGGCCACTAAGAATGTCGAAGCCTACGAGCTCTACCTCAAGGGTCGCCACCTTGCGGGCCAGCGACTACCCGTAACTGTGCGCCAGGCAATGAAGTCGTATGAGCAGGCTATCAAGCTCGACCCAGAGTTCGCGCTAGCCTATTCCGGACTCGCAGACTGCTACGGAATTCTTCGTGTTTATGGATGGATCTCGGCAGAAGAGGGAGGGCCACCGGCGCTCGCTGCCGTGTCCAAGGCAGTCGCCCTTGCTCCCAATCTCTGGGAGGTGATCTTCTCTCGCGGTTTTCATAGCTTCTACTATGGCCGCAACTGGCGCGACGCCGGGCCGGATTTTCAGAAAGCCGTCTTATGCAGCCCGCAATCCTCGATCGCCCACGGCTACATGGCCATCTTCCACGCCATGACCCGCCACGCAGATGAGGCCGTAGCCCACGCGAAGCAAGCGTGCCAGCACGACCCTGTGAGCCCGTATATCCACGGTTTGACCGCCTCCTCTTTTCATCTGCTCGGCTACTTGGATCAGGCGGAGAGCTCTGCCCGCAAGGCATTGGACCTGCAACCGAACTTTCTCTTTGGTCTTTGGATGCTGGGCCTGATCTTGTCTTCACAAGGTCGCCATCAGGAAGCCGTTGAAACGCTCGAGCAGGTAGTCGCCGTCTCCCGCGCGCCCATCTTCATCGGGCTTCTAGGGTGCGCTTACCACTTCGCTGGGCGTGCAGAAGACGCGAATCGCCTTGTGCGCGAGCTTGAAGAACGCCGCAGCCGTGGCGAGTTTGTTCCGTCTATGTCGTTTCTCAGCATCTTCGCCGGCTCAGGCGACATTCCGGCTGTTCGGCATGCGCTCCGCGAGTCGATTGCCGAGCGCTGCCCAACGTTCACCATGAGTCTCACCAGCTTCTCCTTTATTAATGCCATTCGCAGCGACCCGGAAATCAATCGCATGCTTGTCGAATCGCTTGGCTACTGAGCCCGTAATGACTTTTATGGTTGGCAACTCGGAAATCGTGTTTGCGTGCTCTATACTTCCGAATAACGGTACACGGAAGTTATCCGCGCATTGCGACCTCAGGCTGTGCCTGACAGAGTCTGGCGTCGGAGTTTTCGTATTCGCTCTCCAACGCTGTACCTCGCCAAAATTGAGATCGTCCGATAGGACAACTCATCTTTTCGACAGTTGTAACTGAATCTATTGCTGTGGAATCAAAGTTAGAACTTGGAGGCGGCGAGAATGCTTTCCGGAGTGCGAGGCCGAAAGCTCATCCTTACTTATATGGTGCTTCTCACTGTTGGTCGCGGTCCGCCAGGACTGATACCGATGAAGAAGCCGTTGCCACCGTAATGAACTGTTGCCTTGTAGTCTGCCATTCCGGGTTCCTCCGGCTGCAATCGTTTCGCAAGAAAACGAAAGTTTTGGGTTCCCAAAGTTGCAATCTCTGGTCCGCAATATCTTATCCGTGATCCCTTGTAGCTGAAGCTTTCCGGGGTTGCCAGACACTTTGCACTTTCGCTTCTCCTAGCCCTTCAAAAAAGACTTCCGCGGGACGCAATTCCTGATCTGCCACGCCCTGGGCTTTTCGGTACCTCCAATTCCACTACTGCCTGCAGATCCCAGATTGAGTATTGCAGCTCGCAGCTTGGAATGTTGCTGAAGCAAACGCAGGTAACCGCCCTCGTCGGGAGCAGCCTTGGCACGAATGATGTCAACTAGAGCATTTCTTTCTGCTACTGGCCAGTGCTTCACTCCTGGAACGAGTGAAAGCACTACTGCGAAGTTGGCAAAGGCGGTTCGCTCGGTTTCGCTCCATGAGGAGATGTCCACATTGAGGATTCGTGCCGTCGAGGAGGTCGTCGCGCGCCGCATTTCATCCGCGCTGCCATCAAACGCTTTCGCCATCTGAAGCTGTACAGCGATTCCGATGTTGCGCGTTGAAAACGTATCCCACAGTCCATGCGGCGGTTCACCAAATTCGTAAAAGATATGCTCTGAAGCCAGCTTGCGCAGAGTACGAGTGGATGTTCGATGTCTAGGATTCTTTCGGATCTCCTCTTCTTCTTTTTGGGTCAGCGACAGCAAATCTGGTCGGCCTGGGCGGAATCCGAACTTGCGGTAAAACCAAAATGCGCCCGATTTGATCGCTTCTTCATTCTTATGGCCGAGTTGGTAAGGGTAGACGGAGATGCACTTCACACCAGTAAGCTGATGGAGAAGGTGGATCACTTTGGAATAAATCCAGGCCGTTTCGCCGTCGCGATAAGTGTAAAAGGTATTGAAACCAACCTCCATCCACTCAAACAGCGAGATACCTTCGATGTAGTTGATCGGCACGCCATTCTTCAGCGTAAAACCGGCATGATAGGCGCGCAGTGGAAGACGGCGATCTGGAGGAAGCCCCCAAAGAAAAATTTGTACGCCACGGCCCGCATCCGCCTGATAGCACTGGTTGGGATCTCCGCGCGTGGTGCCATAGAGCTCCCGATATCGAACGGTAACTGCATCGCGACACACATCGAGGATCTGCTCGGCTTCTTTGGGCGCGAGGTTCCGTAACGGAACAGGTGCGGAGTGCAACTCATCAGCAAGAGAAACCTCTTTGCGTTGTATGAGCGGGCCCTGATGCAAGAAAACTTCCGATATCGGACGCCGCGCGAAGGTTCGACTGGCTGGACTTCCCGTCAGGTCCCAATGCAAATCGACCTGCAAGGGATCGTAAAGTTCGGTCTTCTGCGAGATCGTCAGCGGAGCCTCCGCCAAGCACTTCAATAGCCATGCGAGTTTGCTGCGTTCTCCCGCAGCGCTCGACATCCACTTGTCAAGCGGAGTATCGGCTTCGACGAGGGCATCATCCTCGAGAAGGGGAACGAAACGCGGAAGAGCGACACTTAGGCGAGACGCTTGTTCGTCGAAGTCCCATTCTGCGTTTATGTGCTCCGGGTATCGCGCTTGAAGCCACTGTGCGACTTCATAAGTAAAGGTGTAATTCAACTCCGTGCCGGCGATCCCGGAGACCTCCTCGGCGTCAAATTCCTCCATATCCGCGCCCGATTGCCGCAATTTATTGACCTGTTGCGCTACTTCGGCAAGCAAACGTTCGCTTAATTCGACCACCCGCTGCGAGTGGGGAAGTGCGCGCAGAAATAGGACCACATCATGGAAGCGAGTCAGGGATTGAGGATCGCGAAACTTTGCTCTGACAAACGAGGCTAGAAGTTCTTCAACCTTCCTCGCGCAACCGGGACCGTAGCAATGCCGCATGGACTCCAACTGCGACAGTCTGGCGGCCAGTTTCTTTGCCATTTATCTCCCTTGAGCGAATTGCGACGGATTCCCGACAGTGTAACCAAGAAAGGAAGGTCGGCGATTCATAAGCAAATCGTATATTCCAAGACATATCATTAAGGAAATCTAAATTCAGCTTCGGCACTAAAGCGTCAAATGCAGCGTGTCCCAAAATGGTTATTTTGGGCAAATCGGGAGATAATCAAGATTGATGTTAACTGTCGTGTTTACATTATGTTGCACGGAATTGGCGCCCATTTTCGAACTTGATTTCCAGAGTTCCGGCACAAACGGAATCTTCCCTGGCCACCATCCGCTTCTTCGCCGTGATCCGCCAGGCGCGGCAGATCACGGTTAATGAGGCTTTGCACGCCGTCGCCTGAAGTCTGGCCGAGGCGCTTAGCGGAATTGCTCGCTGTGTGCATGCAGCCATAATGGCAGAATCGGAAGTATAAGTATCTGTCGCGTTCAGAAACCAATGTCACTTCTTTTGAATTGATTCCAGATACTGCGTTAGATTTTTCAAACGTACGTCGCCCCAATTCTGGTCGGCTTCCACCTGATGAAAGACTGGTCCCCAAATAGGCATCTCGCGAGATCCGTGTGCCATTGGAGACGCTTCGCCAGAGATGATTTCGCTTACCCGGTTTGCTGGAAAAGCTCCGCCATGGCGCTTGGAGATTAGAGTCAAGTCTGGCGGCTTAGTCCTCAGGGACGGCGCAGCTGGCCCATCGCCGTGCGCTTCCGGTCCATGGCATGCAGCGCAGTAAGCACGGTAAAGATCCGCACCTTCAAGGGAATGGATGAGTTGTCCATTTGGCTCTTGTGCGCCAGGTTTCATTTTAGTCTGCGCTTGTGCAGTTGCGCTGCTGGATTTGCTCACCTGCACTATAAGTAGCAAAGCGACTGCGCAAATACAGAATGTAATTGATTTCAGCATAGGTTCCTCCTCCCTCTCGCGCTCTCTCTCCGAACCCGCAATGATGCTTAGGCGATGTTCTGAAAACGGTGACGGCGGTCACACTCACTATTCGTTTTCAACATCACAATTAAACGTGATTGCCATCACTGGGCAAGGACTGAAAAGGCACTGAACTATAGGCAGTAATAGGAGGTGTAATCATGAAAGGCCAAGTAGGCATTACGCCGCGGGAAGGGAAGTTCCCGATTCCGGCATGGCCGAAGGTGTTCCCCTTTGAAACCGAGGGCGTCTTCGACACTTGGAATAAGTTCTTCAATGCATTTCGTCCGATCGAGACGCTGAATGCTCCCGAGACCCTCCACATCCCCGTGGAGATCGCGGAGACCGAGAAAGAGCTGCTGGTTACCGCAGAGGTCCCTGGCTTCACCGAAAGGGAGCTGGAGGTTCGCGTCGAACCGAACCGCCTCTTCATCACTGGCAAGATTTATGACAACAAGGAGGAGAAGGGAAAGAAGACGCTCTACACCGAGCGCGTGTACAACCAAATCTTCCGCTATGTCGATCTGCCCATCGCCGTAAATCCCAACGATGGAACAGCGACAGTGAAGGATGGCGTCTTGAAGATCACTTTGTACAAAGCGCAAGCGCCCAAACTCATCCCAGTGACTACAGTTACATAACAAAACTCGGAAGGAGAGCGAGACAGGCTCGCGAGTGCCTGTCTTTATTTTGGACGAAGGTTGCGCAAGGATTGAGCGTTACGCCAATCGTAGTGGCTCCCAAAAAGACCGGGGCTATGACCCGTAGTCACAGCCCCAGAGTTAAGTCTTGGAATCCATCACGAGTACTGCAGCACATCGCGAATGGTTAGTACAGGGCAAGGAGCGCCGCTCACCACGCTGTAAGTGACTCCGGTGCGGAAATGGGAGCTGAAGACCTTGTCCCTTGGAAGGCCTAGGACGATCAGGTCTGAGTTGTCGGTTTCCACGTAGTTGAGAATCTCCTGGGCTGGATCGCCTTGGGTAATCACGAATTGTGGAGCACACCACGCGACGGCATCAGATGGTACAAGTCGGCGATGTTCGTGTTCGCAACATGCCTTTACGCGGTTGTCATCCCGCGCATGTGAGTCCCTTGCTAGCACATGGAGGAGCGTCAAATGAGCACAACGTTCATGGGCAAACGACAGTGCGTATGAAACAGCGTACTCGATTGCCTGAGTAAGATCCGTGGCAAACAGAATGCGGTCGATGTATTCCGGATCGCATTCCACTTTTGGCACATGCGGTCCGACTGTGAGGACCGGGCAGGTGGCGCCGCGCAGAATCAGTTCAGCGGTCGAACCAAGAAGCAGGCGCTGAATTCCTCGCCAGCCATGGGTGCCAATGACGATCAGGTCAATCCCATGAACGGCTGTCCACTCTTGAATTGCATTCTCGATCATGCCGTTGCCGACGAGTACCTGCGAATTGACCCCGAATGGCTCGACTAATTGAGTCAGTTTTTCTCTAGTCTGCTCTCCGCTACATCGAGATACTTCATCAATGCCGCGCCTCCCGTGTAAATCGGCGTCGTCGGAGTCTGGACGTGAGCAGGATAGAGAGTTGCGTTGTGATGCTTTGCCAGCATGGCGGCATATTCCAGCGCTGTCTGCGAAGCCTCGCTGAAGTCGGTGAGGAAGAGGATGTTTTTGAATGCGATTCTTGTAGAACTCTCAAGAACGTTCATGGCTAGTTCTCCTCTCGTTGCAATTTGTCGACGGTAGCCTCCAGCCATTTCCGTACGGCTTGATCCAGTTGCTCCTGAGTGCCATTCTGATACAGAGAAGCAACTGTGTCGCCTTGTTCATTTAGCGCGATCTGATGACAGGGGGCCAATGCCATCCGCTTGCCTTCGGGAATGAACTCGAATAATGGGCAGCGCTCACATGGCTGGTGCGGAGCGCACGACTCGAAGTTCACGCAGGTCGGCGAATCGCGAAAGATCAACGTGGGACGCCATTGGCTTCGGAAAGGGCGACGGTACCCTCCGAGTCTCAGGAATGAAAGCTCTTTGCGTAGTACTTGGGCAGTCTGACGAGTGCGACGGTTGGAATGGCGAACCTCCGGTCTTGAAAGCCAGCATCGGCGCAATATTGCCCCGCTGCAGTGATCTACATCACAGCTCTCAATTGCTTTTGGAGAATCTCTTCCGACAATTCCAAGGAAGGGTGGAATTGTTCGACCGCCATGCTCAAGACCATTAAGCCGGCTTGTTAATCTGAACGGTGTATGAGGGACACTTCGATGAGCCGAAGACCAAGCGGAGCAATCGCAGTATTCCGCTTGGCCCCAAGGGTCTCGAAAGTCTCTCTAACCTAAAGCCTGATGGGTCTTGTCCCGAGGCGCTCGTCTTCGCAACCCGCACAGGCACACCGCTCAGTCGACGGAATCTGATGAAGCGGCAGCTCGCTCCTGCGTGCAAGAAAATTGGCTTAGAGGGAGTGAACTGGCATTGGCTTCGTCATGCCAACGCAACTCTGCTCGACTCGGTTGGGACGCCGCTCACGTGATTCTGCTCGTCGTTCTCAGTCATTTTTTTATGGGTGCCCCGGAGTGGGTGCCCCCGCACCAAGGGCTCAACCTTCGGTCATTGGTCTTTGGGGCTTTGAATCGAGATAATAAGGAAGAGCGGCTATGCACGCGCTTCCTCAACGTGCTTCAGAGTCGGGAGTCTGTCTATCGATTTTCCCACTTTCTTTTTGGCAATCCTCAGCTCATAGAGGCTTTGCAGGTTGAGCCAAAATTCGGCCGTCGTGCCGAAGAAATGAGCGAGTCGAAGGGCTGTATCACCAGTGATGGCTCGCCTACCGTTCAGAATTTCCGTGACACGATTCGTCGGGACATCAAGCCGTCGTGCGAGCTCGGCAGCGCTCATGCCTAGTTCGTTGAGTTCTTCAGCCAGATGTTCCCCAGGGTGAATTGCTTGAATCGCCACAATCTCTTCTCCTAATGGTAGTCAACAATCTCGACATTAGATGGACCGGGAGCCCCTGCAAGCCAAGCAAAGCAGATCCGCCACTGATCATTGATGCGAATGCTGTACTGGCCTTTTCGATCCCCCTTCAAGGCTTCGAGTCGGTTGCCTGGCAAGGCAGCGAGATCCCTGAGCTCCACAGCCGCTTCCAGGCGGTCGAGCTTTAATCGGGCACTGTGCTCGATCCCAGAAAAGGCTTTGACCCGTGTACCGGACGAGAAGTCTCTAGTCCGTTTGTCCCGATAGCTGACGATCGGTTGGAAGAAAATAGCAGGTCATTACGCGTTACGTCAAGCGTAATTCTAAAAACCGAACCTCGTTGGACCTATATGCCCTGTTCCACTCAAAACATGCTGTAACACTCTGGCGAAGTTCGCAGAGATCAGTTGGCTGCCCTGCGTACTTCCAACCCTAAAACACTCGAACTCTGGACGGTCTTCCATACCTCGGTGCCGTGGCTTGGCCGAATCTTCTTAGCTGCAATCTTCCGAAACGGAACTTGGGCAAGACCATTAGGTCGAACGTCCTGTCAGGCCGAAATACTTGTTAGTTTAGGTTTTTGCCCTGGCTGAATGCTGAATTGCTGAGTGCTGAAGGTACGAAATCCTTCATTCTGTGCGCAGCGCCTCCACAGGATTGAGCCGGGATGCGCGCCATGCTGGCTGAATGCATGCCGCTGCGGCCGTCAAAAACAGCAGCAATGCGACGATCAGAAAAATGTTTGCGTCGAGTGGTCTGACGCCATACAGCATGCCTCGAATCAATGTTGAGGCTGCGATCCCACCGGCTGTGCTGCGCAAGAATTGTATCCACGAAGAAATCCTGATTCGGCAAGCATTCTCAGCGCTCGGTGTGACATCCTGTCTGCTTCCCAATGCTCTGGATCAGGCTGCTTCGCTCGCTCTCCCGTCTGCCACTGGCATTCTTGGTTGACATGGTTGGGATTGCGGGATCCCTGGTGCAGTCTCGCAGTGCGCTGATCGCCGAAAATCTGTTTCTCCGCAAGCAGCTCGCCTTCTACCAGGAACATCAGGTTCGCCCAAAAAGACTTACCGACGCAGCCCGGTTCCTGCTGGTTCTGTGGTCCCACTTCTTCGACTTCAAGAATGCTCTGGTGATCGTCCAACCAGCGACGCTCATCCGCTGGCATCGCCAAGGATTCAAACTGTTTTGGAAGTGGAAGTCGAAGCCTGGGCGACCACGACTTCCGAAGGATCTACAACGCCTGATCGCAGAGATGGTGCGAGCCAATCCGACCTGGGGACAAGCGCGAATCGCCAATGAGCTGTCGCTGAAGTTGGGAATTCGGGTATCGCCGCGGACCGTGCGGACCTATTGGCCGACGGATCTAAAACCCTCTCCACGAAGGTTTTCGCAAACTTGGAGCAGCTTCATTCGCAACCATGCTCAGGCCATGGTGGCTTGCGATTTCCTGGTGGCAGCCACCGCCCGTTTCCGCATCCTTTATATATTCGTCTTGCTGGAGATTGGCTCACGCAGGATCGTGCACTGCAATGTCACCGCTCACCCGACAGCCGACTGGACCCTGCAGCAGTTTCGCGATGCGATCCCCAGCCAGCACCGTTATCGCTTCTTGATTCATGATCGCCACGGCTCTTTTTCCCCCGAAGTGGACCAAGCCGTCGCGGATCTTGGAATCAAAGTCTTGAAGACGCCTCCTTGCGCTCCGCAGGCCAACGCGTTCTGCGAGCGCCTAATGGGAACGATTCGCCGCGAGTGCCTCGACTTCATCATCCCGCTCAACGAGCGTCATCTTCGACGGATTCTTCGCGAATGGGTGAGGCACTACAACCGAGGCCGACCCCATTCGAGACTAGGACCAGGCATTCCCGACCCAGAGACCAAGGCCGCAGCTCTTCGTGCGCATAGCCATCGCTTCGATGCTCATGAAGTAGTAGTTAAGAGATCGATCTTGGGCGGACTGCATCACGAGTACAACGTCTCAAAGACGGCAGCATGACTCGGATGCAGTTTTTGCGCACGACAACAGAGCGGGGCGCATCTCGATTGAATGGCTAGTGCACCATCCACTGACTCACCCCACCATGGTGTGAACACGTTCCCTGACGATGTTCGCTAAAGCTGTAGGTACCATCTCCACACTTCGCTGTCGCCCCTGCCGGTACCGACTGAGCGCGAACGGGAGTGTGGACGCGATGGCCCGAGCTGTTGGTGTAGTAGTTGTGATGGTGAGGCGTGGCGGTGGTCGTGTGGTGGCGAGTCGCGGTTGCGCTGTGATGGCCGGAGGAGTGACGACCGCTGGGAAAGGCTGAGACGGTTAACGACAAGAGTGCCAAGACGGCAATAGCCGCTTTCATAGGACGACCTACTCAGTTCGGATGAGGTTGTGTGGGGAGTGCTATGGAATCATAATGGGAACTTCCCACTTGTCAACGCTTTTCTTGTCGATTCCCCAGTCCACGTTTTGCCGGATTGGATAATTCCCAGACTGGCACAAACACGACGTTTTTTCCCCATCCAGGCAACAGAGTCTCTGCTATGATCTTGCCGCCATGAACGTTCGTGTGGTGTTTCTTTCATCTCTGATTCTGTCGTGTGCTCATGTTGTTCCCGCCCAACACTGTGGAGGCACGGAACGATGGGCAGTAAAGGACGGGACTGATTCGGCTGCACAGCAGATTGATTTCTCCAACATCACTCCGATACAGGTCTCGGACCTCCTGTTGATCCATCAGCCGACCATTCCGAACAACAACACAACTCGGGTGACCCCAGACGAGACACATCTGTACCGAGTCTCAGCCCGTCTCGTGAAATGGAAGAAAGAGTGTTGCCAAGCAACGGATGACAGTGACTATCACCTCGTCATGACGGACGACACTTTGCAGTTCTCGACGAGAACAACGGCGTTCCTGTTACCGGCCACAGTTTCGTTGCGGAACTACCTGACCCCGGCTGCCTTTCCGGTCGCAATGGAACATTCGGCACAACGTCTCCGTTTTTTCAGCCCGGCAATCCATTGAGTGTCGGTCCAGCCCGCCAGGCACTAGAAGCGTAGACGCAAAATGCGGTATTTGATGGCAATTGGAACGATATGAGCGGCGTACTGTTGAGATCGTAGGGGTTGGGTTTTTTGATCGTGCCCACAAACAGACTGGCCGTTCTCCGAACAACATCGAGATTCACCCGGTTCTTTCTATCGCGCTCAATCCTAGCCCTGGACCTGGGCCAACGCCTGGACCTGCTCCACAGCCATCAGGCCAGAACTGGGAATACAAGCTGATAACGTCGACCACCGCGCCTGACCTGCTGACGCAGGCAAATGATCTCGGCGGCCGTGCGATCACCACCACGTCGATGTTCTCGTGTTCCAGCAGATACAGAACTTCTGAGACGCTCAATGCCTCCCAGACTCGGTGTCCGGCTTGCTCTATTTGAGCCCCGAGCTGTGAAGGGGACAGTGTTGTGAGGTAGACGAGAGAGGCCATCGCTACAATTTCATTCGTTTGCGCTTCCATTCCACGAACGGCACTTCGGCTCGCCGTCTTTCCGAACAATTGTGGCTTCCAGACACGGGCATTATCCCCTGTCGGTTATCTCTGTCCTTTCGCTTGACCTTACGTCGATCCGGGTGTATCGTCCGCGCCGCCGGAGGAAATGACAATGAATCAACATGCGTCAACGCAAGGGAAGGGCCTCCGCTGGAAGTCAATTGCAGGTTTCAGATCTGGGCTTTTGGTGCTGGCTGTGATCCTATTGGTTGTGGCCGTCCTACCCACGGCGGCTGGGTCTAGTGGTTCCTCAAATGGAGCCTCTCAAATCGTGCTATCGTGCACGACACCACCACCACATTCCCAAAACACGAACGGGTGCAGCTCTTCTGAATTAGCTACGACCCCTCCCATAATCGTGGGATCAACGCTTTACTTTATCGGCGGGTTCTGGGTGTGGTGTCAGAGTCCGAGCGGTGGGACGCCCTATGGGCCGGATTGCAATGGCTCGATGTACATAGAAGAGGTCAACCTTGCCACTGGTGTTGGACACTACCAAGCAACTTCAGTTAACGGCGCCAGCACGGCTACCGGGCCTACCGGTTTGCAGGTCACGGTCACGACCTCGGACGGCGATATGACATGTACGCTTGAAGTGCCGACTTCGACCGATCACTCAGCTACGCTGCAAGGTACCTGCGATGGAGTCCACATCGTCTTTAGCAATGTTTTAGTCAATGTAACTTAGCGAAGGCTCTTCCATTCCTGACTCCCAACGCGAGTAGGTTTCGAGAACGCCTTTGCGAACGCCACCGACTCAATTCGGCGGTTTTTTATTCCGGCGTCTGCATCGTAATCGTGCGACCATCGGCGGTGGTGAGTGTGCTTGAAATGGGCGACTTGGACGAAGATGCTGTGCGAGAAACTGTTGTGATGGAGCTGACGGGTCTGTTCAGAAGTGGTTCGGGGTTCGAAGACTGGCACTCTTGTCAGTAGGCTCAGATTTACGCGGCTTTAGCATTCGCTGTGCCCTAATTACATTGTTTGATCGGACAGGTTGAGGAGGTCACAGCAAAATGCCGGACAAAGCCTGCGTTCACACAGATTTCGGTAGGAGGCACTTTCTACAAACTGTTCTTTCAAGTGCAGTCGTCGGAATGGTGGCGCAAGCTGGAATTGAGTTAGTCGCTCCTGCAAACCTTAGCGCCCAAACCAATCTGAGTCCCGATGCAGCTTTGCAAGCATTGGTCGCGGGCAACCAACGTTTCGCGAGAAACCAACTAACCTCTATTGAACACGACCTCGCCATCCTGAAAGACCGAACCGTAGATAAACAAGAACCTTTTGCCGCCGTTCTTTCTTGTGCCGATTCCCGTGTACCTGTAGAGCTGGTTTTTGATCAGACGATTGGGCACATCTTTGTCACACGAGTGGCTGGCAATATCGTGACACCAGAGATTATTGCGAGCCTCGAATATGGCGTTGGCGTCCTCGGAGTGAAAGTTCTTCTCGTGCTTGGCCATAGTAGCTGCGGAGCCGTGAAGGCAGCCATGAAAGCCGATACTGTTCCAGGACAGATCAGCACGTTGTACCCACCCCTTCGGCAGGCCGTGGAACAGTCCAATGGAAATTTCGACAAAGCCATCGAAGCCAACACGAAGATTCAGGCCGAATTACTACGCACTTCGTCAACTGTCATCCGGGACGCAGTGAAAGCTAGCAAACTGAGAGTAGACGCCGGAGTTTATGACCTGGCAACCGGCAAAGTCGCATGGAGCTCAACGTCGTAGCAGCTCCTGAACACAACACGATCAGGGGGATATTATGAAACGGCAACGGTTTTGGGTACTTATTGTTGTGTGCCTCGCGCTCGTAAGCGGATATCTTGCAGCCCAAACGACACCCGCAGCATCGGGTTCCCCTGCTGCGAAAGTTGGACTGTTTGTCTATCCGCAGAAAAATCAAACCCCGCAACAGCAGGCCAACGACGAAAATACTTGCTATGTATCCGCTCAGCAGCAGACCGGGATTGATCCCGCTGCACCGCCTCCACCTCCTCAGCAAGCGGATACCAAGCAGGGAGGAGGAGCGAAGGGTGCGGCCGGTGGGGCTGCGGGTGGAGCCGCCATTGGAGCTATCGCAGGTGACGCGGGAAAAGGAGCTGCAATCGGAGCGACCGCGGGTGCAGTCCACGGTCGTCGTCAGCAAAAGAAAGCCAACCAGCAGGCCGCGCAACAGGCGCAACAGCAGACGCAGACAGCACAGCAGCAACGACTGGATACTTTTCGCAGGGCATTTTCAGCCTGTATAGATTCCAAGGGTTACTCCGTCAAATGAAACAACTGGTTCGTGCGTATCAACGGTAATCGTCGGAACGTTCGAATGGCTTTCCACTCTATTCAAGCGTTCCCAGTAATCGTGCGACCATCGGCGCTCGTCAGTGTACGCGAAATGGGCAAGCTCCAGATGCACCGGCTGCGGCTCCTCGGATAGCAAAACTTGCAGACTCGGAGGCAGAGCACGCACGGTTTGACTGAAGACAGCGAAGCCCTTTCGGTGATTGAAGGATTTCCGCTATTCCACGTAAAAATAGTTGTTAAAGAATCTATATCTCTTACGAGGCTGAGGGATCGACGATTTGCGCGGAAAAGCGGAAATACCCCTTGCGCTACAGGGGTCCGAGTGGGGCAATTCAGGCTCGCTGGGGACCGTCATCTTTCTCAATTGGCCATCTCGTAAAAATCTCAATCCGTGTCGGAGCAAACCCCCTGAATTAAAGATGGGACCCTTTTTTCAAGGACGAAGCTTTAACCTTTTTGGGAACAATTGCAGAGACTCAGGAATGTGAGAGAAGGAAAGTTCTTCGTCAATTGCGCTGAGCTGTCATCACTTGATCCGACGAGCTTCGACGCTCTCCTTGTCATCCGTATCAATGAGTTTGCCATTGCAGACCACGATGTCGTCTGTCGCTAACCATAATGCCGATGTGATGGCGTCTACGTCGTCGATCTCCCAAACAGATCCATCTTC
>Ga0126378_10001939_pt1 | contig 15334 bp, 15 predicted proteins | sample PanSoiMetPlot_23_FD_92587 | JGI IMG/M metagenome (GOLD analysis project Ga0126378, IMG submission 92587) | Tropical forest soil microbial communities from Panama - MetaG Plot_23 | ecosystem: Environmental > Terrestrial > Soil > Tropical forest > Bulk soil | place: Panama | collected 2016-02-17 | reverse complement strand
CCGACAAGGAGACCTTCTTCCGCGAGCAAGCGATCCGCCATCTCCCAGCCCTCGTCGGTGCTGACCGAGATCTTCTCATCGAGCTCTTCTTCGCGATAGATCGCGGGGACGATCGACGAGGGCATGTGCTTGAGCCCTTCGAGGCCATGTAGCGCCTCGGCAGGTTCGACCCCGATAACGCGAATGTCTCGCCGATGCTCTCTGAGGCGACGGCCGGTGCCCATCACCGTTCCACCGGTCCCTATCCCGCAGACCAAATGCGTCACTTCACCCCCCGTCTGCTGCCAGATCTCCTCGCCGGTGGACAAATAGTGCGCCAGAGGATTCGCCTCGTTGGAGTACTGATCGGGATAGAAGTAGCTGTTCGGGCTCTTCTCGACGAGCTGCCGCACCAACCGGATTGCTCCATCTGAGCCCTCCATTGGATCGGAGTAAATGAGTTGCGCACCGTACGCCCCGGTGATGCGCTTTCGGGCGATGCTCACATTCGCAGGCATCACCAGGGCCACGCGAAAACCCAGAGCGGCCCCGATCCAGCTATAGGCGACGCCGGTGTTGCCGCTGGTTGAGTCAATCAGCGTCCGCTCTGCTGTCAGCCGGCGGTTTGCGAGCGCTTCGAGAACCATCTGCAGAGCGGCTCGGTCTTTGACGCTGCCGCCTGGGTTGAAATACTCCAGCTTGGCCAGAATCCGAACGCCCGGCACCGAGGCCAGCGAACCAATTTTCACCAGAGGGGTTCTGCCGACGAGGTCTGTGATCGCCGGCAGCGGCGGAAACCGCCGGACCGGCCGTCTTGCTTGTCCACCGCTCATGCGCAGCGGGAGCAGCGGTTGACCGGCGCCGGTTGAAGCTCGCCCTCCCGGTCAGTCGTTACCAGCCCCAAGTCATCCGAAGCTCCAAGGCACAGGCGTTGAAAAACCAAAGCGCCCACCGTTCCGACGAGGACGGACTGGGGTCCTGGAGGGACGTTCGTCAACCCGCCGAGCTGGCCGCGAAAGCATTCGGCGCAGCCGCGTTCGGAGCGGTACACCACCTCGCCGCGGCCTTCCCGCCAACCGAGCGCGACCCAAGGGGCCGAACCGGAAAAGTCGGCCGGCACTTCACCGAGCGACCCACAGGTCGCACCCGACAGGGCGTCTGGGTTTAAATCCGACGCCGCTTTGGCGAATTCCAAGGCGAAAGGTTGGCCTACCTGCGCCCTCGCGAACAGCAACCCAGTCTCGTCAGATCGCACGCTCGCCTTCGGCTGTACCGCCGCCCTGACCGGTATACCGCCTGCGGCCAGGTAGGCCGCGGCGGCCGCCTGGGCAGCACCTCGGCCCACCAGCTGTGCGCCGGAGACCAAGAGCTTCTCTTGACCCCTACCGCCTATCTGCGCCAGCAGGATCTGCCGAGAATAGCGGATGATTTGATCTTCGGTGAGCGACATCACCACCCTCCGGCAATCGCCGGAATGATGCTGATTTTGTCACCGTCGGCGACCGGTGTTTCCAGCTCTTTGAGGAACCGAATGTCTTCGTCATTGTAAAAGATGTTCACGTACCGCCGAACGCCTCCCTGTTCGTCCATCAGCCGCGCGCCGATCCCAGGAAAGCTGGCGTTGAGATTTTGCAGGACTTCCCTCACCGTCTTGCCGGGTGCAGTCACCTCCTGCTGATTTTGGGTGAAGCTTCGCAAGGGGGTGGGAATGCGGACGGTTGCCATCGTCAAATCCTCCTCTGATTACCGTTTCGCAGCAGCAGGCGCCAGCTATGGTCGACCTGCGGCTCCAAGCTCAAAATTTCGTAACCATCCTCGCGGGCGCTCCGCGGAACACCCTGGACGGCTTCGTCGCTCGATACGAATACCTCCAGCACCGCCCCCGGCGCCATGGATTCCAGCTTGAGCTTCGTCCGGACGTAGGTCATCGGACATAGCTCCCGCCGCAGGTCCAGGGTAGCGTCTGGCGCAGGCGCCTTCATCGGGCCGCTCCAGCCGCAAAGCGGTCCAGTCCAGCGTCTCTGGTAGCGCAGGCGACGCAGTCGGGCGCGCGGGGAACCGCAATTACCCTCTGTGACATTTTCCACGCGTCGACGGTGACGAGCAGACCCGGGCGCCAGCCGTCACGCGTCAGGACCGAAAGGGCGAGCGACGCCTGAATTGCGCCGACGAGACCCGCGACGGTGCCTAGCACGCCGGTTCGCGCGCAACTCGGCGGTTCCTCACCCGCTGTGGGCTCATCGAAAAGACACCGCAGGCACGGCCCACCTGGGGCGATCAACATCGCCTGCCCTACTGTTCGCAGGACGCCGCCGTACACCACGGGTATCCCAAGTCTCACCCCAGCGTCGGAGAGGACGAACTTCGCATGCACGTCATCCGTGCCGTCGATGATCACGTCGTGACCGTCGGCGAGCACGGCGGCACGCGAGTCATCCACCCGTGACCGCCTGCTCGCCACCGCAAGCGCAGGAAACGCGGCCTGCAGTCGGCTCGCCGCGACCTCCACCTTGGGCTGCCCGATATCCGAAACCCGGTACCAGGGTTGGCGATGCAGATTGCTTGCCTCTACGACGTCGGGATCGACAATCGTCAACCGGCCAATCCCCGCCTGGGCAAGTGCCAGTGCCGCGGGGCAACCGAGGCCGCCCATTCCAACCACGAGAATCCTCTTGCCGCCAAGATTGCTCAACCCAGGCTACCCTCGAGGCTGAAATAACGTTCTCCCGAATCGCAGCAGAGCGTGTAGACGAATCTATCGGGGCCAAGCTCGCGGGCGATGCGCATTGCGCCTTCGACGTTTGCACCAGACGTCACGCCCACCAGCAGCCCCTCCTCACGAGCCAGCCGCTCCTTCATACGCCAGGCTGCAGTCGCTGAGACGTGCAGCTGGCGGCCTTCAGTGAAGAAGCTCTCGGGAGTAGATCGGCGAAGAGCGAAGTCGGGGCGCCCTTCCTCTCGAATCGTGATTCCGACCAGAAGCGCCGCCGGGAAATGCGGCCTCACCGCTTCCTCGATGCCCCTTAGCGTTCCTCCCGTTCCCAAGGTCATCACCACGGCGTCGATCGCCGCCCCATACTCGCCGGCTTGCGCGACGAGCTCTGCACCTTCCCCGCGCTCATGAGCCTGCCAGTTTCGGGCATCGTCGTACTGATTGAGCCGCACGACACCAGGAGCAGTTGCCATTTCCGCGGCCTTGGTCAGCGCGCCGGCGATGCCCTGAGCTGCGGGAGTGAGCTCGAGCGAGGCGCCATAGGCGGTGAGAACGTCTTTATGCTCAGCCGTAACGCTGTCGGGAAGCACAGCCACCAAGCGGTATCCTCTCACCCGGCAGACCAGCGCCAATGCGACGGCGTAGCTTCCGCAGCTCGCCTCGACGACGGTGTTCCCCGGCCGCAAAAGCCCGGCGGCTTCGGCGGATTCGATCATCCTTGCGGCGATGCGATCTTTGTGAGACCCGGCCGGGTTGAGGTGCTCGAGCTTTGCCAGCACCTCCGCCGCGCCCGGCTCGGCGATGCGAGAGAGGCGAACGAGCGGGGTTGCGCCGATCAGCTCAAGGATCGAGTTGTAAATGACAGAGGCAGACATCGACGCTCACGTTCTAATACGGAACGGGATTCATCGGCACCGGACAGCAGAAGCGCCCCAGGCCGTCGAAACGGTCAGAAGTGGGCGCTCGCCCCCCAGTACACCCCCAGATAGCTTTCCTCTGCGGCGCCGCCCGTCTGCCACTTCGCACCCGAGCCGCTGAACTGGTCCTTGTAGTGGGAGTAGCGCACGCGAACCAGATAACCCAACGGACCCCAGATGGCTCCGGCCAAACCGAACTCCCCGCTCCAACCGCTTGCCGAGGCGGCCGATCCGTAATCGGCGACCTCGGACGCGATCGGCTTGGGGTTGATAAAATAATTCGCCGAGCCCTCGACGCGAAGAAAGGACCAAAAGGGCGCGGACGCCTCGATGCCGACGACGGGGTAATTGCGGTGCGAGCCAGGCAACGGGGCTTGCGCGTTCTGATCCACGTCAAACCGCCGGGTTCCGAACCCAGCGCGAACGCCGGCATGGCCCGCCAGCGCCTCGCTTAGGCCCATCGAAAAAAAATACCGAAACGCCAAGAGCGCATTGATTGCTTGGTCCGCCGCATAGACCTGGCGATCGGTCGTGTCGCCAGCAGAAGTGATGACCTTGACATTGGTGAGAGAGAAAGCGCGCTCGTAGCCCGCCAAAAGGCCCAACCCGCGCCACAGGCTCGTCGATTCCGCGAACGGGAAGATCTCCGCCGCCAACGAGAAGCCAACGTAAGGGACCTCCGCCTTGAAATCGACTGTATCTCCAGGCGGGCGTTGGGTGGGATCGGTGGCATTGTACTGGGCACAGCTGGAAAAGCCTGGGCGCGAGCAGTACGAGCGCCAGGTTGTCGTGCCGGTGACCTGCGCGGTGAATACCGGTGGATCAATCAATGGGTGCTTTGCCTGGAGTCGAACGACCGGCTCGGGTCGCTGCGGCGGCGGAACCGTATGCGCTTCCGCCATCTCCTCGCGCTCTTGCCGAGCCTGATTCAGCTCGGCTTCCGTTTGCGTAGGCGGAGCCGGCTCCTCCTTTCGTTCGCCGGAGGGCTGGTCGGGCACAGGCCCCGCCGCCGGAGCTTTGGCGTGCTTGGCGCCGAGGCTTGCGGAAATCGCCTCGGCCAACCGCGGGCCCTCGGCCGGCGCCAGCATCCCCCGCTTCAGCGAAAATCGCGAAGATGAAAGCCGCTGTCCTGACGAGTCGACGACGCGAACACTGAGCGATTTGCCCGCCGCTCCCATGACCGCGGCGTCTAGTTTCAAAACCTTTGCCACTTCCGCCACCGCCGCCGGCGTCCTTGCTTGCGCCCCCTTGAGCTTCTTTTTCGCCGCCGCCGCCTTGTACTGGCGCAAGCTCACCACGTGTAGACCTGAGCTGCGCAGCTGTTGCTCCACCTGAGTCCGAAGCTTGCCCTGCTTATCTCCTGAAAACGGGAGGACCACGACGCGCTGAGCGCTGGCTAGGCTGGAACAGAGAAGGACCGCGGTCCCCAGGAAGCTGCCCAACAATTTCGCGCGCACTTGCACCTCCGTGGCAAGAGGTCACTTTATCTAAGGGAGCGGACCGATCGAACTGCCACACTGCTCCACTCAGGAACACCTCACGCCCTGATTGGCGTCTGGGTCGATGAAGCTACTTTTTCGCCTTCGACACGGCAGGCGGTGCCGCTTGCTTGCGGCGCGCAAGTCGCTTCTTCCAGCGCTGACGGATCTTCATCCTAAATCGCCGATGCTTGCTCTTGCTGCGTGCCAATCCTTGGCTCCTTATGAAAACTCCGCCACGCCTTGGCTAATTACCAGAATCGCTGCCGGGCGTGCTTGTTTCTTCGGAATCGCCTTCTCGATCAGCATCGGAGCGCTGCGGCTCGTCGGGAACCGGCCGCGTGGGAAACGGGATGCCCTCCGCACCGCGAACCTCGGTTGGCAACGCGGATGCGACCCTCACCCGGCCCTTGTCGTCTAGGTCGGCACCCCTCTCGCGATCGGGCAGCGCAACTGGTTGAGCTTTTCGGATTGGCGGCCCGAAGATCGGCCGGCACGCGTCAACCAAGCGTCGAACCTCCTCGAGTGGAAGCGCCGGGCAGTAATTGCCGTTGATGCCCTCCATCGGACGCGCCATGCACATCGAGTTAAGGATCGCCTCCTCGGTTGCCTCCATGACCGCCTCGTAGAGAGGGTCCAAGCGCTGATCGAGGAGGATCTTCATGCGGTACACCATCTTGCGCGTGCGCCGCGGAACCCGGTTGGCGGTGGAGAACCCGACGATGATCTCCCCGGACCCGTGCGCGGCGAAGGAGCCCACTCGTCCGATTCCCAGCGCAACGCGCTTGCAGAGGCGACTGACCTGGTGCGAGAGCAACGGGGCATCGGTCCCCAGCACTGCGATGATCGAGCCGTCGATGCGCTCCCGCTTGGGCAGATCGCGAAACTTTCCAGCGAGCGCCTCTCCGAGCGGCAAACCGCCCACCCGCAGGTTGTGCATCTTGCCGAAGTTGGACATCACCAGCACGCCGAGCGTGTAGCCACCAAACACTTCAGGAAGCTTTCGAGAAGCAGTTCCGATCCCGCTCTTGAAATCGCAGGTGATCATCCCCGTCCCGCCGCCCACGCCTCCCTCGGCTACCGGGCCGTCGCTGGCGGTCTGGATCGCCTCGAGCACATGCGTCTCTTTCACGTGCCGGCCGGCTATGTCGTTCAACCAGCTGTCGTCGCACTCTCCGACCACCGGGATGATGACGTCATCCTCATCGCCGATTCCGGGATATCGATCGACCATGTATCGGGCCACCGCGTCGGAGACGGCGCCGACCGACATCGTATTGGTAAGCAAGATGGGAGTCTCAATCAGCCCCCACTCCATCACTTGCGTGAGGCCGGAAACTTCGCCCGCGCCATTGAGGACGAAACCTCCGCCTGTCATCCGCTCGAGGAAGATGTTGCCCTGGTCGGGCAGAACCGCGGTGACCCCGGTGCGAACCGGTCCAATCCCCGGCTTGAGCGGACCTCTTCCGCGGATAATGGTGGAGTGGCCCACGCGAACCCCTTCCACGTCGGTGATCGCGTTGTATTTTCCCGGCCGGAAGCGCCCGAGCGCCAACCCGAGCTCCCTGGCGCGAACCCTCGTCTCGCTGGATTCCGTGCTGGACAATCACGCGCCTCGCGCTTGCGAGGGCGCAGGCGGTTCGTCTGATCTCGCTTCGCCACGCCCCTCGCTGGAGATGACTGGCCGTTCATCGACAGACCTTAGGATGGCACCGTTGCCGCCGAGCGCCTTGCGTTGCTCTCGCTCCTTGTACCGGCGGATCGCGCCGCTGAGGATCTCGCCGATCAGGTTTCGGTAGTCGATTCCGCCGCCCTGCGCGATGAGCACCAGATCGCTCCATCCCGGGGTAAGACCCGGAAGTGGATTGCATTCGAGAAAGAAAAACCGGCCGCGCTCATCCATCCGAAAATCCATCCGCGCGACGTCGCGGCAGCCGAGCGCCATGAATGCCGCCCGGCTGGCGGACTTGAGCCGCTCCAGCTGCGCCGGATCGAGTCGCGCCGGCACGTCGTAGCGGATCCGATCATTCCACTCGAGCTTATGCTGAAAGCTATACACCGGGGTCTTCTCCGAGCTGTCGAGGAAGACGACCTCCATCGGCGGCAGCACCTTCGGCCGCTTCTCGCCGAGTAGGCCAACGGTGAACTCCCGGCCGGCGATGTAATCCTCGACCAGCGCGGGCTGCTGGTACTTGTCGAGGATCTCCTTGACCACCTCGCGCAGCTCGCCCTCGCTGTGGCAGACGCTCTTGGAAACCACGCCCTTCGAAGAACCCTCAGCAACCGGCTTGACGATCACCGGGAACCTGACGAAGTCCTTGAGCAAGCGCTCCTTGCCGGTGTTCATCAACTGAAAGTTGGGCGTCTGAATCCCATGCTGCCGGACGATCTTCTTGGCCAGAGCCTTGTCCAAGGCGATTGATAGCGTGGCCGGATCCGAGCCGGTGTACGGAATGTCCAACAACTCGAGCAGGGCGGGAACCTGGCTCTCTCGGTTGCGCCCTTTGAGGCCCTCGGCGATGTTGAAAACGAGATCGAGCGGCGTGGAGGCAAGTAGCGACGGCAGCTCGGGGGTCGCCTCGAGATCCACCACTTCGTGGCCCCAGGAAGCGATGGCTTCCCTGATCGCTTGTAGCGTGGTGGGTGAGTCGTACTCGGCTTCCGAGTCCTCCACCGCATCAGCGGTAGGGACGATGCGCTTCACGTTGTAGGCAAAGCCCACCCGAAGCGGACCGTTCCTCCGCGTTGGCTTGCCCTGTCTGCGCGCGGTGTCGCGAATTCCATACCTCTTCGCCGCGCCGCTTAAAACCGAGTCGATCACCGCGTCGAACTGAAGACCCTCCAGTGCCGCAGCGGCGTAGATTCCAGCGCCTGGTTCTAGCGACGGCAGCGCGTTGACCTCGAGGAAATAAGCGGTGCCGTCGGGGGCGAGGCGGAAGTCAATTCGGCCGAGGTCGCGGCACCCGACGATTTGGAAGATCTTCTGCGCTTCGCGGCGGACCTCTTGAGCAACATCCAACGGGATGATGGCCGGCGCGCGCACCGCGACCGCGCTGTCCTGCTTGGTCTTCAGGTCATAGTCGTAGATGTCGTACTTGCGGCCTGGGCTGAGCGCCGGGTCGAAGACATATTCCACCGGTGCGAGCACGCCGCTGAAGTCGTTGGGCAGATTCTCCAAAAAGGCGACGGTGAGATCTTTGCCTGCCACGAAGTGCTCGACCAAAACTCCGGCAGGATAGCGGGCCAGCGCCGAGGATGCTTTCGACCACAGCTCATCTGGACTTTCGGCGATCGAGTCCTGGGTGATGCCCTTCGACGATCCTTCGAAATTCGGCTTGACGATCACCGGAAAATCGAGCTCCGCCGGCCTCAAGTCATCGAGCGTTTCAAGAAACTGCCAGCTCGGGGTGCGTATGCGGTGCTGCTTGAGAATCAGCTTGGTCACCTGTTTGTCGAGAGTGACGGCCAGCGCGTAGGCGTCGGATCCAGTGTAGGGAAAGCCCAACTCCTCGAAGAGCGCAGGGTAGAAAGCCTCTCGAAAACGGCCGCGGCGTCCTTCCGCGGTGTTGAAGATCAAGTCCGGCGTGTACGCCTCGAGCCGGGACACGGTTCGCGAGGCCGGCCCGGAAACTTCGAATCGTTCCAGGCGGTGACCGAGCCGCTCGATGGCGCTCGCCAGCGCGTTGACCGTTTCCTCGCTGTCGAACTCCGCCTCCTCCTCGGAGTCGGACAGCCGCAGGTTGAAGGTCAGGGCGACGCGCAACGATTTCCCCTCCCCGACATTCCTCCGCGATCGTTTAGCTCTCTCAGTTGGCCGGGTGCGCGGACGATCGAAGGCGGCTCGGATAGCTCAGCCGCCCCGGCCACCACCTTTCCGTCCGTGACCTGAGTGGACGCCCACGAGTCGCCTAGGCGCAAGCCGAGCGGGTCGCGTAGGACTTTCCACGCCTCGATCCCTCCAATCACCAACACCCCGCCTGCAAACGCCACCGTACCGAGTTGCTGAGGAATCATCCCCAGCAACACGCAGAGGCCAAAAGGAGCGTTGCGAAGCATGCTTTCTCGGTATCGGCCAGGTGCGCGCATCGGCAGGTAAACCACGCGGATGCCGAAGATGCGCTTGCCGGGACTCTGACCCTGCAGCAGCCCATCGGCGAGCAGAAGGTAGAGCAACGCAACGACCATCCCAGCGCCGGCAGCCACCCTCCAAAGCACGAGCGCGATAGCGATGTCGGTCAAGCGCGCCATCCCCCGCAGCAGCAGGGAGCACTTCGGATAAGGCGAGCCCTCACGCGCTCCGGAGATGACCCGAAGGCCTGGTGCGTTCGAGCTCATTCGACTATCTGGATCCGCGGACAGTGGTTACTCCGATGTGGGATCTGCCGGTTCGTCGTCCTCCGCCTGGACACCAGCAAGCTCTCGCAGACGACGCCAAGGATCTGTCGACACGTGCTCAACATCCTCCACTCGCCTCGACTCCTGTTCAGCCACCCGGCCATCCGGACGGGTGAAAAGGAGAAACGCCATCGCCGGTCGCTTCGAGGAATCCCTCATCGCGAAATGGATGCCGTCGAACCGCCAACCCCTCCTGGTCCACTGGTTGAGCGCCTGCTCCAATGAAATCTCATCCACGATGGACAGCTCGACGACTTTGTATTGCGGCCCGGTGGCCGCTGCGCTGCGGCCGCGGATCTGCACCGGTAGGCCCTTGGAGCGTGAAAGCTTCCTCTTTGTTGTTCGCACGATGCGCTCTCCGCTCCCCGGTCTAGCAACTATGGACGAAGCGAGTTCTCGGTCAAGAAGTACCTGCCCTCAGGACAGGAGCTTCGCAGCGTCGAGCGCGTGGTAAGTGAGGATGAGATCGGCGCCTGCCCGTTTGATTGCCACCAGGATTTCCAGCATCACTCGGTCGTAGTCCACCCAACCATTTTGAGCCGCCGCCTTCACCATTGAGTACTCACCCGACACATTGTAGGCGGCCACCGGCACATTCACCTGTTCCTTCACGCGACGGATCACGTCGAGGTAGGCCAGCGCCGGTTTGACCATCACCATATCGGCACCCTCCTGGAGATCCTGAGCGACCTCCTTGAGGGCCTCCCGGACGTTCGCTGGGTCCATCTGGTATCCGCGTCGGTCGCCGAACTGAGGCGTGCTTTGCGCCGCTTCGCGGAAGGGGCCGTAGAAGCCGGAAGCGTACTTAGCTGCGTAGCTGAGGATGGGGAGCGACTCGAAACGAGCTTCGTCGAGCGCCTTGCGGATCGCGGCGACGCGTCCATCCATCATGTCCGACGGCGCAATGATGTCCGCTCCCGCGCGGGCGTAGGCCACGGCCGCCTGGGCTAAGAGCGGGAGCGTGGAATCGTTGTGAACCTCCTGCCCCTGGATGAGGCCACAGTGACCGTGATCGGTGTACTCGCAAAGGCAGACGTCGGCGACGAGCTGCAGGTCGGGCAGAACCTCCTTGATCGCTTGAATGGCGCGGGGGATGACGCCTTGGCTGTCGTAGGCAGCCGTTGCCCGCGCATCCTTATGAGCTGGAATACCAAAGAGGATGACGGCGGGAATACCCGCGCTCTTCGCGTGGCGAGCTTCCTCCACCGCCTGGTCGATCGACAGATTGAGGATGCCGGGCATCGATGGAATCGGTCGGCGAACTCCTCGCCCCTCGACGACGAAGATGGGGTAGATGAAATCGTCGGGGGACAGTTCCGTCTCGCGCACCATTCGGCGAAGGGGGTCCGACCTGCGCAGGCGGCGACTTCGATGGAGTGGAAAGGCCATGCGCAACAGCTTAGCGCTTTTGCCCCCGGCTGGGTACGCTGGCTGTCAGTGCCGCAGCTCGATCAGGTCGGCAAAAATGATCTCGTCGGAACGGACTCGAATGCGGTCAAGCACCTCTTCCGATGGGCGGGAATCGAGCTGGATTTTGCAACAGGCTGCGTCCGCCCCCTCGAAAACGGTGTTGTCAATCTCCTGCGCGTTGATCCCCGCCTCGCGGATCGAGTCTAGGACGTTGGCCAAGACACCTACTCGATCGTAATGCCTGACAATCAGTTGGTAGCGGGCCGGTGTTCTCTCGGCGATGTTGACGCAGTTGGGAACCACCCCCTCCTTCAAGAACGTATCCACGATGCGCACCGTCTCGAGCGCGATCGCCTCCTGGGCCTGATCGGTCGAGGCCCCGATGTGGTGGGTGCCGTAGACGTTCGGCAGGCTGGCGAGCTCGCTATGAAACTCCGCCTCGCCCGTCTTGGGCTCCCGCTCGAATACGTCCGTCGCGACCCAGATGCGGCCCGCGCGTGCCTCGGCGAGCAGGGCCGCTTGATCGACAACGTCGGCTCGCGCGGTATTGACGAAGAAGGCTCCAGCGGGAAGGGCGGCAAGCACCTGCGCGGAGACGATGCCCTTGGTTTCCGGGCTCGCCGGAAGGTGGACGGTGAAGACATCCGATCTTCGGGCGACGGCGAGAGCGCTTTCGGCGTGCTCGAAGCCGAGGGCGCGAGCCTTGGCGTCCGTCAATGACCGCGAGTGCGCCACCACCACCATTCCAAATGCCAGCCCCCGCCGTCCGACAGCCCGGCCGATGTTCCCAGCGCCGAGAATGCCGAGGGTCCGCCCATGGAGCCCGCGCGCCTCGGAGAATTTCTTTTTGTTCCATCTTCCGTCGCGCAGTGCCGCGATGTTGTCCGGGATGCGGCGGTCGAGCGCCAAAATCAATCCCCAGGTCAGCTCGGCGACGGCGATCGCGTTTTCACCGGGGCAATTGGCCACGTAGACGCCCCGCGCGCTTGCCGCTTTTACATCGATGGTGTTGACCCCGGCGCCGGCGCGGACGACCAGCGAGAGGCAGGTCGCCTGAGCAAAAACACGCGCGTCGACCTCGGTGCTGCGAACGACGAGGATTGAAGCTTGCCGTGCTGCCTCGGCCAGAGCCGGGGCTTTGAGCTCGGGCCGGTAGTCGACCGTGAGCCCCAGGCCCCGCAGGCTCTCGAGGTGCCTCTTGGGGAACTGATCGGCGATGAGAATCTGCATCTGCCTTCCTCCAACTGCAGCGTATCAAACGCGTTCAGCATAGGATGCCGCCGATGTCGATTGAACCGTTTGCAAACCGCACCCCTCGAGTTCACCAACTTGCTTTCGTCCACCCCGGCGCGTACCTGATCGGCGACGTCGAGGTTGACGAGGACGCGTCGATCTGGCCTGCCGCTGTGCTGCGCGGAGATCACGGCCGCATCTCCATCGGGCCTAGAAGCAGTGTACAGGACGGCTGCGTGGCGCATGCGACCCAAGGTCGCAGCGAGACCCGCGTCGGCATGGAGTGCACGGTGGGACACCGCGTCGTCTTGCACGGGTGCCGAGTCGGCGACCGCTGTCTGGTGGGAATGGGTTCGGTGCTCTTAGACAATGTCGAGCTCGGCGAATGGTGCTTCGTTGGGGCGGGAACCTTGCTTGCCCCAGAGCGCAAGTTTCCACCCAAGTCGTTCATCTTGGGATCGCCGGGCAAGCGCATCCGCGACGTGACCGCCGCCGAGATGGACTGGATCATCCATTCCTGGAAGTCCTATCAGGAGCTGGTGCGTCAGCGCCGCGGCGGCTAGGGACCAGCGGGGCGCGCTTCAGTCGAGGTAGCCTTGGGCTTGCAGCCGGAATAGCTGAGCGTAACGACCGCCGCGGTCGAGCAGCTCGCGGTGGCTGCCCAGCTCCTCGATTGCGCCGTTGTGCAGCACGGCGATCCTGTCTGCCATTCGCACCGTGGAAAATCGGTGCGAGATGATAATCGCCGTGCGGTCGGCGGCCAGAGCCTTGAATCGCTGGAAGAGCTCGTGTTCCGCCTCCGCGTCGATGCTCGCGGTGGGCTCGTCGAGAATCAAGACCTCCGCCTCCCGCATGAAGGCTCTGCTGATCGCGATCTTCTGCCACTGCCCCGCCGAGAGCTCTTGCCCGGACTCGAACCAGCCGCCCAGCATCGTCTGGTAACGCTGCGGCAGGGTGGCCACCACGGCGTCTGCGCCCCCGCGCTGCGCCGCGCGCTCGACCCGCGCCTGGTCCGCCAGGTGTTCTACGTCGCCCAGGCCGATGTTTTCCCCTGCGCTGAACTGATACCGCACGAAATCCTGGTAGACAGCGCCGATTCGCTTCCGCAGCTCGGCAGGATCGATGTCTCGAAGATCAACGCCCCCGTAGAGGATCTCGCCCTCGGTCGGCTCGTAAAGCCGCAGCAGCAACTTCACCAGCGTGCTCTTGCCCGCGCCGTTCTCGCCGACTAGGCCCAGTTTCTCCCCGGCGGCGAGTGTGAGCGTGAGATGGCGAAGCGCCCATTTGTCCCGCCCCGGGTATCGAAACGAGACGTTGCGCAGCTCGAAAGCGTGTGGACCTCGCGGCAGCAATTCGGGCGGAGATCGCCGGGTGGTGCCGTCCTGTGTGGGGATGTCGAAGTACAGGAACAAGTTGGACATGAATAGCGCGTCCTCGTACATCGAGCCGATCGAGGACAAGATTCCTTGAAAGCTCCCCTGCCCCTGCCGAAAGACGGCGAGGTAGAGGGCCATGTCCCCCAGGCTGATCTCGGCCATCGCCGCCCGGCGGGCGACCAGCAGATAACAGCCGTAAAACGCCGCCAGCGACAGCAGGCCCAGGAAAAATCCCCAAACCATCCGGCGCACCGCGAGCCGACGATCCTCGTCAAAAAATTTCTCGAATAACGACCGATATCGGCCCAGGACGAGGGGCGCCAGCCCGAAAAGCTTCACTTCCTTGACGTGGCTGTCGCGAGTCAAAATCCATTCCAGGTAGTTGAGCTTTCGGCCTTCCGGAGCCCGCCACGAGTAGAGGCGGAACGCTGCGGCGGATAGTCGCGCCTCGGCGACGAAGGCGGGGATGGATGCCAGTACCAGGACGAAGACGCTCCACGGAGAGAGCCCCACCAGCAGCGCCGCATACGCTGCCAATGTGATCCCGTTCTGCCCGATCGAGAAAACCTGCAGGACTAGGGAGAGGGGGCGGGAGGAGGCCTCTCGCCGCGCGTTCTGCATTTTGTCGTAGACGTCGGCGTCCTCGAAGTGGCGAAGCTCGAGCGACACCGCCTTTTCCAAGATTTTGAGGTTGACGACATTCCCCAGCTTCGCGCGCATGAGCTCGCGCGAAAGCCCCAGGGTGCGGTTGATCAGGGTCGAAGCAGCCATCAAAGCGAATTCGGTCCCCACCAAACCAAGCGCCCGCGAGCGGTCCTGCGCCAGGCGCGTCTTCGCGGCGATCACGACGGCGTCGATGATGAGCTTGCCAACGTAGACGATCGCCGCCGGCAAAACGGCCGCGCAAATCGTCAGCACAACCATCGCCACCACGCCTCGGCGGTCAGCTTCCCAGAGCAGCTGGAAGGTCCCCGGAATCTGTCGGAAGATCGAGGCGGCACCGCTGATGCGCGCTCGCAGCGAGGCGATCAGACCTTGGGGCTTGGCTGCTAATGGTAGGGGGCTGACGTGCAAAACGACCCTTCACCATAACGGCCCCGCATCGCCTGGGCATCGGACCGGCAAACGACAGGCGACAGCTGTCCGAAAAAAAGACAGCCACTAAGGCTATGATCTTATGGGGATATGAGCTATTCAGCGGCGGCCCAGCCGGCGGGAGGCGAGCCATCAAGCTCCCGGGCTGTAAAGTTGCTTTACTCCGCGGCTTCCTTGGTATTGCTAAATTATCCTGTCGAATCGATGGCTTAGGCCTATCCAAAGCATCGCGCGGCGCTGGCCTGCTTCTTGGATGAACGCTGAGTGGGGGTGGCTTTGCCGCCCCAATAGCTTCGAGGCTGGAATGGGTCCGGCCTCAAATGGGACTCCGACCTTCCCCCCGGGCCGAAGTCCCATTCCTTTTTTTGGGAACCCCTCGCTAGGCAGGAGGCTTTTCAGGGACAGCGCCGCCTGCTTTTTTCCCCAGCTCCGCTTCGACGACGCGGGCGTAATCCAAGCTCACCGCGTGCCCTTTGGGGCAGTTTCGCGCTCCGCTTTTCCCTTCCCGCTCCAGCTCTCGTAGGAGCTGCTGGCAACACGGTGGAAAGCTTGAGAAGGTCAGTTTCGCCATAGCGTCATTTTAGCCGAACGCCTGGGCATACAGCGGAGCCGTTCGGCGCTCGCGCGTCGCCATCGCAAAATTCCCGATCTTTAGCCAGGGTGCAGCAGAGCGCAGCCGGGAAAGCATCTGCTCGATACCGTTGCCCTTTTCGTTTGCCCCCGCGCCCCGGGCGACCT
>Ga0126378_10001938_pt1 | contig 15336 bp, 14 predicted proteins | sample PanSoiMetPlot_23_FD_92587 | JGI IMG/M metagenome (GOLD analysis project Ga0126378, IMG submission 92587) | Tropical forest soil microbial communities from Panama - MetaG Plot_23 | ecosystem: Environmental > Terrestrial > Soil > Tropical forest > Bulk soil | place: Panama | collected 2016-02-17 | reverse complement strand
CGGGTGGGAAGTATCCCCTCCCGTAGTCCGGATGGTAGCCCCAGCCCCCTTCGGGGGGCGGCGGCTTCGCACCACCGTCCGGCGGCGGCTCTGTCGGCGGCGGCCCCGGAATGTAGATCGGCGGAGTCGGCCACCCACTTGGAGGCCCCCAGATTCCCGGCGGTACCGGCGCGATCGGGTGCTCGGGTGCTCCCGGGTAGTAGATCGGTGGTGTTGGCCACGGCAGGCCACCCGAGATGACCGGCGGAGGCCCGCCGGGGGCGATCGGGTGGGACGGATACGGTGGTGCTACTCCGCCCCAAAAGCCGGGCGGCGGGCCACCGGGTGCGATCGGTGGTGTCGGCCAAGGACCCGGAGGTCCCCAGATGCCAGGCGGCTGGGGCGCGACCGGGTGCGCTGGCTCGCCACCGATCGGGATGATGTACGCGAGTATCATATGCGTCCTCCTCTAGGGCGGGTTAGGCGTCGAGATCCTTCACGTATTGGGTCTCGAACGCGGTGTATCCATTTCGCTCGTAGAACGCAGGAAGAGTTCCGCTGTTGTGTAGCATGTACGCCATCGTGACACGTGTGCAACCTGCGCCGATGGCCCAGGCCTCGAACTCTCGGAGCAGCAATCGGCCCGTCCCTTTCGGTGCCCCGGGCCAAACATACCAGAACAACTCGGAGGCGCATGGCTCCCCATCGAACACGTTCTCATACCTCACCCCCGCCAGCGCTCCCTTCAGGTCCTGGTCCAGGTGCGCGCATAGCACTGTCCCACTCCCGAGAGACAAGAACTCCCTCATCTTCGCTAGGAAGATCACCGTGTCGAACCTCATCAGGTTCTGGCCGTACAGCTCCGCGAACAGGTGCCCCATCACCCCTAGCTTCTCGAGGTCGCTCTCGGTCGCCACTCGTATCAAACAGCTCCTCTGCAAGCATTCCGAAGATGTGGAAATCTCTGTAGACACCATCGCGTAGGTGGGCCTTTCTGAGTATCCCTTCTGGCCTGAAGCCCATTCGGAGAGCCAGTTTGATACCCGGTTTGTTGTCCTCGGGGAGCGCAACCGTCATCCTCCTTAGCTGGGCTCGCATGGCAAAATCCTGGAGGGCTCGTCGCATGAAGTCTTCTCGTCCACGAAGCCGACGGTCAAACATGATGACGTGTATATTAGCGTCGAGACGGGGCCTGACCTGAGTTGCAGCCGCAAGCCCAACGACCTCCTCCCCGATGACGAACTCGTAGAACTGGTTGGTGACGGACAGCATTGTTTGCCTGTGGGCATCGAATGTCCTAGGCACGACGTCGTCGAAGATTTGCGGGAACTGGTTCATTCGCTCCCACAGGAACTCTAGCTTGCCCGGCGTTAACACTAGCGGCCGAAAGCGTAGTTCCGATTGGTCGCTCGACTGGGAAAAATTCGCCGGCTGGAACATAGACCGATGTGTAGCTCCGTAGGCTGGGCGTCGCCGGGCCGTTGGCCCGTGGGTACATGAACCGCATCCGACGCACGTTATTGGTTACGTTCGTGTCCACGAACTCGAAGCCCCAATGCGTGTCCAAGGGCGTGATCGTCTTCGTGATCGCAAACGTCTGGCCCCGGTCGATGCTGATCTGGAGCTGGTACGGTAGGTCCCCCTGCTCCGTTCCCTGCGCGATCAACACGCGCTCCAGCGTCCCGTTATGTATCGCGTTCTTGTCGTAGTACATATCGGGCGTGTCCACCCACATGTCCATCCCACCAGGTGAGATGTTGTCCCCGATCACACGCTCGTCGATTAGAAAGTACTGGTTCTGGTTCGCCCCCATCAGGACCGGGTACTTGACTGGGTAGCCCGTAACCGACAGTTGGGGGTCGGTGGGTAGAATCTGCTCGAACAACGCGCAGAGCGGAATGTCGATGAAGTCGCGGGTCCACGTATCGCGGAGGTAGTCATAGATCAATACGACGCTGCCCCCGGTCGGGCTCGGGAAGCATAGCCAATACTCCTTGAAACCCATGAAGGCTGCGCCAAATGGGGCAGTCATCCATGTGTTCTGGCTGTCGGGGTCGTACAGCTCCCGAACGTACTTGTGGATCGGTGTACCGATTGGGGTCAGGTTCACACCGTCCCACGACCACACATTGTAGTCGTTGGCAACGAAGAAATGCATCTGCCCCAGGTTAACGAGACTATTTGGGACGAGACACCCGAGCCCAAACACCCGACCGTCAGGCAGGAAGGGTGAAGTGGGGTCGCCAGTTGCCACGAAGTCGCTGATTGAGCTGGTCCGATAGATGGCAAGGCGGTTGCCCAGTACCTTGGCCCCCGTGATCGGCTCCACGATTCCGTCATACAGGTCTAGGAAACCTCCATGATCCGTGGTTGTGGCCCAATCCTTATAGACGGCGTTCGCCGTCCATTGGATCCGGTTGGGCATGTCGGTGGTGTTCAGCATGAGCAGGTGGTTCTTGAAGTACACGAGGAAGCAACCAGCCGGCGCCGGTATAGTCTGCCCGTTGCCGTCAAGGATGGGATTCCCGCTCGCGTCCCGAGCTATCGAAAGAACCTCCACCACGCCACCCGGCGCCACCGCTGCCACCTGCGACCCCCGAGCAATGAACAGGCGCTCCTCACCTTGGGTCCACGAGATTCGGACATCCCGCTGCTTCGTGATTCCGAGCTGGATCTGAGGCCCGAAGGTGGCTGCCGTGGGGTTGTAGAGCGCGATGCTGGTGAGCCCGTTCGTATCTTCGATGCTGTAGATCGAGACCTTGCCCGTCGCGTCGACTAGCGTCGCAAAGTCCATGATCGTCGAGCCCGAGCGAGTGAACAGCGGCCGCGAGCGGCCCGGGGCGCGCAGGATCTGCCCGAAGCGGAACCGCACGTTCTGGCACCACGGCGTATAAGAGGGGTCCAAGCTGTCCGCCACGGCCGACGTGTAGAGGCCGCGGGTAGGTAGCTGGTTCCGTTCGAATACTTGTTGGGCCACCACCTATCCTTTCATTATCTGAAGCGGACACCGATCGTTGATTCGTAGTTATCCTCTTCGAGGCCCGGATTGTCGTCCCGGCTAGCCAGGTCCCCATCCACCGACTGGCGATGGCCCGCGCTCTCCTCGAACCGTTGCAAGGCACTCAACCCCCGGGCCACCGTCAACGTGATCAGGAGCTCGTGCCACTCTCGCTCTAGGGGAACCTGCATGCCCGACGCAAGCTGTGGGAGCCGCCGCCGGTACCGCATGATCATCGCCACGTCTTGGTCCGGCACCGGGTCCAGCTCGAGGTAGTCTTGATATCGAGCGTACCGCACCGCGCGGCCCGTCGTCCGATACGTTCGGTCCAGGACCTGCCAGTGCACCTGATCGAGCTTGCGCGTCGGGTCCCGCAGCGAGAGCACGAACCAGAAGTCCGCCGGGACCTCTATGCGGGACTCGCCCGCGACCACCGTGAAGTTGTACAGCGCGTCGAGTTCGCGGAAGCTAGCTTTCGGGGCTTGGGTCAGCTCCGTGAATGCGTCCATCGCCCATTGATCGATCCGCGAGCTCAGATCGGTCCGGTTGCCCATCCGCTGGATGATCTCCGCCTTCAGGTCGTCGTAGGTCTGCGGGTTCATTCACGACCTCCCTCAGAACAAGCACCGCGCCCTCGAGCTGGAACACTGCCCGCTGGGTCTCTTGGAGCAGCTGACGCTGCTCGCCCAGCCGCTTCTCCAGGATGTCTAGTCGCTCCTTAGGTGTCATAGCTTCCTCGCAAGCTCTTTGATTGCGTTCACCATCGCTACCAGGACCGGATGCATGTCAAACGTCAGGTGCCCATCCGCCTGCCCCACGCACTCTGGCATGATCTCTTGCACTGCCGATGCGTCGAAACCATAGCACAATGTGTCGGGCGATTCCCTTAGTCGATACGTGATGGGCTCCAGTGCTACGATATCGGCCAGCCCCCGCGTATACGTCCCGATGTCAGTCTTGAGGCTAGGATCCGAGTTGATCTCCCACGTGGTCCCGCTGTTCTTGTATGCGTGGTCCCCCGCGATCTGGAAGTTACCTATGTTCGTGAGAATCATCCGCCACAGCCAGTTGACCCCCTGCCCAGGTATCAAGGCCCGATAGACGCTAAACGAGTCCTGCCCACCTGCCGCGAGGCGCATCATCCACGTGGGTATCCCTTCCATCGTGGTGTTGCCCGTCGTGGGCCAGTTCAGTACGAAGTCCCACACCGGGTTCCCTGTGCCATCCCCGTATACGTTCGAGTATGCCTGCTGCAGCTGGACCACGGAGCCGTCCCCGTAATTGACCTGGCCACCCGCCAGCGACATTGCCGTCCGGCTCTGCGACCAGATCGTATATGCTGAGGGTGATGTTCCATACGTGATAGACGCTAGGTTATTCCCCGCGTCTAGCCACAACCCCATACTCGCCTTCGTGTTGTCGTCTAGATTCCCCGATACCGGGTCCCGGTTGACCGACAAGCTCGTGGCCGTCGTGGTGCCCCACCAGCGAGCTTTGGCCGAGCCCGCCGCCATCGTAAACAGGTGGCCCGTGCTAGTGATACCTGCAACGCTGTCGATCGTCAAGTACGGGTAGAGGGCTCCCCCGCCTGCCTGGCGGCTAATCACGTAGCTGTCATTCACGTTCATCGTGAGCTGCCACGATGTCTTGCTTGAGTCGTCCTGGACCCCCGTGTTCGGGTTCCGGTTCAGAGCCAGGGCGAGCCACCCGTTGCCAGGCATCAGGTGTCCGGTCGAGTTCGGTGGCGCCCCCGCCACGATAGCCGACGTCGAGCCTGTTAGGTTGATCGTCGATGTGGTCGTCAGCGGGTTGGTCAGGGAGGTGGTACCCGTGGACGATACGGTCAGAAAGTCAACCGAGAAGTTCGTCCCAGCTGGCGCCCTCGAGATCGTGAACTTGTCCGTGGTCTTGTTCCCGAAGTACAGGTACCAGGTAGGCTGCGTGGAGTCATCCCGGACACCCGTGAGCCAATTCGTGTTGGTCCCGAACTGCATCGACGCGTCATTGAACTGCTGGATCCGAGAGCCATGGCCCGTTGGGCCATCGAAGGTCGCGAGGTTCCCGGACTGGATCCGGGCGTACAACTTCTGGTTCAGGTCAGTGAGCACGGCTCCATTCGTGTCGATCTGCAGCACCGCAGCCGGCGGCTGGGCCGCTGCCTTGGCGTGCTGCAGCATGAACACATCGCCAACCGGGTCCATGCTCAACACCCAGCTCGCGTGCGTTACATCGTCTTGGGTCGTCGCCCCTTGGTTGACGGTGAACTTTCCAGGCGCCTGAATTCGAGTTGTGTTGACCGTTTGCCCAAACAGACCCAAGCCGTGCGGGATGGACAAGTCCTTCGAACTATCGGCCGGGGTGATCGCCGTACCGGAGTACTGCCATAGCAGCGCCGAGGGCTTGATAGTTGGGTTCGGGTACGTCCCTTGGAGATCCCCGCCTGCGGGGATGCCCGCCGTGACGGGCGCCGCGCCCACCATCCAGACCGAGCCGTCCCACGTATACATGACGCCATTGGGTGCCACCCACTCATCGCCGATCGCTGGAACGTTTGGGAAGTCTAGCACGTCACCGCCCCTTCGAGATCAGCATGTATTCTTGGTTGAGGGTCACGCTGTTGCCCGCGTTCGAGGTAGCGAAGTTGCATAACACGTTGAAGGCCCCGCCACCCGTCCCGGGAAGGCTCGCGTAGGTCCCATTCGTGAGGTACGCGGTCGCGGCCGCCGCGGCTGGGAACGCCGCGGGGTCCGTCACGACATACATCCGGGTACTGTACGCGCCCGCCTGGATGTACATATTGACGTCGCAGTCGATCCAGAAGTACGCATTGGCCCACGCGGCACCCGTGGTACTCCAATCGAAGATCACCGGCGGGGCACTCGACTTGCCCCACTGCAGTTTCAGGTGCAGATCGCCCGCCGCTCGAGCGATCTTGCCCGATACCAGGAACTTGTAGAACCGGCTATCGTTGGCGGCAACCGGCCAGTTCCAGTTGACTGACCGAACCGTCTGGTCCCCGGTCGTGCTGGCCCCCGCCGTGACCGCATCGTCGCGGCCATGACAGGTCACCAACCAGGTGTAATACCCGAACCACCCGCTGGCCCCATTGAAGTCTGACTGCAGGGTATTTATGTTGTCCAGCCCCGTGTTCACGCAGCCAGCTAGCTCGAGCCACACGTTCCCCAGGGCGTTCTGCTGCCTGAAATGAATGTTGACCGGAGCCGACAGGCTCGCGCCCGCCGTCATCCCCAACCACCCAATGGCCCCCGAGTTCTGCATCTGGAGCCCGACTTCGTGGTTCGTGCCGGGGGTCGTCTGCTGGATCCCCAGGGCCGTGATCCCGTTCACGGCCCCGCTGGTAGAGACTGCCTGGAACCTCGCGTTCGGGTTCAGCGTCCCGATCCCGACGTTCCGGGTGTTGTACTGCGTGTGGACTACCGTCGCCCCATCGTCGATCCATCCGCCCGCGGTAGAGTACACGGGGGCGTTGATCCACACCGTCCCGTCCCACTTGTACGTGACCCCGAACGGGGAGTTGTACGAGTCGCCCTTAACTGGAGAATCCGGGAAGTTCGAAGTTGGCATACCGCTCCTACATCGGGACGTCGAGCATCAAGTCGATCCCGAACCAATAGCTGCCCCACAAGATCGTTGGGAAGGCTCCTATTGTCGCTGTGTAGTACCCGTTCTGGGACATCGTAGCGTTTGGCCCAGTGCCCATCGACGCGCCCGTAAACGAGCAGCTTCCACCCGACCCAGTCAGATTCACACCCACCCGATACGTGGTCCCAGCCGTCAACACAGGTGCCGAGCCAAACGATACCGACTGCCAGCCCGTTGGACTCTCAGCCGTGAACGTCGCTGTAGCTATCTGTGCCTGGGTCGCCTGGTTCCAAACCGTTGCCGTCCGCGTAGCTGGGCTATCACCTGCTAGCTTGTAGAGCCGGACCCCATGCAGCACGAGGTTTGGTACCAGAACCGTGAAGTCCTGCCCATACGTGTAGGCTGTGCCTCCCAGCGCCGTCATCGTGGCCGGTGGCCCACCCGGATAGATAAACGACACGGTAGTCGTCACCGTATTCGTGGTAAGTGCTACCGCCGGAACCCACTGGCTCGAGGTCCCGTCATTGTAGTAGATGTACAGCGTGTTATCAGGGTCCGTCCGCCACCACAGCTGGCCCACGGTTGGCACGAGCGGGGCCGTCGCGCCTATGTACACGCCTCCACCCCCGCCGCCAGACCCTATGCGAGCATCCACGTACTGCTTCGTGGCGAGGTCCAGCGCATTCGCCGGGTCCCGACCCACCGTGACCGTACCCGTTGAGTTCACCCGCATCAGGACCGTGGCGCTCTGCCCGTGGACGTACGTCTGTGGATAGTAGAGAAACTGGAAGCTGTTAACCTGCCCCACGTCCAACTCCCAACCAGCCGCAGATGACGAGTCGAGCTTGTCCGCGTCCGAGTCGTAGTTGGTCGTGATACCGGCCCCGGATCCATTCGCGAATCCGTAGTACCGGGCTCCTGCGGAGCCCCCGATCCACACGTTCGTGGTCGAGGCGTCCAGCGGGATAAGGTACGGCCAGTTATTCGACTTGCCACCACCCCACAGATTCGCCCCGATCTGCTGCACATCGAGGTTCTGCCACGACGTTCCGTTGTAGCCCTGGAACCTACCTCCGCTGAACTGCATCATGCCAGCCGCCGGTGTGGCCGTAGCGGCGCCTACGGCGATGGTCGCCGGCAGCTTCACGTTGTTGGGTGTAACGTGGAGCGCGTTCACGTTCCCGAACAGCACATCGAAGTACTGGTTGCTCGCGAGCTGGAGCACGGCTTGCGGGCTCGTGGCTGGGCTGCCAGTCTGTGTATTAGAGAGTATCTCGAAGAAGGCCGTCTGGTCCGCCACCTCCAGCTCGACGCTAACATTCGTGCCCACGATCGACGTGCAGTTCCCGGTCGTCGGATCCCCGAAACTGATCGTCTGGCCTGCCCACGGCTTGTTGTAGTTGGGTAGGGCAAGCCCTAGGCCGGTGGAGCTTGCGATACCATACACGGACCTCGGGAACAGGGTCCCCGAGACCTCGAGCCACTCGGAGCACGGGTCACCCGGCAGCGTCACGATTACTTCGACTACCGCCCCGTCCGTCGGTGGACCGCCCGTCAGGTTCAGCATCTTGAGCGCGATCACGGGGGCCGCAGTGGGTATCGCCGAGAGTGTGCCCGTGATCGTTGTCAGGCCGTTCATCACGATGGCGATGTGGGAACCCACCATCAACCGGGTCCAGTATAGGGTCTGGTCCGTTCCGTGGACATCGAGGTGGTGGACCAGCAGCGTGGCCGAGTCCTGCTGTCCGGCTTGGCCCGGGCTGATCGTCCCCACGGTAACGGCCCCGGCCTTCCAGTTGTAGTCGTAGAGTTGCTGGTTCGCGTCTGGTTTCGTGGCAACGGGCGGGGTCGCTGCTACCCACTGCGTCGAGTTGCCGTCGTCGTAGTAAATATACAGCGCCCCGTCCGGTTGATCTCGCCACCAAAGCTGGCCGACTTGCGGGCTCGGGGGCGGCGTCGGGCTGATCACCGTGGCATTCATGCCGTCGATCACGGCGTTCCACGAGTCGAACAATATGTCCAGGTCTACATCAACCTCCCGAGCCCAAATGTCAGTGAATCCGAGCTGGTAGCTCGCATCGAACTCCCGAACATTCCCCCGCTTGAGGCCCCGCACCAGTGCCATCGCTACTTGCCCCCCGAACAGTCCTTGTCGCCCGGGTCGTACCACTTCCCCCGGTACCACTCACCCTGATACCACCGCGTACCCGTAACCTCACCCTGGCACGTAACCGGTTGCTCGGGCGTCACGCGGCGATCTGCCTCGGCCTGGGTCGGCAGCACCCAATCTTGGAAGTAGTCTGTCTGTGTCTGCTCATCGTCGCACCGAGCATCCACGAGACGATTCGAACGATAGTGGCGCCGAGCCTGCGATAGTGGGAAGTCGAACCCACATATCCAGCACTCGAACCACCGTTCCTTGACGCTTGGGAAGGTTGGTATCATCCTAGCTTTCGCTCCTGTAGCCACAGCGTTCGACACTCGTCTGTTTCGAAGTGGAAGTCAGGCATCGTGGAATCAAGCATCCGACCACCCGGCGGACTCGGAACCGCAGGATCATCATGTAGGAGTTGTACCGAAATGAGGAACCAGCCTGAGCCAGTTGGACTAGTCGTGCCACACTGGTCGCATGTATAGGTGGTAGCCATCACGCATACTCCATCGCCCCAAACATACCGAGCCCGTCCGCTTCCGTCTGAAAGAGCACCGAACTGCTGGTCTGGTACACGATGAACGAGAACGTGTGCGTCCCCGCACTGGAGTGCCACCAATATGAAAAACCCGGCACTGGCAACCGAGCAGCCCCACCCGTCGTGATCGTATACTTGTGGTAGGCGAGAATGGTGCTGTCCACCATAAAGCCGAAGTAGATCGCCAGGCTCGTGACGGCACCCAAGACCGCAATCACTCCCGGGACGCTTGCGAAGCACTGGCAGTACCCACCACGCAGCGCCGCACCCGCTGTTGTCGCGACGGTAATCCACGCATTGAGAGTCGCGTTAAGGAAACTCGCCGGAAAAGCATTCTGCGCCAAATAGCGGGTCGTCGCGGCCACACCGAGTTGGCCGACCGCGACACTCGTCGGCGCGAGCGTGCACGTTAGGGTGCCGGTGCTGTCCACCATGAGGACGTTCGTCCACGAATACGTGGTACCCGGTGGGGACCGAAAGAGAGCAAAGTTGTCCGTCGCACCGAAATTGATTGCCCACTGCGGTAACGTGGTGTCGTCGGGTGTGCCGCCCCATCCCGAATTGACGCGCAAACTCATCCCGCCAGTCGTGGTAGGTGACACACAGACCCGCGACTTCGCTACCGTCGTGCCGTACTGCATCGTGAGCGCAGCGTCAGAGACGCTCGCTGTCTGCACGTTGTGCGTGGCGTTGCCGGTGTTGTCGAGCGTCAGTAGCGCCACGGGCGATGGGGTACCTGCTGGGGACCGTGAAATACGAAAGAGATCCGAGCCTGAATTCAAGATTGTAACCCACGAAGGCTTCGTCGCATCGTCCTGAGTCCATGTCGCGTTGTCTGTTCCCAACGATGCATTCGTCGTAACGAACAACTGCTCTCCGGTAGTGCTTGGCTTCACGAGTCGTGCCGAGGTCGTGGATGTTCCACTACTTGGCAACACGACATTGTTCGGCGCTGGTGCCACCACAAACAGGTTGGTCGTTCCCGTCTGCCCCGGGGCCAAACGTCCAACCGACCAGTAGTCTCCTGGGGTAGGATAGAACGCCTGGATCCAGCTCGGCTTGGTCGCGTCGTCTTGCGTCCAACCCGTCTCCGCGGCCGTGATCGTGGCGTTCATCGTCAGGTAGCCGACATCGGTGTTCGATGCCGCATGGATACGTTGCTTGATGGTACGCGCCCCAGCCTGAAACGAAGCCTTGCCGGCTACGCCCGGCACTGCTACCTGCCGCGTCGCCGTTGTCGGTGTCAGCGCCACGCCCGTATCGGTCCAGTAGTCCGACTGCGGGTTCGCATTCGTCATCCACACCGCGCCGTCCCACGTATAGACCAGGCCCGAGGGGGCCGTGTACTGCTGACCGTTGGTGGGGGAGTTGGGGAAGTCGGGTGCCGCCATCACAGACCCGCCACGACAATCGCTTGCATGTTCGCGTACTGGACACCGCCCGCATTCGTGAAGACCTGCAAGCGGAAGTATTGCGGGGCGCCGCTGTACGACATTGCCACGATGGACCCCTGATTCGTGGTCGGGATGGCGTTGTAGTTGATGTTGTACCAGCCCGTCGAGCCATCGGGCGACGCTTGGAGCATCAACGCCGCCGTGGCGACAGCAGTCAGCGTGAGCCAGCAGACGATAATCACCCACCCACCAGTTGGGGTCGTTTTGATTTGACTCGATGCCGGAATGGGCATCACGCCCCCCGAGGAATCGTAGCCGAGGGAGGTCATGTTCACGGTCGTCCACGTGCTGGCCGTCACCGTCTGCGCGACGTTATTGTTATTGATGTTGCACGCCATCGCCTTGAAGGTGAGATGGCCCACGTTGTCGATTCTTGCGACGTTTATGAAGCTCGTCGTTCCCGCTGCGGCACGAAAGAAGTCAATGGTGTCAGCGGTGGGACTCAATCGGAGCATCCACGATGATTTGGTCGCGTCATCCTGCGCCCACACGGTGTCAGCGGCATCGCGCGATGTGTTGGATGCCAGATAAATCCCATCATTCGTCGTAGCCTTGATGAGTCGTGCCGTCGTGGTCGACGTGCCACTCGACGGCAGGATGAGGTCATTCGGTGGTGTGCCAACAATAAACTTCTTCGTCGCATCCTGCGGCTGGAGGTTCCCCCCGGCGACCGTCCAGAGATTCGGCGGCACGGGCACCGCCTGCACCCACTGCTTCGAGTTCCCGTCGTCGTAGTAGATGTACAGGTTCTGATCGGGATCAGAGCGCCACCAGAGTTGCGTTGTAACAGGAGATGCCGGTGGCGTCGCGCCAATCCATGTATTCGTGCCACCACCTGCGGCGGGCGTGATCCACCCGGTGTCGTAGTTCGTAGCCGAATTCTTCGCGAGCACCTGGCCCATCGTGCCACCCGTTGCGACACCAGGGCCTGCGGGACCAGTCGCGCCCGTTGGCCCTTGTGCGCCAGTAGCACCGGTAGGGCCTTGCGGTCCAGTCGCGCCTACTGGGCCTTGCGGCCCCGTCGCACCTGTGGGGCCAGCAGGCCCCACGGGTCCTGGCACGGTTGAGTCGGCCCCTGCGGGACCAGTTGGCCCCGTAGGACCCTGCGGCCCGATAGGCCCCCGTGGGCCAGGTGGCCCAGGCTCCCCAGTGCCACCCCCGTCGGTGTCAGTCAGCTTGTCGGTCTGGAGCCACTCAACGAGGTTCTTGCTCCATTGGAGCAAGTCCTCTTTCTGGCGGAGCCGGGGGATTGCTGGGACGACGGAGATCAATAGATCTCCCCCCACTGGGCCGCTTCGGCCCACCGGAGTAGGTACTCGTCTTGAGCATGTTCGGCGAGGTCCAGGGCGTCATGAACGTTACCCGATCGAGCAGAGCAGCCAGCTAGCTCTGGAAACCGAACGACCCAGACCTCGCCGTCGAATTCGATCTCGATGCGATACTTGGGACTCATGGCAGATTCAGGTTGGACCAGTTGTACCAGTTGAAGAGGTCATCCGTCAGGACCGTCTTCGCCACCGGGTCGATGTAGAGTGCCGTGGCACCCGCAAAGTCGGTCGTCATGAACCCAAGCGCCGCCGATCGCCCGTTGGTCTGGACCACCAGCGGCCCATTGATGCCACGCCAGTCATCGCTCAGTGTTGAGCGCCCGTCGATCCGTACCGTGTCCCAGTTCAGCAGGCCCCCCGATGGGGATGGGACGGGTCCCGACGGAACCACCGTTGCGACCAGGGTCGAGGACCCGCCCCCGGCCAGATAGTCGGCCTCGGTCCCGAGGTGCAGATCGACCGAGGTCCCGGTGTCGAGCATGAACAGGTACCGGATGTCCGTCCCCGGATTGTTCATCAGGCCCACAGCCGGGGGCAACCAAGTGGGGCCTGCGGTGATCGTGTACGCGCCTTTCAGGAAGATTGAGCTGTTGGTCCTCGGCCCTCCATACACGCACCACCCTGCCAAGTGGCGCTGGACCGGGACCGCTGGCAGTGCAGGGTGGGTAATCGCGGTCCCGATCGCGACTCCCGTAGAGGGGAGGTTGTAGAACTCACTCATGCTGCCCCACCGCACTTGGCTGGGCTGCAGTCCATCTACGTAGATGTACCCCTCGTTCCCCAGATGGGACCGGAAGCCCACGAACCCGCAGGTCCCATTCGGGTACACCGACGAGACGCCCGGGCCGATCCCCCGGGCCACCAGCGCAGTGGGGAACTTTTGATTGCCAACCACGCAGCAGTTGCGTGGGAACATCTTCTGAATGGGTATCATGGCCGTTCAATCCATGAACCGCTAAGCGCCCTGGCTACCGTACGTTCCCCGCCACTCGCCCGCTCCAACGCTGAACCGCTGGAACGCCTTGAACTTCGCGTCACCCGTATCGAAGTCGTCGCCGTTCTGGAACCGCACGGGCTGTCTCTCGAAGAAGTTCAGGTCATGATCGCCCTTCCCCGCCAGCAGGAACCACGAATCCGGGTCCACGATGTAGTGGCCGATCATGTAATCAAGGCCCTCCTCACGGAGCGCATTGATCTCGTTGTTGCTGGTGTACGGCCTGAACTCGCTGCCGAGGATCTCCCGCGCCGTCATCTTGAGCTGAGGCCCGCACAGCAAGGTCTTCGGCTTGATGATGACCGGGATGTCCATCTCGTCGGACAGTGACTCGAAGCTGATGATGGCCGCCTCGAGTGAGGTCGGTGACAGGTCGGCGTCCGTGGACGCCCGGTTCGACCCGGTCCCACCACCCAACTTGGTGTGTGTCGCCGAGATCAGGGCCTCGTTGTTCCCGAACTTCGGGAAGCCGTACACAGTGCTGAACGCATTGTTCAGCATGTTGAAGAAGTTCACCTCGCGGGCGTTCCGGGCTGCCTTCGCCAGCTCCCGGGTGTTCTTCTTCATGACGTTGTACAGGTCATCTTCCATCATCTCGAGTGTGACGCGGAAGCCGAGTCCGTAGGTCAGGTGGGTGTAGCGCCGCTTCCCACCTTGCCTGAAGTCCTGATACACGACTCCTCGGCCTTCCGGCTTGACGGGCATGCTGCCTAGCCCGCCGACTTCGAGGTCTTCCTCGTACGCACGTTCCGAGGTCTCCTCGTTGGCTATCTGGCTGTACTCCGTGGGCCGCTCGTCCAGCAGCTGGAAGAATACCTTCCGCAGCCCCGGTGCCAGCAGGAATGAAAATGCACCAGTTACGTTTACCATTTACGCCACCCTACCCACCTGCGTGGAACTCTCGAGGAACTTCCCACGCCCGATCACCGTGCCAGCCGGCGGCTGAGTCGTTTCGATCTCGAGCACCAGGAAGTTCCCTGCGGCTGTCCGGTCGAGGGCCCACACCGCCCCCGTCTTCTTCACACTGACCGGAGTCTCGAGATCGGTTGTGACACCACCCACCATCGTCCCCGCGAACAGGGTGTCATCGTTGGCGATCCAGACCGGAACCGGGTTGCCCGTGATCCCGCTCGCGTTCACGGCGGCTACGCCTAGGATAGAACCAGCGGCCGTGCCCACGGGGCTTGTTGCCTCGATCACCTGCTTCGAGGCGTTGAGCACCACCGGTGCCCCCACCTCGAAGGTCTGGCCCGCCCCCTCGCCATAGGTCAGCGTGTGAGGGCTGTTGCCAGAGATTGTCATCTGCTGAGCAAGCTGCCTCATTTGTCCTCCAGGTCGATGTCATCCCGGGTCACGCTTCCCGCGTATCCGGGGACATCCCGATGTTCCTCATACCCTCGGCCGCCTACGGCGGCATTGAAGCTCGCGGCCACGCCGGTTGCGAGAGCGTCGATCTTCTCCTGGTTCCGCTGACGGTGCTCCTCGAACTTCTCCTTCGGGATCTTCATGAGCACCAGGTCTCCAACCTCGACCTGGCCGGCGATCGGCTCCCCGGCCTTGAGCGGGGTGTTGTCCGAGCAAACTCCCTGCTCTTTCCCGTCGGTGGGCGTGTAGCCCAGGAAGTCCCGCTTGCGCGTGAGGTTGAGCCGTTCCTTGCGGATCCACCGATAGTGGAACCGAGGGTCTTTGTTTTCGACTCTCAGCGGGTCGTACTGGCCCGCTGCCATTTTCTTGTCCTTCTCGTCCTTGACGAATTCAATACCCATCATGCCACCTTCTTCGCTGCCTTCTTGGGCCGCTCTCCCCCCGCAGTGGACCACCTGTTCCACTCCTCCTCACCCATGTCCTTGAAGCCCTTCTTCATGACCTCTCGCTCTTCGCGCGACAGAGTCCTCCGCTCGCGCTTCTCGGACTCGGCTGGGCTAGCACCCTCGGGCTGCGAGATCTTCTCACGCTCCTGCTTGCGCGCCGCTTCGACTTCGTCTTCGAGGTGCTGGGAGCGTACCATGTTGAGCGCCGCCGAGTACGATCCAGACTTCGCCTTCACGTCTAGCGGCATGTCTTTCATGAACGCGTCGATCTCCTTCTCGTACTTCGTGAACAGTTCACCGTGCTTCAACCGAGCCGCTTCGCGTTCGGTGTCCGCCGTGCGCCCGAAGTACTCCTGGACCACCGGCCCAATGCGCATCGTCACGAGATCATTCATCGCTGCGACCGGGTCTTGGTCGAAGCGCTCCCGCATCGTTTGTGCGGCCTTGGCATGATCCTGTGGCGTCTGCGTTGTTGCGCG
>Ga0126378_10001937_pt1 | contig 15340 bp, 12 predicted proteins | sample PanSoiMetPlot_23_FD_92587 | JGI IMG/M metagenome (GOLD analysis project Ga0126378, IMG submission 92587) | Tropical forest soil microbial communities from Panama - MetaG Plot_23 | ecosystem: Environmental > Terrestrial > Soil > Tropical forest > Bulk soil | place: Panama | collected 2016-02-17 | reverse complement strand
TGTTCTTGTTTGATTACGATCGTAACGCGGCGGCGCAGGAGCTTATCCTCGCGCGGCCAAACGACACTTTTCCCGTTTATCTTCCAGACGGCACACGCGTTCTCTAGTTTTCGCGCAACTAAAACTGTGAATAGATGAATTGTGCGTTGCTTTCTTCGAAAACGAGAAAGAGAAAAAGACCGCACAGACAAGCGATGGGACGGCCAGGGCCCGAAGCGGTGAGGGCACCTGAAGGTCGGCACGCTCGTCGAGGTCGTTCAGACCATGAGAGATTCCCGGTTCCAATGCACAGTACAAAGCTAGCCGTACCGCAAAAACACATTCGAAGAGAAGAGTATGCTGAAACGCGCTCCCCACCGGTAAACAGCAGAACCAACAGCGCCGGCCGGAACGCGCCATCCCCGCCCGCACGATCCGTCGTGGCACGGACTCCGTTAGGCATAAAGCTAAATTCCGCTGTGCGAAACCGAAACGGCGTGACTGGTGATAACCGCACCTTGCTTTGCAGACGGCCGAAAGGCCACCGCGCGCGCGCCACGAACATTAATGCGCGTAGCCGTGACACAGCAAGGTGCACCTGTTCGACGCCCGGTTGTAGGAGATCGGCGAGGTTCCGTTCTGCGCGACCACGTTCACATCGAAATTGATCAGCCGCTCGCCCGTAACCCTGGGACTGACGGCACCCATACCGTGGGCAGTATGACAAATCGAGCAGGAGAAGCCGACCTGGCTGACGTGGAGCTGATGATAGGGCCAGCTCGCGGGAGAGAGCACGATAGGCAAGCTGTGGCATTTGGCACAAAGTGCGTAGGGTCCCTGTGGGCTCTGGTCGGGATTCGGATAAAGATTTGTTATCGGACCGCCGGGGGTCGCGGACTGACCGATCTGATAGCTGCGCTCCAGGATGTGCGGATAAGTTGAGCCATGCGGGCCATTGGGACCTGTACCGCCAAATTCGCGGTTGTCGTCGCTGTTATGGCAGTCGGTGCAGAAGATACGCGTGCCCATCAGCCGGGCAGACGCAGTGCCGTTCAGGTTCAGCATATTCACCAAAAGGCTTGGCTGCGGAATCGGGCTGCTTCGATCGTGAGTGACGGGATGGCTGGATGTCGCGCTGGGGCTAAACGGAGGGACCAGATTCAGAGGATCGCCAGCAAACACCAACCGAGTCGGAAGATAACCGTACTTGATCAGCACCTGCTTTCCAGAGCCGCTGCCGTGGCAGCGGAAACAATTCTCAAACTGATTGACCGCGGGCGTCAGTACCGTTATGCCATCGACCCCACTTACGCCGGCAACGGCAGTCTGCGGCGGCCGAATCGCCGGAGGCACGGTGAAGGTGCTCAACGGATTCGAGGCGTGCGCATTGTGACAGTCCACACACGTGGAGTGGCGGTTGTTCTGAAGCACGGCCGGCTCCGCGGCATCGTGGGCATTTGTACCCGCCGGCAAGAGATGCGAAATCTTGGCGAATTCGGCATAGATATTTGGAGCCGCGGGTGAAATGTTACTGCCACCGCTGTGACAGGTGATGCAATCCTGAGTCGAAGGGTCGACCCCAAGCGCAGGGGGAGTCGCGATGCGCAGGAGCCGAGTGCCGTTGGCGTTGTGTTCGGCGTGGCAAGAGGCGCAAGAGTTGACCGCAACCGTGGCATACGGACCGACGTTCGCACTGATAGCCGCTTGATTGGTCGCCACGGCATGAATGCTGCCCGTCCAACCGCGGAGAGGATTGGCTTGGCCCGTGACCACGCGGGTGGGATCGTGACAGGCGAGGCACATTTGGCCACCGGAGCTGTCACGCACCAGAAAACCCTGGGCGACCCTGTCGATACCTTGAATATGAGGATCATGGCACGAGGTGCACTCGATATTTCCGTTGATCAACTTCACCGCGCCGGTGGGATCAGCGGTGGTTCCTTGCGTGGCAAGATGGACCGCGAGGTCTGGGGCATCCTTGATGGGCAGCACCAGGCTGAAGGGATGCGAGCCACTCAGATTCGTGCCGAGGACATCCATGTTGTTCATCGTGCCGCTAACCGGAATCTTGCCGTAGGCTGCGGATTGGCCAATTGCCACGGTGCCATCATGGCAGCTGAGGCAGAGGCTACTGCTCTTGCCGAGAATGGGTTGCGTGCCGCCCGTCTGCTTGTAGGTTGTGCTCGAATACGGCGTGTATGTCTGTGTCGAGAGGGTTTGGTTCCAGAGCGGCGTCACCCCACCCAGACCGCTATGCGGCGCATGACAGAAGGTGCAACCGAGGCTGCCTTGCGTGGTAACCGACGAGCCACTGGCGGCGCTGAGATTGTGCTTACCGAGCGCGTCGGCTTGGACTGGAACCGCGGCGGTCTGGGCGCGCAGCAACGGGCACTGTAGCACTACCGTTATGCCGACGAGCAGGAACAGGCGTCTCATGGCTTGCTTCCAGTCGCTGGACCGCTGCCGTAGTAGTGAAACACCTGCACGCGGCGATTAAAGGAATCGACGACGTAAATACGATCTTGTCCGTCTATGCGCAAACCGGTCGGCAGCTGAAACGCGCCGGGCGAATTTCCCAGTTGGCCGAAGTAATACAGCAATTGGCCTTCGCGATTGAAAACCTGCACAGCGCTCCACATGCCGTCGACTACGTACAGGTGACCTTCCGAATCGAAACCCACGCCCTTGGGGCGGAACATCGCGCCGACCTGATCGCCTAGCTTGCCGACGGCGTACTGGAATTCGCCATTCTTGTTAAACACCTGCACGCGGAAATTCATGGCGTCGACGACGGCGAGATTGTCACCGTACAGCCGCAGTTCGGTCGGAAAATTGAATTCGCCGTTGTTGGTGCCGGGGCTGCCGATTCTCTTCAGGACACTCCCCTGCAGGTCCATCATGAAGATCTGGTTCCGCAACGTGTCGGTGACATAGATTCTTTGTGCCGCGGAATCCACGGCGATGCCCGTGGGCCGTTTGAAATAGCCTTCGCCGTATTTCAGGCTGCCGAGGACGCGATGGAATTTTCCGTTTGCGTCAAAGACGAAGATTTTCCCGGAATCGGAATCGGTGACGTAGACATTGTCCTGGCCATCGACGGCAACACACTGCGGCGAAACCAAAGGATCGCGATCGTTGTCCGTCCGCGAGAGAAACCTGTACTTTTCTTTTTCGAAATCGAAGACGTGTATGCCATGCAGGCCGGGGTCGGTGACGAGGATGCGGCCCTTGGAATCCGTCGTGATACTGTAAGGCCGGACCATGCTGCGGTATGCAGGCGCGCCGATGACGACGTCCACCAGCTTGTTCCAGAACCCGCGCTTCGGCTTCACCTCGTGTTCATTACTGAACATGCGTTCGAAGCTGAGCTTTCGTCCGCCGTCCATCAGGAGGTCCGGCACCATCACGCTCACCGGCTCCTTTTTCTTCTCCTTTGTGGCCAACGCGGGACTCGCCAGGACCAGCGCGGCTACACACGCAGGGAGCAGCTTACCCAAAAGCCTTGTCGCGCCAGGTCGCATTAGAAGAAGTTGAAGGATCGCGTCACTCCGATGAAATAGGAATATTGGTTCGATGGGAGTATGCCGCTGGCGCTAATTCCTTGCGAGAACTTGGTGTATCCGGCTAAAACGGTGATTTGCCGCAGCCGGTATTGCAACTGCGAATAGAACATTTCCGTCTTGTTGAACGAAGGGGTCGTAGCGCTGAGCGTATTACTGGTTGCGTGAGCGTAATTGCCGGAAAGGGTCAAGCGGGGAATAGGCGTCAAGGCAATCCCCGCTCCGTAGGCTTCCCCATTGTAAAGTACCAAACCTTCCGGCGGCAGGCCCGGAACCGTGATCGGCGCGATTCCGGAACTGGTGAGAATCGACTGCCCATTGTATTTGTTGTAGTTTGCCGTTATGGCAACGCGCCGCAGCGCCAGGCTGGACGAGAACGATTCGCTTTCATTCAACGTCCCGGCATTCTGCGAAAAGCCGCTGTGATTTCCGTTGAATGCCGCGGTAAATTGCATGCCATGGCCGAGGCGCCGGTGCAGGTTCGCTCCGTAGTTGTAGTAGGACGTCGTATAGGTGACCAGAAGCGTCTGTACGTTCTGCGCATAACTGAAATTGCCCGCCACTTCCCAGGCGCCAAAGTGATGGAAACCGTTCAGATTGGCGATGAAACCGAGATTGTTGTTCGCAAATTTGTTGGTGCTCTCGACAACCGACGCCGTGACCGTGAACGTGTCGAAAATTCGCTTCCCGTATCCGACCGTGCCCAGGAAGAAACTGCCTTCGTAATTGCTTCCGAAATAGCTCTGGTCGAAGTAGGTGATCTGCGCCATACCATAGAGATTCCGGGTAAAGGTGTAGGTCGCGCCGCTGGTCAATGTGAAGGAATCGGAACCTGAGCTGGGCGCAGTAACCGGCACGCCTCCCCCACCATTGATAATGGTCTGATATAAGTAACCGCTAAGGTTGTCGGTGTAGGCCTCGTTGGTAAATAGGGTTAGCTTGATCGTTGGCTGAAAACTGACCAGGGCTGTTTGTTGGTCGGTTGTGTAATTCGAGGTACCGAGCAACTCATTCACCGTCGAGCCGGAATTGTCTCCATAGGTGGACCGGTTGAAACCCAAGGCGACCGATCCATGCCATGGGAGGGTATGCGTCGCATTAACTCCAAAATCGTTGCCGCTCGAGTGATAGAAATCGTTCCCTGGCTCCCCCGAGAGGAAGAATGGAATCGTAGAGCTGACATTCATGTATTGATAGAAGCCATTCAAGCGCCAACCGGCTAGCTGGTACGTGGAGTGGACGTTCAACGTCTTCGTGGAGGAATTCGACTCCTCATTGGTGCCGTAGAGCGTGCCGGTGCCGCTTCCCTGTGAGTAGCTCACCGAGAGCGTCGGCCAATCGGGGAGCAACGCACTCCATCCGATTCCGAATCCCTGGCTGTTCCCGACCGTTGTGAAACTGGGCGTGCCGATCAAGCCGAAGGTTCCCGTGCTGTTGCGGTCGTAGTGGTAGCTTGCGAAACCCGGAAACCGGCTTCCGGTAAAAAAGTTGGCGGTGCCATCAATGCCGGTGGCATCAGTCAGCGATTGAAAACTCGAATCGGCTCTCGATTGGTTGTAATACGGGGTGGCTGTGAAGTTCAGAAAATTCGGATTGTAGTAGGAGCCGCTCAGTTGCGCACTGCCGCCGAAGGTTAGTCCGTGACTCGAAGGAATCGCATCGCCATAGTTTCCTGCGTAGCCACCGGTCAACAGGCCGTTGAGATTCATCTTCAATTCATCTCCGACCTGGAGTTGCGCTCGCGTGCTCGTGGCGAACGCCAGGAGCAACAACGCGGCGAAAAATAACGCCCTGCGTGCCAATGTACCGGCCCTCCCCGGTTTCTGTTTAACCAGCGCTTGCCCTTGTGATTGCACACCCCTTGCCAAGTGGCCTGTGTCACAGGAAATTGTTAAGCGATCTGCATTCAGAGGCTTACAACCAGCGCCGAAACCGTCGGCGTCTTGCGACCTGGCTTTGCTGCGGGATATCACCCAGCGGTTGGTTGAACTGCTTATCGCGTCGGAGCGCAGACATGGCAAGGCCCTCATTCCCTCCCGTTTCCCGAGCACCTCGGATTTCGTTTGCCGGCAAGCTGCGGATCCTGCCGGTGCAAAGCGCAGTGAAGCCCGCGCGGTCCTCACCAACCTACAAGACTTCCACCTTGGCCTGCGTCCTCAGTCGTTTATCGAGCCCGGAGCGGAGCTTTTCGTACTTCTCTTTCTGCAATTCCGTTCTCAAACCATTCTTCACTTCGTCAAAGCTGCGCTTGCTGGCGAGGGTGTGCGCGTTCAACCGTACGATGGTGGAAGCCTGCTCAATCTGAATTAGACCGCTGACCTGCCCGGGTTTCAGGGAGACGAACGCTCTCACGACCTGTGGCGGGAGTCTGTCCTTCTCGACCGCCTTGTGGTCCCCCATATTCACGCGGAAATCATCTTCGGAGACCTTTTCAGCTAGCAGCCCGAACTCTTCGTAGCTTTTGGTGTTCTTTGCCTGGGCCAACGCGTCGTTCGCTCGTTTCTGACCTTCCTTCTTTTGCTCAGGATTGGGATTCTGAGGGGGCAGAATGGAGATCGACTGGAACGTGTAAGATTCCGGCACTTGAAATTTTGCGGGGTTCTTGTCGTAGTACGCTCGGGCTTCTGCGAGCGTCACCGCCGATTTATCTTGGACATCACTGTTCAGAACCTGCTCGATGAGCAGGGAACGCTTCATCTTCTCGCGTAGCACCTGCTCGGAACCGCCCATCTCTGTTTTGAGATACTGTTGGTACTCTTCGTTCGACTGAAACTGCTTTTTGAAATCCGTTTCAGACTGTTTTAGCGCTTGTGGCGATACCGTCAGGTTCCGGCGTTTCGCTTCCTGGTATACCAGTTCTTCGAAAATAATCATTTGCAGTGCGCCCTGGCGGATCGAGGCTTCCTGCTCCTTGGGGAATCCGTTGTGCTGGCTAGCGTAGGGGAAGATTTGCAACATTTCTCGGAGGAGATCGCGGTCCGTCAATACTGCACCGTTCACGCGCGCTACCGGCTTGTCGCTAACTTGGAAGGCTGGGGGTGGGGCTTGCTTTGCGGCTCCTGCGGGGGCGCGGGACAAAACTTGACCGTTTACCGCTACTGCCGCTCCGAGTAGTAGAGCGAAAACTACCAGAGACTTCATAACTCCTCCTGCTTTAGCTGCTACAAAAAAAGGGGAGAGAGGCTCCTCTCTCCCCGGGCAAATCACGCGTCTCACTGGAAGACGGTTGGAATATTGTTGGTGTTGTTGGCTTCGTTCGCTTCGCCGAAGTGGCACTGACGGCAGAATTGCGTGGAGGAAGCAGCTTTACCCGAGGTCACGCTGCTCGCTGGAAGATTGGGATTGTACGGGCCGTTGACGAAGAAGAACGTGGCGTAGTATTTGCCGCCGCCGTCGCCCACGATCGGGCTCGACGCACTGGAGGTGTACACGGTCATGACGTGTTGGTTGTGACAGGTGGTGCAGAGCACGTAGGGCTTACCGGACCCGTTGATCGCGTACGGATTGCTCCACTTGCCGGGGGCCAATGCCGGCCAGCCGTAGTTCGCAACGAACTGCGCGTAGGGCGTTCCCGGCGTCACGGTGAACACGTTGTTCGCGAAGACGAGGCCGCTGCCCGCGCGGATCGTGGCATTCTGGCCTACCGGGTGATCGTTGGTGTAGTTGCCGGCGGTGGTGCCGTCATTGCCGAGCAAGGTAGGAATCTTCTGACTGCCGTAGGCCTTGTTGGTCAGCAAGCCAATCTGCTGCTCATAAGACCAGTTCTGCATCATGTTCGAAGGGGTCAGGTTTCCGTCATGGCAACTGAGGCAGAGCAGAATGCCGCCAATTTCCTGGGAACCGCCAGCGATCGTGGAAGGCAGAACTTCGACGTACCGTCCGTTATCGCCAAACGCAATCGACTTGCCGTACAGTGGGCTGGCGTCTTGGCCCCACAATGCATAGCTGCCGGCATCCGCCGCGCCGCCGTGACCGGAACCAAACGAACCGCTGTGCGGTGCGTGGCAACCCGCGCAACCACGGCCCTGGTTCTGGTGCGCGCCGAGGACGTCGACGGTCGACGACCAGTTCTGTCCCAGCGCCAGGCCGGCCCAGGCCAGAAAGAAAAACCCCGCTAATATCGCTCTCTTCATAAGGTGTAAAACCTCCGTTAGGCTTACCGCCCGTTACTCTCAGGGAGAAGACCTTAGGCTGGAGCGAGCCCCGTGCTTTGCTGTTTGAAAATGCATCTGTCGTGCCGAAGCAGGACAACTCAGAGAAGTTTCGGAAAAGTGAAGCAACTAGCGTGTTTTGAGAAGGCTAGGGGAGCATTTTTGTGACGATAGATCCAAGCGCTACGCTTTGAGGACCTCGAAATGGGTGATATAGCCCAGATGTGATGCAAAATCACACACGCTATTGATGTGAAAATGAACAGGTTAGCCGTCACATCGGGAGGGTTTGGCGGTCACAAGTTTGGAAACGACTTCACGAAAATGTTCCCAGCCGCTTCCGCTAGAAAAAACCAATTCCGTATCGCCCCCAGCGCGTCACCTGGTTACACAACTCAGCTCGTCGTCGAACGTCGCATGGGCGAATCAATTTGGCTTGGGAGGAGAAGGCGGCGCAGCTGGTGCCGGAGTTTCAGAACCTTTCCTTTGACTGGCGTTCTTCTCGCGTTCCGCAGCACGCTTCTGCCTTTCCTGTTCCGCTTCAGCGTCGGTCACATATTGAAATTCTTGGGCGCGACCGGGAGCAATCTCGGTGGTGAACACGCGACCCTTCTTGTCGATCGCAATGGCCACGAGTCCCTGGAACTGGCCGGGCATCAAGCCATGTCCGCCAAAGGCAATGAGAAGCTGCCCTTCTTTGTTAAATACCTGAACACGATCCTGCATGCCATCGGCAATCCAGATGTGCCCGTCGTTGTCGATGGCGACACCCTTCGGCCGGGCGAAATACCCGGGTCCATCTCCCGCCTTGCCGAAGGTGCTGACGAACTGGCCGTCGGCGTCGAAGATCTCGATGCGGTTATTCATGGTATCCGCGACGTAGAGATTGCCCTCTGCATCGACGGCGACCCCGGCTGGTTTCGAGAAGTCACCCGGAGAAGTCAGCTCATGATTATGGCCGGTGGTTCCGATTTTGCGGAGTAGCTTCAGCGTGTCGGCGTCGTAGACCAGAACCTGGTCCAAGTCGATGTCCGCGACGTAGAGGAAGCGGTTGTTGGTGTCGATGGCAAGCCCGCCAGGGCTGGCCAAACCCTCGGTGATGACATCTTCGGCCTTGTGATCTTTGTTAAAAACGAGAATGTGCCGCAGGCCCGGGTCCGACACAAATAGCCGGTCGTTGTCGTCCATGGTTAACCCGATGATCCTTACGAAATGCGCATGAACGCTGTTCTTGATCATGTCCACATCTTTCATGTCACCGCCGGTCGAAAAAATGAAGATTGCACCCACCTTTTGATCCGCGATATAGAGCTTGCCTTGGGAATCCACGGCTATCCCGTAGGGCTGATTCAACTCGAACGGCCGCTTAAATACTTCGTCAGACTGTTGCGTGCCGGCCAGCCGGTCCATCCAGGCCGATTTTTTCTGAACATTGCCCTTATAATCGCGAACCGCCTTATCCGACGAAAACCACGTCCTGTATTTGATCCGAGCAATCGCCGGAGGATTGGGCCAGACGATATTCGAATAATCGATGGCTTTGATCTTGGCGTCGATGTCCGCGGGGTTTTCTCCTTTCTTCTTCTTATCCGCACGCAATCCGAGCGGCAGCAACATGGCCAGCAGCAACGCGAAGCCTGCGATCAGAATGTTTCGCCACAGCATCTCGGATTTTCCATCGGTTCTACGCATGGCAGCCTCTCATCCGTACTCTCACCGGGTCGCCAGATTCTTGTGGCACATGGCGCAAAACCTGGTGTTGTTCTCCTGGTCGTTCGCCAGCAAATCCGGGTGTGTGGACGCGTGGGGCTGATGGCACGTCTGGCAATTAATCTTCTGGATGACCTTGCTCATATCGGCCGGGTCGGTCACGTCTGAAACCGGGTGCCCCTCGATGGGATGCCCCTTGCCGTAGCGGAGCGGCAGGATCACCACGCGATTCTTCTTGAAGTAGTCGGCGGGCAAGGTCACCTTGCTGTCGAAGATCTTGATCATACCCGTGTCTTTATCGACGTTTCGGATCGTGTCAGGCCCGTGACACTGCAGGCAGAGTTTGTTGCCGTCGGCGCGCAGGAGTTTTTCACGGTCTCCGCCATGAGGTTCGTGGCAGGTCGCACAACCCTGTGAAAAAGCGGGTTGGTGACGTGTCGGCTTTTTGGCCAGATCGGCGATGCCGCTATGGCAACCCAGGCAAATCTCGACTGCATTCGTGCTGGGCAGCCCAGGCTGTTTACTGGCATGAGGATTGTGGCAATCGGTGCAGTCTCCGGCCGCGCCCGGATGCGGTACCTTCGCGTTCCCGATTTGCCTGGTCTTTTCCTCATGGCAGGTCACAAAGAGCGACTTCGCGTCCGCCTGCGACAAAACGACCTTGCCGTCCTTGGCAGGCGCGTGGCAGACCTCGCACTGTTTATCGGCAAAGGGCGGGTGCGTGAACTTGTTTATCAGCTTGGGCATCGCGGATTGGTGCGGATCGTGGCACTGCACGCAATTTGCCGTGGCGAAAGGCTGATTCTGGTGGGCCTTTTGCAGGTCCGCACTGGTAGGATCGTGGCAATCGATGCACAGCGCAGGCGGAGCCTTGGTCAGATGAAAGTCAAACTCGATCTTGCCCGGTTCACCCGTTTTGTGGGTGATGTGACAAGTCTCGCAGCCCATGTCTAGCGCGGCATGGCGGCTTCCCTTCTCGGGCACGTTCACGCCGGTGTCGTGGCACTCCAGGCACAGATTTTCCTTTTGGTCGCCCGAGGTGGGCTTGAGCAATTGGAATCGGTTGTCGGAAGAATGTGGATCATGGCACTTTGCGCAGTCGCGTACGGCCGGCTTGTGAACCGTGCCTTTGATTTCGGCGGCATTTTTGTCCGCATGGCAGATCAGGCAAAGCGAATACGGTGTCGCGGTGATCAGTTTGATGCGGGTTACATCGCGGTTCACGCGGACTTCGTGACAACTGGTACAGCCGGACGAAACCGCGGTGTGGACGGCCTTACCCTTGCCTTCCTGGGCATGACATTCGAGGCACTTCGCCGAATCCGCGTTTTTTTCCAGGGGAACGGGATGAATGTCGGCCCGGACAGGCAGAACGAACGCCAGAGCAATAACAAGCACCAGCGCGAGGCCGAGGGACTTTGCGGAGAGATGCGAGGTTCTAGGCATTACTGTCCCCCGGCAGACAGACCGTATTCAAGGTAGGAACGGTGTTTGACTGCCGGGAGCTCGACTTCTTTTCTTCGGGCTTGCGCTCGCCCGCCAGCACCAGGGCCGTAGTCAGTGCCACAGCAAAGAGCAGCCACGCGATGAGATAAACCACCCGGTGGGAGCGATTCGTAGTTTTCACCGTCATACCCATGCTCCGTACTTCCGTCAAAGAAACGCCTAGCCCCGCGAAGGCCGCATGCGAACAGCGACCTCGATTGACGAACCTGACACTTTCGAGGAAGCATCCGGCTCGCCGAATCGGGATCTACCGGGAGAAAAACGGCACGGAATCGCAAGTCTATCTACTGCAATGACATAGGAGTGATTTATTTTGTGATCCGGGTCACGCTTTGCGGTACCAGATGGACGCCTTCTGGGTGATAAACCCCAGATACTGATGCCAAATCACGCAGAATCCGGTCTCGCTTTTCCTCTGCTCGTTTGCGTTCGCGCTTGATCGAAACATGTTCTAAACTAGAGAGATATGAATTTATCTGTGAGGAGAGCGGCCGGAATTTTCTCCGCGTGCGCGATTCTTTTTTGTCTTTCCACGGCAACAACGCACCGCGGGGTACATGCCGCGACCAGTTCCGCACCCGAGGAGCATCGCCTTCGCCTTTACCATACGCACACGGGCGAGCATATCGACATCGTGTATCGGCGTGGCGATGCGTATCTGCCGGAGGCAGAAATCCAGTTGGATCATTTTCTACGCGATCATCGCACCGGCGACGTAAAGCACTACGATCCGCATGTTTTCGATATTCTTTCCGAGCTCACTGCGGCAGTCGGTCGTCCCGGAACGGAAATCGACATTATTTGTGGGTTTCGCTCCACGTGGAGCAATGAGTTCCTGCGAGCGCGTTCTTCGGGCGTGGCGAAAAATAGTCTCCACATGCAAGCGCACGCGATCGACATTCGTATACCCGGAGTGGATACCCTGACGCTGCGCAACGCCGCACTTGCCCTCGAGCGGGGCGGGGTCGGTTATTACCCGCGATCGGGTTTCGTGCACGTGGATACCGGGCGCATCCGCACGTGGTGTTACGGTTGTGGTACTTCCGTTGCCTCGGTCGCTCACCGGGAAGACTGAGCGCAGCAAGTCACTTTTCCGCAGCGTAGGCGTGGTCGAACAATTTCGAAAGCGTTCCGTCATAGCCGTAGATATCGTCGAAAAAGAAGACCTGGCCATTCTCCTTGGCAATAGCGGTACCGTAAACGATCAAAACCGGAATCGGCTGCGTCAGATTCACTTGTTGTTCCTTCTGTGCCGCAAAGGCCGCATCGACCCGCGCGCGGTTCCACCCCAGATTCTTACGGAGTACCCAGGTCGCCAAGGCCTTGGGGTCTTCGACGCGAATGCAACCGTGGCTGAAATCGCGACGGCTTCTGCCGAAAAGCGACTGGGACGGCGTGGAATGCAGGTACACATTGTTCGTGTTGGGAAAAATAAATTTGACCAGGCCCAGAGCGTTGCTGGGTCCCGGCTTTTGGCGCACCATCAATTTCCCGGCGCGCAATTGGGAGAGAACTTCCTCACTCACTACGCCGTCGGTCACCACTTTGCCTGCGTAGGTCGCGACTTCGTATCCATTTTTCTGTAGGTACGCCCGATCTTTTACAATTCTCGGGATGATTTCTCCGCGCAAAATACTCGGCGGCACATTCCAATAAGGCCAGAACACCACGTACTTCATGTCTTCTTCCATCACCGGGGTTTGCGTGCGCATGGCGCGGCCGACGACGACCGGCATGGTTAACGCCACATTTCCCGGCCCTTCATAAGCGCGCAAAATGAATTCCGGAATGTTCACTACAATAGGGGGTTGCGAGAAGGTGTGCGGCGCCCAACGCCAGCGCTCCAGGGCCAGTCCCAATTGCCGAACACGATCCGTCATTGGTTTGTTCAAAGCCTCGATGGTTTGCGGTCCGAGCTTTCCCTCAGCTTCGAGGCCGTGCCGGAGCTGAAATGCTTTGACCGCCTGGACGACCTCGCCAGAATAAACCGTGGACCCTTCCGGAAGCACGAAACTGGTCGCCAAGTCGCCGAGGAACTGGAGGCGCCGAACCAGTTTTGCGAGTTGCTCGTAGTTCTGCCCCGGCGCAACCGGCTTCGCGGGTGTGGGCAAAGCGTCCGGAACTTCCGTTGCGGCAAGTTGAAGGTACCTCTCCAGAGCCGCGACGGTGCGCTGATATCCTAGAAGAGGAGGCTCGACCTGAGCAAGCAAAGCTTTGACATTCTGCGCCTCGATGACCTCCGCTGCGAGAAATGCGCCGGGGTCATGTTCCGGTCGTTCGGGATCGAAGTCTTTGTGCAGGACTTTGGGGTCGACCTTGCCGAGATGAAGATCGGAGAGGTAACGTATGGCCGAGACGGTCAGCGCGACGTCAAAATGGATTAGCGCCGATTCGGGCGCGCCGGCTTGTAGAGCCTTGAGTCGATCGGGCCATCGCGCACCGTCGTAGTCAGTGCCGTTGAGCCCCTTGAGTTCCGCCTGCTCAAAAATTCCGATCAGCGCCTCGGCCTGCTGGGTCGGCTTGCCGTCCCGGATCCAGCCGAGCTTATAACCGGTGCGGTCGTAGAAATCTTTGAGCGAGGCCGCGTGATCGGAAAAGTTGGGCCACTGCAATTCCGCCAACCGGCCGCTTGCTACGAGTGCCCGCAGTTCCTCAGTGCCTGCCGTACTCAGGACCTCCGTCGAAGCTTGGCCTAAGGGGCTAGGTGAGGTGGTATCGCGGCCGCCGGGAAAAAGCGTGACCGCGAAAAACGTGACAGACACCAGGCACAGCGCAAAAAACCGAAGCATTCGAATTTTCATCCGTTACGGACCTGCGAAAGGAAGTCGGTCAGCCGCACACTCTTAGGACGGCCGCACCGGATATAGCATCATTTTTCAATGCGTTCAACGCCCGATTCGCTTCGCTCAGCGGAAATACTTGCACATGGGTTCGAATCGGAATTTTGGCGGCGAGCGCCAGAAATTCCTTGCCGTCTTGGCGCGTATTGTTCGCAACGCTGCGAATCATGCGCTCCTGGTACAACAGGTCGTACGGAAATGACGGAATGTCGCTCATGTGAATCCCGCCAAGAATGAGTCGACCCCCCTTCCTCAAACCCTTCAGTGCCGCGGGAACAATCTCTCCGGCAGGAGCAAAAACAATCGCCGCGTCTAATTTCTCCGGCGGCGCTTCGAGCGTCCCACCGGTCCACTTTGCTCCGAGTTCCATCGCCAGTTTCTGGTGTCTTGCGTCGCGTGTAGACGCATAGACATCGATGCTCCAATGCCTAGCGACTTGGATGGCCACATGAGCGGCTGCGCCAAAGCCGTAAAAGCCGAGTTTTGCGCCGGCCCCCACCTCGGCCATCCGCAGGCATCGGTATCCTATGATTCCCGCACAGAGCAGCGGAGCGGCTTGTTCATCGGGGAATCCCTCCGGAATCGGATATACAAACGATTCCGGCGCGACGATCCATTCCGCATATCCACCGTCGACGCTATAACCCGTGAACAGCGGCGCCTCACACAGATTTTCCTCTCCCCGCCGGCAGTAGGCGCAGATCTCGTCGGTTTTATGCAACCAAGCAATGCCTACACGTGCTCCCGTCGCTAGGGGACGGATGCCTTCGCCGCTTTGCTCCACGATGCCGACGACCTGGTGCCCCGGAATTACGGGGGATTTCTTTGGCGGTAATTCGCCTTCGATGACGTGAAGATCGGTGCGACAAACACCGCAAACCTGCACGCGGACGAGCAACTGACCCGGGCCAGGAACGGGTTGGGGAGACGCGGTAAACTCAAGTGGGTTTTGTTCAATAGGAGCGGGTGTGCGTAGCAAACAACTCTTCATAACCGCGCCCTTTTATTGTGGCTCCGCACACCCAAACAAGGCGGCCAACACACGTGTTGCTCCGATGATACTCTTCGCCACCAGCAAACGGAAGCACTATTGGAATGCCGCGCGTTTTGGGTGACAAAGCGCCGACCCGAACAAGGAAGCGGGGCTCCGCGCCGCTTGCTTTCCTCCGTCGGAAATCCTAACCTGCATACTTATGAATGAGCTAACGCCCCAAATGCTGGTGATGGGTTTCATTTCGTACGTGGTTTTTCTGTTTTCGACGACCTGCCATGAAGCCTCGCACGCGCTGGTGGCCAAGCTCGGTGGCGACAGCACCGCCGCCTCGGGTGGCCAAGTCTCGCTTAATCCCCTCCCGCACATCCGCCGGTCATTCTTCGGCATGGTGGTCTTTCCGATCGCAAGTTTTTTGCTGTCCGGCGGGATGATCGGCTGGGCCAGTGCGCCCTACGATCCTCTTTGGGAACACCGTCATCCTCGACGCGCCGCGTGGATGGCGCTCGCGGGCCCGGCCGCGAATTACACGCTGATGCTCCTGGCGGCGCTCGGCCTTCGCGCCGCGCGAACGTTTCATTTGTTTCATCGGGATCCGGTTAC
>Ga0126378_10001936_pt1 | contig 15340 bp, 19 predicted proteins | sample PanSoiMetPlot_23_FD_92587 | JGI IMG/M metagenome (GOLD analysis project Ga0126378, IMG submission 92587) | Tropical forest soil microbial communities from Panama - MetaG Plot_23 | ecosystem: Environmental > Terrestrial > Soil > Tropical forest > Bulk soil | place: Panama | collected 2016-02-17 | reverse complement strand
TACGAGCTGCTGGAGACGTTCAAGGCCCACCCGGCGGTGGCGCCGCTGGTCCGGGGCGGCCGCCTGGTCGAGTACTCGGCCCACCTGGTGCCGGAGGCCGGCCTCGCCGGGCTGTCGAGGCTCTACGGGGACGGCATCCTGGTCGCCGGCGACGCGGCCGGCCTCTGCTTCGCCGCCGGCCTGTACCTGGAGGGCATCAACTTCGCGATCGCGTCGGGCGCGGCCGCCGGGGAGACGGCGGCGGAGGCAGCGGCGGCCGGGCGAGCCGATGCCGCCACGCTCCGCGCTTATCGGCGCCGACTGGAGCGGAGCTTCGTGCTGCGCGACCTCCGGCGCTTCCGGCGGGCGCCCGGCCTCGTGATGTCGGAGCGGCTGCAGAACGTGTATCCAGGAGTGATGACCAGCCTGGCGGAGCGGGCGCTGACGTCGCGGGGCGAGCCCAGGCCAAAGCTGCTCGGGCTGGCCCGGGCCGAGCTGCGCCGGGCCGGGGTGCCGGCCTGGCGGGCGCTCTCGGACCTGTGGCGGGGAGGCCGGGCGTTCGGATGGTGAGGACGAGCCTGCAGGAGAAGCTGGCTACCGTGCGGTTCCGGCCGGACCCCCGGCCGCACATCACCGTGAACGGCGAGATCTGCCGGGACTGCACCCTGCACGCCTGCGTGTCGGCCTGTCCCGCCGACCTGTTCAGCCTGCTGTCCGACGGCTCCATCGTCTTCAGCCACGAGCAGTGCTTCGAGTGCGGCACCTGCTACGTGGCGTGCAACCGCGAGGGAGCGATCACCTGGCGATACCCCGGCGGCGGCCTCGGCGTCTCCTTCCGGGATGCGTAAGACGCGCAAGGGGGGCGGGCGGGGGCCGTGATGCGGGTTGCCGTGGTTGTCGAGCGGGTTTGGGATCCGGCCTCTATCGAGGTCGATCCGGTGAGCGGCGCTGTCGACTGGTCGCGGGCGGCGGCGGTTCCGGGGCCGGGCGCTCTGGAGGCCGTGGAGCTCGGGCTCGGGCTGGGCGAGGTGACGGTCTACGGCCTCGGCGTCGAGCCCGTGGCGGGGCTGCTGCGGACCTGCATGGCAATGGGCGCGGGCCGGGTGGTGGCCGCGCCCGCCGTCGAGGCCGTGGCCGCGGCGCTGGCCGGGGAGGCGTTCGACCTGGTGCTGGCGCCGCAGCGCTCGGGCGACCAGGGCCCGAGCCCGCTGGGCCCGATGCTGGCCGGGCTGCTCGACCTGCCCCAGGCCACCGGAGTCGAGTCGCTTCGGGTGGAAGACCGGGAGGCCGTGGTCGTGTGCCTGCGTGATCGCGGCGCGCTGGAGGAGCTCGCGGTGCCGCTGCCGGCGGTGATAGCGATCGAGCCGGGCCTGGTCCGGCCGCACCTGGCTTCGCCGGCTGCGCTGATCGCCGCGGCGGCTGTGCAGGTGCCGGCGCTGGCGCCGGCGGCCGGACCGGCCCTCCGGCCCGTGCTGCTCGGCCATGCCCCGCCGCGTCCGCCGCCGCCGCGCCTGCCCGCGCCGGATCCGTCGCTGACGGCTGAGGAGCGGATCGCCGCCGTCGTGGGCACCGCCGAGGGCGGCGGTCGGGAGCTGGCCACGGGAGGCCCCGACGCCGTCGCGGAGCGGATCGTGCGCCTGCTGGTCGAGCGGGGGTACCTGTGAGGGCGTCAGCCCCGCGCGCCGGGGGGCGTCCACCCGAGGCCCGCGTGTAAGCTCGCCCGGCGCCCTACGGGCGGATCGGGCGGGGACTCAGCGCCAGCGGGATGATCGTCGCAGTCGGGCCGCTCTCCGGTGCGAACACGCACTCCGGGTCGGGGTCGTCCAGCGGCGTGCCGGTGAAGTGCTTGACGGCCATGCAGCCCCCGTGGCAGCGCCCGTATGCGCCGCACGTCCGGCACTGGCCGCCCACCTCCCAGCCGCGCAGGCGCTCGAACAGGGGGGAGTCGCTCCAGATGGAAGCGAACGAGGAGTCGCGCACGTTGCCGACCCGGAACTCGTCCGCCAGCACGAACGGGCACGCGTAGACGTCCCCGCGGGGGTCGACGCAGCAGACGATCCGCCCGGCGCCGCACATGTTCAGCCCGTCCAGCGGGGAGCCGAGGGCGGAGAGGTGGAAGAAGGAGTCGCCGGTCATCACGTCCGGGTGGGCCCGCAGCCACGTGTACAGCCGCCGGTTCTGCTCCTGGGTCAGCTTCAGCGCGTCCCAGACGGCCACCCCTCGCCCCGACGGGCGCAGCCTGGTGACCCTGAGCCGGCCGCCCCTGCCCGTCACCAGGCCGTGGAGCGCGTCGAGCTGGTCGAAGCTGCGCCTGGTCACGACGTGGTTGACCTTGAACGGGAACCCCTCGCCAGCGAGCAGCTCCATGGCCCGCCGGGCCCTGCTGAACGAGCCCACGCCCCGGATTGCGTCGTTCACGTCGGGGGACGCGCCGTCGACGGAGATCTGGACGTCCAGGTAGTCGGTGGACGCGATCCAGCGCGCCGCATCGCGGTCGACCAGCGTGCCGTTGGTGCTGAACTTCACCCCGATGCGGCGCGCGATCGCGTGCTCCATCAGCTCGAAGAAGTCGGGCCGAATCATCGGCTCGCCGCCGCCCACGTTGATGTAGAAGACCCGCATGGCCGCCCACTCGTCCAGCAGCGCCTTCGCCTCCGCGGTGGTCAGCTCGTCCGGCGCGCGCCTGCCCGACGAGGAGAGGCAGTGGACGCACAGGAGGTTGCAGGCATAGGTCATCTCCCAGGTCAGGCAGATGGGCGCCCGCAGGCCCTGGCGCAGCAGGTCATACGACGACATGGACGACCCCCCTGCGGCGCAGCCCCTCCAGCACGGTCAGCAGTCGGGGCACCGCGGACTCCTCGAGCGCGCCGCCGGCCACCAGCTCGTCAGCGATGTCGCCGAGGGGCCGGGCCCCGTCCGAGTCGATGAAGGGCAGCAGCCGCCCGTCGATGAAGAACAGCTGGCGGTCACGATAGCTGTAGCCGAGGGCCCCGAACCGCTCGGGGCGGAGCGCGACGGCCTCGTCCAGCCGGACGCGGTCGCTGCGTCTCACAAGGGGATCAGTAGACCCCGCACATGCCGTCGATCGTGATCTCGCGGACGAGCAGGTCGCCCAGCTCCTCGTCGCTCAGGTCGGCGCCGAAGTCCTCGTCGAGCACCTCGGGCTCGTCCAGCACCTGAGGCTCGTCCAGCACGGCAGCTTGCTCAGCGCTCATGGGCGTCAGTGTAGGTCCTGCCCCGGCCCGGCGACGCCAGCGGCGGCGCCCCCGGTCCGGCGACACTACGCGATGCAGTGCGCAGCATCTACACCTGGGTGGTGTTCGTCCACGTCCTGGCGGCGTTCGGCTTCGTGTTCGCCCACGGCACGACGGCGTTCGTGGCGTTCCGCGTCCGTGGCGAGCGCGAGCCGCAGCGGCTCGTCGCCCTGCTCGATCTCTCGACGCTCAGCACGGGCCTGATGTACTGGAGCCTGGCCGCCCTGGTCGCCGCCGGCGTGGCCGCGGGCATCATGGGCGGCTGGTTCGGGCAGCTCTGGATCTGGTCCGCGCTCGCGGTCCTGGTCGCGGTCGCCATCGCCATGTTCGCCCTGGGGTCGCAGTACTACAACCGCGTCCGCCACGCCCTGGGGCAGCGGGCCTGGGGCCGCGAGGCGCCGGACCCGCCGCCGGCCACGCCCGCCGAGCTGGCGCGGCTGCTGGACTCGCGGCGGCCGGAGGCGATCACCGCCGTGGGCGGGGCCGCACTCGTGCTGCTCATCTGGCTGATGGTTTTCAAGCCCTTCTGAGCTGCGGGCCGCGGGTCAGCCCGGCAGGCGGAATGGCTCCGGCTGGCTGCCGTCGAGGTCCGTGAAGCCGTAGGCTCGCGCCAGCTCGCCGGCGGTGAGGACCTCGCCGGTCCGCCGCATCAGGCCCGGGTCCCCGGCCAGCGCGACCACGGCCCGGCCGAGGTACTCGGGCGACTCCGTGACGGACAGGTCGAAGGGCTGGGCGGCGTGCGCGGCCAGCACCCGCTCCGTGCGCATGAAGCCCGGGGCGATCGCCACCGCCGCCACATCGTGCGGGCGCAGCTCTTCCGCCATCACGTAGGCGAGCCGGACCAGGGCCGCCTTGGCCACGTCGTAGACCGCGTTGCCAAGCGGCCGGCCGAAGGCCCAGGCGATGGTGCTGGCGATCAGGCCCGGCCGGTCGCCCCTCGCGCGCCCCAGCAGCAGCGGCGCGGCGACCTGCGACATCACCAGGTGCGCCCGCACGCCGGCCGTGAACATCGCGTCCCATCGCGTGCGCGGCTGCTCCCAGAAAGGCACCCCGAACGTGGCCAGGTCATGGGACTCGTAGCCGCCCCAGGCGTTGTTGACGAGGACGTCGAGCCTGCCGTCCTCCCGCCGCACGCGTTCCACCAGGGCCTCCACGTCCGAGTCCACCGTGTGGTCACAGCGCACCGCGACGCCGGTGCCGCCTCGCCGAACGACCTCCTCGGCGGCCTCGTCGATCGTGCCGGGCAGGCCCTCCGTCCTGCCGGCGGCGCGAGTGCTGCGGCCCGTCACGTAGACCTTCGCGCCGGACTCGCCGAGGACCGCCGCGATGGACCGGCCCGCGCCCCGGCTGGCCCCGGTGACGATCGCGACCGCGCCCCGCAGGTCGGGCGGGTTCCAGAGGCTGCCTGCCATCCGGGCAATGGTAGACGAACAGGCGTTCGCGATGCTGTGGGTCGGGGTGGCGCTAGGCTGCACCAATGGATGCCGGCGGCGCCGCTCGCGCGGTCGTCTTCGACTGGGGCGGCACGCTGACCCCGTTCCACGCCGTCGACCTCGCGGACCTGTGGGCCATCGCTGCCCGAATCCTCGCTCCTCAGCGCTCGGCCGAGCTGACCGCCGCCCTCCTCGACGTCGAGCGCGAGTTCTGGGACCGGGTGCAGGGCAATGGCGGGCACGGCAGCACCACGCTGCACGACCTGGTCGCGCTGGCGGCGGAGCGGACCGGCGTCCCGGTGGCCGCGGCCCTTCGCGACCAGGCGCTCTCCGCCCACCTGGAGGCCTGGACGCCGCACACGTACACCGACCCCGAGGCCGCTCCCCTGCTGGGGGAGCTGCGCCGGCGCGGCATCCGGACCGGGCTGCTCTCGAACACCCACTGGCCGCGCGAGTGGCACGAGCGCATCCTCGCGCGCGACGGCGTCCTCGGCCTGTTCGACGCCCGCGTGTACACGAGCGAGCTGCGGCACACGAAGCCCCACCCGGAGGCGTTCCTGGCCGTCCTCGGCCGGCTCGGCGTCGATCCCGCGCACGCGGTCATGGTCGGCGATCGGCCCCTCGACGACATCTCCGGCGCGCGCGCGCTCGGGATGCGCTCCGTCCTCCTGCCCAACCAGTACGTGCCGGCCGGCCCGGTGCCGCCCGACGCCGTGATCTCCCGCCTGTCGGAGCTGCTGCCGCTGGTCGACGGCTGGTTCGCCGGCCCATGAGCGAGGGGCGGGTCGCGCTGGTGACGGGGGCGGCCCGCGGGCAGGGCCGCGCCCAGGCCGTGGCGCTGGCGCGGACGGGCGCCGATGTGGTCGCCTGCGACCGCTGCGCCGACCTGCCGACGGTCCCGTACGGCCTGGCCTCCCGTGCCGACCTGGAGGAGACCGTACGGCTGGTGCAGGCGGAGGGCCGGCGCTGTCTGCCCGTGGTCGGGGACGCGGAAAGCGTGGCGGCCATGGAGGAGGCATCGGCCAGGGCAGCCGAGCTCGGCCGGCTGCACGTCGTCTGCGCGAACGCCGGGGTCATCAGCTTCGGCCGGGCCTGGGAGCTGAGCGAGGCGCAATGGGACCAGGTGCTGGACACCAATCTCAAGGGCGTGTGGGCGACCTGCCGGGCCGCGATCCCCGGCATGATCGCCGCCGGCCGCGGGGGGAGCGTCGTGATCGTCGGCTCGGCCGCCTCCCGGCGCGGGTACCCGGGGATCGCCCACTACGCCGCAGCCAAGCACGGCGCCGTCGGGCTCATGCGGTCGCTGGCGATCGAGCTGGCCCCGCACGGCATCCGCGTGAACTGCGTGCTGCCCGGCGGCGTGCGCAGCGCGATGGGGACGGCAGACGCCATGCAGGCCTGGCTGGCCGCCGAGCCGGACGCCTCGCGAGCCCTGACCGCGCTCCTCCCGGTGGACCTGCTCGAGCCCGAGGACGTGGCTGCGGCGGTGGCCTGGCTGGCCTCGGACGCCGCCCGCTTCGTGACCGGCGTCGCCCTGCCCGTGGACGCGGGCGTCCAGCTGCGCTGAACCGGATCGCGCCGCGCGGGCGGGCGTGTTGATCGGCGGGTCCTCGGCGGCGGAGCGCTGAGCCTTTGCGGCGGCGCAACCGCCGCTTAACGTGTCGTGACTATCGTGGGATTTCGATGGGGCGGATCTATCTCGTCCGGGAGGCGGACGCCGGTGGCCGCTCGGCGTGGCCCGGTCCCGATCGCCTGCGGCCCCTGACCACAGGCGGCTGGCGCCAGGCGCGCGAGCTGGCGGACCGGCTCGACGGGGCCGAGATCGACCGCATCGTGGCAAGCCCGTGGCTGCGCTGCCAGCAGAGCGTGGTGCCGCTCGCCGAGGCGCACGACCTGCCCATCGAGACCGAGCCAGCCCTGGGCCAGATCGCCTCCGTCGACCGGGCGCTGCGGCTGGTCACCGGCACCGCCGACCTCACCGTGTTCGCCACGCACGCCGACCTGGTCCTCGCGCTGATCGAACGCCTGCGCGGCGAAGGCAGCCGCGTCCGGCCACTCTGCGGCCTCGCCTGGACGACGGAGCTGCCGCCCCCGGCGGTCGCCGCGGTCTGACCCCCGGCCGGGCTTCTGTGTGGGACGCCGGAGCGCGAACGGCGGCGGCGCGTGGTTTCGTTAGGTGATGAAATTCCTGGTAGAGATCCTGCTCGCGGTCTTCCTGCACCCGATCGCGTTCGTGCTGTGCCTGCTCAACATCCTGGGCCGGGACGACCTCACCGGCCTGCAGAAGCTCGTCTGGGCCGTGGTCACGCTCGTCTGGGGCATCGGGCCCATCCTGTACCTGCTGGTGGGCGGAGGCACGTTCTGGTAGCCACGCGCGACGGAGGCGGCCGGGACCGCCGGCCGCCTCCACGTCACTCCCTCCCCCCTGGAGAGGCCGGAGGCTAGACGACCTTCGCCGCCTCCAGCTCCTGGTCGACGCTGTGGCCGAAGCGGGCCGTGCCTAGCTGCTCGCCCATCAGGTGGTGGTACGGCACGCCGGAGAACAGGTGATGACTCCTGGTGGGCACCAGGCCGTCGCCGGCCCACTCCCGCCGCTGGAGCTCGATGTAGCCCTCCTGCTTCTTCTCCTTGAGCGCCTCCAGCAGCCGGCTCATGCCGTAGCCCATCGCGTGCTGGGCGGCGAGCGTGATGAAGATGAACCTGACCCCCATGTCCGAGAGCTCGTCCCAGGTCATGGGGTCGGTCTCGTTCAGCCACTTGAAGGACGAGGAGTAGTTGAAGGCGAAGCGGGCCTCCGGGAAGCGCTTGCGGACCTCCTCGTGGAAGGTCTGCGTCGGCCCGCGCTCGGCGGTGGGGAACTCGCACCAGATCAGGTCCGGCACCCCGCTGTCCAGGTAGCGGAGGGCCCGGTCGATGGCCAGTCCCAGGCCCCGCCTGGACTCGGGGGCGTCCGTCGCGGATACGCCGTCGGTCCGCGAGATGATCACGAAGTCGGGGTGTCCGAGGTCGTCGGCCACGGCTCGCATCATCCTGAGCTTGGCCACGTACTCGTCCGCCGGCACCAGCGCCTTGCCCGCGATGTGGCCGCAGCGCTTTGGCATGACCTGGTCCTCGATGTGGGCGGCGGCCAGGCCGGCCTGGACGTAGAGCTCGGTCGTGCGCTGGACATTGAACACATTGCCGTAGCCGACGTCCATGTCGGCGACGACCGGCGGGATCTCCAGGTGGCGGGGCGGGACGTCCTTGTCCGGATCGCCGACCGCCATCGTGAGCTGGAACTTGCGCAGGGCGCTGACGATGCGGCGGGCGCCGTCCGCGATCTCCACGCTCGCGTAGAGGTCCATGTCGGTCGTGCCCAGGTGGCCGATGGCGAACGAGTAGCCGCTGAAGTACACGGCGTCCAGGCCGTGGTACATGACCAGCTCGGCGCCGTGGGGGTCGAACACGCCTGGGCCGAACACGTACGGCTGGGAGGCGAGCTTCCGCCGCAGCGTCCGGCTGGGCGGCGTCCAGCGGGACGCGGGGACCTTGAACCCCTCCGGCAGGAGGGGAGTGGTGGCCAGATCCATGGGTTTCCTCCTCGTCCCGATCAGGCGTTGTCGTGGTCGATCAGGCAGTCGTCGGGGCAGTTGCACTCGGCCACGTCGGACGTCAGGATCACGTCCGACGATTGGATGAGCCTATTCACAAGCTCCAACCTATCAAAGAAACCGATCGATCACCACCACCAGCCGATCGCTTTTTCCGATCCCGCGATTGACAGCGTCGATGTTATGTTTCGATCGGCGTCGAGGTGAGGAGGTAGAGGAACGCCTCCACCAGGCCCGAGGGCGGGCCCGCGTCCCGTCTGCGCATCGCCACGATCTGGCGGCGCATCGGGGTGGCATCGTGGAGCTCGACGCTGGTCAGGCCCCCGGCCTCGACCTCGCGCAGGACGGCGGTCCTCGGCAGAAGCGCTACGCCGAGCCCGCGCTCGACCATCTTCTTGGCGGCCTCGATGTTGTCCAGCTCCATCAGCCCCCGCAGGGCGACGCCCGCGGCCAGGAAGGCCGCCTGGGTGATCTCGTAGTAGCTCGAGGTCCGGTCGAACAGGATCAGCTGTTCGCTGCGGAGCTGCCTGATCGACACCCTCGGCTCGTGCGCGAAGGGATGGTCGGGCGCCACCACCAGGACCAGCTCTTCTTCGTGAAACGGCTTGAGCTCCACCTCGGGGTGCTGGAGCGCGCGGCCCAGGCCGACCTGGACCTCGTCCCGCAGGACCATCTGGAGCACGTCCTCCGAGTGGCCCGTGCGGACCACGACCTCGACCCGCGGGTGGGTGGCCACGAACCGCTCCAGCGCCGCCGGCAGGACGTACGTGCTGACCGCGGGCGCGGCCGCGAGCATCAGCTGGCCGGCGGTGCCGTTGCCGATCTCGTCGATCGCGCGCCGACCGTCACGAAGTGCCCGTACCGCACGTTCTGCATAGGGAAGGAACGCTCGGCCGGCGTCGGTCAGGCGCATGCCCTGGCGGCCGCGAACGAACAGGCGCTCGCCCATATCCCGCTCGAGCGCGTGGAGTCGCGCGGTCAGGGTCGGTTGCGTTACGTATAGGGCTTCAGCTGCCCGGCTGACGCTCCCGAGGCGGGCGACCTCCAGGAAGCCCTCGATATGGACCAGCAGCATAGAGGATGTCGATAGGTTAAGCCCAGTGGAAGCGTGTGTTTCTATGAAGCGGCGAACTTTGCGCGAGGAGGCGGCGATGAGGCGAATCCTGAACAGGGCTGCGGAGCCGCGTCGGGGGCTGGCCGGTCGGCGGCAGAGACCGCCGGCTGCCGTCGCCTGAGGCCCAGGGGGAGGGGGCGTGGGCATGGTCCTGTACTCGTTCGGGCCCAGATACGATCTTCCGCTTCCGCTCTCCACGTTCCAGTGGGCCGGCGCAGCGGTGGTCGGGATCTCGTTCATCATGATGACCGTCTTCGCCAGCCACCGGACCGGACCCAGCGCGGTGCGCTATCCGCGCCGGGAGGTCGCAGTGCTGGGCTGGATGCCCGGGGCGTCCTGGCTGCGAGCGATAACCGGCACGGTCGGGCTGCTCGGGCTGGCGACCGTGATCGTGACCGGGCTATTCGGCCCAGCCCAGCCGGCGCGCAACCTGGCCGTCTACCTGACCTGGATCTATCTCTGGGCGGGGATGGCCGTGCTCACCGGCGTTGTCGGGCCGGTGTGGACCGCCGTCAACCCGTTCCGCGCGCTGGACCGGGTGGTCCGTCGGCTCAGGCCCGGCCGGGCCTCAGCCGCCGATGGCGCCGCGGCTGCCGACCCGCTGGCCGCCCTGGGTGTCTGGCCGGCCGTCGGGCTGTTCTTCCTCTTCGGGCTGCTGGAGGTGACCGATCTCTCCACGGCGCGACCCTGGCTGATGGCGCTGCTGGCGCTGGCGTACACCGCGTTCACCCTGGCGGGCATGAGGCGGTTCGGCGCCCGCCCCTGGCTGGCCCACGTGGAGTTCTTCAGCGTGCTCTTCTCGATCCTGCGTCGCTTCGCGCCTGTCGACGTGCGCGAGGGCAGGGTCTACCTGCGGCCGCTCGGCGCCGGGCTGCTCGACCCCCTGGACGGCGGCTGGGACTGGGTCCTCTTCGTGATCCTGATGCTCAGCAGCCTGGCCTTCGACGCCATCCTCTCCACGTCGGTCTGGGCCGCCGTCGTGCGGATCCTGCGGCCGGAGTGGGCCCCGTGGGGCCCCGTGGGCCTGCAGGCCCTGATGGGCCTGGGCTTCGTGGTGCTGACGGTGATCTTCCTGGCCGCGTTCGTCATCTGCATGGAGCTCGTGATCTACTTCGGCACCGTCGAGGTGGACGGGCTGGCGACCGCCACGACGTTCGCCCTCACGCTGGTGCCGATCGTCTTCGTCTACAACGCCGCCCACAACTACGCCAGCCTCGTGGTCCAGTCGCAGCTGGTCATCCCGCTGCTGGCGGACCCCTTCGGCCGCGGCTGGCAGCTGCTGCCGACGGCCGGCTACCAGCCCAACCCGCTCCTGGCTCCGGCCGCCCTCGTCTGGTACGTCCAGGTGTTCCTGATCGTGGGGGGCCACGTCATCGCGATGTTCCTGGCCCACCTGCGCGCAGGGGAGCGGTTCCACGCCGCCCAGAGCGTCCTGCTCAGCCAGTACCCGATCCTGGTCCTGATGATGCTGTACACGATGACCAGCCTCTGGATCCTGGCCCAGCCGATCACGCGCTGAACGGGAAGGTGAGGCGGCCGTCCGGCGGTCTGGCCACGGACTGGGCCAGACCAGGTCCGACCTGGAGAAGACCGTGTCAATCCGGCATCCCCCTAGGCTCCCATCCGGGCTGGACGTTCTTCGGCGAGCGGCTGCTCCCCCTCCCGGGGCCCCGCGGGGGGCCGGATAGGTCGACGGACGAACAATTCCGCTGCCTCAGACCTGGGGTAAATCCAAGGGTAAAAGTCGAAATTCGGCGTACTTAATGGGCGTTAGATGTTGCAAAAGGCCGGAGTATGTCTCAAAATACAAGCCGTCCGGTCGAAGACCGGCAAGGCCCGGGAATCCTGGCTTAAGAGAGGATGAGAGGGACTTGGGGGTAACTCCAAGGGCGGGTTCCCGGGCCCCCATATAGACCTCACCCCCGCAGCCATGCTCGGTGGAGGTGCGAGGAGGGGAAACCCTCCTCGCCCGCCCCGAGCGGCGCACTCCGACCGGCCCGACTGCCACCAACGTGCTCGTCATTTGGTTTTCTCAGCGACCGGTCGGTTAGGATCGCCGCGTGATCTCTCCTGACCTGCTCGAGATCCTGGCCTGCCCCCGCTGCAAGCAGAAGGTGGAGCTGACCGAGGACGGCGCCGCCCTCGTGTGCCAGGTCGACCGGCTGCGCTACCCGATCGTCGACGGCATCCCGGTAATGCTGATCGAAGAGGCCGAGTCCTTCTGATCAGCCCTCCGGCGCCCACCTGGTCCGGACCGGGGGGCGCCGAGGCCGGGGCCTGAACCCGCTGCGTCTAAACCGCGCACTGGAACTGCGAGGTGTCCACGCGGCCCGTCCGACCGATGCCGGTGCGGAGGTCGCTTGCGATCTCGTCGTCCGTCAGCGCATACGCCTGGTTGGGATCGGTGCTCGATGCGGCGAACACCAGACCGAGCACGTGACCCTGGAGGTCGACGAGGGGCCCGCCCGAGTTGCCGGGCCGGACCTCGCCCGCCAGGATCCAGATGTCCCGGTTGACCAGCTGGTCGTTGTAGATGTCGCGCCCGACGGCCGTGGTCTCCCTCTCGATGACGGCCGGCGCGATCGTCTTGGGCCCGCCGCCCGGATAGCCGATGACCGCTCCCTCGGAGCCGCGGCCGCCGGGCGCCGGGGTCAGGGCCGGCCCCGTGACGCCTGGCGCGTAGAGGATCGCGACGTCCTTCTCGGGGTCGAAGAGGACCACCGTGGCCCGGATCGTCCCCAGCCGGAAGTCGCTCTGCGACACCATCGTGTTGACGGTCCCCGACACCACGTGCGCGTTGGTGACCAGGTAGCCCCTGGCGATGGGGTACGCGCTGCCGCTCACGATGCCGCCGCAGCCGCGGCCCTCCACCCGGTATACGACGTCGGCCGCCGACTGGACCCCTGCTGTGGAGGCCGACGCGGGCGGCTGCAGCGGGGAGAGGATGGTCGGCTCCAGGCCCGCGAACGTCTGGAACGGCACCCCGCCCAGGATGGCCTGGACCCCGGACAGGAAGCCCGGGGGACGGGGGAACACGGAGTCCAGGCCGCGCAGGATCGCCGAGCGCTGGATCAGGCGGCCCAGGTCCGGGCTGGGGCCCTGGGAGAACGTGAGGCCGAGGAACCAGGCCATGGACAGCACCGCGAACATCGAGAAGGCGCCTCCGGCCAGCATCTCCGGCCGTCGGGCGGGGCCGCGGTCCCGCGCAGCCCTGCGCACCGGGCCGCCGGCCCAGTAGCCGAACGTCGAGCCGAGGCTGCCGCAGATGACGAGGAGCAGCACAGCCGCCAGCGGCCGCACGCCTCCCGTCAGCCGCAGAGAGTCCAGGATCCGGGGAGCCAGTGCGGCGCCGGCCACCAGCCCGGCAACCAGGCCCGCGTACTGCGTCAGCGAGAGCCAGAAACCTCGTCGGTAGCCGTTCCCAACCCCGATGAGGATCGCGACGAGGATGACATAGTCGATGAGGTCGATGCCGTAAAGGTACGTGACCGGCCCGCGTGCGGGCAGCCGCCTGCCGGTCCCGGAATCGGCTCGCGGAAACCCGGATAATGTGCCTGTGGGTTACCTGATCGGCGAGTGGATCAGCGCCAGCGTCTTCCTCGGCCTGGCCTTCCTGGTCGCCGCGCTCGGCGTGGTGGGGCTGGGGTGGTGGGTGCTGCGCGGTGACAGCCGGAACCGGCGCGTCGAGCCGGGATCGGGGGAGGAGGCGACCGAGCACCACTGAGGTGCGTTCGAGGGGGCCCGGCCCGGCCTCCGCATCGACCAGGTAGCCGTCGCCCACCAGCACGAGTCCTCCCGGTCGGCGCCGAAGATCCATCGGCACTCTGGAGTCGCTTGTCCAGGGGCTAGCATTTGAGGCGATGGCCGACGAGCTGCCGCCGGCGATTCTCGCCTCCGACGCGGAGCGGGAACACGCGTGCAGCCTGCTGCGCGACGCCTCCGTCGAGGGCCGCCTGACCCTCGACGAGTTCGGTCAGCGCGTCGAGCAGGTGCTGGCGGCGCGGACCAGAGACGACCTGGCGCGGGTGACCGGCGACCTGCCCGCCGCGCCCCGCCTCCCCGCCACGGCCCGACCGCCTGTGCGCTGGCTGGTCGCGGTGCTGGGCAGCCTCGAGCGGAAGGGCTTCTGGCGCGTCGGCGAGGAGTGCTCCGCGGTGGCGGTCATGGGCGGGTGTGCGATCGACCTCAGGGGCGCCGTCGTCTCGGCGCCCGTCACGACGATCCGCTGCGTCGCGGTCATGTCCGGGATCGAGGTCATCGTCCCGGACGGCGTCGAGGTGGAGCTGGAGGGCTTCTCCCTCATGGGTGGCCGGGACCTGCGACTCGACGGACCGCCGCCCCCTCCGGGCGCGCCGGTGATCCGGATCGTCGCCGTTTCGCTCATGGGCGGCGTGAGCGTCCGCGACCGGCCCGGCGTGGGCGGGCGCATCTTCGACGCGGTCGACAACCACCTGAGAGGTCGCTGAGACAGCCCGGCCTCCGCGCACCGGGGGCGGCCGGGTCGGCCCGGAGGCCGGACCGGTCGCCTACGGCGAGGGCACGGGCTCCGCCGCGGCGTCCGCCTCGCGTGCCGCGCGCGCCTCCCGCTCGGCCCGGAGGTCGCGCAGGGGCATGAAGGAGCGCACCGGGGGCACGCGGTCGAAGTTGTACGGCGGCGGTGGCGACGACGTTGCCCACTCCAGGGTGTTGGCCTGCCAGGGGTCGTCTCCGGCGACCTCCCCCGACCGCCAGCTGGTGACCAGGTTGATGAGGAAGACGAGCACCGACAGCGCGACCAGGAACGACGCCACCGTGATGAACGCGTTGGTGGCGCCCCAGCCCTCCTCGCCGAAGCCCCCGGGGTAGGTCGCGATGCGCCGGGGCATGCCCTCCAGGCCCAGCGTATGCATGACCAGGAACGTGCCGTTGAAGCCGATGAACACCGTCCAGAAGTGCCACTCGCCCAGCGTCTCGTTGAGCTTGCGGCCGGTGATCTTCGGGAACCAGTAGTAGACGCCGGCGAAGATCGTCATCACGCTGCCGCCGAACAGCACGTAGTGGAGGTGGGCGACGACGTAGTAGGACTGGTGCAGCTGGGTGTCGACGGGCACCGAGCTCAGGTAGATGCCGGTGATGCCGCCGATCAGGAAGGTGGCCATGAACCCGAACGCGAACTTCATGGGCAGCGTGAAGTCGATGGAGCCCCGCCAGGCCGTCGCGATCCAGTTGAAGAACTTGATGCCGGTCGGCACCGCGATCAGCATGGTCATGACCATGAAGAACGTCTCGACGTAGATGTTCAGGCCCACCGTGAACATGTGGTGGGCCCACACCGCCATCGACAGGAAGACGATGGCGAAGAGCGCGGCCACCATCGAGCCGTACCCGAAGATCGGCTTCCTGGCGAAGACGGGGATGATCTCCGAGATCATGCCGAAGCCGGGCAGGATCATGACGTAGACCTCGGGGTGCCCGAAGAACCAGAAGAGGTGCTGGTACAGCACGGGCCGGCCCTGGGTCGTGAAGAAGTTGGTGCCGAACTGGCGGTCGAACTCGAGCAGGATCAGCGCAGCGGCCAGCGGAGCGCCCACGACGAGGAGCAGGATCGAGGTGGAGACCTGGGCCCACACGAACAGCGGCAGCCTGGTCAGCCGCATGCCGGGCGCCCGGAGGGCCACGATCGTGGTCAGGAAGTTCGTCGAGGCCATGATGCCGCTGATCGCCCAGACGATCAGGCCCAGGGCCCACAGGTCGACGCCTAGGCCCGGGTTGAACGGACGCGTGGTCAGGGGCGGGTATCCCGTCCAGCCGGCGTTCAGCGCGCCCCCGGTGAAGAACCCGGAGTAGTAGATGATGATGGAGACCGGGATCATCCAGAAGCCGAGCAGGTTCAGCCGCGGGAACGCCATGTCCCTGGCCCCGACCATGATCGGCACGAAGTAGTTCGCGATGCCGGTCATGAAGATCGTCACGAAGAAGAAGATCATCGTG